>Ga0070697_100000913_pt1 | contig 22212 bp, 16 predicted proteins | sample KBSK1501metaG_FD_65475 | JGI IMG/M metagenome (GOLD analysis project Ga0070697, IMG submission 65475) | Corn, switchgrass and miscanthus rhizosphere microbial communities from Kellogg Biological Station, Michigan, USA - KBS K1-50-1 metaG | ecosystem: Host-associated > Plants > Roots >... | reverse complement strand
CTGGGGAACTACAACATCACCAATGATGGGGCGGAGTTCAGCATCAACAAGCGCAACGCGACCTGGACAACGAACCCGAACAGCAAGACCTATGGCGATGCTGATCCGGTACCGTTAGCTACCGGCAGCGGTGACTTCCTGGTTGCTGACGGCGTGACGGCAACCTACAGCCGCGTCGCGGGTGAGAATGCCAGCCCGCCGACCTATCACATCACGGCGACTTTGGCTCCGGCGGGCGTGCTGGGGAATTACAACATCACCAACATAGGGGCGGAGTTTACCATCAACAAGCGCCTTGCCACCTGGACGACAAATGCCAACAGCAAGACCTACGGGGATCTTGATCCGATACCGTTAACTACCGGCAGTGGCAGCAACTTCGTCGCTGGCGACGGCGTGACAGCAACCTACAGCCGCGTCGCGGGTGAGAACGCCAGCCCGCCGACTTATCACATCTCGGCGACGCTGAACGCGACGCCGCTCTCGGCTTTGGATAACTACATCGTCACCAACGATGGCAACGAGTTCACCATCAACAAGCGTCTTGCCACCTGGACGACGAATGCCAACAGCAAGACCTACGGGGATCTCGATCCGGTGCCATTGACCACCGGCAGTGGCAGCAACTTCATCACCGGCGACGGCGTGACGGCTACCTATTCTCGCGTCGCGGGAGAGAATGCCAGCCCGCCGACTTACCACATCTCGGCTACGCTGAGTGCGACGCCGCTCTCGGCTTTGGACAACTACATCATCACCAATGATGGAAACGCGTTCACCATCAACAAACGGTTGGCCACCTGGACGACAAATGCGAACAGCAAGACCTATGGGGATCTCGATCCGGTACCGTTGACGACCGGCAGCGGCAGCAACTTCGTCGTCGCCGATGGCGTGACGGCAACTTACTCTCGCATCGCGGGAGAGAATGCCAGTCCGCCGACTTACCACATCAGCGCCACGCTGAGTGCGACGCCGCTCTCGGCTTTGGACAACTACATCATTACCAACGATGGGAACGAGTTCACCATCAACAAACGGTTGGCCACTTGGACCACGAACCCGAACAGCAAGATCTACGGGGAGCTCGATCCAGTACCGTTGACCACCGGCAGTGGCAGCAACTTCATCGCCGGTGACGGCGTAACCGCCAGCTACAGTCGTGTTGCGGGTGAGAATGCCAGCCCGCCGACCTATCACATCACGGCCGCCCTGAGCGCGACCGGTGATCTTAACAACTACATCATCACCAACGATGGTGCTGAATTCACTATCAACAAGCGCCTTGCCACCTGGACGACCAATCCCAACAGCAAGACCTACGGGGATCTCGATCCGGTACCTTTGACGACCGGCAGCGGCAGCAACTTCGTGCCGGCTGACGGAGTTAGCGCCAGCTACAGTCGGGTTGCGGGTGAGAATGCCAGCCCGCCGACTTATCACATCTCGGCCACCTTCAGTGCGACCGGTGATCTTAACAACTACATCATCACCAACAACGGTGCTGAGTTCACCATCAACAAGCGCCTTGCCACCTGGACCACGAATGCCAACAGCAAGACCTACGGGGATCTCGATCCGGTGCCATTGACCACCGGCAGTGGCAGCAACTTCGTCGCTGGCGACGGCGTGACGGCTACGTACAGTCGGGTTGCGGGTGAGAACGCCAGCCCACCGACCTATCACATCAGCGCCACGCTGAGTGCGACGGCGCTCTCGGCTCTGGATAACTACATCATCACCAACGATGGAAACGAGTTCACCGTCAACAAGCGATTGGCCACCTGGACTACTAATGCGAACAGCAAGACCTACGGGGACCTCGATCCGATACCGTTAACTACCGGCAGTGGCAGCAACTTCGTGCTGGCGGACGGCGTGACGGCCAGCTACAGCCGCGTTTCGGGTGAGAGTGCCAGCCCCCCAACCTACCACATCACGGCCACGCTGAGTGCAACCGGTGATCTTAACAACTACATCATCACCAACGACGGTGCTGAGTTCACCATCAACAAGCGATTGGCCACCTGGACTACTAATGCGAACAGCAAGACCTATGGGGATCTCGATCCGGTACCGTTGACGACCGGCAGCGGCAGCAACTTCGTCGCCGGCGACGGCGTCACGGCCAGCTACAGCCGCGTAGCAGGTGAGAATGCCAGCCCGCCGACTTACCACATCACGGCCACGCTGAGTGCAACCGGTGATCTTAACAACTACATCATCACCAACAACGGTGCGGAGTTCACCATCAACAAACGCCTTGCCACCTGGACGACAAATGCCAACAGCAAGACCTACGGGGACCTCGATCCGGTGCCGTTGACCACCGGCAGTGGCAGCAACTTCGTGCTGGCCGACGGCGTGACGGCCAGCTACAGCCGCGTTGCGGGTGAGAATGCCAGCCCGCCGACCTATCACATCTCGGCAACGCTGAGCGCGACTGGTGACCTTAATAACTACATCATCACAAACGATGGTGCTGAATTCACCATCAACAAACGCAACGCGACCTGGACTACCGATCCCAACAGCAAGACCTACGGAGATTTCGATCCAGTACCGTTGACAACTGGCAGTGGCAGTAACTTCGTCGCCGGCGACGGCGTCACGGCCAGCTACAGCCGGGTTGCGGGTGAGAATGCCAGCCCGCCGACCTATCACATCACGGCCACGTTGGCTCCAGCGGGCGTGCTGGGGAACTACAACATCACTAATGATGGGGCGGAGTTCAGCATCAACAAACGCAACGCGACCTGGACTACCGATCCCAACAGCAAGACCTATGGGGATCTCGATCCAGTACCGTTGACCACGGGCAGTGGCAGTAACTTCGTCGCCGGCGACGGCGTCACGGCCAGCTACAGCCGGGTTGCGGGTGAGAATGCCAGCCCGCCGACCTATCACATCACGGCCACGTTGGCTCCAGCGGGCGTACTGGGGAACTACAACATCACCAATGATGGGGCGGAGTTCAGCATCAACAAGCGCAACGCGACCTGGACAACGAACCCGAACAGCAAGACCTATGGCGATGCCGATCCGGTTGGCTTGACCACGGGCAGTGGCAGTAACTTCATCGCCGGCGACGGCGTGACGGCAACCTACAGCCGCGTCGCGGGTGAGAGCGCCAGCCTGCCGACCTATCACATCACGGCCACGTTGAGCGCCACGCCGCCGGCCGCGCTTAACAACTACGTGATAACCAATACCGGGGCCGAATTCACCATCAACCAGCGACCACTGACGATCACAGCGAATGACCGTGCCAAGACCTACGGCGATTCGCTGGCGCTGGGAACAACGGCTTTCACCACCAACAGTGGCGAAGCGCCGGGCGAGGCGGTGAATTCCGTGATCTTGACAAGCACAAGCGGACTGGCAAGCAGCGTTACCACTGCAGCGGGTGTGTATCCGGGCAACATCGTGCCCGGCTCACCTACTGGCACAGGAGGGTTCCTGGCCAGCAACTACACCATCACCTTCAACAACGGGAAGCTGACGGTCAATCAAAGGCCTGCCACGGTGACGGCCAACAACAAGAGCAAGATCTACGGCGTGGTAAATCCCACCCTTGATGCTGCTGTTACCGGCACCGTCAACGGCGATACTCTGAACCACACCTTAGCGACAACTGCTACGCAGTTTTCGATAGTTGGCCCTTACCCGATCACGGTAACTCTCGGTTCAAATCCCAACTACAACGTGACCAAGGCTGACGGCACGTTGACTATTACGACCGGCTACTGCTTTACCGGTTTCTTATCGCCAATCGGTGGTTCGGTTGAGACATTTAATGGCGGCACCTATGCGGATCCGCTCAGGGCCTTTAAGCTTGGCAGTACGATTCCCGTCAAGTTTGCGATCGCTACATTGAATGGCACTACCTGCGGGGCTCCGGTGATTACCGGAATACACACTTTGCAGGCAACCAGATACAGCACCGCCGTCGATTCGGATCCGCCGATTGATGCCACGCCAACTGACGCGGCCACCATCGGAAATCAGTTCCGGCTGACTGATTCACAGTGGCACTTCAACCTGAGCACCAAGGGTGGAGGGTTCAGCCAGGGAACCTGGCTGCTGACAGCCACTCTTCAGGACGGCAGTGTTCACACGGTGTGGATCTCGATCAAGAAGTAACCTGCGGTGAACTTGACTTGCTGGAGTCGTCGTAAGACCCGACTCCGGCAAGTTCTGCTTTGACGAGAAACGAAACACGAAATTGCCGAAGCTACTCGTGAGAGTAGCTCCGGCATTTGTCTTATCTTCTGAAGTTAATTTGATCGCTCGTCAACTAAAAAGGCGAATCACTGCCCAGGCGATCACCAAACTCACGAAACCGCCTGAGAATGTGAAGGCCCACTCAACCGATTGGCTTTTCCGTCTCAACAAAGCACGCATTATCACCAGGCCGCATTTCCAGCCATCATGCTGATACAGCGGCAGCAAGTTACCCGCGGCGACCAGCAGATTCACCCAACCGAAGACGGTGCCGTAAGCAGCCACGCCGGCGATGAGGTTGAAGAGGACTCCGCCAAGGTGAACAAACAGTTGCTGCCTTATTCCTCTTTCTCTTAAAGCCGTGCCGTCGAGACGCACGAAGGAGCCAAGCGGAAGAACCCGAAGATTGAACCTGATGCTGCCCATTTGAAAACCGAAAAGCTTTGGTCCCAGGCCCAATCCCAGCTCCGACGCCGGGACGTTGCAACTCCTGGCAGCGACCAGATGCCCCAGCTCATGAATGATAAGGGCGAACGGTACGGCTATTAGGATTGAAGTAATTAACATGGCTGACTGTTTTTCGAAATGTTCTTTCGCGGATTTGGAGGGAGGCCCGCGTGATCGCTCTTCTGTCAAGCCTCATGCCGTCTGCGGCATTGAGACTCAGCGCTTCTTTTACTGGGGTTTTGCAGAAACGATATTTGCAGGTGACGAAAATTGTGAGTGCTAGGCGGACACAATTTGGCTGAGCGGATGGGCGAGGGTTGGCGAGTTTCGGCGCAATCAGCGCCGGTGCAGTAGCCCGACAGTTATGGAGGGCTCATAGTTGAACCTCAAAGCCCTCCATAACGTCGGGCTACTGCACTCGAAATCGCGCTTCAATCACACCCTCACGGTTCTTGCCGTGTTTAAGTGTTAGCTGTGGGTAAGTGGCTGGCTCGGTGCGCAGACGCTTGATGGCGAGTTCGCTTTCGATCTTGCGAATGTCCTGTTCGGCGCCTTCAATTTCCATGAACAAACCAAAGGGCAACTCATCAATTACGATTTCAGTTTTCCCTAAGGTCCAGGTCTCGCGGTGCTTTTCGTAGATCAAACCCGCTGTGAAGCCGAGCGCCTCAAGGATCAACTCCATCGCATCAGGATCATCCACGCCAGTTTCATCTTCGCGCTGATGCTTGATGTCAGAACGTGTGGGGAAGCGTTCTTTGTAGGTGAGTATCCCGCGCTTGCCTATGCGTCTCAGACGCAGCACTGTGCGCCCGAGGTCGAGAGAATCGCCGGTGTAGAGCGTATTCACTTCAAACTCTGTGAGCTTGCGCCTGGCACCGATCGCAGGCAAACGCAGCAACACCTCTTCACGTTGCTTCTTTGTCAGACGATACTTCTTTTCGATCTCGATCGACACTCCTGCTCCTGCCTCCTGCTCCTACGCTTGCCTAACCCAGCGCATCACTTCACGAATCGTTGCCTTCTTCCCGGCCATCAGCATGCCGACGCGATAAATTCGCGCCGCCAGCCAGGTCAACAAACCCACCGTGCTAAATCCAATCGCCAGAGACAACACGATCTGCCAGAGCGGTGGAGTCTGAGTCACGATTCGCGTGAGCATCGTCATCGGAGAGAAGAACGGGAACATCGAAACCCAAAACGCCAGCGAGGAATCCGGACTTCGACTCACCGGCAGGAATAAGTAAAAACCGATGAGCGGTAACAGCACCACTGGCATCGACAGCTGACCACCTTCCTGAGCCGTGGTCACCATTGAGCCAATCAGCGCATAGATGGTTGAATAGATGAAGTAGCCAAGCAAAAAGAAGAGCCCGAAGTAGACGAAGTTGATTACCGGCACGTTCGGAATGTGTAAAGGCACTCCTCTTGCAGCCAGCAAGCTAACGCCAAACGCGGCGAACGCCAGAAAGGCCAGGCCCCAAATTGCGAGCTGCGTCAAAGCAACCAGTGAGACGCCGACAAGTTTGCCCATCATCAAGGTAAACGGTCTGACTGACGAAAACAGAATCTCGGAAATGCGCGTTTCCTTTTCTGCAATGACCGCCCCGAGAATCATCTGACCGTACATTAGGATGGTCAGGTACATGATAAATCCGGCCCCAAAGACGAGGGCAAAGCCTTCTCCACGGTCGGCTACTCCGCCACTGGCACTCACTTTCGTAGCCTCGAGTTGAACCGGCTCCGAAAGTTGTTGCACGATCCTGACGTCGATATTTGCGTCAGACAGTCGCTGTTGCCGGACAGCCCGACTCAAAGCTTCCGTAAGGAACTTTGTAGTAAGGACGTCCCCGGTGTTGCGCCCAAAGTATTCAGGCTTGCCATCTTCAAGGAGATTCGCTGGAAAGATCAGATATCCATCGAGGTCTTTCGCGAGCACGCGCGCGTCGAGCTCTTGCTTGATTTCGCTCAGCGGCCTTCCGTCAGGACTTATTTCTTCCAACTCGAAACTGTTTTGCCGTTGTTCACCAAGCTCCTCAAACCGTTGGCTAGTATTCTTGTTCAGCAGGTTGGCATTCGCCGGATCCGGATATGTCGGTCGCGCGTTCTCTGTCACCGAATTGTAGAAATGCCGGTATAGCTTTCCGGTTTGGTCAACCACCGCAATTTTTAGGGGCCCACCCGCCTGGATACTAAAAATGAGGGCCGGCGCAATGCCAAAGAATGAAATCACCACTGGCCCAAGCACCGTTATTAGTACAAACATTTTGCTGCGCACACGTTGAACCCATTCGCGCTTGACTATCGCTAAGAACTTTCTCATTGGGCCTCGCTTACCTGCTCGATAAAGATATTAGTGAGACTCGGTTCGATCATTTCAAATCTTTCGATCTGTGCTCCTGCCTCAATCAACCGCTTCAGCAATGTCTGGGCACTGGCACCGGCTGTAAGGAATACCTCCATACCGTCGCTGTGTCGCTCAACCTTATTCACCAGCGACTCATCGGCAAGAACCTCATCCCCACCTTGCAAGCGCAACGCTACCGCATGCCGCCCAAAACCTCGCTTCACCTCTCGAATGCTTCCCTCCAGGACTTTGCGCGAACCGTTGATTAGGCAAATGTCGTCACAAATTCGTTCGGCGATCTCCATTTGATGAGTGGAAAAAATGATGGTCTTTCCCGACGCCTTTAGTTCGAGGATGACGTCTTTTAGGAGTTCAAGGTTGACGGGATCCAATCCGGAAAAGGGCTCATCAAGAATCAGGAGATCAGGTTCGTGGACAATTGAGTTGATGAACTGAACTTTCTGTTGCATACCCTTCGACAATTCGCCGGCTTTCCTGTTTTTCCACTCCGCCAACTTCAACCGCGTAAGCCAGCGAGTTACGCGCCGATCGGCTTCTTTGCCGTCCACGTTTTTGAGCGCCGCAAAGAACTTGATCTGGTCCCCCACTTTCATCTTCTTGTAGAGCCCGCGCTCTTCCGGCAAGTAACCGATTCGATCCTGGAGCAACGGAGTAATCTGTTTGCCAAACACTTCTATCCGGCCAGAATCGGGAGCCATAATATTTACTATCATTCGGATGGTGGTGGTTTTGCCGGCGCCGTTTGGCCCAAGCAGTCCATAAACTCTGCCAGGATAAACGGCGAGGCTGAGTTTGCTTACCGCTGTAAACTCACCAAAACGCTTGGTGATATTGTCAATCGAGACAGTGGGGTGACCGTTTGTCATTTACCAGTTTTCTTTCGCGTTTGGTTTGGATTTCAGGTTTGGATCCTGGAGCGCAGGTTGTTCTTTCGCTTGAGCCGTTTGATACGAATTTTCGTCTACTAAAGTTTTCAGGTTGCGCCACGCTGCTGTTTGATACATATTAACCGCGACAGCCACTCGCGCAACTCCTGGCTCCATCGCAGGCCTGTTTTTTTGGCTGCTCCTTTGGAATGTCTCCCCTAAGCGCCCCCTTACGTTGCGGAAATATGTCTCCAGAGTTCTCCAAGATCAAGATGGCGAAGTTTGTCGCACTGACCTGCCTGGCGATGGCCCTCCTGGTTTGCCTGCTGAGTGATTCACCCGTCGGGCCACCTGTCGGGCACGGGCAAACAACCCAAAAAGGCCAGGACCAGCCTGACGTTTTGCGCGTCTATACCGACATCGTGCAAACCGACGTCATGGTTTTCGACAAGCAGGGCCGCTTCGTAGATGGTCTGAAAAGCAGTGATTTCGAACTTCGGATAGATGGGACGCCGAAGCAAGTTGAGTTTTTCGAAAAGGTTACAACCGGGAGCATCAACGAAGAAATGCAGATCGCGGCGGCGCGCGGTTCAGCTCGCACCAAAGCTCCGAACGCCGCCGGGCCGGCGCCTCTCGACCGGGGCAGGCCAATCTTCTTCTACGTGGACGATTTGCATCTTGACTTGCCTGCCTGGCAGGCGACGCGAAAATTGATCACGCGGTTCATCGATAATGAGATGGGTCAGAACGACGAGGCCGCGATCGCGTCTGCTAGTGGCCAGATCGGTTTTCTCCAGCAACTCACCGACAACAAGGCAGTGCTTCGGATGGCGCTGGAGCGACTCAAGGTTCGCCCTTATTCGGTCCGCGATTTTGAACGCCCCACGATGACCGAGTATCAAGCGTTGTTAGTTTCCAACTACGACCATGATCTCACGGAATTCTTTGTCGATGCGACGATCCGCCTCAACCCGGGAATGACGCGGGACTCGGCTGAATCGCTGGTAACCGTTCGGGCCCGGGCGTTGGCTCAGCAGAGTGGGGCGGTAGCAACCAATACGCTTATAGGACTCGAGGGGCTAATTAAATCGGCGAACGCGCTGCCCGGTCGCAAGCTCATTTTTTTCATCTCCGGCGGTTTCTTTCTCGACGATCGTAATTCCGACTCGCGTAGCAGGCTGCAACGAATTACCAGCGCAGCAGCGCGCAGCGGTGTAGTCATTTACTCACTGGATGCGCGCGGCCTGGTGGCGACCCTGGGGGACATCAGCACCCAGGCTGAGTTTGATGTGTCTGGCACTCTACAGCGAGCCAATAGCAGCGAACTTCACGCGTCGCAAGATAGTCTGTACGCCCTGGCTGCAGACACAGGCGGTAAAGCCGTCTTCAATACAAACTCACTCGAGCCCGCCTTGGGTCGCGCCTTGAAGGAAACTTCAAGTTACTACTTGCTCGCCTGGAAGCCGGATCGCGGATCGCAGCAGAGCAAGTTTCGCCGCATTGAAGTGAAGGTGGTGGGAAGGCCCGACCTTACGGTTCAGGTGCGCCGCGGTTTTTTCGATCGCGAAACGGAAACTGCGAAAACTGCGAAGCCTGAGAAGTCCAATAACGAAAAAAAGGCCGACGAGGTGGCGAAATCTTCGGAAACGGCACTGAGAAAGGAGATGCTCGCTACCTACCCCACCCGCGATATTCCTGTGTCGCTGAGTCTGACTTATCTAAACACCGCGCCGAAAGGAGTGGTTCTCTCAACTGCCCTGCAAGTAGCTAACGAGTTTCTTTCCTTTGTCCCGACAAACGAAAAATACACTGCGGTAGTTACGGTCGTGGGAGCCGTGTTTGATGACAATGGGAATACCGGAGCGGCATTCAGTAACCGACTAACGATTCAGGCGCCCTCAATGGAAGCCATAAAAAACGGCCAGGATGTAACTTACGGTTATCCGGTGTACGTCAAACCCGGGCTCTATCAGGTTCGTGTCGGCGTACGCGATGAAACTTCCGGACGTTCAGGCACCGCACACGGCTGGATCGAGATTCCCGATCTTTCCCCCGGTCAATTGGCGCTGAGTAGTTTAATGCTGGGCGCGCGCACGCCTGCGGCTGAGACCACCAATGCTTCCGCGATTACTGACACCCTTCCGGTTGCCTTGAGCGTCAACCATAGCTTTACGCACGATGGATATCTGCGGTTCCTGGTCCTTGTGTACAATGCGGCGCTCGCCCCGGCCGACTCCAAACCCGACGTTGCTGTTCAGGTACAGATCGTTCGAGATGAGCAACCGGTCACGACAACCGCTCTCAAAAAGATTTCGGTTGAGGGCGTTAAGGACCTGACCAGGATTCCCTACGCTGCCGAAGTCTCGTTGAGCGGATTGCCGGCCGGCCGCTATCTTTTGCAGGTTACCGTTGTGGATCGGATTTCGAAAAAGAGCGCTTCGCAGCAAACTCGTTTTGAGATCAGCTAAGTCGCATTTCCAGTCGCGTCTTAGTTTGTAAAGCAAACTGTTAGTTTGCGATGCTGAGCGGCATTCAACGCGCGCGCAAACTAACAGTTTGCCTTACAGAAAACCAAATAAGACACGACCGCATTTCCAGTAAAACTATCGCTACACCCTGGAAGCCAACTAAACAACAACTGCTCGCAGCTGAAGGCAAGACTGTGCCTGACGTGATCGCGCCAGGTTTGCGCGTGCTCTTTTGTGGCATTAATCCCGGACTTTACACAGCGGCCGTTGGTCATCACTTCGCTCGTCCCGGTAATCGGTTCTGGCCAGCACTTTTTGCAGCCGGATTCACCGCTCGACTCGTTTCGCCTTTTGATGAACGCGAACTACTCGAACACGGCTTTGGAATAACAAATGTGGTAATGCGCGCTACCGCCACTGCCGATCAATTGACGCGCGAGGAATTGCAGGCAGGCGGCCAACGATTAAGAGCAAAGGTGCGACGCTATAAACCCGCTTTCCTCGCGGTGCTGGGACTGGGCGCGTTTCGTGCCGCATGGAATCAACCGAAAGCAGTCATCGGCCGACAGGATGAGAGGATAGGAGACACAGTGGTGTGGGTGTTGCCCAATCCCAGCGGCTTGAATGCCCACTACCAGGCGAAGGATCTGGCGTTGGTGTTTGGTGAATTGAAAGCTGCGGCTGATCATGCGAGCAGCCTGCGGAGCAGGCGATAGCGTAAAGCCTGGGGTGGAGCGTAGCGGAACCCCAGGGATCGTGATGCGAAGACACCAGAGCCTGCGAAGCGGGCGACAGCCGTATATCGCGGCAAGCTGCGCGCAAACGCGATATTTGGATCAACTTATACGCGATAACGCCGCGGATCATCTGTTGATTGTATCAACACTCAATTCGGGCTGTTTTGCATTGACGAGAGCAGGCACGCTCTCAGGTCGGCAGGGTAAAAAGCCGGGGATAATCTTAATGTCGGTCTCTGAAGGGAACTGCCAGTCAGCTAGTAGAAAGTCTCTAGGATAAAGATTTCCTTGACCATGTGCCCATACAAACAACTCGACGCCCAACACTGAGGGCGAAAAGGTTATACCGGCCCGACCTTCAAACACTTGGGGGCCGTACTGAAAGGCTGGCTCAATGAGGCTGTCTTTGGCCAACCCAAACAATGCGTGATTAAGAATTACACTCTCACTTTCGCCCGCCTCAAACTGCATCGCTTCGACATAACAGTCAAACGGGATAAAGAGTCGTAAGTTTGCCCTGCCAGTCGTGTCCATTAGATTCTCACTGGTACCCTCGAAGACGCGTTTCACGATCTGATAAAAGAAGAAGTGAGTTCTAAGTTGATACGTCGTGAGTCGGCCAATTAAGGCGGCAAAGGTGGCTCCGCGATCATCTCTGGAAACGCCAGACCTAGAAGAAGCGAGCACTCCCCCAAAGTACTCCGCGGCCAGTTCATCATCGCTGAAAGATCCATCCTGCAAGACGTTCTTTAGAACGCGAGGATGGACGGCGCCTGGCTCGTGGATTCCATCTCCCAGCTTTCGTTCGAAATGTTGGAAGATCCTCTTGGTGTTTTCTGCCTGCTTTTCAGTCCATACCCTTAAATTATCTCCTAAGTATTCCGCGGTCGGTCCTAGCAGCTTCTCAACAAGCTTCGCCGTTCCCAATAAGGCTAAACCAGTTCCAGGGTCCATAAACTCGATATTATCATTCGGGTTCCCGCATTCGCTACAGTTCCTGATTGCGAAGCTGTACTCAACCAGGTTGTCTGCCAGCAAACTCTGTCGCCCACTTCGCGGGCTAGCATCGTCTTTGGAACATTAACCCTGGGGTTCCGCTGCGCTCCACCCCAGGCTTTACGCTATCACCTGCTCCGCAGGTTGGGAGTCAAAAAAAATGCCGCGAGAATCACCTCGCGGCATTTTCGTTAGAGGAGCCTTGTTTGACGAGCATTAGTAGCGCCGGCCCAGGATGCCGCCAAGAATGCCGCCGCCATAACCACGGTTTCCATAACCTGCATATTGCCGGTAGCCCTGGTTATAACCCTGCACAAACCCCTGACGGAAAGCTTGTGTCCTCGCGTCCTTGTACCAATGCGAACGCTGCGGGCTGTAGCTCTGGCCGCGACGAGCATCGCTTGAGCCGGTGTTCAACCCTTCCTGGTAACCACGGTTTACCTCATATTGATTGTTGTATCCACCATAGCCACCGTAGTTGCCATAGCCTCCGTAGTTACCGTAGTTACCGTAGTTCCCGTAATTTCCGTAGTTTCCGTAATTGCGGTTACGACGATAGGCGCGCTCTCGCTCCTTTTCCCACTTTTTATGACGTTTCCAATCGCGGCGTCCGTCACGATCCCTGTCGTCGTCGTCACGATCGCGCCGATACTGACCATAATCTCGATACTGCGCTTGGGCGGTATTGTAACTGGCAGCACCTATCCCAAAAATAAAGGCGAGCGTCAGTAGACTCCCGCCAATCACTTTTCCGTAATTCTTCATCGTATGTCCCCCTTATTTACGCGAGATAGCAACCTCCATGCCGATCTGCCTCGTCAGATTGCTCGGTTTGTTCTCCTCAAAACTAACAAATCTTGTGGACGCAACTGCAAGAACATTTCCCATATCGTGCAGCCTACGACGCAAATCGGAGACGCTGTCATACGGGCTTAGCGCAAATTGTTTTAACGTTACGGCTTCATCAGGCTCTGCAGTTGCCCGGCCATATTGGCGTTGAGTGGTTTGAGGATCTCATACTCCCGCCGTACGCCTTCCTTGTCGTTAATCGCCACGTAAGCCAGGGCAAGATTATAGTGGGCGCCCGCAAGGTCGGGTTTTAGTTCGATCACCGACTTGTAGGCTTCGATGGCCTCAGAAAAGCGACCGCCGTTATACAAAGCCAGGCCGTGGTTGAAGTGCGCCGCCGCGTTCTTCGGTTCGATCTCCGTCGCATGTTTTAGAGCGTCGGCAGCATCGTTGTATTGCTTTAGTTCGTTATAAGCGTTCCCAATGTTCTTGTAGGCGTTGGACAACACTTCATTTCTTAGTTGCAGTTCCTGTTTGTAGGCCTCACCCGTCTTGCCCAGGAGCGCGATAGCCTGCTGGCAAGACTCGATCGCCTCCGCATATTGTCCGCCGTGGACGTAGGCAAAACCCATGTTGTTGTAGATTTCTGCGTTGTTCGGATCGAATTTCAGCCCTTCCTTAAAGGTTTCAATCGCCTCCGGGTACCGGCCTAGTCGCACCAGCGAAAAGGCGAGGGGTTGAAACACGGGAACATAGTTAGGGGCTATCTTAAGGGCCTGGCGATAAGCGGCGACCGCTTCGTTGAAGCGTCCCTGATCCAAATAAATATTCCCAAGCCCGGCGTGGGCACGCGCATCATTTGGATCCTCGGCGGCCGCGAGTTTGTATGCCTGTTCTGCTTCGGAGTAACGAGGCGTGGGCGCGCTCCTCGCGGCGTTGCCTTTGGCGATGACTCTTTCATGTGCCGCTGATTTAGCCGCCGCAGCCGCTCGGGCTTTCCTGCTGCCCGATATGGTGCCACCGCCGGCAGCGCCGGTCGATGAGCCGCTCCCGGTGTGCAGCGCTGGATTGTCCGGCTTGCGAAATATCAGCGCCGCGCCACCCATCGCGTCCCCCGACAAGCTGCCACCGCCAGCCTGCCCCTGAGCCTGCACTGTTATTTCGCGGTAGTTAACTGCGAATAGAACTGCCGCCAAAATAAAAGCTGCCAAACGATAATGCGTTCTTATCACTTGAAACTCCTTACCGCTAGTACTCCAAAGTTGCGGTCACAGTTACTAACTTCACCTAATGATAATCCAAGATGGAAAGCGACGCACTTTGGTTGGCTGGAAAATGTGAGAAGGCTCTATGCCCTAAATGAAGGCTTGGAGAGGATCAAAATAGCATCCACAGATTACGCAGATTTCACAGATTCAAGAACTTGGCAGTGGCGTGGACCCTAGACGGCGTGGATTACTATTTGGATCTTCCTTCTGATTAATCGGTGTAATCTGCGTAATCTGTGGATTATTACTTTAGGAATCGAGGACTCCGGCTAGTTCAAGTCATCCAATTGTAGACCGACAGGATCCGCTCCCGAACCCTTCAGTCCATCAATCACTCTCGCCACGGCGCCGTACGGTATTGAGCGCGGCGCCTTGACGAATACGGTCTTCTCGATACGGTACTGCTCGGGCACATCAAGACGCGTAAGCATTTCAGCCCTGTAGGCGTGATTGGTTGTTCGCAATTTGAAGAGAGATACCAGAGCGGCGCTTAGCTTTGAAGTGTCTTCAACCGTGCCCATGTCGCTGTCAAGGCCGTTTAGTTTCAGCGTGTGATCAGGCTGAACGGTCACCACCAGGGTTTTATCGTCTGCGATCTTGATAAGGTCGTCCGGTTCAGCCGGAAGTTTGGCTGCGAAGCTATGAGGCTTCAGTGGCGCCGCCACCATGAAGATAATCAGCATCACCAACAGGACATCGATCAACGGCGTAACATTTATGAAGGGCTTGGTTTGCGTGGCGGTGTTCGTCGACATCTTCTGTTCCTCCGATTTAGTATTCATCACTCAGTTAGACACTGGTAAGAGAGAGATGTTCCTGAACTAGTTTTGGAGTGCGCCGACCTGTCGGCGCACTCCAAAAAACGTCAATCAGCGCGGTTCAAACAGCAGCGGAAAGAATTGTCCCTTGATCTTCTTGCCCTTAGCGATGGCCGGGACACCTTCAAGCAGAGGCTCATCGGAATCAGACTTAACACCGTCACGGAAAACGTTGATGACGGCGGCGCGTCTGGGACGGTCGGTATTGTTTTCAAAAGAGCCGTGCACCATCAGCGGATGATGAAATGACGCTTCCCCTTTTTTTAGTTCGATCGCAACTGGTTTGAACTTGGCCTTCTGCTCATCCGTCAGAACCGTGTGAATCGAGTCCATGTCGTCAGCCAGTCCGGTAATTGGCAGCAGGTTCCAGCGGTGACTTCCGGGAGTGTAGTTAACGCACCCATTCTCGCGCGTTGAATCGTCCAACCCGATCCAGCATGAGAGGTGCGCCATGGGTGTGGTCCGTGTCCAGTAAGAATAGTCCTGATGCCACGCAACCACGCCGCCGTGGTGGGCCGGCTTATAGAAGATTTGATCGTGCCAGAAGCGCACCGGTCCTCCGAGGAGTTGTGAAGCTGGATTGAGGAAGGCTGGGTTCCACAGCAAGTCATGGAACCCCGCGGCAACGCGCCAGGCACCTAACGCGTGAAAGAGCGTTTTGTTCGGATCAGTCGACTCGTTTGAGTGATACTCGTAGAAACGCGGGTCGCGACTATGGGCCGGTTTGGATAGCTCATCCAACTCGCTCCGCAACACTTCGACTTGCGCATCACTCAGCAATCGTATGCCGGCGAGGTAACCGTTAGTGTGGTAGAACTCGACCTGCTCGTCATTCAACCGAAGACATTCCAGATCGCTCGCGCCTACTTGCGCCGCAAATAAATCGCCGATGGGATGATGGTAGGACGAAAGATCTTGCATATCAGCTGGCAAAAAGAGCGGGGGCAAGCCCACCTTCCTAACCTGAGAGATTCTCAAGGTCTTCGGTAGATCTTCCTTGAAAGCTGTCAAACAGAATTACACGACTCAACTTCAAGCAGCTCAGGGTGAGGAAGGTGGCTTGCCCCCGCTCTTTCACTTCACATCCTTAATGCCCTCGATCACAACCTTCGCCACGCTGGGAATAATCTCGCGCTCGTTTGCATGATCGGTAGTGAAAGTCACCAGGACAAACTTCGCACCGTTCGGCAGCTCCAGGTAAGCAGCATCGTGTCTCGTCGTACTCGTCCAGCCGGCCTTCGACCACAAACGCACGCCCTCCATTCCGGCTAGCGCAATTCCGGTAAAGCCGTGGCCCTGATCGTCATTGTCCTTACTCGTCCCGGAATAATCGCGTTTCAGTAGTTCCATCATTTGCGCGCTGCGGGCCGGCGTGACGGCCTTGCCCGTTACTATCTCCGCCAGCAGGCGCGCGGTAGCGTCAGTGGTCAGTTTATTTCGGTTTGAGCCATCAGGCCGTCGCGAGACCTGTTCACGCCCATACGCATCTTCGCAAAATGTTTTCTGATTTACGTTGATGTTGGTGTAGCCGAGCGCCGAGTAATACCGATTCACTGCATTACGTTTCTCCTGCCACTCTTCCATTTCTTTCGGCGGCAACTCATAGCCCGCGGTCGTGTGTGTGACCACGTCAACTATGTATTGCGTCGCTTCATTTGAAGAATCTACGATCATGTCCTTGAGAGCGCGGCGCAACTCCGGCGTGTCCTCAATCCTCTTGTCCTCCAACCAGCGGTGCGCTGCCGCCAGATAAAACAGTTTTACTACGCTGGCCGGATAGATCCGCTCGTTTCCGCGAAAGCTCGCTTGTTGCGGATGCGCCGGGTCGCGCAGATCGATGAGCGTTATCGAAAGCTGCTTTTCTTCGAGTTTCTTATCAGCAAACTTTGCGAGCGTTGTCCGCGCAGCTTCATCTACCAGAGACTGCAGAGTGCGCATTGACGCATTTGAACCGGACTGAGTTTGGGCCAGGGTGGGCGCGAGCGTTGCAGAAACGAGCAGACAGACAATTGGAAAAAGACTGATAGTTTTTCTGTTCATGATTAGATGTTTCCTAAAATTGAATGATTGTGTCAGCGAACGATTTCGATTATAAGCAACGCCGTGAAAAAAGTATCGGAAGACGAACCGATCGGGCTGATTCGGGGCATCCGCCGCTGGGACCTTGTCGCCATAGCGATCAACGGGATCATCGGCGCAGGAATCTTTGGCTTGCCGTCGAAAGTTTTTTCTCTGATTGGTTCTTACAGTTTGATCGCCTTCGTCGTTTGCGCGGCCGTCGTCACCTTGTTCATTCTCTGCTTCGCGGAAGTAGGCAGCCGCTTCGATGAAACCGGCGGTCCTTATCTTTACGCGCGCGAGGCATTTGGCCCAACGGTCGCCTTTGAGATTGGCTGGCTGATTTGGCTCGCGCGTCTGACGGCCTTTGCCGCAAACTGTAATCTGCTGGTTGCTTACATTGGCTATTTCGTTCCTGCCGCCACGGACCCGTTCTGGCGCGGGTCGATCATCATTGTTGTCGTAGCCGTGCTGGCAACCATCAACCTCCTGGGCATCAGGCAAGCCGCGATCGTCAGTAACGTTTTCACCATCGGCAAACTAATCCCGATAATAATCTTCATCGCTGTGGGCTTGTTTTTTCTCAACCCGCAAGCGTTCACATTGGGACAAAGACCCGCTACCGGAGCGTTCTCGCAGTCAGTACTGCTATTGATTTATGCCTTCACGGGTTTTGAGATGGCGGCAATTCCGGCGGGCGAAGTGAAGGACCCCAAAAAGAACCTGCCGCCCGCGTTGCTAATTGCAATTGGAGTAGTCGCGTTTCTCTACATACTGGTTCAGGTCGTTTGCGTAGGAACGTTTCCAGAGCTGGCGCAATCACAGAAGCCGCTGGCGGATGCGGGCATGCAGTTCATGGGAGCGGCCGGCGGCGCCATCATTTCGGCCGGGGCCATCATCTCGATTACTGGCAACTTAAACATTCTGGTGCTGTCTGGATCGCGAGTTCCCTTCGCAATGGCCGAACAGCAACAACTGCCATCATTCATCGGCTCAGTTCATCGACGATTTGCCACTCCTTACGTCGCCATTCTGATAACTGCCGCAGTAATGCTGTTGTTGACACTCAACAGTTCCTTTGTCGCTGCGTTAACAATTAGCGCCATCGCGAGGCTGGTGACCTACGGCGCTACCTGCCTTTCACTCCCCGTCTTTCGACGGCGAAGCAATACGCCCACGGCAGCTTTCCGGCTGCATTACGGCACCGTCATTGCGATTCTCGCGTTGCTATTAGCGGCCTGGCTGCTCGCAAACAGTACCTGGAAGGAAGCGCGCGCCGCCGGTGTGGCTGCCGCCGTCGGACTGTTGATTTATTTTTCCTTTCGCTCTTACTCTCGCCGCCGCGTATGACTCGGAGTTGACGAGGCGCGGCTTAACTCACCACTGTTTGGCAAATTGACCAACTGGCTTATGCGATTCGTCACGCCCTGAGTCAACAGCCTTGTTTGTTCTGGAGTGTAATTCGCCGCGCGAAATGCATCTTGAATTTGTTCAGGACTCAGGCGCGACAACAAGTCTCCAATCCATCTGGCTTGATCAACCGTGATGTCCTTAAAAATTTCTCGCTTCCTGCCGCTATAGTCGAAGTCAACAATATTGCCGTCGACGTCATTCACAAACTTCGTCTTGACGTAGTCTTTCGGATTATTGCGGCTGCGATTGAACCTCCAGAAAAACGGCAGGTGACCGGTCTTCCCAAAAGTTGCTCCCAGATCGCTGATGATATAACGGTCCTTATCAGTTCCCTTCACCGCAATGATCTTATTGTTTGAGTCTTTGATGTCCCAGTTTGCCAGCAGCAGCATCATTACTTTGAGACCCTGGAACTCACGACTACCAACGAAAGGGTTCTTAGTCCATTTCCACTCATCAAGCCGCTTCTCTGAATCCGGACGAGCCTCAAGCCTGACATTCTGGAACGTGCCCTTCCCCGGAATTGTCAGCCTGGGGACAAGATAATTGACTTCAGTTTCATAGCCGGCAGCCCACACCAGTCGAATAGCGGCAGTTTCCGACTGCGCTTCCTTGCCAACTTTCGCGACCCACTCGTGTCCAGACCCATCGCGAATGCGAAACTTCTTTGAGTAGCCGCCTTTCTCTTCCTTGATGAACTTGATCTGGCTCAAGTCGGGCTTCATACGGTTGCCGCCCGGACCCAGAAATAAGTTGCGCGAGCTGATGTCCTGAGGAGCTCGCCACAAAATTGGAGTTCCGTGTGGGACTTCCCTGGATTTTTTTGACTTTCCCCCCACCGCGGAAACGGAAGGCAACAAGAGTATCGATACGATTAGCCTGGCGATGAATTGTCCGCGAGATCCCCATTTCAACATGTGAACACCTCCCTGGTATCTGTTCGGGTTTGTCTCTAGGGGGTGAAACTATCGGGGGCTCTGGGGAGATTGAAGGGAGTAACTGCCGGGGGTTTAACTCAGGGTTAACTTGAGCGAATGTTACGATCTGTCGGCTTTCGCTTGCAAGTCGTTGTGTGTTTTGGAGTGCGCCGACCTGTCGCGGCGCTTTGGTCGCTGGCGACCTGTTGCCAGCAGTGTCGCGACAGGTCGCGACGGACGAAAGCGGTGACAGGTCACCGCACTCCAAAACCAAAGAGGAATCTGCGCCGCTGATGTATCATTGCCAACTAAACCTGAAACCAAAAGCGAGACACGTGGACACCATCATCGAAGACTTGCGCACAGTAGTGGGCGATGCGTCCGTGCTTAGTGACCCGGACGAATTGCTGGTTTACGAGTGTGACGGATTGCCACAACACAAGTATCGCCCTCGGGCGGTTGTCTTCCCTTCGTCAACTGAAGAGACCTCCGAAGTGATGAAATTGCTGGCGCGGGCCGCCGTTCCCTTCACGCCAAGGGGCGCAGGAACGGGCCTCTCAGGCGGGGCCTTGTCGTTGAATCAGGGCGTCGTGATTGAGTTGGCGCGCATGCGCAGGATTCTGAAGATTGACGAGGCGAATCGCATCGCCGTCGTTCAACCAGGAGTTGTAAATTCTCACGTCTCGCGTGCAGTCGCACACCTTGGCCTGCACTACGTTCCCGATCCTTCAAGCCAGCCGACCTGCACCATCGGCGGCAACATCGCTGAAAACGCCGGCGGCGTTCATTGTTTGAAATATGGCACAACGACGGATCACGTTCTGGGTGTGCGAGTGGTACTCGCGGGTGGCGAAGTGGTTGACCTGGGTGGCGGCGGGACCGAGAAGCCCGGCTACGATCTGCTCGGGGCATTTGTTGGTTCGGAAGGAACTTTTGGAATCGCTACCGAGGCTACTTTGCGCCTCGTGCCAATTCCGCCGACTATACGAACGATGCTGGCCGAGTTTGGTGAGGTGAACGACGCCAGCCACGCGGTCTCGGCGATCATAGCGGCGGGAGTTATGCCGGCAGCACTGGAGATGATGGATCACGAGATCATCCGCGCTGTCGAGGCCAGCGTGTTTGCGGCAGGCCTGCCTTTGGACGCCGGAGCGGCGTTGCTTATCGAACTCGACGGCCTGGAGGTCGGGATCGACGACGAGGCAGAGCGTGTGAAGAGTATCTGCCTGCAATATGGCGCGCGGGATTGTCGCCTCGCTCGCGATGAGAACGAAAGGAAAAAACTCTGGGCGGCACGCAAGGGGGCGTTTGGCGCTATCGGTCGGATTGCGCCTGACTCGATGATTCAGGATGCGGTAGTGCCTCGCTCGCGGCTGCCGGAAGTATTGGACGGCGTCTTTCGCATCGCCGCGAAGTATCAATTGCGCATCGCCAACGTCTTTCATGCGGGCGACGGTAATCTGCATCCCCTGATCTGTTTTGACTCGCGTTCCAGCGAAGAAGTTCGCAACGTCAAGGAAGCAGGGCGCGAGTTAATGGAAACTTGCGTGCGTGCCGGCGGCAGCATCACTGGAGAACATGGCGTCGGGTTTGATAAACGTGAGTTGTTGTCACTGATTTTTTCTGAAGCAGACATGGAAACGATGCTGCAAGTGCGCGCGGCATTTGATCCGACGGGTTTATGTAACCCCGGGAAAATCATTCCCATGTTGCGCGGCTGCGGCGAAGCGCGCGCGGTCGCGTCCCAGGGAAATGACACCGTAGCGGGCTCGAACCCATCACCAGCGGAAGCCGGAGATTTGCTGGGACCGCGGGCGTCTCACCCGCATCTTTCGACACTCTCGACCTTTAACTCAGACAAGTCTCAACCGCAACCAGGCGGGCGGGACGCCCGCGGTCCCAGCAAATCACTTGCTTCTGTTGGCGCGGCTCAGCTGCTGGCCGGGCTAATCGGCGAAGAAAACATCTGCGCGTCTTCACACCTTCCCTCTAATCCGCTGCTCGTTTCCCCCGGGTCAATCGGCGAGGTTTGCGAGGTCATGAAACTCGCATCATGCGAAGGCTGGATGGTAATGCCCGCCGGAGCGATGACCTGGCCAGACGCCGGTCAACCTGCGCGGCGCGTTGACATCATCGTTAGCACTGGAAGATTGAATCGCATCATTGAGCACGAGCCTGCGGATTTGGTCGCCGTAACCGACGCCGGAGTGACCCTTAAGAATTTCAACGCCGCGCTCATGCAAAAGGGTCAGTGGCTGCCGCTTGATCCACCAAATGACGGACGGGCAACGATCGGCGGCGTCGTGGCCACCGGACTCGGCGGCGCGCAACAGTTTGGCTACGGTCCTCCAAGAAAACACGTCATCGGCATGAAGGTAGTGCGCGCCGACGGCAGTCTAATCAAGGTTGGTGGTCGAGTAGTCAAGAATGTGGCCGGCTATGATCTGTGCAAACTTTTCACCGGCAGCTATGGCACGCTGGGAATAATCGTCAAAGTTAACTTCAAACTAAGACCGCTCCCTTTCGCAACCAGGACGGTTATGTCGTGGGGACCACGAGAAAGCCTTCTTTCCGGAGCTCAGCGTGTAATCAATTCGCCACTTTTTCCCGTGGCGGCTGAACTGCTGTCGCCGCCCCTGGCATCCGAGGCTGAATGGTCCAATAAAAAGGATTCCTGCCTGATGATAAGATTTGCGGGAAACGGTGTAATCAAGCAAGCCGCTCAGGCGATCGAATTGCTGCAGTGCGAAGACGGACCAAAGCAACTCGAGGAAGACGACTCGGCGATATGGGAGTCGCTGGCAGCTTTGCCATCTCGATTTCAGGCAGATCTCGCTTGGCGC
>Ga0070697_100000911_pt1 | contig 22241 bp, 19 predicted proteins | sample KBSK1501metaG_FD_65475 | JGI IMG/M metagenome (GOLD analysis project Ga0070697, IMG submission 65475) | Corn, switchgrass and miscanthus rhizosphere microbial communities from Kellogg Biological Station, Michigan, USA - KBS K1-50-1 metaG | ecosystem: Host-associated > Plants > Roots >... | reverse complement strand
ACCACTTTCTTTGGTTCGGCCATTAGCTTTCATCCTCTCAGCGACAACCCTAAGAGCGTCAATAGGTCCAATAGGTCGTATAGGACCTATACGTACTCAAAGCTTACTGCGTTACCAGTAACTCGGATACCGTTTTGAATTCATAGCCTCTCTGCCTGAGACCGTCGATGATACCTGGAACCGCGTTCAGTGACGGCGCGCCGCTCTTGTACATCACGTGCAGGATTATGATCGAACCCGGCCTGGCTTGAGACAGAACGTGAGCGACTATCTTATTCGCATCCTTAGCCAGGTCAGGATTAGAGTCCGGCTCGATATCCCACATAATACTCTTACGATGCGTTTTGCTTAGATAATAAGGCAGCAATACTAACTTTTTGCCATAGGGCGGGCGAAACTGGATGGGACCCTGGTAGCCCGTGTTTCGAATTAGCTGATCGGTGCGTTCGATCTCCTCTCTAATAAAGGACGGAGTCTTGAAAATCATCCTGTCATGAGAATAAGAATGGTTGCCCAGTTCATGTCCCTCCTGCGCGATGCGCCGGCCCAACTCCGGGTGCTCCTCGAGTGCTCCGCCAATGAGAAAGAAGGTCGCTTTCACCTTTCGCTCTCGGAGGATTGACAGGACCTGATCGACTGCCTCGGGTGTGGGTCCATCATCAAAGGTTAGGGCCACCACGCGTTGCGAAGTTTCCACTCTCGGCACAATCTCACCGAACAGCTGAAACGTGCGGGAATTGGCGAGCTTCCACGTGACCGAGACAAACAAGACTATGACGGCACAGATCCCACTGATGATAGCGACACGACGCATATCTGAGATCACAGCGGCTTAAGCCCAGAACTAAAGGGAACGATCCACGAGAATACACGAAATAGCACGAACGAGAAACTTCGTGTTCGTTCGTGTGGTTTCGTGGATCGTTTGACTCTGATATTATCCAACGCTTTCATCATGAAGTTCTCTTCTGGAATGCCTCAACTGCTTCAAATAAAGTTTTGTCACGGTTTCGCCTTACTGTTTTTCGGCGGTGGGTAATAGCCCGCCTTGGTGGCGATGGTTACTCCACCTTCCCTTGACTCTACCGCGCTGGACACTTTCAAACTAAGCTTGCGGAATTTTCCGTCGCGCTTTCGATTCGAGGAGACATACCCAAAGCTATAACGGACGTACAAGTGGTCAATCAACTCGGCAAGTTGGGCGGCGGCCTTCTCTTCGGTTGCCAGAATGATCTCACCGCCGGTTGGCTCGGCATAGAACCCCATCTCGGCGTTTTCATAGTAGTTATATCCCTTTACGAAGCTGATTGCTTTGGTAATTGGGTGAGACTCTCCTTCATCCAATAATGGTTTAATCCGCGGTGTCCAGACGGGGTCTGGTGTTACCAGCGCGCAGAGCATCGTTCCGGCGGTAAAAAGTCGTCTGGATAAATCTTTTTTGCCGATAGTTTTGTTCCCGCTGCCTGAGAACGGATTGCCGCTGACACGTTTACGGGTGAACCATGGTATGTCATCCGTAAGGGTGACGATTACTCGACGGTTAGTTGAAGGCGGAACTTTCTCCAGGAGTAATTCTGCCTCGTAAATCGCCTGGTGCTTAGTCGGGAGACGAGTCAAGATTGGCGGCATTTCACGCATTCCCAGAAGCGCCGATGCCGTCTCCTTGTTGGCGAGCAGTTTTTTATCCCTGGTGAAAGCGTGAAGCAGCCAGATGTCAAAGTAAACAGTACCAGGCGCCGTTCGAGTGTCCGCCCCGACGAGCATTACCGCGGCCTGGTCATCGGGCCTCAAGTGCTGGAAGATTTGTTCAATGTTGGTGGAAATCTTAGCGAACACACCCTGGGTAGCGGGACCATTCATCTCGATCAAGAAAACTACCGACAGCGGCGGAGTATCCTCGCTAAAGTGCGTTATCTCCTGTTTCTTGCCGTCTTCGTAGACTTCAAAGTCCTCCTTCTTGAGGCCGCCCACGAAACGTCCCGTCTGTATATTCAAAACTCGCGCGTCAAGGACCACCAGGTCACTGTCGACAACAATCACACCTTCGCGCTCGTTTTGTCGTTGTGGAGTGGTAGTACTTACCGGTTGCGGGGTGGCGGTATTTATTGGTTGCTGTGAGCCGGGCTGTCGACCTGACTGAGCGTGGATGGGCAGAACAAAACAGACCAGCAAAATGCCTATGGTCACAACAATCCTGTTCATCTCAGCGTCCTCCTTGTGTCGCCGTTGGCGCTCACTCGATATCGTGCCTGGGTTTACTTCTTTTCAAGCACGGACAGAATGTTGCCTGCCGGGTCTTTGAACCACGCTATGTTTGGACCTGGGGGACCGCGGTGAATACCCTTGTCATCGGTTTTGATCTCTTTCTGGTCGTACTTTTCAAAACGCACACCTCGCTTGGTGAGTTCGCCCACCGCTTGTTCAATATCTACTACCGGGAAATTGAGTATGGTGAATGATGCCGGAGTATGGTTCGGCTTTGGATAGATAAAAACCTGGCCGCCGCCGGCGATCCGCAGCGCTAAGCCTTCTTCAGTTTCGGATAAGTCCAGTTCGAGTGTTTGGCCGTAAAACTTCTTAGCCTTTTGAATGTCGTCGACCGAAAAGCCGCTAAACGCATGAGTGTTTTTGAACATGAGTACCTCCTGGTTGATTTGTTTTGGTTCACTTTCTTTTTCCGGTCGCTCAAAGCCTCCGAGGGCGATGAACGTGACCGTATCCCAGGCGTTGTGAATTCCGACGAACAGAAGCAGCAGGGCCATTGCACCGACCACGAAAAGAGCTCGCTGGGGATAGCTCCGGAGCAGGATGGCCGAGACCAACAGTAACGAGTACGCAACAAGTGGCAGCACGGCATGAAAAAGCCAGTCTTCGAAAACCGGACGATATCCAACCTGGCGTCGCGCTCGCCTAACGACTACGATGCCGTAAACCACACCTGTAACCCCAAGCACGCCGAGAGCGAGACCTGCACTCGACAGCGCATGCCATGGTGCGCTGAGAACAGCGGAGACGAGCAGCACGGCGCAGAAATGTATAATCGTCGGAGTCCCAAACGCTTCGATCTGTTGTGGAGTACTTCGAGTCTTTGACTCGGCAATAAGGGCAATCACCACAAACTGCAGTCCTGTGAGCGCGGCGCCCGAAGAACCAACGATGACGTAAAAACTTTCCCAGGCGGCAAGTGGCAATCGGACGGCTTCTTCCATGACGGTTCCTCTATAAGACAAGGCAGATAGGACCAATATGACCAGTCGGACCTATTTTAGAGTCCAATCCACGAAGTCTTTCTTCTTAATCGGCGTAATCTGTGGATAATATACGCCCGCGTTTTGTCGTTTCAAGCAACAAGTCGTTCCGGAGGAGTCATTGGATGAATGACCAACTTTCATTCCGTCTTTTAATGAGGACCCTGACGACTCTGGTCGTGTTGCAGTTGGTCTGTTTCGCGGGTCAGGCCCTGGCCCAGCAAACCTACAGCCTGCACTCACCAGATCAAAAAATCGAAGTCAGAATACGCACCGGAGACCGTATCAAGTACGACGTTTTGTTTAGCGGCAATCCGCTGATGCAGGACAGCGCCCTCTCGATCAAGATCGATCAAACGACGCTCGGTCTTCACCCAAAAGTCAAAAACAAAACGGAGCACACCGTCAACCAGGAGATTTTGCCCGCGGTTCCCCAGAAATCTGCTCGCATTCGGGAAAACTATAATGAGCTCAGGCTGGACATGGAAGGGAACTACCGGATCGTCTTTCGCGCTTACAACGAAGGCATCGCATACCGGTTCGAGACATCGCTGCCTCAGAGCGAAGTAAAGGTCGCCAACGAAGAGGTAAGTTTAAACTTCGCCGGGGACTACCACGTCTATTATCCGAAAGAAGAGACTTTCTTTTCCCATAACGAACGGGAGTTTCTTTATCTGATACTCAAGGACATTCCGCCGGCTTCTCTGGCGAGCCTTCCCGCCGTAGTCGTTAGCAGCGACGGCGTTAAGATCGCTATCGGCGAATCAGATATTGAGGACTATCCGGGTCTGTGGCTGCGAGGCGCCAGCAAAAATGGGCTGTCTGCAACTTTCCCGCCTTACCCGCTCAAGGAAGAGCTACGCAAAGGCAACGACCGAGACTTTCGTGTCACGCACACAGCCGACTACATAGCCGTGACGAAGGGAACGCGGACCTATCCCTGGCGGATTGCCGGCATTGCGCAGAAAGACGCAGACCTGATCACGAATCAACTGGTTTACCTGTTGGCCAAACCTTCGCAGGTCCAGGATACGTCATGGATCAAGCCGGGAAAGGTGGCCTGGGACTGGTACAACGCCAACAACATATATGGTGTCGACTTCAAATCAGGAATTAATACGCAGACCTACAAATACTACATAGACTTCGCCTCGAAATACGGAATCGAGTACGTGATTCTGGACGAAGGGTGGTACAAACTCGGCAACCTGCTCGAAGTTGTTCCGGAAATAAATGTTCCAGAGTTAGTGGCTTACGGAAAGAAAAAGAACGTGGGCATCATTCTGTGGGTGGTTTGGAAGACGCTTGACGATCAGTTCGAACCGGCCTTCAACCAGGCTGAGAAATGGGGAATCAAGGGCCTCAAAGTTGACTTCATGCAACGCGACGATCAGCCGGTAATCAACTTTTACCACAAGGTTTGCCGCGAAGCAGCGCGACGGAGGATGTTGATTGATTTCCACGGCGCCATCCGGCCTGCGACCATGACTCGCACCTGGCCCAACCTCGTTAACGTAGAAGGCGTGAGGGGATTGGAGCAAACCAAGTGGAGCAAATATGCGAATCCCGAGCACAATGTAACGCTGCCGTTCACCCGAATGTTTCTCGGACCGATGGATTACACGCCCGGCGCCATGGTGAACAGCGGCATTGAAAAGAATTTTGCGGCTGTATTCGAACGTCCGATGAGCCTGGGCACGCGAGTTCATCAACTTGCGATGTACGTGGTTTACGAAGCCCCACTCCAGATGCTGGCTGACACTCCTTCACATTACCTGCGTGAGCCTGAGGTAATGGAATTTCTGGCGCCGGTGCCGACTGTCTGGGACGAAACGAAAGTGCTGGATGCGAAGATGGGAGACTACGTGGTCGTCGCTCGTCGTAAAGGTCGGGAGTGGTATATCGGCGCAATGACAGACTGGACCGCAAGAGCGTTGGACATCGACCTTTCGTTTCTGCCGCCGGGCAACTTTCAAATGGACTCTTACGAGGATGGGCCGAACGCGGATCGTTTTGGCAATGACTACAAGAAGAGGAAGACGAACGTTAACAAGGCCACCAAACTCAAACTGAGCTTAGCCTCGGGCGGCGGTTGGGCGGCACGCATTTCCGCGAAGAAATAAATCCTCTGTGCCTCCTCTGTGTTCCCTGTGTCTCTGTGGTGAATTTAACAGGCGAAATGCTCACCACAGAGGCACAGAGAACACTGAGGGCGCACAGAGAAGACTGAGGAGCAAAGCATGCGAAAAAAGATTTTCTGGATTCTGATAATTGCTGCGGTGGGACTTGGCATTGCCTTTCAAAACGCTCCGCACCAGAGCGCCTATTCCCAGGGACGAGGCGCCGCCACTCCGGAATTAATCGCCCGGCGAAACGCGCTCGAGAAAGAGCTGCAATCGGTCGCGATCGTTCAACGCAAGCTCATGGTGCCGATGCGCGACGGCAAACGCATGGCAGCGGACGTCTACCGGCCGAAAGATACATCTAAAAAATATCCCGCGATCTTCGTGCGTACACCCTACAACTTCAATTTCTGGGACATTCGCAACGGGGTACCGCGCGACATGAGCAATGAACTCGAGGCGGTGAAGCGCGGGTACGTTTTCGTGGAGATGAACGAGCGCGGTCACTTTTTCTCTGAAGGGAATTACGACATTCTGGGCCCGCCGCTTACTGATGGTGACGATGCGTTCACCTGGATGGCCCGGCAACCCTGGTCGAATGGCAAGGTCGGCACGATTGGATGTTCCTCGACCGCCGAATGGCAGTTGGGTGTGGCGGCCCAGGGCAATCCGGCATATGCGGCGATGATTCCGCAAGGATTCGGCGCGGGTGTGGGACGAGTCGGCCCTTATTTTGAACAGGGAAACTGGTATCGCGGCGGCGCGGTCCAGATGCTCTTCATCGCGTGGCTTTATGGCGAGCAGAATCAAGTGCGTCCGACGTTCCCGCCAAACACGTCGCAGGAGGATCTGATCCGCGTCTCGAAGTCGTTTGATCTGTCACAGCAGTTGCCGCCGGTCGATTGGTCGCAGGCGCTGCGGCACCTTCCAGTCAATGACATCATGAAGGCGGTGGATGGGCCGCACGGAATCTTTGCCGATAAGATGCCGGTCGTTACTGGTGGCGCAATGATTGAGCGCGCGCCGAACGATCCCGCCTGGTACAAGGGAGGATTGTGGCACGACAACATGAAGGTCAACGTGCCCGGTTTCTGGTTCATGTCCTGGTACGACGTTTCGGTGGGACCCAACCTGGCTGCATACAATCATGTGCGGAAAACTGCGCGTCCCGAGATTGCCAACCAGCAGTACGCGGTGATCGCGCCGACGCTCCACTGCGCCTACAAGCGGGCAACGGAGAATACGATAGTGGGCGAGCGGAGCGTAGGCGATGCGCGGCTGAATTACGACGAGCTGACCTACGCCTGGTTCGATTATTTTCTTAAAGGAGAGAACAATCACATTCTCGAAACCATGCCGAAGGTGCGCTACTACACGATGGGGATTAACAAGTGGCAGACATCGGATACCTGGCCTCCGCAAGGCGCGCAACCGGTGAGTTTTTTCTTGTCGAGTATGGGAAAGGCCAACACGCTCGATGGCGACGGTACGCTGAGCGAGGCAGCTCCGACAGCAGACAACCCGGATAAGTTTGACTACGACCCGATGAACCCGGTGCCGTCGTACGGCGGGAACGTCTGTTGCACTGGAAACGCAGTGCAGGGCGGCGCCTTCGACCAGCGTAAGATGGAGGCGAGGCCCGATATTCTAGTTTACAGTTCCGAGCCTCTGAAGCAGGGAATTGAAGTGAGTGGCCCAATAGAAGTCACTCTTTACGTTTCGTCGGATGCAAAGGACACCGACTTTACCGTAAAGCTGATCGACGTGTATCCGGACGGGCGGGCCTACAACCTGGATGAGACGATCCAGCGTTTGAGGTATCGCAATGGATACGATAAGCCTTTGGCGTGGATGGAGCCGGGAAAGGTATACAAGGTGACGTTGCAGCCGATGACGACGAGTAACTACTTCGAGGCGGGCCATCGGATTCGACTGGAAGTATCGAGCAGCAACTTCCCGCGCTTCGATCGTAACCTTAATACCGGTGGCAGAAACTACGACGAAGCAAAAGGCGTGATCGCGCACAACGCGGTCCACCACTCGAAGCAGTATCCGTCAGAGGTAAAGATCACCGTGGTGAGAAAGTGATCGCCGGGAAATAGGTCGGATAGTCCTATAGGACGAATAGGCCCTATTGCTTTCTCTTCAGGGCACCACCATGAAGGTGAAGACATACGCCTGAAGCAGAACCAGAATACCAACCAGCGCGGCCAGCGCCAGGCTGTGGAAGAAGACGTAGCGGAGAATCTCACCTTCATGTCCGTACCAGCGTGTCGCCGTGCTGGCCACCACGATCGATTGCGCGTCGATCATCTTGCCCATCACACCGCCGGAACTATTGGCCGCGGCCATCAGCGTCGGACTAAGTCCGAGTTGTTCAGCCGTGATCTTTTGCAGACTGCCAAACAGGACATTCGAAGAAGTATCTGAACCAGTCAACGCCACGCCAAGCCAACCTAACATTGTGCCGAAGAACGGATAGAGGAAGCCGGTTTTGGCGAAGGCCAGACCCAGCGTCGCGTCGAGCCCGGAGTAACGAGTGGTGAAGCCAATTGCCAGCATGGCAGCAATAGTCAAAAGAGAAAACCGCACCAGCTTCAGAGTTTTCCAATAAACGCGAAGCAGGCCGGGAATTGAAAATCCCATTACCAGACCGGCGATGATGGAAGCGAGCAGGATCCCGCTACCCGTCGCTGAGAGCCAGTTTAAGTTGAAGACCGCAGCTTCAGCGGTTGGCTTGGATACGATTGGCGGAACTCTGAGCACCAGTTTGTCGAGACCGTAAACCGGGATTTTCAGCGAGGAAAAACCGTCGAGCAGCGTCTTGGTCTGTGGCAGTCCCCACGCAAATACCACCACACTCAAGATTAGCCAGGGCAGCCAGGCGCGCAGAATTTCGGATTTCGAATTTCGGAATTCGGAATTCTGGGATGGTTCATCTGTTTTCAGTTCACTGCCGGCCACTCGACTCTCGTCTTGATGTTGTCTCTGTGGTTCTGGGGCCGGGCCTTCACCGGGAAAACGCCAGATGCGTCGCGGATGCCATAACCGAATAAAGATTGCCAACGACGCGAGCGAGACAATTGCCGCCACCACATCCACCAACCACGGCCCGTGAAAATTGGAGATAAGGTATTGGGGTATAGCGAAGCAGACACCGGCGACAAGGATTGCGGGCCATATTTCCAGCATCCCCCGGAAACCGGCGAAGGCCCAGATTAGCCAGAAGGGAACAATGAGCGAGAAGAAAGGAAGCTGCCTTCCAACCATCGCGCTCAGTGCTCTGAGATCAAGGCCGGTGACACTTTGCAGGCCGATGATCGGCGTGCCGAGCGCGCCAAAAGCGACCGGAGCCGTATTGGCAATAAGTGACAAGCCCGAAGCCGCGAGCGGCGTGAATCCCAACCCAATCAGAATAGCTCCGGTTACGGCGACTGGCGTGCCGAAGCCCGAAGCGCCTTCAAAGAAAGCGCCGAAGCTAAAGGCCACCAGCAGGAGTTGTAATCTTCTATCCTGAGTAAGGCCGGTAATGCTCTGCCGCAAAACATCAAAGAGTCCTCGTTCATTCGTCAACTGGTAAAGAAAGATCACGTTGAGAATGATCCAGCCAATGGGGAAGAGGCCGTACGCCGCACCGTAGACCACCGTGCTCATAGCTAATCTGACCGGCATGCCAAAGACCAGAATAGCGACAGACAACGAAGTGATCAGACCCAACAATGCGGCGGAATGTGCCCTGACTTTCAAAAAGCCCAACGCGCCCAGCAAGACCAGGATCGGCAAGCCCGCGAACAGGGTCGATAACACGGTGTTGCCTAAGGGGTCGTAGATCTGCGACCAGGGCATGGGTTCACCTCACGCTTCAAATCTCGACAGAGCTTCTATCGCACGTACCGTCCCAATTATCCCGCTGCGTGGTACGTGATACCAAGATAAAACTTGACAGAAAGTTCAACTAGAGGGATATTGTCCCATCTTAGAACAAAAACTGAGGAGTTGAATTCCCTCGGCAATAAAGTCCCGTCAAGTTGGCGCAGACGGCGGTTTTCTCGATTCCTCGGTTTGTCCGTTTCAGGGCTAAACGCAAAAATGAATTCGGCTTCCTAATTGTGAACTGCGGTATCACAGCCGCAGGGATGCAACCACCATCATTCCGGAGGGCAGCGCCAGCAGCTGTTCTGATAGGAGGAGGTATGAACTCTACACCCCGCCGTATGTTTATCCTGACAATCTATGCGTTCGTCCTGAGTGTCTCTGGACTGCTTTCGGTTTCCAGCACAGCAAGTGCGCAAACTAACGTGGGCCGCATTTCGGGTACGGTTAAAGACTCTACACGCGCAGTGATCCCCGGGGCCAATGTGACTGTCACCAACCAGGCCACCGGGATAACCCGAACCGCGACCACGGACGAGGATGGATATTATTTGGTTACCAATCTGCCCCGCGGCAACTACAGCGTTGCGGTCGAACGAGACGGGTTCACCAGAGCCGAGAAGAGAGACTACAACCTGGTCTCTGACGGCCGACTCACGATTGACTTCAGCCTGGAGCCCGGAGGAATTTCGGCGGCCGTCATTGTTACCAGTGCGGTAGGCGAAACTGTTAACGACACCTCTGGTGAGGTTGCCAGAGCGATTGACGGCGAGCAAGTGCAGGATCTGGCCACTAACGGACGCAACTATACCGAGTTGTTGACGCTTATTCCCGGGGCGCCATTGCTCACTGACGACGCCCTCGACCAGATGACCAGCCTTGGCGTAAGCCAGCCCATCAATGGAAATCGCGGGAATTCAAATAACATGACCGTAGATGGCGGCTTCAATCTCGACAGCGGCAGCAATGGCAGTCAGATCAATAACGTGGGCATCGATTTCATCCAGGAGGTGAGTATTAAGACCTCCAACTTCTCCGCCGAATACGGACGTAATTCAGGAGCCTCCATTAACGTTTCGACGAAGAGCGGGACAAACCGGTTTCGTGGAAGTTTGTTTGAGTATTTCCGTAACGAGAAACTGAACGCTAATAGTTTTGCAAATAACTCGCAGGGCATCTTCAGCGATGATCTCAGTAAGCCCGGAGCTAAAGTGCTGGTGGCGTCGAATGATCCACGCAACGGCCAACCGCGCGCCCCGCGCCGGCCCGAGCATTACAACAACTTCGGCTTCAGCTTCGGCGGTCCCATCAAGAAGAACAAGCTGTTCTTCTTCGGGGGCATGGAGTGGAAAGTAATTCGCCGCGTTGAAGCGAAGAGCGCGACTCTTCCCACCAGCGCCGAGATCGCGGGCAATTTCGCGTTTCGATTGCGCGGGACTGACGGCATCGTGGGAACAGCCGACGACGGTGTGATTAGAGATCCGCTCAATGCCGCTAGTACCTGCAGGGCCCCGACGGTCGTAAACGGAGTTGTGACAGTCCAGGCCATACGCACCGGCTGTTTCGGTGGTACTAACGTAGCGCTCAGAAACATAATCCCAGCTAATCGAATTACGCCTGACGGTCGGGCCATCGCCAACATATATGCCGCAATGGCCGCGCGCTCGGTCTTTACAGATACCCCAACCGGCAACAACGCTTTCTTTCAGGAGCCTAATCCGTTCAGTTCAAGCGAAGAGGTAATCAGGATTGACTATAAGCGCACTGACAATCAAAGCCTCTACTTTCGCTACCTGCATGATGATTATGATCCCCTGATCGATCCCTACGGGACTCTCATCGGCGCCGCGATGCCGACTATCCCGACCAAACGAGAGCGACCCGGTCATAGCGCTCAGGTGTCACACACCTGGCTGATTAGCCCGAAACTGGTCAATGAGTTCCGGATTAATGCTTCGTGGAATCGCCAGCGGATCCAACCGATTGGCGATGCGTGGAAGCGAGAGACCTATGAGTTCAAATTTCGAGAGCTTTATGGAGGAGGCCGGTTTCCTAACAGTATCCCCAGAATCAGAGTCAGCGGCACTACTGGTTTCGCGGAAATCAATGGCGCCGCGCGGGCTTTGCTTGCACCGACTACTGAGATTCAGTTTTCAGATAGCGTCTCGATGCCCAAGGGGAATCATTCCCTCAAGTTTGGAGGCGTCGTTATTCGCAACCGAAAGGATCAGAACGGACGAACCCAATCAGCGGGTGATATCGAGTTCGTAGGTGACAGTCGTGCGGGCTCGACAGGTATTGGATTTGGCGATGCCCTGCTGGGAAACTTCATCAGGTACACCGAGTTCAACGACGATCCGCTGGGCTTCTTCCGGTTTACACAGATTGAAGCTTACGCCATGGACAATTGGAAGGTTTTCCCTTCGTTCAGCCTGGAGGTTGGTGCTCGCTACCGCTATAACTTGCCGATCTACACGCAAGCGAACAATGTCGCGAATTTCGACCCGAGGTTATACGATCCCGCCCGGGCGGTAACCGTCATAGCCACCGGAACCGGTGCGGGCACAGTTGTTGTTCCGCCAGGCGCCACTCGATTTAACGGGTTGGTTCGTGCCGGCGATGGTGTTCCTGAGTCAGAATTAGGAAGAGTTCGTAACGGACGCGATCCTGAGGTGTTGGCAGTCCCCGCTGGAGCGCCGCGTGGTCTGTACAGTCAGGAGCACATAATAGAGCCACGCATCGGTTTTGCATGGAGTCCGTTTAAGAACAGAAAGACGGCCGTTCGTGGAGGTTTCGGGATCTTCCACGACCGCCCCGAGGGAAATATTATTTTCCCGATGCTGAACAACCCGCCCTATACACTTAGCGCGAGGATCGAAAACGGCAACTTGTCGGACCCGACCAGTGGAGTGGCTGGGGCGCTCCTGCCCTTAGCCGATATGACCGCAATCGATCCCAATCTGCGTTTCCCATACACGATGAGCTATAGCCTTACGGTTCAGCGAGAACTTCCATATGGATTGTTTGCAGAAGTAGGGTACGTCGGCAATCAGGCCCGGCATCTCCTGCGCCTGCCAAACATCAACGTGCCAACCCGGGCGCAGCTGGCAGCCAGGCTATTGGCAAACCCGCAGCCCAATAGCGCGGCGATCAGGCCCTACAAAGGATACTCGGCGATTAACATGCGTCTGAGCGACGCCAACTCAAACTACAACGCGCTTCAGGTGTATGTGACGAAGAGGAAGGGAAATATCCGGCTGACCGGCAGCTACACCTGGTCCAAGGTCCTGGCTGATGCGAGCGCAAATGGGGACAATCCGGATGCAGGCGAAGACCCGTACAACCACAAGGCTGACTATGGTCCCGCCAGCTTCGATCGGACGCATATTTTTGTTGCTACTTCTACGTATCGACTGCCTTTCTTCCGCCGCGGCCATGGATTTGCCAGCGCTGTGCTTGGTGGCTGGGAAATCAGTTCCATCCTCCGGTTCCAGACCGGTTCGCCCGAAACAGTCATCGTAGACACGGGCATTGGAAATGATCGGCGTGCGGACTACACGGGCGCACCTCTAATACCCGCAAACCGCAGTCCTGACCAATGGTTCAATATCGCCGCTTTCGCCAGGCCTCCCGAAGACCGGGCCGGGACCAGCGGTAGAGGTATTATCAGAGGGGCGAACCTCAACCGCCTTGATCTTGCGTTAAGCAAGAGGTTCACGTTCAAAGAAAGGTTCCGGGCACAATTGCGGTTGGATGCCTTCAATGCTTTGAACCACGCGAGTTGGAGAGGTGTTAACACAGACTTCAACAGTGGGTCGTTTGGCCGGCTGGATACGCCGTCATCGCCTCGCAGCATACAGGCAGGGTTGAGGTTTGAGTTCTAATTAAGAGATAGGGCCTATAGGACCAACAGGACCTATGGGCCCGAGAACCTAATAGGTGCAATGGTTCGGCTAGCGGCGGGCTAGCCGGCGTGACCTCATTGCCTCGTGCAGGTCGCCTGGACACAGGCTGCCGGGTTCAATCTGCTCAACGAACCATTGATAAGTCGAATTTACAGCCCTGGCATTTGTGGCATTCGTCTTGAGACCAATGAAATTCAACAGCGGGCCAAAGTCGGCTTGAGGAAGTCGCACGGGTCCGGTTGCCCTAATGTTCCAGTAAGTATTGTAAGCTCCCGCGTGTGCGCCACGATTGTCCGATCCGCCACTGTCAAACGGTCGGGTGCCGGCCCCCAGATCGAGTTGACTAAAAAGACTGGAATAGTTTGCCTCTCGGTGATGGTCCATATTGAGGTCGAGGCCACGGCCGTTTGAAAATACAGTGTGAAGGGCATACCACTCAACGCTGATGTCGTGCACAAATTTGGTTTGCACGTCGAAGTTGGTCACCAGGTTCTCCGACCCGTAACTGATATCGATGCCATGATGTCCGTTCGCACCGCGCGAGTCGGCGCCCACCGCCCTGCTTGCGCTCGTGGTTAGCCTGACATTGCTCACGGTGCAAAAATTCGTTGACTTCATGTCGATACCAAAGTCGCTGTTTTGGATTTCAACGTCATTAATCCAACATTGAGAGACATCCTGAAAAAAGAGCGCGTTGTATCCCCGTTCCCTGAAATGACCGGGGTAGGCAGTCCAGGGAAAATGAATGGAAAGATGTTCTATGCCAATCTCCTGGACCACCGGGACAAATCTATGGATTTCCGGAGTCCACTCCGCCCGCACGTCGTAAGGTAAGGGTCTTTCCAGTTCAATTTGGTTCCCTGATACAGACTTCACTCGAGATAAGAACCTCACCACCTTTTCAGTTCCAATCAGATCTTCAATCGAAGCCGGCAGCGGAGGAACCATGTCTCCGTACAGATAACGTATCAGCGATCCAGTGGCTGCATTGGCCTTTGGCGGATCACTCTCAACCAAACGTATCCACTGTCCTTTCTTGATCGAATTGAGAGACGGCCTCGACGGGGTTGCCCCACCGGACACTTCGGTTGAAACCGTCAAGGTCCTGCTCCCGCGCCTGGCGCTTGCGGTTACCAAGCCTAATCGCGTCTCGGCCGAGATCGGATCTCGCCCGGTTATGTTGACGAGACCCGGCCGAAAGGCCCATTGAGACTGTTCCGTTCCCTTTGCCTTATTGCCGAACAAGTCTTGCAGGGAGTTGGGAAACGACAGGATCGTTTCGTTGGGTCCGGCGCCACGCAGGATCAAATCGCCTCTGGAAATATCAATCCGCTTTGAAATAACGTAGGTGCCCCTGGGTATGAATAAGACGCCACTCTTTATAGACTGGATTGCGTTAAGCAGTGCCTGCGAATCATCGGTTTTACCGTCGCCGGCGGCGTGGAAGTCTCGCTTGAAATCCCATTTGGCGGGTGGGGTGGGAATCTTTGCTTCGCCGGCATGGTAGCCAGCATAGGAAAAATCCGGTAAGCGGCCCGCAGCGTTCCATTTCTCTCCGTTCACGCCCCAGAGTGAAGAGTAGGTGCAAAGTGGCGCCGCACCGTTGGTAAATGAAGAAGGCGAAATCACTGTGTGTGTCCAGAGGAAGGTGACAGAAAAGACGACGGCACCTAGTTTTGTTAGTGACATAAAGTTTGCTCTAAAAGTTCTCCATCGTGCGGCTTCGGCTTTGCCGCTGACGTGCGGCGGTGGCTATGCCCCGCCGTAAAGTGCCCTCTATCTCCCAACCGGCTTTGCCGCATTCCGTGCGGTAAGGCTCTGCCTTACTGTCGGATGTATTTGAATACCTGGAGGCTATGCCTCCGTCAAGGTACAGAGGCGCAGCCTCAGAAAATCTAGAACCTATCGGTAAGGCGGAGCCTTACCGCACGGAAGTCGGCGCAGCCCCCGCCGCGTCTGGCATGGACGTGTATTAAGGGTAAAGCTAATGATCTAAGCACAGTTAACAGATTCCGCAGCGCAAACTGTTTAGTTTTTGCTGGTTCGTGGGCTGACACTTAGCTTGAGGGGAACCCCAGCCTCCGCAAACTAACAGTTCATCAACTCAGCTCCATTTGGCTTCGGGCTTTTGTTTCCACAACCAGATGATCCAGTCAACGTTTTTCGGTTCACCTCCGAAGTCCTTAAGCCGCGTCATGCATTGCCCGCGATGGTGTTGGGTGTGCATCGCCGCCTGGACCATGGCTTCAGCAACCGTGATGACACAAGGAGGGTCCGGAAACCAGGGTACGAGGATCGTGCGGGATAAGGCTTCCGCATCGACACCTGCAGCGAAGTCGCGCAGTCCGGCGTGGACGGATTCGGCGCGGGTTTTTAAGTCTGCAAACGTTGGCGGCGGGCCTCCCGGTGGTCCACCGGGTTGCTCTCCATGTAACAGCGATAGGAATCCATGCTGAACACCGACGATGTGACCCACACGTGACCGTAGCTCCTCATGGTCGCGGGCCGGCGACTTGCCCCAGGCATTGAAGAAGACCGCGTTGGCCCATTCCGCGTGGGCCATCAAGTCGCGCAGGAAAGCTTCCATAAAAAGTTCCTCCGAATCTGAAACCGATTATCCGCAGATTACACAGATTCCGCAGATTGGAAAAGAGCAGGAAGGCAGGACCAGGGGCAGGAGGCAGAAGGCAGGAGGCAGGAGGCAGGAGCAGGAGCAGGAGGCGGGAAGAAATAGGTCGTATAAGCCCTATAGGACATATAGGCCCTATATCTTTCCTGCCACCTGCCGCCTGCCACCTGCTCCTGCTCCTGCCGCCCGCCACCTGCCACCTGCCTCCTGGTCCTGCCGTCTGCCTCTTTTCCAATTCGCGGAATCTGTGTAATCTGCGGATACCGGTTTCCCGATCAGGAGGCAATTATGGACCAACGAAGTGTCACATTCTATCGCTGGGAAGACATGCCCAAGGAAAAAGTTTCAGACATGCTGGATCGCCGGCTGATCACGGGCGACAGCATGATGCTGACGCATGTCTATCTCAAAAAGGGCGCAATCGTTCCGCGTCATTCCCACGAAAACGAGCAAATCACCTACATTCTGGAGGGTGGCTTGCGCTTCTGGATTGGCGAGGACGAGTCACAAGTAATCGACGTGATGGCGGGTGATGTGTTGCATATTCCTTCCCTGGTGCAACATAAAGCAGAAGCTCTCGATGATACGCTCGACGTGGATGTCTTTAGTCCGCCCCGCCAGGACTGGCTGGACAAGACTGATGATTATCTGCGCCAGAAATAGCGGGTAATCGGACTTAAAGGACCTATATGGACCTCGGGTTAAAAGGAAAGGTTGCGCTGGTCGCTGCCAGCAGTCGCGGTCTGGGTCGCGCTGTCGCAGAAGAGCTCGGCGCGGAAGGAGCTTCGCTCGTCCTGTGCGCGCGGAACGCGCAGGCCCTGGCTGAAACGAAAGAGTCTATCGTTCGCAATAGCGCCGCGGAGGTGCTTGCTGTGCCTGCCGATGTCGCGAATGTGCGCGATGTTAAGCGGGTGGTTGATTCGGGCGTCAAAAGATTTGGACAGATTGATATCCTGGTTACCAACGCGGGTGGACCACCCGCGGGCAAATTCGAAAGCCTTACGCCGGAACAGTGGGAACAATCTGTGCGCCTTACGCTTTTTAGTGTTATCGAACTAACTCGTCGCGTTTTGCCTGGGATGAAAGAACGGGGTTGGGGACGTATTTTGAATATCACGTCCATCGCCGTAAAGCAGCCGGTGGAAAACTTGATGCTCTCGAATAGCTTGCGCGCGGGCGTTACGGGATTCACCCGGACGCTGGCCAACGAAGTTGCGCCTGCAGGCGTAACGGTCAATAACATCATGCCCGGTTATACCCGCACCGAGCGCGTAGAAGAACTGGCCGTGATGATGGCCGATAAGCAGGGAATTAGCCCCGCAGAATTCAAGGCCAGGTGGGAACAGGAAATACCGATGAAGCGGCTCGGCGAACCCCGAGAATTTGCCGCCCTCGCCGCTTTCCTGGTCTCGGAACGCGCCAGCTACATTACCGGAACCTCAATTCAAGTAGACGGCGGTTGGATTCGATCGTTGCTTTGATTTCTTTTTTCTCGAGATTTTCCAGGGTTATTTTTACTCGACGTGCACTCCGCGGTGCATCGCGATCCCCCGAGCTTTCATCACGACGTCGTCATCAATAACTTGCTGACCGGCGTTCCAGGCAACGATCTCTTCCATGGGTCGCCCAAGCGCGAGGGCGAGTTTTTCGTCGCTGGCTTCGAAGGCGCGGTCACGAAGCTTTCTGAGAATTTGAGCAGCTTTTTCCTGCCCGGTGCCACGATCATCAACAATGTGTTCAAAGGGCCGCAGGGAACTTTGCTTCCGTGCGCCAATCGCTTTAGAGAACAAATATGCCAGGGCCGAACCCAGACCAAGGCCTGCCACAACGAGGCCAAGCCGGCGCAGACGCGGGGGCCCGCCATTCAGTGACCGGGGATCTTCTCTTTTATCCATGATTAATATTCCTTCCTGTGTCTATGTCCCGATCCAAGCGTGAAGCTCGCCTGGACACTGTTTCTGATTTAGCACTCCGACTTTCGCCAGAGAGCCTGTTATGAAAACATGCACCGTGATATCGATACGTCGGCAAAACAGCGCTCGTTATGTACGATTTCAAATACTTCTTTAATACTGAATTACCTTAAGGCAACTTGTCGGCCATGTTGCCGGTTCGAAATATTTGACCCTGTCTTCGTGGCCTACTATCTTTCGTCGGATGGAAATCAAAATAGTCCTAACCACATTGCGTTCATGAGAGCCAGAAAGCTGCATAGATGTCTTGGCATCATTCTTCTGCTGCCGTTCTTTGGCTGGGCGATTACCGGACTCGTCTTTTTCATGAAACCAGGTTACGCCGCCGCATATGAGACGTTGAGTCTCAGGACCTATCCGTTGACTGCGTCTTCGCCCATCACTGCGGATCCGTCCTGGCTCGAGTTTCGTTCCTTGCGGACGGTGCTCGGGGAACATTTGCTCGTACGGACCGAGAGTGGCTGGAAACAGTTGAACCTCGCTACCAGGCAACCAAGGCCCATGCCAAACCAAAGCGAAGTAAAGCTGTTGTTGCAGGATGCCTTTGCGGCTAATCCTTCAAGATATGGCAGTATCTCGCGCGTTTCCGGCAACAAGGTTTGGACTGATACCGGAGTTGAGGTCAATATCGACTGGAACCGAATGAACCTTCAGCAGAGAGGCAAAGATACGGACCGGATAGATCTGCTTTACCGTATACACTATTTACAATGGACCGGCGTTAAGACGTTAGACAAGATCGTTGGGTTTGCGGGAATTGTACTGGTGATGGCGTTGACCACCCTGGGCGCCTGGCTCGCGTTCAAGAGAAGTTAATTATTTTCGGTGACAGTGACCCGTTGGTAGTCTGTCGGGAGAATCAAAGCTTGTGTTTCTCTGTGCAGCCTCAGTGTGCTCCGTGTCTCTGTGGTGATTGTTTTGCCTGGTAGATCCACCACAGAGGCTCAGAGCTCACAGAGGTCGCACAGAGACTTGAGGTTAACGAAGAACTAACGAAACATCGACTGGGAGAAGGAGAATGAATCCGGTGTCAATCAAAGGTAGGGAAGTTGTTGTTTCAGTATTATTCCTGGCTGCAGTTTTAGTGGGCTGCAAGTTTTCCAAAACATCAAACTCTAATTCTGAATCCGGCAACGCCAACAAGGCGACGTCGAAAACGACCTCGTCGCCCGCTAAGCCTGACGCAGATGGCATCATTGCTTCCGGCGTCGGCGAAGAAAAGGAAAAGCCCGAACCAGGTAAAGGCAACGTGCAGGGGAAGGTCTTTTTTAACGAAAAACCAGCCGCAGGGACCGAAGTAAAGCTCTGCGAAAAATTCAGCCAGTATTTCGGCGGATGCAGCGGCGAGACATTCGTTACCAGGACGGATAGTCAGGGGGAATACCTAATCAAGAATGTGACCCCCAGGATTTACGAAGGGTTGATCGTGAAAGTGTTTGATACGCCCTACTACGTTTTTGCAACGTCCGGCATAGTCCAAACAGCGAAGTACAAGATCGCAGAGAACCAGACATTCTTCGCGCCCGACACAAATCTTTTCAAAAATGATTTGAAGCTGTTGAATCCGAAAGCGGGCTCGAAGATCGACCCAAACAACATCGAAGTGAAATGGGAGTCGTACCCGGATGCGGCCTATTACAAATTCAGTGTCTTCGCCGATAGCTCATCGGGAGCTACGACTGAGTATGACTACATCAACAAGCGAGTTGATGGGCTTTCTTACCTTTTAGATAAACCACTTTCGCCGGGTTCTTACAGTTGCAAAGTGGTTGCGTACAACGGGAATGACATCAAACTTGCTGAAAGTGGTGACGATATAAAGTTTACGGTGAAAGGCGCGGCAGCAAAGTGAGCGAACCGCCAAGGCGCCAAGATCGTTAAGGGGAAAAATTTCTGCGCCATACACGAAGTGTCCGAGGAAGATGGGCGTTTTGTGCAAAGCCTCTTGGCGCTCTTGGCGTCTTGGCGGTTACCTCTGAACTTCTTTCATGATACGAGGAGGAATGAATGGCAAATGAGAAAAACGCGCATGGAGCCGCGGAGCATCAGGAAGAGCAGGAGGATCTCGAATCAGAAATAGACGAGACGCTGGAAGAAACATTCCCGGCTAGCGACCCGCCGTCGTGGACACTCGGCACCGACCATCGTGTCGAGCCGCAGGTTAAGAAAAGTGATGATGAGGGAGAAGGGGAGTAGACCTATAATCTTTGTCGCGAAGTAGTTCGACGGAATTCTCAAAGCTGCGTTATTTCAATGTCGTTTATCGGGCAATTGACGGTCTTCAGCCCGTAGGGGTGAAATGTTTATAGATGGATGAGCAAGATCCTCGGCTCCGTTCGGAGGAGCGGAAGGGTTCTGGAGTGATGAAGCTTTACTTGAATTCCGCTCCTCCGAACGGAGCTGGTATTGGAATGGAGTCCTGGCTATAAACATCTCACTCCTAACGGAGTGAAAACAGCAGCCCAATCAAACAATCACTTTACTCGCTTCGCTGTGAACTCCTGTCCCGGTTGGTCTCCTCCTGCTCTGGTGCGGGTGAACTTAATCTCGTCACCAGCGATCTTGCCTTTGTAAAGGAGCTTGACCTCATTACCGCCAAAATTGGCGGTCACTGTGAAAGAAATATCATCGCCATTAATCTTGCCATCGGAGAACGCAGTATCACCCTGACGTCCTGACACGGTGCCAGTCAGTTTATCCGCCTCGACCTTGAAGTTGAAGGTCATCTCACGGGTCTGACCCTCCCGTCCGGGAACTTGGGCAACCCACTTGCCGTTAACATCTGCTGCATGCACCAGCGCGATTCCGGCAAGCACGAAGCACATAGTAAGAAGCGCGATCCTGAATTTCATGAAAACTCTCCTTTCAAATGTTTGATAATCGAAGGCCGACTAGAATAGCTTAGGCTACATTAGTTTTCACCCCAGCGTCCAGTCAGGTAGCGTCAGTAGGTTATCGTTTCTCGGAGGTGCTAATTGTTACGAGCGATCAGCGTGCTTCCCATGTTATTTGCCGCGCTTATTTTGCGTACTGACCGGCGTATCGTAGAGCAGTTGCGCCAGGCAAAAGCAGATTCGATTGGTGCCGCCATCCCTTTGCACGTGCCGCCCATTCTCGGTAGTTGGCGTCTGCACAGGCTGTCTGGCGCCGGTGCAATTTGCCTGGTGGAGCCCGAGAGCTATTACCTGGAAGAGAATGGATATGCAGCTTACAGACAGCGGAGGCGGCGAAGAATTTTATTGGTTCTTGTTATCTTAATCCCTTTGATTTTATTCACGTGGTTATGGCTGAATTATAGATAGTCTTCAACAAAGGAACCCACGATGCTATTTCGGTACGTTCACGTTCTGCTGGTGGCATTGCTCGCGCTCGGAACTACTGCGCCAGGGCAGTCTCAATCTCAAACCCAGGCGACATCACCTACTCGAGAATCGGCGGCCACAACTTCAGCCGACAGTTTGCCGGGGAGGGGACTCGCGCAGCATCCCTTTCTGTACTGCGGCGAATGGCAGGAGCGGGGCAAGTCAGAACAGATCATGTACATCGTCCGCGAAGGGAAAGTGGTTTGGACCTATGCCATTCCGGGCAAGGAGGAGTATGGCGACTGCACCCGCCTCTCCAACGGGAACATCATCTTTTCGCGGCGCCTGAGCGCCAGCGAGATCACGCCTGACAAAAAAATCGTGTGGCATTACGACGCCCCACCGAAGACTGAGATACACACCTCACAGCCCATTGGCCGGGACCGCGTGCTGATCATGCAGAATGGTAATCCGGCGAAGGCACTTCTAATAAACAAAAAGACGGGCCAGGTAGAAAGAGAACTCATCCTGCCAACCCGCCGGCCTGAAAACGTTCATGGACAATTCAGGCACATTCGCATGACCAGAGCCGGGACCTTTCTCGTCGCCCACCTGGACCTCGGGAAAGTGGTCGAGTATGACAAGACTGGAAAAGAAATTTGGTCGGTCCCCGCGCCGTCGGCCTGGGCCGCGGTGCGCCTGAAGAATGGAAACACGTTGATTAGCGGAAACCAGCATGGCTATGTCCGGGAGGTGAACAAGAAGGGTGAAACCGTCTGGGAGATCAACAAGAATGATTTGCCGGGTATCCCTCTCTACACGGTTCAGGAAGTGTCTCGACTGAAGAACGGAAATACGTTGATTAATAACTGGAGCGGTAGCCGGCCGTTAGCCGAGTGGCCTGAGGTGGTACAGTTAATCGAAGTGACGCGAGACAAAAAGGTAGTCTGGGCATTGCGCGACTGGAAGACTCTTGGACCGGCATCTTCCACACAACTCCTGGACGAACCGGGCGTTCCGGAGAAACGTGATCAGCAACGGTAATGATCGGGCGCGAAGCAAACTCCCCAATACAGATGCGCATCCTTTAAAGGGTTTAATATGCGGATGAAATCCACAGTTGTTGCGATTGCCGGGGTTGTTACCGTTGTCCTCGCTATTGCGAGTTTTCTGAAGAGCCAGCCGTCC
>Ga0070697_100000909_pt1 | contig 22265 bp, 19 predicted proteins | sample KBSK1501metaG_FD_65475 | JGI IMG/M metagenome (GOLD analysis project Ga0070697, IMG submission 65475) | Corn, switchgrass and miscanthus rhizosphere microbial communities from Kellogg Biological Station, Michigan, USA - KBS K1-50-1 metaG | ecosystem: Host-associated > Plants > Roots >... | reverse complement strand
CATTTGCTCGAAACATCTATTGGTCCCTGTGGCTCTACCTCCTTCCGCCTCTCGGGATCGGAGCCGTGTTGTCGACTCCGCTCGGGCGGAACAATCAGAACCGCCGCTTGGCAATCGTCGCTTTCCTGACGCTCCTCGTCCGCTTCCTTGCCGGCTACGAGTTCGCAACCGTCACGGCGGCGATGGCGCTTGCCCCGGTGCTCTACGACTCCATTCGAAACACCCAACGTCTCCGAGTCTTTCTTTCGAGGCTCGGCCTTCTCGTCGGAGCTGCTCTCGCGGCCCTGATCGTCAGCCTCGCGGTGCTCACGCTCCAAATCACTGCCGAGACCGGCTCCGCCCGCAATGTGGTCAATCACATTCGTTTCGCCATTGGCAGGCGCGCGAGCGGCGACCCGAGCAAGTTTCCGCCGGTCTACGCCGACGCGCTCAAGGCGAACGCCTTCGGCGTTCTCAGGGGCTATTTGTTGGACCCCGTCGATCGGCAGGCCGATCTCAAACGGCTGGCGCCTTTGCGGTGGCTTCTCTCGAGACGGCAGGGCGAGATCCTCGTGTGCGTCATTCTGGCCGCAGGATGGGCGGCAATTCGTACCGCGTGGCTGTCCGCGGATCGCCGTTTCGGACCCCTGGCCCTGGCCGCCGCGACGCTTTGCGTCCTGTCAGGGATTTTGGCGTGGCTGGTCATTTTCAAGGCGCACTCCTTCATTCATGTCCACGTGAACCCGTTGATGTTTCACTTGCTCTACCTTCCATTAGGAGCCGCGCTGGTGTCCTTCGCCGTCAAGGACGCAGCGCTCCTTTCCGCGAGAACACTGCTTCGCCGCTAGATGTGCGGCGATCCCTATCCGTAAACTGGGAAGCGTGAGATCGGCCGTCCGCTTTCCGCGAGCCCGCAAGATTTGCGGGCGCCGGCGAAAAACTCGGTGTCTTTCCGATCATCTTTTGTTGTGGCTGCGCTGACTCTGCGTCTGCTCGCGGTCTACGGGCTGTCCGCGGCAGCGCTTCTCATGGCGACACACCGATGGGTGCGCTCTCTGCGCGTTGGGGTCGCGTTGCTTCTGGCCTTTGCTCCGATGATCCTCATGGGCAAGGCCTTCTTGACGGGCGCCGTCTACGGCCCGATCGACATCTCGTATGGCGGCTATCCGTTGGAATCCAAGCGTGCCGAGATGGAGATCTTCGACACACGAACGCCGCTGCTGGCTGACGTGGTTTCTTCCTACATTCCCTCGCGAAAAGCCGTTCGGGATGCGGCGAAGAACGGGCACCTTCCTCTCTGGAATCGATTCACCATGGCCGGCGAGCCGCTGCTCGCTTTCCAGCAGCCGGCCTCGTTGCATCCGGCGACCTGGATTGGCTTCGCGCTTCCCCTCGCGCAGGCCTGGACCTTCGAGATGTCTCTGAGGCTCTTCCTCGCGCTTCTGAGCGCGTATCTTTTTTTCCGCGAGCTGGAATGCGGCGAACCGGAGTCTCTGCTCGCAGCCGCGGGGTGGGCATTCTGCGATCACTTGATTTTCTTCCTCGGGTTTTCCGTTACGGCGGCTCTCGCGCTCTTTCCTCTGCTCCTGCTGGGGCTTCGCCGGCTCGCCCGGGCGCCTGGGCGGGACGCCGTGGGGATCACCGTCGTCTCGCTGGTTTTGATCATTCTGGCGGGTCACCCGGAAAGCGTTCTGCATTGCGCGGTGGGCGGAGGGATCTTTTTTCTGTTCGAGCTCTGGTCCCTTCCCGGAAAGCAAAGACTTCGAGCCCTCGGCCTGTCTCTTGTCGCGGGTGCCCTCGCCCTGGGCTTGACTGCGGTCGTGCTGCTGCCTTTCGCCGAGATCGTTCCTCATACACAGACCTATATCGTCCGCAAGACTTCGCTTGCGGTTGCGAGGAGATCGCTGGAATTGGCGGAGAGCCTTCGGCGCTCCGCCCGGAATATCTGGCCCTATGTCTACGGCGTCTCCGGCCGAAGCGATACGGCACACGGCGGCGGAGTTCCAGCCGGCTACGCCGGCTCCGTGTTCTTGCCCTTGGCACTGCTGGGGTTGTCGTCCAAGCGACGGGAGAAGTGGTACTTCCTCGGGTGTGCGGTCCTCGGCGCCGGACTATGGGCGCGCGTCGTTGGCGTCGCCGATCTGTTCGGCAAGTTGCCTCTGCTCCGGATTTCGATCAACGAGTACTTTGTTTTCCTCGCGGCATTTGGAGTCGTCGGCCTTGGGGTGTTGGGAGCGGAGCGCTTGCGGGAGGAAAACCTTCGGAGGACCGCAACGTGGCTCGTGTTGCTCTGTGCCGTCGTGATTGCGGCAGGTTTCCTTCGCTTTCGTCCGCGCCTGATGGAACTGGGGATGTCTCGACCCTACGCGACTCATCGATTTCTGCTGGAGCTCGTACCCTTGTTGGCCGTCGCGGTCTGGCTCGGGCTTCCGCGGCGACGGGATTCGGCTCCCGCGGTACTCGGTGGGATTCTGGCTCTCGCACTGATGCAGCGAGGCTTTGAGGCGGGCGAGGTGTATCCCACGATTCCGGCCAGAGCTTTCTATCCGCCGCTCGATTTGCTTCGATCGATTCCCAAAGGCGCGCCCGAACGCGTCTCCGCGATCGGTTTCTCGCTCGTCCCGAACAGCTCTGCGCTCTATGAGCTGGAAGACGTGCGAGGCTACGAAGCGCTTGTCCTGGCCCGCTTCGTCGAGACGTACCCTCTGTGGTGCCTCGAGCAGCCGGTTTGGTTCAACCGAGTCGACGACCCTCAGCGGCCTTTTCTCTCTTTCCTCAACGTTCGGTACTTCATTGTGGGACCGGGGTATGCCGTCCCTGCCGGATGGAGGACTCTCGCCGGCGACGACTCGGGGAAAGTGATCGAGAATCCCCTCGTCGTTCCCAGAGTTTTCGTTCCACGGTCCGTCGCGTACATCCGGGAGCCGCTGCGCCAGATCGAACTCCTGAGACAGATCGAGGACTTCGCGAGCTACGGCATCGTCGAACGCGGCGCCGAACGCGCTCGAGACAGCGATTCCTGGACACCCAACGGAGAAGGGACGGCTCGAATCCTTCAGTACACAGGCCAGAACCTTCGAATCCAGATCGATGCCCGAAGCCCGACCGTCGTCGCAACCTCCATTCCCGCATGGCCGGGCTGGCGGGTCACGCTCGATGACCGGCCGATCGCGATTGAGGCCTACAACCGCGCATTTCTTTCGTTTCGCGTGCCCTCCGGCCATCACCAGGCGCGGCTCTGGTATTGGCCGAAGGGATTCTCCGACGGGCTCTGGATTACGGGAATCACGGCGATTGCGTCCTTGGTGTTGCTGTTCCGAGGGCCGACGGCACGATCACGGCAGAACATGTCGCGCCTTGGATAGAATCTGCCCACTCGTGAGGCTTTTCCGTTGCATTCCGGCGTGACGAGCGGCGCTCGGGGTGGAAACGCGTCGCTCCGGCGCTCGACTTGACCGCGGGAGTCCTGTTCTTTCTGGTGTCGACCGTCTTTACGCCTCCGACTTGCCACGCGTCCGAATCGAATGGACACTTCCGCGCGTGTCGCAACCGGCGCTGTCGGCTCTGATCCTCGCGGCGGGGCTCGTGTCCCTCCCGCGCGAGGAGACGAGAGCGGCGGATCTTCCGCAATCGGACTGAAACGAGGAGTCGGTCGTTGGAGTGGACGCTCGCTCTGAAGCTGGTTGCGGTCTATATCGGGACCGCCGCCGCGAGCCTCCGACTTGCGCACCGCTTCGTGTCGCCGATCCGGCTTCGCGTGGCGCTCTTTCTCGGGCTCGCGCCTTTCCTTTTTGTGGGCAAGGCGATGCTGACCGGAGGCGTCTACGCGCCGATCGACATCCCGTATCAGGCGCCGCCTCTCTCGGTTCATGCGAACGAGATGGGGACCGAGCACACGCAGACGCCGCTCTTGAGCGACGTGGTCTTTCAGGAAATTCCGTGGCGCAAAGCCGTACGCGATGCCGCGAAGAACGGCCGGCTGCCCCTCTGGAACCGGTTCGTGCTGTCGGGCGAGCCGTTGCTTGCCGTGCAGCAGCCGGTCGTCCTTCACCCGGCGACCTGGATCGGAATGCTCCTGCCTCTGGCCCAGGGGTGGACTCTCGAAATGGCCTTGCGCTTCCTCCTGGCGATCCTCGCCGCGTATCTGTTTCTGCGTGAGATCGGTTGCGGCGAAGTTCCGTCGCTTCTGGGAGGAGCGGCCTGGGCTTTCTCGGACTATCTCGTCTTCTTCGTCGGCTATCCGCTCACACCGGCGGCCGCTCCGCTCCCGCTTCTTCTCTTAGGACTCCGGCGTCTGGTCACGACAGCGGATCGATCCGCCGTTGCGATCACCGTGATCGCGCTCTTCCTGATCACGGCATCGGGACATCCAGAAACGCTTCTCCACTGCGTCGCGGGCGGCGGCCTCTACTTTCTCTTCGAGTTGTTCTGGGCCGAGCCGGGGCGCCGGGCGCGCGCTTTCGCGCTTGCGCTGGTGGCGGGCATTCTCGCACTCGGCCTCTGCGCGATCCTCTTGCTCCCGCTGGCGGAGGCTCTTCCCTGGACGGTCGAGGATTTCGTTCGGAAGAACGTCTTCGCGAAGACATCGAAGGCCTATGCGATCGGAGAGAGCGCCCTCCACGCGGTCCAGAACGGCCTTCCCTATTTGTTTGGCGTGTCGGGAAAGGGAGAGGCGACTGCCGGCTACCACGAGCCGTCCGCTTATGCGGGCTCGGTTCTCTGGCCCTTCGCGGCCGCCGGTCTGCTGCTCTCGAAGAGACGCGAAAAGTGGCCGCTGGCGCTTCTCGGGCTCTTGGGCGTCGCGATGCACGCGCGCGCGCCCGGCGTCGCGAGCGCGATCGGGGCGATTCCCCTCTTCGACATCGGCTTGAACGAGCGGATGGTCTTTCTCGCGGCGTTCGGATTGGCGGGGCTCGTGGCGCTGGGTGCTCAAAGCGTCGTCGAGCAGGGCCGCAGCCGTTGGATCGGCGCCGCCTCGGCCGCAGCCCTGGTGGCGCTGGGACTCGCGGCCTGGGGCCTGCGCCTCCTCGTGCCGGCGTCGATGGAACCGGGCTACTTCCGGTATCGGCTTCTCCTCCAGGCCATCCCTCTGTTTCTCGTGGGTGTCACCGCCTTGTGGAGCTTTCGTCTCCGGCGCGCGTTATCGGTTGGCAGCGCCGCTCTGCTCTTGCTCCTTCTGCAGCGAGGACTGGAAGAGCGGGACGTCTATCCGACCTATCCCAACCGCGTTTTCTACCCGCCCCTGGAGGTCTTCGAGAAAATTCCGCGCGGTCTTCCCTATCGGTTTACGGCCGTGGGCTTCTCGTTCATCCCCAACATCGCGGCGCTCTACGAGCTCGAGGACGTCCGTGGCTACGAGGCGATGACCTTCCGGCCCCTTTTCGACACGGAGGCGCTCTGGTGCGTGCCGCAGCCCGTCTGGTTCAACCGGGTCGACGATCCGACCAGGCCCTTCCTCTCTTTCTTGAACGTGCGGTGGGTCTACGCGGCCCCGGGGTTCCATCCTCCCGAAGGCTGGAGCGTTCTGCATCAGAGCTCCGAGGGGATGTTGCTCGAGAACCCGCGCGTTCTGCCGCGCGCTTTCGTTCCGCTGGAAATAGCGGACGAACCAACCCCGGATCGGGTCCTGTCTCTTCTCTCGACCATTTCAGATTTCGGCCAGCGGGGCGTGGTGGCGCAGGAGCCGCCGGCGGGAGCTGCGGCGGGTACGTGGCGGCGCAACGGGGAGGCTACCGTCGAGATCGTCTCCTATCTGCCTCAGGAGATAACCCTCGCCGTGGACGCGCGCGTCTCGACGATCGCCGCCACTTCGGTGGCTTCCTGGCCCGGCTGGAGGTTGACGATCGACGGCGACTCAGCGCCGCTGCTCTCCTACAACCATGCCTTCCTCGCCTTCCGTGCCCCGGCCGGCCAGCACGTCGCAGTCCTGCGCTATTGGCCTCGCAGTTTCGTGCACGGGCTTCTCCTCTCGGGAATGACTTTGCTCGCAACCTTATTTCTCGGCGTCTCGCGAAGACTCGGACCGTCGAGGTAAGAGAAGAGATGGCGCTTGTTCTATGATGCCAGCCCGGCGATCGGGGGGGCCACGTACACCGCTGTCGTTTTGCTCATTTGAGGAGGTTCGAATGCATCGGAGAGTCGTTTTTGCTTCGACGCTTATTCTCGGGGCCTTGTTCGCGATGGCTTGCGGCCAATCGGAAAGTCCGGGGTCGGCTTCGGTGCCGGCGCCGGCGGCGGCCCCGCCGCCTCTCGCACTTCTGGATACGCCTGCCGAGAATCAAACCATCGCCGTCGGGACGTTCGTGTCGGGTTGGGCGCTCGATCCCTCCGGCGTCGCGGAGGTATCGGTCACGTTCGACGACGGCCAGAAACCGTTCGTGAAGACCGGTATCGACTTCCCGGGGGTGAAGGCTCAATACGCCAAGTACCCCGACGCGGACAAGGCCGGGTTCATTTTCGCGATTCCCAAGTTGAATCCGGGCGCTCACTCTCTGACGGTCACCGTGAGGGCCAAGAGCGGCGGCACCGCGACCATCCAGCGTCGGTTTCAGGTGTCCTAGAACGAAGCGGCTCGAGAGGCGTCCGTCGCGACGTCCTTGGGTCTTCCGCGATAGACGGCCGGCAACCGCTGGCCCTTCAGGACGTTTCAGAAACCGGCTTCGCCGAACGCGCCGCCGCAGCAATCGTGAACAGAACCGCGACGGGCGAGAAGATGCGGCCCGCTGACCAGAGGATCCAGAGTCTCAAGCCCCCAGCGCCGTGGAGATAAGTGAAGACGAAGAAACCCGCTAGGAGCAGTGCGGTGCCCACCGGGATGACGGCCAGGCGCCAGGGGCCTTTGGTCACGAGGAGGACGGCGAGGGGAAGCAGAAACGGCAGGGCCCATCCGGCTGAGAGGAGTGCCTGCCCAATCGATGGAAGCACGATCGGCAAACGCTTCCAGTAGATCTCGAAAACTCTTCCATACCCGTGATATCCGACGAATAGGCGCCGTGAGGCGCCAAAGGCGAACCACGCCGCCAGACACAGAACCGCCGGAAGCAGGAGCCGGAGCGCAGCCGCCGTCCAGCGGATCTCCTTTCGCCGCAAGATGAGAAAGAAAAGGGCGATGCCGAGGGTAAAGGCAAGGCCTTCCACTTTCGTCGAGGCGGCCCCGGCCAGCATCAGCCCCCCGAGAAACTGACCTCCTTTCTCGAGCGCCCACGGACCAACGAGCAGGGCCGCAGCAACTGCCTCGAAGAAGAGCAGCGGCATGTCGCCGTTGCCGGCGATGTCGAAGGTGTCGCCGAGGAGACCAGCCGTGGATATTGCCAGCGCGGAAAGAGCCAATGCTGAGGATCGAGGCGCGAGCAGGCCGAGGAGGGAGGGAAGCGCGAAAGCAAGCAACCCAACCAGCAGTGGAAAAACGAGGATGGAGGCTCCCCACGCGAACCGTCCGGCGGCAAGGGAGGCGAAAGCACCGACGTTGGTCACCAGCGGCGGGTACGACACTTGTAGGTGATCGAGCAGTGGCTGTCCGAGAAAGTCAGCATCGATCGTGTGCGCTGTCGCGAACGCCTGGGCCTTCGGACCCCAGAAAAAAATCAAATCCGCCGACGAGGCGGAACCGGAAGCCGCGGCCACGAGGGACGCTGCGAACGAGACAATCAGGATGAGGATGGATGCCCACTCCAGGAGGCTCCAGCCGTCTGGACACCGAGCGGACTGACTCAAATCGGGGAGAAACCGTCGAAGAAAGACACAGAGTGCGAGTCCCGTGGCAGCGAGCACGGTCAGATTCCAGAGCCATCCAGCCAGAGCCCAGAATGTCATCAAAAAAGAGAGCACGACTGCGCCGCAGCCGGCCGCTAATGCAAAGCGGGCAGGAAGAGGTAACGAGCCGACTTTCCTGCGCGTGGCAAGCGGCGCACCAATGATCGGAAGCAACAGCAAGCTGCCAACCCAGACGGCGCCGGCTCTCAGCGCGACCTCCGCCAAATTGTGCCTTCTGGGGTCTCGGATAGGAGACGCCCTGGAGGCGTAGCGGGCCGGGGACCGACCAGGACCAGGTACTCCGCTTGCCGCTCGAGATCCGGGGTGGGCACATCGTGGATGGCGGCCGGCAGGACGCGCCGCCCGGGAAGGAGTGCGACCGCATGCCGAAAGAGAAATGTATCGGCAACCGGATCGGCAGGCTCTCCCCGTATGCTGACCGTCCCGCCAGCCGGGACCACCGTCACCGCCTTGAGGAGGAGAAGGTAGGACGTCCTGGCGGGCCATGCGTCACTCCGATCGAATGGCGTCTGTGGAGCGCGCAGCCAGTCAGCAGGCCGCGGGAGACGCGCGAGCGCAAGCGCCGCAAGGACAGCCGCCGAGATCAACGCAAGCCAGGTGGCAAGCGAGTTCCTGTCGGTTGTCATCTGTCGCGGTGCCGCCCGCGACGCGCCAGCCGCCTCAGTGTCGCCAGGTTCTGGCGGTCGAAGTCGAGCGCGTCATCCTTAGGAGTTTCGAGAAATTTTGGAATCGCGGCCAGGCGCGGATCGGTCATCAGGTTGACAAATCCCGCCTCGCCGATCGAACCGCGACCGATGTGCTCGTGCCGGTCGACGCGCGAGCCTCGCGGCTTCTTCGAGTCGTTGACGTGGATCGCGTGGAGGTGTGCCAGACTGACGGTGCGCTGGAAATCGTCGAGGGTCTGCTCGTAACCCTCTCTTGTGACGAGGTCGTAGCCGGCGGCGTGCACGTGGCAGGTGTCGAGGCACACCCCCAGCCGTCTCTGTCGGCGGGAGGCCCCGAGAATGTCGCGCAGATGCTCGAAGCGGTGGCCGACCGCCGTTCCTTGGCCGGCTGCCGTTTCGAGCAGGATCCGGACGCGCCCGGGCCCGGCGCGAGCGAAGGCTTCATCGAGCGACGCCGCGATGCGAGCGATGCCGGCCGATTCGCCTTCTCCGCTGTGCGAGCCCGGGTGCATGACGAGATCGCGGATGGCCAGACGCTCGCAGCGGAGGATCTCATCGGCGAGAGCCGCGATCGACTGGTTTCTCAAGGCCCGAATCGGGGAAGCGAGATTGATGAGGTACGAGGTGTGTGCCGCGACATGAGCGAAGGTGGCTCCGCGAGTCGCGCGGCGAAACAACCTCGCCTCAGCCGCGTGGATCTCCTTGCCGATCCAGCGGCTGTTGTTCTTCACAAAGATCTGGAGGGTCCGGCAGCCTGTTGAGAGCCCACGTTCAACGGCGAGCGGCGTGCCGCCGGCGATGGATTGGTGGGCGCCAATCGGGAGATCCTCGGCAGCAAAACGTTGCATGGCCACCGTCGGATTCTAGCGGTTGAGTCATCGGGCCCGGACGCGATGTTCGGTCACCTTGGTCAGGGGCCGGAGAGTAACGACCGCGAGACCTCCCGCAGATCCTCACCAGCGGCGGACTTGGGCTTGACGGCCACCATGAGCATGATGTCGTAGAGGTTGCTGTAGACGGGGAGGTCGAGCCGGCCGCCCGCGGTCAGCAGGCGGTAGATCCAGGCGGTGCGTTTCTCGCCGAGCACGAAGATTCCGTAGAGCATCGAACGGAGGCTTCGCCAGTAGCCAACCGAATCGATGCTGTCCACGGAGAGGCCCGTCTGTTCGACCGCGCGCGTCAGCGTCTTTCTGGAGAAGTAGTAGAGATGGGTCGGTGGATGGATCTGGCGCCAACGCTCCCCGCGCCACCGCGCGACGAGGCTGCCGATGTCGCCGGTCGTGATCACCAGCGCGCCACCGGGCTTGAGCGCGCGCGTCGCCTTTTCGATCGTTCGCACCGGATGAGGAAGATGTTCGATCGTGTCCCACATGCAGATCAGATCGAAGGCTCCCGAATTCTCAGGCGAATCGAGAAAGTCGCCGCATTCCACGGGAAGCCGAAGGGCCTCCCGTGCGTGCGCGATTCCTTCCTCCGTGACGTCGGTCCCCGAAACGTCCCAGTGTCTGCGGGCCAGGTCCAGGAAAAAGCCGTAGGCGCAACCGATCTCGTAGAGCCGCCCGGATGGAGCGAGCTCGAGGAGCCGGCGGATCTGCTTGCGGAAGTTGCGGCGGATGACCCTCTCATCGCCGCGGTAGTCGTGGTACTCGCCCCCTTCGAAATACTCCCGCGAATAGAGGTCCGAGGCGGCGCTCCCAGGGTAAAAGATCAGGCCGCACCGAGGGCACTCGAAAATCTCCTTGGCCTGAAACTTCGGGAGCATCTGCCCGGAGTATCCGCAGAGCTCGCACTTCACCGAAGAGTCTTGTCCGGCGGAGGCGAAGCTTTTTCGAGACCGACACTGCGATCGACGAGGTAGAGCGGCCTCTGCTTGGCTTCCTCGTAAACGCGTCCGACGTAAACCCCGATGATGCCCATCAGGGAGAGCTGCACGCCGCCGATCAACATGACGAGGATGATCAGCGACGTCCAACCCGGAACCGTATCTCCGACAATAAGGCGCGCGTAAAGGACGTAGACGAAGTAAACCCCGCCCGCCAGGGCCAGCATCATGCCGAGGTAGATCGAAAGATAGAGCGGGGTTGCGGAAAAGGACACCAGTCCGTCGATGCCGAATCCGAGCATCCGCCGGATTCCGTACTTGGACCGTCCCGAGACACGGGAACCCGCATGGTAAGAGACCGCGGCCGAACGATACCCGACCCAGCTCGTCAGTCCCCGCAGGAAGCGGGTTCTCTCGCGGATGTGCCGAAAGGCCTCGATGACCTTGCGATCCAGCAGGCGAAAGTCTGCTGCATTGGCCGGAAGATCGACACCGGAAAGAGATCGAAAGATCCGATAGAAGAGAGATGCCGTGAGGCGCTTCCAGCGCCCGGCGTCCTCCGTCAACTCTCGGACGGTGTACACGACCTCGTAACCTTGCTCCCAGTGCTCGACGATCGCTCCGATGAGAGAGGGAGGATGCTGCAGATCCGCGTCCATCATGATCACGGCGTCTCCGCTGGCATGGTCCATTCCCGCCGTGAGGGCACTCTGGTGCCCGAAGTTGCGCGACAGCGAGAGAAGCTTCACTCGAGGATCGCCGCCGTGAAGCTTCAGAACGGCCGCCGCGGAACCGTCCGTCGAGCCGTCGTCTACGAAGATCAATTCCCAGTCGGCCCCGAGCCGTTCCAGCTCCAGCCGAAGTGCCTGGTAGAGCGTCGGAATGTTTGATTCTTCGTTCAAGACGGGAACGATGAGGGACAGCCTGCGGCTGGCGCGCGAAGGCCGATCGGGCGGCTCAGAAAGCTGCGTCACCACGGGTAGATTGTAGGTGGTCGGGGCCTTCGACGCGGGGACGCGGGGACGCGGGGACGCGGAGACGCGGAGACTGGGGGAAGCTGTCAGCTGTTAGCTGTCAGCTGTCAGCTCGTTCAAGACGGATTCGAATCGTCGTCCAGGTGTTCCAGAAGCTCCTGCCCGACCCGTCTCGAGACGAAGATCTGCTTCAAGTAGTTCAAGGAAGTGATGGCGAATGGGACGCCTGCGGCGGAGAAGGGGGCGCCGACGGCGGCGAGAGCCAGGTGGCGCGCCTTTTCCCCAGCGGTGAACTCGGGATTCTTCCAGTCGAGGACGCTGCCGTAGTAGCGGAAGACCATCCGGTAGACGTCGGACAGGAGCTCGGAGAAGCCCATCTCGCTTCCCCAGACGAAGCATTCTCCGCCGCGGACTTTTTCGAGGAATTCCGTCACGTTCTGCGCCTCCGCGACCGTGTAGACGAGGGCGAGGGGCCCGAGGGTATGCGCGTCGGAGCCGGCAACGAGAGAAACCGCCCCGCGCTTCTCGCGCACGACCGCCATCAGGTCCTCGACGAGCCGGTTGTGCTGCGAGGCCATCGCGCCGTTCTTGACCTCGAAGATGTCGAACATCCGGAGCATCTCCTCGAAGTAGTGGCGCGGCGAGTTGCGCATCCGGTAGTTCTGAAACATGTGGTTAGCCGACGCGATGATCCGCTCCTCTTTGATGTAGCCGTGCAGGTCGTAGATGTTGCCGCGCCGCCGCTGGATCTCCTCGTGCTGGCGCTCGTCGATGTCGAAGACGTTGACGTGGATGCGCTGGCGGGTGGCGGGAAAGTAGGTCTCGACCTCTTCGGAGATGAAGAAGTCCGCCAGGTCCGGGTTCTTGTTGAGGAGGTAGAGGCACCCGTCGATCGAGTCATGGTCCGTCAGCGTGACGAAGTCCATTCCCCGCTCCTTGGCCAACCGGTAGACCTCTTCGGGCCGGTTGTAGGAGTCTCGAGTGTTGGCGACGCGGAAATACTTGAAAGTCGAGTAAACGGAGTGGCAGTGGAGGTCGGCCTTCTTGAAGCGGGTGTCGGAGAACCAGTTGGGAAGGTCCGTTTCGGGCCGGTGCGACTTCATTTCAATGTCCACGCGTTCAAATCGCGTGCCTGGGTCTCAAATTCCTGAAAGGTGATAGGTGGTAGGTCGTAGGTGGTAGGGAGAATGGGAGTTGCTGGTCCCTACCACCTATCACCTACGACCTAAGACCTCGCGAACCGTGTTAGGTTCGCGCGTAATGCGTGTCGTTTTTCGGCTGTTTTACGCGCTCCTCCTGCTCGGTGTCTTTACGGTGGGAGCCTGGCTCGCCTTTCAGAAATCGATCGTGGGCCGCTCGGTCACCGTGCCGGACCTGACCGGAAAGACCGTGCTCGAGGCGATCCGGACGGCCCACGATCTGGGACTGGGCGTCGAGGAAGAAACGCGCCGCGCCCGGCCGGACGAGAAAGTCCAGAAGGATCGCATCCTCTCGCAGCAGCCCGAGGGCGGGTCTCTGGCCAAGCCCGCCCAGGTCGTTCACGTTGTCGTCTCGCTCGGGGCGGCGCAGTTGAAGGTGCCCGACCTCGAGGGTCTGCCACCGCGCGCCGCCGCCCTGAAGCTCTCCCAACAGTCCCTCGAGCTGGGAGCGGTGTCCTGGTATCGGGACGGGGTCCAGAAGGTCGGCATCGTGTCGCAGGATCCCGAGCCGGAGGCCATCGCGGCCCGGTCCTCGAATGTCGAGGTGCTGACGAACCGCGGAGCGCCGGAAGCGCGTTACGTGATGCCCGATTTGGTCGGCAAGGACGCCGAGCAAATGCGGGGAAGACTCGAAGCGGCGGGCTTCCGGGTCGGCAGCGCGCGGTTCGAGTCCTACGAAGGGATCGCGCCCAACACCATCCTCAAGCAGTTTCCGCCGCCCGGCTATCCGATCGGCAGCCGTGAGGTCGTCTCGCTGACGGTGTCTCGCGCGGCGGACCTGGCGCCGCCCGCTGCCCGATGACTGTTCGAATCGCGCCGTCGCTGCTCGCCGCGGACTTCGCACGCCTGGCCGACGCCGTCCAGCTCGCGGAAGAGGGTGGCGCGGACCTCCTGCACGTCGACGTCATGGACGGGCATTTCGTCCCGAACCTGACGATGGGACCTCCCGTGGTTGCCGCTTTGCGGAAGGCGACGAGGCTGCCGCTCGATGTCCACCTGATGATCGAGGTTCCGGAGGCGACGCTGCCACAATACCTCGATGCGGGGGCCGACTGGGTCTCCGTCCATGTCGAAGCGACGCGGCATCTCCAGCGCTGCCTTGACCTGATTCGTCGCGGAGGCGCGCGCGCGGGAGCGGCCATCAACCCGGGCACCCCGACGCTGGCGCTCCAGGCGGTTTCTCTCGATCTCGACTACGCGGTCGTCATGTCCGTCAATCCGGGATGGGGAGGCCAGCCTTTTCTCTCGCCTTCCATCGCCAAGGTCCGCCTTCTCCGCGGGGAACTGCAAGCGGCCGGTTCCCGGGCGTCCATCGAAGTGGACGGTGGAGTCGAAGCGGGCAACGCCGGCGCGCTGGCCGCGGCGGGTGCGGAAATTCTCGTGGCCGGAACTGCTATTTATGGGCAGCAGGATGTGAGAGGTGCGATCGAGAGACTTCGACAGGCGACTCGGACTGTGAGGGCTTGATGAAACAGGACGGGGGGACGGGGAGACGGGGAGACGGGGAGTGGGAGCAGGAAGTGAGCTCCCCCAGTCCCCCAGTCCCCCAGTCCCCCCGTCTGCTCCTGGCGCGGAAATCAATCTCGGGGACCACAGCTATTGGTCTCGTGGTTCTCTTGATGGCCGGCTGCGCGAGCAGCAGCGGTCCCAAGAAGCCCGACAAGCTCACGCAGGAGCTGCTGGCCACCCCGAAAGAGACGCTGTTCGAGAAGGGGAAGGCCCTTCTGGCGAAGAAGCGTTACGACCTCGGCCGCAAGTACCTGAATTTCGTGTTCGAGACCTATCCCAACGACACTCAGGGACGTGAGGCGCTGCTCCTGGTGGCCGATTCCTACTTCCGCCAGGGGGGCTCCGCCAGCTACACGGAAGCGCGGTTCCGGTACCGCGATTATCTGAACCGGTATCCGGGCGCGCCCCAACGAGACTACGCGCGCTACCAGTTCGCTGTCTGCTACGACAAGGAGCACGAGAAGCCGGACCGGGACCAAACCTCGACCCGTGAAGCGATTTCACAGTACGATGCGCTGCTGCGGGAGTTTCCCAACTCGCTCTATACCTCTCAGGCTCGGGAGCGGATCCGAAGGCTGACCGACGTTCTGGCCGAGCACGAGTTCCTGGTGGGCTTCTTCTATATGCGCAAAGGAGCCCCGGGAGCGGCCCTTGCCCGGTTTACCGTCGTGGAAGAACGCTTCTCCGAGTATGCGGGGCGCGACAAGCTCTTCTTTTACTCCGCCCAGGTTCTCAAGAGGCTCGGCCGCGAAAAGGAGGCGGAACGCTACCTGGCCCGCCTGATTGCGGAGTTTCCGGGCAGTGAATATGCCCGGAAAGCGCGGGGTGGAAAGGCCCCGCCCAAGCCCTCAGCCTCCGCCTCCGTTGACAGTCGCGGCAAGAGCGAGTAATTTAAGGTATCGGGCGAATTTCGCCATATATTTTAAGGAGCGTCCCCATGCGCCTCCGGCGAACGGGTCTTCTTTTCGGCCTCGGCCTCGCGCTGGCCTGTTGGGTATCGGCGCAGACTCGACAGCCGACGATAAAGGGGAAGACCACCGTAACGAATCGGGAGACCCCGACGGTCGTTCGGGTGGAGCCTTCCGCCGCCGTCATGCCAAGCGAGTCGGCCCCGCAGCCGGTCGGCTTCGAGAGCGATCTCTATTGCTTCGGCTATCTGGGTGATTTGAACGAAACCTTCCCGCTGGAGGTTCAGAGCGCCGAGAACGTCCAGTCTCAAGTCGATTACATGACGGGCGACTTGCTCTATGTGACCGGCGGTTACGACAGAGGCTTGCGAATCGGCGACCCCTACTGGCTGATCACCGCGGAGCAGGAGATTTTCCATCCGGTCAACGGCAGGAGCATGGGCCGTCTCTATCAATACCGGGGCCGCGCGGTCGTGCAAAGCGTCGAGCCTCGGACGGCAATCGTCCGGGTCATCAGCGCCTGTACCGACATCCCCCTGGGAGCTTCCCTGAAGAAGTTCGAGCCGATTCCCATTCCACTCGCGCGCAGGACTCCGCTGGCTCAACCGGGTGATCCGCCGACGGGAAAGCCTACCGGTCGCGTTGTCTTTACCCGTGACGGCATCGTCGCTGTCGGCGCCGACACAACCGTGATCATCGACCTCGGCGTCGCCAACGGCGTCCAGCCCGGCGACTTCCTCACGGTCTTTCGGTATTCCGTCGGCTCGGCCTTTGGTTTGAGGCCCGTCGGCTCTTACTGGGTCAATATCGCGCCAGAGGAGGGTGTCGTGGTGCCTCGAACGTACCTCGGAGAGGTCGGTATCCTCTTCGTCGGCGATCGTTGGGCGATCGCCCGAGTGACCGACTCCGCTCACTTGATCGAAGTGGGCGACGAGGTCGAGGTGAAGTAACTCTTCGCGGCTGGATGCCGCTCTTCCAAAAAACATTCGGAGAGGCGCGTCCTGCGCCTCTTCTTTTTTTGGCCCAGTTGGCCTCTGGCACGAAAAAATTTCTTCTTAATCCCGTCGCTCACTTCACGCGCGGTCCGGAACGAAAAATTTGCCGTGCACGTTCGGAAAAAAAAATTCGTAAGGCCGCTACCCGATCAACGATTCCTCTGCTAAGATCCGCGCCTTCTCTTTCGAAGTTTCTCTCGCGGAGGATCGTCGTGAACCTGGACGGGCAGCTTCAGCAAATCATCGATGAACTTCTGGCCCACGGCATCAGCCTGGACCTCGCCAAGAAAGAGTTCGAGAAGAAATACATCGTCGGCGCGGTGAAGCGCTCATCCGGCAACCTCGGCCGAGCCGCCAACTCGCTCGGAATCCACCGCAACACGCTGCGCAACAAGGTTGGGATCCTGAACATCCGCCTGCCGCGGGAGAGATCGAGCGTCTCGCCGGATATCGCCAAAAAGAAATAGTTCTCAGTTTTCAGTAATCAGTTATCAGTTCGATGCGGTGGGAGTGAAAACAGACAGCCGGCGGGCAGGCGTGCCTCGGGAAACTGAAAACTGAAAACTGAAAACTGAGGACTATTTCGGCGGCGGGTTTTTCGGCTCATCGCCCTTCAGCGAATTCTTGAAGTTGCGGATTCCGTCGCCCAAACCCTTCCCGAGCTGCGGCAGCTTGCCGGCCCCGAAAATGACGATCACGATGAGAAAGATTACCAGCAGCTCCGGGAGTCCGAGTGAGCCAAACATGGGTTTCTCCTTAGCGGACGTCTAGCTTAACACCGCGAGCCGGGAGTCGTAGACCCGTCGGAAGGAGGCATCCGGCACCTCCTCCCGGAGCAGGCGCCCGACCAGGCGGATCTCCGCGGGAAGGTACCGGCGATAAGCCTCCCCGCGCCCCTGCGAAACGGCCCGCGCGAACGTCCCGCAGACTTTCCAGGCGCGCTGAAGCAGGACTCGATCGAAGCGAGCCTGGAAGGCCTTCGGGTCCAGCTCGCGGCGCCCAACGAACGCGCCCACGACGGCTTGCGCAAGCTCTCCGGTCATCCAGTCGAGCGTGGTCCGCTCCCAGAGCAGAGAAGACAGATCGTAGGAGTCGGGACCGGACCGCAGATCCTGAAAGTCGATGGCCCCCACTTCGGCGCCCGCGGGGAAGAGGTTGTTCCCGTGATAGTCGCGATGACAGACGACGCGCGGGTGCGTGGAAATCTCGCGTGCCAGCGAATCGGCCCAGAGATCGTGAGCCGCGCGGTCGTCGTCGGAAAGCGGTTGATTCAGCCAGAGGTCGAAGACCGCCTCGCGCGCCAGATCGAGCTCGCGGCGAAAGAAGGAAGCGTCGAAAGGAGGATTGATGCCCGGGTCCGGCATCTCCGCGAAGGCGCACGCTCCCGCTGCGGCTCGATCCAGCCAGACAGAGCGCTCCTGCGGTCTCTCCGCCAGCAACCCCGCCAGATCCGTGCGTCCGAAGTCCTCGACCAGCTGGTGTCCCTGCTGATCGTCGGCAATCAGAAGCGGGACGCGCAAACGCTCTCGCAGGTGAGCGCGGGCCGCGTTCCAGCGCAGGCGGGAATCCGTCTCTTCCGGCGGGTAGACGACGCCGAGCACCGTCTTGCCGCCCGTCAGATGGAGCCGGAGATAGCGTCGCCTGCCGACGTCTCCGGGGAGGATCTCGACGTCGACCGGGTCGTGATGGGTGCGGCTTGCCAGAACGGCGAGGCCGGCGTACTCGGGAGGAATCACGAAAGTAGTGACAAGTGACAAGTGACGAGTGACGAGCGGGAAAACCCCAGCCGCATCGGCGCCTTCGCCAAACAACTTGTCACTTGTCACTCGTCACTCGTCACTACCCTTTCGGCTGGGTCACCACGGCCTTCTTGATGTGGATGGGCGTCGTCGGGCGGTCGTTGGCTCCGCGGGGAGTCGCGGCGATCTTGTCCGCGACTTCCATTCCGGAGACCACTTCACCGAAGGCGGAGTACTGGTTGTCGAGGAAGTTGGAATCCTTGACGACTATGAAAAACTGGGACGACGCGGAGTTGGCGTCGGCCGCCCGCGCCATCGAGACGATCCCCCGCTTGTGGGGAGTATCGTTGAACTCGGCCTTCAGACGAACCTCGCGTCCGTTGACGACGTTGCCGCCCGTGCCGTAGGGGTGCATCGGATCCTCCGGCTTCTTGGTCTGCGGATCGCCCGCCTGGATCATGAAGCCCGGGATCACCCGGTGAAACATCACTCCGTCATAGAAGCCGCTCGCGGCCAGGTCGACGAAGTTTTCCACGTGCTTCGGGGCTTTGTCGTAAAGAAACTTGATCGTGATGTCCCCGAGATCGGTCTGAAGCGTGACCAGAGTGTTGGCGTAGTCGCGGGGCGTCGTCATCTTTTTTTCCTTTCCGGCGGCCTTCTTGGCCGGGGCCGGCGCGGCGAGGACCGGAAGGGCGCAGGCCAACAGCAAGGCCAGAGCGGCTTTTCTCACGCAATCTCCTTTCGAGTAGAACACGGGGAAAGATAACACGCAGGGCAATTGGGAATTCCCCGGCGCACGTCCTCGGAGTTTTCAGTTTTTAGTTCTCAGTTCTCAGTTCAGAGTGCCGGGTCAGTTGATCCGGAACTGAAAACTGATAACTGACAACTGATAACTGATAACTGATAACTCCTCCGCCTGAAGGTAGTATCAACCCGATGTACGAAACTCTCGCGCAGACGATCCTGCTCGAGGAGGACGCCCGCGTGACTCGCGAAGTCGAGCGCGTCCGCTCGCGCCATCCGCGCTCCTCCGATGCGGAGGTCGCCCGCCGCCTGACGACGCGCGCGGCCTGGCGCTGCGTGGCAGTCGGCGCCATCGCCTCCGCGGGCGAACCGGTGTTCGGCCGGCTTGCATCCACCGCGGATCTTTCGTTTCAGGCACTCTCCTTGATCCGCCTCGCGCAGGGGATCGCGCTCGCCCGGCGCCGGCCCACGACACTCGTGGAACGCGGAGTCGCGGCGGCGGCGGCTTTCTTGCTCGCCGGCGGCCAGGCTGCTCTTCGCCGCGGAGCGGGACGCGCGGCCCGGAGCGCGCTTCGGAAACGACCCGAATTCGTCCCCATCGTGGCGGCCTTAGCCGGGGGGGCCGCCGCCTACGCGTCCGCGCGCCTGGTCAGCCGCGCGTTGGAGGAATACCTCGCAAGCCACCCGAAACGCAAATGGTGAACCGGAGCAGGAACGCCTCCCGTTTCGACGTCGTCATCGTCGGCGGAGGCCTGATTGGATGTGCGATCGCGCGCGAGGTGGCGGGCCGCGGCCGGACGGTGGCGGTGGTCGAGCGCGTGCAGCCCGGAGCGGAGGCCTCCAGCGCAGCGGCCGGGCTCTTGAGTCCGCAGGTGGAGTCGGAGGAGCCCGGACCCTTCTTCGATCTGGCCCTCGAGAGCCGGGCTTTGCACGAGCTCTGGGCGCAAGAGCTCACCGCCGAGACAGGCTCGGACGTCGGATACCGCCGCTGCGGAATTCTGCGCTGCTCCTTCCAGGAAAACTCTTCTGTGGCCCGCTCTCGCGAATGGCAGGCTCAGGCGGGTCTGGCGATAGAGCCGGTCGACGCGGCGGGCGCCGCGTCCCGAACCGGAGGCCGCCTGGCGCCGGACATATCCGAAGCCGTCTTCTTTCCGGACGAAGCCATTGTCGACAGCGGCCTCTTGACGCGAGCCGTCGCTCAGTCGGCAGAGCGGCGTGGCGCCCGTATCCTCACGGAAACGCCCGTCCGGCGCTTCCGCCTGGAGGGCAACGCCTGCGTGGGCGTGGAAACCGATGCCGGAGTGCTGGAGTCGGCAAGCGTCGTCGACGCGGCGGGTGCCTGGGCCTCTTTCGACGCCGGGCTGCCCTTTGCGATCCCCGTCGAGCCGGTGCGAGGCCAGATGGTCGAGCTTTCCTCGGCTCGGGACCTTGCGACGGTTGTCCAGGACGATGACGTGTACCTCGTGCCCAGACGCGGCGGACGGGTCCTCGTCGGGGCCACGGTCGAGCGCGCCGGATTTCGAAAGCAGGTGACGGCACACGGCATGGCGGGACTCCTGACCGCGGCGATCCGCCTCGTGCCCGATCTCGCGCAGGCCCAGTTCGTGCGTGCCTGGGCCGGCTTGCGGCCGGGAACTCCCGACGGGCTTCCTATTCTCGGGCTCTCCCCGATCACCGGACTCTTTCTCGCCACCGGACATTTTCGCAACGGCATCCTTCTCGCTCCCGTCACCGCGCGTCGCATGGCCGACCTGCTGACGGGCGTCGAGGTCCGAGGCCTCGAGCCTTTCTCGATCGACCGGTTCGCCCACTTGCGAGAGGATTTGGCAGCGGCGCCTCCCACCACCGGCGTTTTCAGTTAGAATCCGTTGAAGTCAGAGGCTGGGATTTAACCCGGCCCTCAGGGAGGAAACGTCCCCCGGGTCTCCTGTCCGGGGTTCTAACAAAAGATGCGCAAGGCAATCTACGCGGGACTGCGCAATGTGGCGGAAGGGTTGTGGCGCCTCGCGCGCGCGATCGATCGCCGGTTTCCCGAGGGCTCGTTTCTTCCCAAGTGGGCTCCGGGTCCTCTTCCCAAGCAGCGGGAGCGAACCTTTCCCCAGCTCGGATTTCCGCGGCAGACCGACTCCCTGTGTCCGCGGTGCGTCAAGGAAGTGCGCGATCAGATCCTGTCCGGGGACGTGGACTGGAAGGTCCTCGTCGAGGGCAATCCGGGTGAGATCAAGGCTTCCATCGTCGAAGAAAACGGCCAGATTCTCATGAAGAAGGATTGCGCCAAGCACGGTCACTTCGAGGACGTCATGTCGAGCGACCCGGCCTTCTTCAAGCGCCTCGAGAAGCTCTACCCGGGACGCGACTACGTGATTCCCAAGGACGGCCTACACAACCACGGCACCTCCTCGATCCGCTATGGGCGAGGCGCCGTTCTGACGATCGACCTCACCAACCGCTGCAACATGATGTGCAACCCGTGCTTCATGGACGCCAACCAGGTCGGATTCGTCCATGAGCTGGAGTGGGAGGAAGTCCAGAAGCTTCTCGACGACGCCGTTTCGATCAAGCCGCGGCGGCAGCTGTCCGTTCAGTTTTCCGGCGGAGAGCCGACGCTCTCGCCCCACTTCCTCCCCGCAATCCGGTATGCGCGCGAGCTCGGCTATTTCTCCGTGCAGTGCGCGACCAACGGGATCCGCTTCGCGCAGGAAGAGGAATTCGCCCGCGAGGCCGCGGAGGCGGGCCTGCGCTTCGCCTACCTGCAGTTCGACGGCGTCGGCAACGAGCACAATCAGCACCGCAAAGTCGGCAACCTGTATGACGTCAAGCTCCGCGCGATCGAAAACCTCCGCAAACACGGGGTGGATGTCACGCTGGTGACGACGATCATCAACTCCGTGAACAACGATCAGGTCGGCGACATCCTGAGGTTCGCGATTCAGAACATCGACAAAGTCAACGCGGTGGCGTTCCAGCCCGTCTCTTTTACGGGGCGGGACGAGGACATCGACGACGAAACACGCGTGCGGCAGCGCTACACGCTCTCCCACCTGGCGCACGACGCGAAGACCCAGGCGGGCATCGGGGAGCCGATGCGCGACTGGTACCCGCTCTCCGCCTCCGGGCCCCTTTCGGATCTGAAGGATCTGCTCGGCGGTCTCGAATCGGAGTGGGGCTCCTTCAAGTGCGGCTGCCATCCCAATTGCGGTATCGGCACGATGCTTCTGGTGGAGGAGAAGACGAAGACCACCGTCACGGTGCCGTCGATTCTGAACGTGGACCGGATGCTCGACGACATCAAAGCGATCACCGATTCGGCGCGGCGCAAGACGTGGACGGCCTTCCAGACGGCGCTCTCGGTCCTGCGCAATCTCCGCCCGGAAGGGATCCCGGCCTCTCTCTCGCCCTGGAAGGTCATCCAGGTGATGGACGGTCACACGGGCGGCAAGCTCGGGTTCTCCCACAAGAAGCGCCATGACTGGCGCGTCTTCTTCGTCGGCGGGATGTGGTTTCAGGACCTCTTCAACTACGACTTCCGCCGCACCGAGATGTGCATCATTCCCTACGCGACGCAGATGGGAGAAATCTCCTTCTGCGCGTACAACACGGGAGTCGGCTGGCGCAAGATCATCGAGGAGATGTTCCAGACGGCGACGCTCGCCGAGTGGTACAAGAACAAGGGCCGGCACGAAGTCTTCGCCCGCGGCCGCAACGTGCCCTTGCCCGTGCTGCCCGGCCAGACGGTGCCGAGCCCGCTCACCGTGCCAGCGCCCGGTCCACCCGCGTCCCCGGTCTCACTGCCGATTTACGGCGGCGCGGTGGGTAAGTGAGAAGAAGTCGGTAGTCGATAAGAGAAGTCGACAGTCGACAGTCGACAATCGACAATCGACAATCGACAGTCCGATCGGTTGTCGCGAGTTCGGCACTACGCCCGAGCCTTCCCGTTCTGAGTCATCCCGCCGCCCAA
>Ga0070697_100000907_pt1 | contig 22296 bp, 28 predicted proteins | sample KBSK1501metaG_FD_65475 | JGI IMG/M metagenome (GOLD analysis project Ga0070697, IMG submission 65475) | Corn, switchgrass and miscanthus rhizosphere microbial communities from Kellogg Biological Station, Michigan, USA - KBS K1-50-1 metaG | ecosystem: Host-associated > Plants > Roots >... | reverse complement strand
CCGTTCAAAATCAATACGGCGCAGCGGCTGATGGCTATTGCGGCAGACCCGCGCATCGCAAATACGGCACATGTGCAGCATTTGCCGGCGAGTTGGGGAACGCTCTACGAACTGACCAAGCTCGATGACGACCAATTCGAAGCCAGAATAGAGGACGGCACCATCAATCCCGACATGGAACGTAAGGCGATTTCAACTCTGGTTAAGAAGGCGAAGCGCGAAGCCCGTGAACGCGACCTCGGCGAACGTCAATGCGCCGCACCGACCAGGCAATACGGACTGATCCTTGAGGATTTCGAGTGGGATTATGAAGTCCGCTCCCGCGAAACCGGGATGGATCGCCACGCCGCAAATCACTACGAAGTGGCGACCGATGCTCATACGCCAGAGGAAATTGTCACGCGCACGGCTGAACGCTTCGCCTGCGCGGCGGATGACTGCGTGCTCTTCATGTGGGCGCCGATCCCGCATCTTGCAATAGCCATCGATGTGCTGCGCCTACGCGGTTTCAAATATGTCTCACATTACATCTGGCATAAAGACAGAATCATTACCGGGTGGTGGATACGCGCCAAGCACGAACTGCTTTTGATCGGGGTCAAAGGCAAGCCGCCGTGTCCTGCGCCCGGAACGCAATGGGCATCCGTGATCGATGGGGCGATGGGCGCGCATTCCGCCAAGCCGGAATGCTTTCTCAAGATGATCGAGACATACTTTCCGACCCTCCCCAAGATCGAGCTCAACCGCCGCGGTCCCCCTCGTCTCAACTGGGACGCCTGGGGCAATGAAGCCGAACAGCCGCAAGAATCCGAATCATCCCATTCACATCCCGGCGCGCCGCAAATGGGCGCCGGAACAGAGGGCGCGCCTGATGTGATTCTCCAATCTCCGGCGAGTCCTGGGCAAACAGGCGCGCCCTCGATTCAGGAAGATGATCCTTATGAGATTCCGGGATTTCTGCGGAGGGCAAGAGCGTGACGACAATTTCGCCCTGCATCAACGCTGAACGCGGTCAGACAAAACTGAGCATTCTTGCGGAAGCGCAGAATTGGCGCTGTTGTTATTGTGGCATTCGTTGCATGGGCGCTCACGACGCGCACAACCAGCCGACCAGGGAGCACGTTACCCCCAAACGGTTTGGCGGGCGAAGCGAATGGATGAATGAGGTGCTGGCCTGCCGCATATGCAACAACGGCCGCGGCTCCATGAGCGCCAAAAAATATCTGATGCTGGTGCAGGACGTCGGCAGGTGGAAAGCCTTCAAAATGAGGCAGAGGCTGCACCGGCAGCGCGTGCGGTACAAGGCGCAGATTGCGGCGGGTCTCATTCTCGCGGGCGTTACTGTATCCGCGCACGCCCTCGACTGCACAAAATCCCCCGACCGCACCCCCGGTTCCTTCTGGCGCTATCGCCTCATCGACGACCAGAGATGCTGGTATCGCTCGGAATCCGCCTTGCCGAAATCGGAATTGCGCTGGGCAACATCTGCCGAGCCCGCAACCGCTAAGGAAGAAATCCTTGATGCCGCGGCGCAAGCGCTCGCCCCGATACTGGTTCCTACCATCTCCTATCGACAGGTCGCGCGGTCTCCAGAGCCGGATTCCGATAATTCTCTCCTGGTGATGATTGCTGCGGGGGGATTTGCGTTGGTGATCGCGGGGTTGTTGTGGCCGGTGCGAAGGCGCAGGCGCGCGTGAATTCCAGTCAGTAGCGTCCCGCGTTCATCTATCTGACCAAACACAGCGCCCGCAGAATCTCTCGGGCGCATATGGGGGAATTTGCGCGATGGCAAGAACACATAAGGCGTGGAGCGACGACAAACGGAACGCCGCAACAGTGCTGTTTCACGCTGGACTGAGCGCCAAGGATGCCGCCGAACGGTTTTCCGCACAACATCACCCGGTAACACGCAACGCCATGATCGGAATGTGGCACCGAATGAAGCTCCTGCGCGGGCATGCCCCAGCCGAGAACAAGAAGCCCAAACGTAAGGCCTCCGATGTCCGCAAATACGGCGTCGATTTCAATATCGCGAAGGCGATCAACCTCATGCGGAAGCCTGCACATGTCACCCCGGCTGATCCTGTTGAGCGGGAGCCCATCATCGATCGCGACATGGACCGTGCCAAATACGCCTGCACCCTGTTCGAGCTCACAAATGCATCCTGCCGCTGGCCGAACGGTGATCCCGGTCGACCGGATTTCTTCTTCTGCGGCGTGCCGGAAGCCGATTGCGACCATGGGCGTCCCTATTGCGGCGGACACACGAGAATCGCACGGGGCGCCTGATGTTTCCTGCAGAAATCATCCAGTTTCCCGTCACGAACATCCGCGAGCAGCACTGGCGGGAAGCTGGATGGCGACTGTTGTCGGCCTGCTTCCACTACGAGGGAACCAAGGAAATCCAGGAGCTCGGTAACGAGTATTGGGCGGCCGTGAGAGGAATGAGGGTGGAATGAATCGATGGGCGGATATTCAACCATCGGCCGCCGGATCAAGTTTGCGGTGGTTTCCCTTAACGACGATCAGACGGTGCGCGTTGTCGTGGCGCTTGATCCTGAAATCTACATGCGCGTGAAACAAGAGGCTTACCGACGGCATATCGGCATCGCGGCGATTATCGGAATGATGATCGAGAACATCGTGGACGACGACCTGTTCGGCGCGGTTTTGGATGACGCAGAGCCGACTGTACGAGGGATGAATCGCAATGACCGCGACTGAATCCACAATCGCCAAACGCCAGGTGAAATCCGCCTTCGCGCGCAAACACAAATGGCGCGACTCCATCAACATCCACCGCGATTCAACCCCCTCCGGATGTGACGAGACGGAACGGGAGTGCGAGCATTGCCACCTCGTCAAACTGACCGTGCATCCTCCTTTCGGATTCCCCTTTCGTATGTGGCGGACGAAAGGGGGAGTGAGGTTCCCGGATATGCCGCAAGTGCCGCTGTGCGAGGATTGAATGACCGTGACGATTCTCAATGGTGATTGCCGGGAAGTCCTGCGCTCGTTGCCGGATGAATCCGTGCATTGCGTGGTGACGAGCCCGCCTTATTTCGGCCTTCGCGACTATGGCGTTGACGGTCAGATCGGGCTTGAACCGACGCCGCACGATTTCTCGTCCGAACTGCGTGCCGTCTTTCGTGAGGTGCGCCGCGTGCTTCGTGCGGATGGCACATGCTGGCTTAATCTCGGGGACAGTTACGCCGGATCATGGGGCGCGCGCGGGCGCGGCGAAGGCACCAACGCGCCACGACCTGACATCGAGCTGAAACACGGCACAGCCGCGCCTGGGCGAAATGGCTTCCGCGCCGGTAATCCCGACAAGAACGGAATGGCACGCAGACGCATGGAAGGCGATGCGGGGATGTTTGCGCAGGTAGAGGTTACTGCATGACGCGCACCCGCATCGGCTCCGACCAGGCGCGCCTATGGGTGCGCTCGCTACACCTGGGCAATCCCTACGCCAAGGCAATCCTCATGGCGGTCGCCAACTATGTGAACGAGGACGGCACGGCCTATCCTGGCGTCGCGACCATCCATCTCGATACGGAAATCGCGGAAAACACCATCACGGCGCGCCTGCGCTGGTGTGAGAATATCGGCGCTATCACGCTCACGAAATGCTGGGTCGATGAGAATGGCCGGCGCAACCGCGACGGCCGCGGGCGATCGACATCGCAGGAAATCCGCTTTCTGTTCGATGCGGATGTCGACGCCATCGCGGAGGCCGCACAGCAGCAGACACCCGACCGACAATTGCGCGGGGCTGCAAAACCCGTCACAGAACCGTCATCCGACGAGGATTTGACCCCCCAGATTAGCCCCTGCCCGGATGGGGGGCTAAATCCGGTTAGCCCCTCATTAGCCCCTCAACAGCCCCCCACCGGGGCAGCCCGAATCTTAGAAGAAGAAAAAGAAAGTAAGATTCCATCCCCTACCCCTTCCAAGGAAGGGGTTCTCAAATCGCAACAGCCGCAACTAAGCGAAGCAGCAGGACAGCGGTGGCGGGAATTCAAGGCGGCCTATCCTGACGGGATTGTCGATGTCGACAAGGCGGAGCGGGAATTCGCGGGACTGTGTGATGCCGATCAGGCGGCGTGTGTATCGGCCGCGCCGGTCTATGCGGCGCGATGTCGCAAACGGCGTGAGAAGTCGAAGAAGGCGCATCTGTTCATTCGGGAGCGGGCGTGGACCGGATTGCTGGCTGGCGCCGATCCCAAGAACGCGGCCGTCCCGACGCAGCATTCGCCCGTCAGTCCCGCTGGCAAGGCGTTGCTGACACTTGCCCGGATCGCGCGCTATTCGCCGCTGCGCTTTGGGGAAAATGTAGCTTACGCAGGCGAGTTCTCGCCGCGCTTGCTGGCGCTCGCCAACGCGCCACCTGAAGGCAGTTGGTGCGCATTGGATCGCGGAACGGCGAACTATGCCGCGTGGCGCGATTTTAGCAACACCATCTGGCCTGGACGTGGATTCGCTTACGACCGGATCGATGCGCCCTGGCCCTGGCCCCCCCGAAAAGACGGCTCCATCATTCAATCCACCGATCCTCCAGGGGAACTATCCGATGAGGATGCACGGGCATTTACCGGGACGTGAGGGGGAATCAATGAACGCCATGGTCGGAAAACTGCTGCCTCAACCTATCGGCCCTTTCGTCATCGGCCAGATTGTGGATTACGTGGAACGGGAAGCGGAACGGGAGCGGGAATTACTCTCGCTCCGGAAATGGCATGTGCTCCACGTAATGACCGGATGGGAATCCGATGTCGGCAAGGCGATCGAGGACAACGGGATGGCGGCATATGTGCCGCGGGTCGGACGCAAGCGCCGCCTGAATGCTTTGCGGCATTGCACGGTGCGCGTCCCGCTTTATCCTGGATACCTCTTTGCGGGCTTCGATCCTTGCGGCGAGCTGTGGCATACGATCAAGGAAATGGAGGGCGTCATCCGCCTGTTCATGGTGGATTTCCATCCGATTGCGATTCCATGGACGGTTATTGCACGGATTCAGGAAATCGTTGCCCAATGGCAGGACGAAAGCGAAAAGCGGATGATGGGAACTGTACAGGTCGGTAATGCGGTGCGGATCGTCGATCATGGCGGGTTTACGGGGCTTTTCGGCGAAGTCGTTGAAATCGATGAGGTTCAACGCCGGGTACGGATCGACCTGGAGATATTCAAGCGGGTGACGCCGATGTGGCTGGCCGAAGGGAAGTTTGAGGTAATTTGATCCCCCTTGACCGAATCGCCGAATCAATAGCCTATATCCACCCCAGTACAGACGGCGCCGCAGTTGTCGTGCATCCGTCGCCCAGGCACCAGCGGTCATGCCCTGCGGGGCTGATTCTAAACGCGGTCGGTGTGGGCGGCGTGGAGTTTTACGATGTGGTCGCATAATCGGTTATTCTAGACAGTGACGAGCGGGCAGGCTCGACCTGTCTGACCACATCGCAAAGAAGCCCCGGTCCCAAGCCGGGGCTTTTTCATTCCCCATAGGATGTACGAGGTCCGCTGCGGCGTGACCGGTCTCAAGGGCAGTGGATATGCCCGCAACCCGACAGGTGATGTCATGAAGTAACATCGCATTATCAGATAGGTGATCGTGTATTATGGAGTTGAGGCCGCCTGACGATATCCACGTCGGCGGCCTCATTGATTCTGTTGCCATAGGGTGCAGGGCTCACGTCCTGTGTTACTGCCCCTCGGGGCATTTCCTCCCTGAACTTGGTCCGCAGGTGGTTGCAATGCGCCTGCGGACCTTTTTGGATTCGTCTGGATTCGTGAATGAGTGAGACTGTAGAAAATCCTCCTATCATCGAAGAGACTCCCGGCTCGCAACCGCTCGGCAACGCCAAGCGCGAGGCCTATGCGCAGGCACGCGCCATCATGACGCCGCGGGCGCTCGCCTATCGGGAAGCAGGATTCCAGTCCAGGGATGAACACGCTGCGCGCGGCAATGCTGCCAAGCTCGAGCGCGCCCAAGAGGTCCTCGACCGCATCGCTTGGCTCTGCCGGCAACCGGAAGAAATCATCCGCGCCAAGCGCGAGCGGCTCGAGCAGTTCAAATGGAACATGTGGTTTGCCGACATCGGCGACTATTACGCCATTGTCGAGCGTCCGATATTGGACAAGAAAGGCAATCCGGTCCTTGACAATGAGGGCAACCCGCGCATGCGCCTCGTCCAGGATCTGAAACCGTTCTCGGAACTGACGTTCGAGCAGCGCTCCGTCATTGCGTCGCTCAAATATACCGACGGCGGAAGGCCGAATCTGGAACTCTATCCCAAGACATGGGCGGATGTGGAACTGCGCAAGCAATTGGGGATCGGAGCGCAGACCCGCGATGAGGGAGATGAATTCTCCCGCATGACCCGCGAGGAACTGGCCGCGTTCATTGCGCGCGAGCTGCGCGCGATCGGCAATCTGATGACGGCGGAGGCCGCAGTTTGAACCCAGTTTCTCGACGTTCGATTCTATCGCTGATCACAGGCGCAGTCACTTCTGGCGTAGCGATGGCAAAGCCTGAGACAAAAGCCGACGTCACGGACGCGCGCATGGCGCGGTTGAGCCGGGCCATCGCGAAATATCGGCAGGATGAAGCCAAGGAGCCGCAAGCCCAACGCGGCTGGTACGACGACAACGGAGAGCGTCAAGGCGGCCTGATCGCCTTCGTCCGCTACTTCTGGCACATCCTCGAACCGGAGACGCCCTTCGTCGACGGCTGGGTGCTGCACGCGATGTGCGAGCACCTCGAGGCGGTGACATTTGGCGAGATCAACCGCCTTCTGATCAATGTCCCGCCCGGCGCGATGAAGTCGTTGCTCACGGACGTGTTCTGGCCGGCTTGGGAATGGGCGATCGGCAAAAGCCATCTGCGCTATGTGACCTTTTCCTATTCGGCGTCATTGACCGAAAGAGATAACCGCAGATTCGGCGATCTTGTCTCGTCCCATGAATACCAGTCGCTCTATGGCGATGTGGTGAAACTTACGAACTGCGGCGCCAAGCTGGTATCGAATGCAAAGAAGGGATGGAAACTCGCTTCCTCGGTAGGTGGTGTCGGCACCGGCGAACGCGGGGACCGCGTCATTCTCGACGATGCGCACAATGTCAAGGAAGCGGAGTCCGATCAGGTCCGCAACGAAACGACGCGCTGGTTTCGTGAGTCGATGTCGAACCGACTCAACGATCTCAAGAAGGGCGCTATCATCGTCATCATGCAGCGGGTGCATGAGGACGATATCTCGGGCGTGATCCTCTCGCTCGGACTCGATTACGTCCACCTCTGCATTCCAATGGAGTACGATTGGAAATATTGCACAGATGACGACGGTAATCCGCGTGCGACCCCGATCGGCTGGACCGACCCCCGTTACGTTCCGCTGCAGCCCGATCAGTGTGATGGTGTCCTTGCATGGGAGGAGCGTTTCCCTCCGGAAGTTATCGAGCAGACCAAGAAGGCAATCGGACCCTATGCGTGGGCCGGTCAATATCAGCAGGCGCCGGCACCTCGAGGTGGCGGAATCTTCCAGCGTTCCTGGTGGCAATTATGGGAACCGCCGGACGGCCATTTCCCGGAATGCGAATATATCTGTGCGTCGCTCGATGCGGCCTACACCGAAAAAGAAGAAAATGACCCAAGTGGCCTGACGATATGGGGAACGTTCTTCAATAAGGAAAAACAACGCCGGATCATCCTTATTCATGCCTGGCGCAAGCACCTGGCGTTCTCCGCTGATCGCAAAATCCTGCAACCACAGAAAGGCGAATTGGCCGTTTGGGGCCGGCTGCCAAAGGATCCTGCGCAATCGCGTGCTGCATACAGATGGCGCCAGAGAACACAGGAGCACTGGGGCCTCATGGAGTGGGTTCAGCACAGTTGCGTGATGTTCAAGGTCAACAGGTTGCTGATCGAAGCAAAAGCATCCGGCATCAGTGCGGCGCAGGAGATGGCCAACCGGTTTGGGCAACAGCCGTTTGCCGTTCAGGCGTGTCAAGTCGTCGGCGATAAATACGCCCGCGCACTCGCTGTGCAGCCGACATTCTCGCAATTGATGGTGTACGCACCTGCTCGGGATTGGGCGGAAACCGTGATCGATGAAATGGCCGTCTTCCCGAAGGGGAAATACAAGGACCTGACCGATTCATCGACGCAAGCTGTGAAGCATCTGCGCGATATCGGATTGGCGCAGACGGACGATGAGGCGCATGCGGTCGAGCAGGAGTCGGTGATGCATCGGCCGAAGCCGAAGGCGTTGTATCCGGTATGAAGCTTTGTGTGGAATGCACACATTTCAGCATGCCGCTCGTCCGCGAGGGAGAATCAAAGTTCTATCGCGCTGAGTGTCACGCATTGTCGGGTCAACCGAATCCAATCAACGGTAGCCCGATGTCTTACATAAACGCAGATGCCATGCGCACCGGCGGGCCATGTGGTTGGGACGGTAAAATGTGGAAAGCAAAAGAATGACTGCAAACGGCTCCGTCCCCCATCTCCTTCCCGAAAGACCCGTCCTCGACGAAGCCCGTCAAGCCTGCGTCGAACTGCTCGCCGACGCGCTCGAGGAAGCCACCCGCGGCCGCATCAAATCCGTCGCCATCGTGGTGTGCATGGATGATGGGTGGGCAACCGTCGTGGCCGGCAAGGATGGCGCGATGCTCAATCTCGGATGCGATGATGCGAAGCGCAAGATTCTCGGCGCGATGATCGATGACGGGAACGTGGCACGGAAGAAATCGGCGATTATCAATCCACGACATTCGCGATGATGGGAATTGAATGGATGGCAAAAATGAATCCCTATGATCCTGCGGTCTCGCGCGATCTCTTGGGTAGGCTGCGCGATCTGGAGGAATTGCCAATAGGTGCGGCGGCGCCTGCGTGGATGGACAACAACAATTGGGGTCCTGCGATATCCTTGTTGTGCAAGGAGGCACGACAGGAAATCGAACGCCTGCGCCAATTAGCGGGTGCCGTGTCCGCCGGTCCATCCTTTTCCGAAGTTGTGCGGGATGTCGGTCGGTTCCGCGAAACGGGCCATGAAGATTTGAAATAATGACCGAACCCCTCTCCGTCATCATCGACGACGACACGGAAACTATCCACGTTGATCCTGTGACCGGTACGGTCATCACGGATCAGCCCGACGGCAGCAAGGTCGTGCAATTGGACGCGCGCCGCCCAAAGAAAGATGATGACGACGACGAGGGAGACAAATGGTTTGCCAATCTCGCCGATGAAATAGGTGAAGCCGAGCTCGGCCGCATCGCGAACGATCTCTATGAGCAGGTTTCCGCAGATGACGCTTCGCGCTCGCAGAAGCTGGACGATATCGCCCGCGGCATTGATCTTTGCGGCCTGAAGCTGGAGGACCCGAAGTCAAGCCCCGGTGATTCGTCCTCCGGCGTCGAGGGCATGTCGACGGTCACGAATCCACTTCTCTTGGAAAATCTTCTCAAGGGCTGGGCGAACGCGCAAGCTGAGTTGCTGCCCGCGAACGGCCCGGTCAAGATCCGTGACGATGGCGATGAGAGCGTTGCCGAAGACGATCTCGCCGACCGTTTCGAAAAGGACATGAACCACTGGTTTACGACGACGGCACGGGAATATTATCCCGACACATCGCGCATGCTGTTGTGGGACACCTATTTCGGCGGGGCGGGAATCAAGAAGATATACCGCTGCCCGATGCGACGGCGCCCGGTCTCGGAATCGGTCGCGATCAAGGATTTCATTGTTTCGGACGCCACCAAGGATTTGCGCGCCTGCTCGCGCATCACGCATCAGATCGAGATGCGTCCCTCCGTGATGAAGCGGATGATCTTCATCGAGGCGTATCGCGATATCGGGCTGACGCAGCCTTCCGGCAATGTCACGGCAGTCGACCAGACCATCGGCGCCGTGCAGGGCGTCACGCCGCAGAAGGCGCGCCCCGAGGATCAGCCCTACACGATCTGGGAAACGCAATGCGAGCTTGATCTCGACGATTGCATTCCGGCGAAGTCGCAGTTCAAGGGCGAAGGGATTCCGCTGCCCTATTGCGTAACGATGGACAAGGACTCCCGGCAGATTCTGGCCATCCGGCGTGACTGGGACGAGCCTGCCGAAGATGTGATCGGGACAAAGAACGAGGACGCATCGCGAAAAGCGATGTACGTCAAATATCCTTATGTGCCGGGGCCCGGATTCTACGGCACGGGACTGCTCAACATCCTTGGCAATTGCTCGTCCGCGATGACGGCTGCATGGCGCGAGGCGCTCGATGCGGGAATGTATGCCTCGTTCCCAGGCGGATTGATTGCCAAGAACGGAACGCGGCAGAACTCCAGCCTGTTCCGCGTTGCACCCGGTCAATTCGATGCGGTCGAAACCGGAGGAATGGATATCCGCCAGGTCGTGATGGGCATGCCCTATCGCGACGTGACGCCCGGCCTGATTCAGATGATGGAGAAGATCACCGATCAGTCCAACCGCGTCGGCGGCGTCGCTGATCTGCCGGCCGGCGAAGGCGTGCAGAACGTGCCGGTCGGGACCATGCTCGCCGCAATCGAGCAGGCCACAAAGATCATGGCCGCCGCCCACAAGGGCATGCATACTGCACAGGCGGAAGAGCTGGGGTTGATCGTCGAGCTATTCAGGAACAACCCGGAAGACTTCTGGCGCTCGAACAAGATCGCGCCGCGCGATTACTGGAACGAGGAGCGGTTCGCGCAGGCGGTCTCGAATGTGAACCTTGTGCCGGTCTCCGACCCGAATGTGCCTTCGCATATTCACCGGATCGCGAAGGCGCTCGGACTCGTGCAACTGTCGGCCATGCCGCAGTTCGCGCCGCGCATGGACATGGATGAGGTCTTGAAGCGCGTTCTGATCGCGATGAAGGAAGACCCGAAGGGCATCATCGTTGCTCCGCCCCCGATGCCGCAAGGTTCCGATATCGGCGAGCAGGCGAAGATGCTGACTGCACAGGCCAAGATCAGGGAAGCGGGCACCAAGGCACAGAAGACGCAACTTGACGCGGCCGATCAGGCCGCGAACGCCCAATTGAAACGCGATGAAATTGCCGGCAAACAGCGCGTCGCCGAAACCGATCTGCAGAAGGAACTTGTGATCCACGCTTATGACCGAGAGCGCGCGATGGCCAAGCAGCAGGCGGATGATCGCGCCCAGATGCACAAAGAAACAATGGAGCAGCATCAGGCCGACAGCGACATGCGCGATGCCGCTCGCCAGCGCGAGCACGACATGAATCTGGCCGCAGCCGATCAAGCGAAAGCCATGCGTGAGGAATCCGCCGCACGCCAGCAGGAACATCACGACCGCACCGTGGATGTGGCGCAATACAATCTGGATCGGCATAAGGTGATGAATCCGCCGAAGCCGGCAGCGGCGAAACCGAAGGCGAAGAAATGATCGAACCGACGCGCGAGCAGATTAAAGTGCTAATCAGTGCTGCATTGGATAGCGTTTTGATTCCGCATGAATCAATGGAGCAGTGGGCTACGCGGCTGCTTCGTGCTGCTCTGAATGCCCGCACGGTTCCGCCGCCAAAAATGTCCGCTCGTGAGTGGTTCGAGAAATATCGAGATCAGATCGACGCATGCGCTCGATCGATGACAGGAGCACGGTCATGACCCATCCCTTCGGCAATATCCGCCAGCACGACGTCGAGCGCTCCCGCGTTGCCCATATCGCCAAAGGATATGCAACAGGTGGGGCCGTCTCATCCGATTCCACGCCTGTTGATCGCAAATCAGGCGGACGCACGGGCGCACCTCCCAAGATGATGATGTCGGGCGGCGGCGCCAAGATGCGCGGCGATCGTCCGGGACGGGCGAAAGGCGGACGCGCACCGAAAGCCAAGACCAATGTGAACGTCATCATTGCGCCGCAGGGCGCAACGCCAGCGGCGGGAGTCGCGGCACCCCCGGGCTTGCCTCCCCCAAAGCCCGCCGTGCCGCCGCTGGCAGGTCCTCCGGGAATGCCGATGCCACCTCCGGGTATGGGCGGCCCTCCAGGTATGCCGCCGCGGTCGATGGGCGGTCGCACCTATGCGACAGGAGGCGGCGTCAATTCCGGCACCAAGGTGTTTAACGCCGGCCGCGCGGCGGGCACACAGGTCTCGCACGCAACCGGCAAGAACGATCAGAAGGATGTCGGGCGCGGCAAGCCGATCACCTATGCCACGGGCGGGCCTGTATTTGCGCAATCGACCGGACAGCATGGGCCGAAGTTCAAAGGCGGTGGTGGCGGCGGCGAAGCGCGGCTGCAGAAGGAATCGCGGGCGGCACGGAAGTATAAGAAGGCGACGTGATGGCTATCAGCACCATGGGACACGCGCCGCAGGCCGCCGTCTCCTTCTTCATCCCCGACAATGCAACGCGCGTCCGCTCATTGCGCTCCAAGCTGGAAGCCCGCAAAGCCGAGCACATGGCGTTCCTGGCGGGCGGTATGGCGCAGGACTTTCCAGACTATAGATACCGCGTCGGTCAAATCCTGGGATTGATCGAAGCCATTGAATTCTGCCTGCAGGCTGAGAAAGACGAAGGGTAATTATTACATGCGAGCCAAACTGCGTGAGGTGGCGGCTGCTTCCTCTCATGACCCAAAACAAGCACTGATGGATTCTCTCGGCGCTGCGATCGACAAGATCGAAGTGTTCCACAATCAGGTGCTGTGCGCGACCTATATCGAGCCGGAGAAAACGGCGGGCGGCATCTACAAGCCGGATAGGACACTGGCGGAGAACCGGTTCCAGGGCAAATGCGCGCTCGTGCTCAAGAAAGGCCCGCTTGCCTTCAAGGATGACAAAGTGCTGCAATTCGGCGGTGTCACCGTCAACGAAGGGGATTGGGTGATTGCCTATCCCTCGGATGGACGGGAGTTGTTCTCGGTTGATGCATCGGGAAGCGCCGGCACCTGCTGCCGTCTTTTCGATGATGTGAATATCAAAGGCCGGGTAAGTGATCCTTCGCTGATCTATTGAGGTGTATATGGCTGAGGAAGAAGAAGTCGTTGTAACGATCGACCCGGCGGCAGACAACGCCACAGGCGATTCCATCACCGAAGATCCCGCAAAGGTTCTTGCCCAGCAATGGGACGACCTGAAGGCGGATAACGAGCGGGAGAAAGAACGCGCCCGCAAGGCCGAAGCAAGCGCGCGGCAAGCCCGTGCCGAGGCTGACAGCGCGCGTCGGGAAGCAACGACGAGCGTCATCGAAAGCCAATACGACACGGTCGTTCAAGGCCTCGCTGCCGCAGACGCGGAAGCCTCTCAGGCCGAGCAGGAATACGCCGCAGCCTTCGAGAAGGGCGACGGCGCCGCCATGGCAAAGGCCCAGCGCAAGATTGCGGCGGCGGAAGCACGCAAGCTGCGCTTCGATGAGGCCAAGGATGAGTTGGAAATCCGCCGCAAGGAACCGCAGCGGCAGCAACAGCGCACCGAACGTGAGCCACAACGGGAAGCAATCGACGACGATCCGCTCGAGGCTTACGTGCGTGGCCGGAGCGCGCCTACGCAAAAGTGGCTGCGCGCACATCCGGAATGGGTCACGGATAGCCGCAAGAACACCAAGTTGACGGCCGCTCATATGGACGCAATGGCCGAAGGTCTGTCGGTCGACACCAAGGATTATTTCGAGCACATCGAATCGTTCATCGGCCTGCGCAAACAGAACGGCAATGGCCATGACACATCAGCGGCGACTCCAGCCAGAAGGAAATCCTCCGTGCCGGCAGCGGCTCCCGTGCATCAATCAGGTGGTGGAATGAACGGCGGCAATGGACGCGAGGTGCGGTTGACTCCGGGTGAGGCGCGATCGGCAACCGATGGAACGCTTGTGTGGAATTACGACGATCCTTCCGGACAGAAGAAGTTCAAGAAGGGCGACGTGATCGGTATTCAGGAAATGGCACGGCGGAAGCTCGATGGTCAGCGGCGTGGTGTCTATGACCGCAGCTATACGGAGAGTTGAGCATGACTGTGTTGTTGACATCTCGTCGTCTATTCCTCGGCGGATTGTTGTCCGCGCTCGCCGCGCCTGCGATCGTACATGCTGGCAACATCATGCCGGTGCGGAATGTTTTGATTCTGCCTGATGTGACGTTCGACAGTTTCGACAAGCTGATGCCGGAGGGTGTCCAGTATCAGTGGGTCGGTTCGGATTGTTGGTATAAGACAGTGGAGGGGCGGAACGGATGGCAGGCCGTCCCGGCATCGCGCCATAAGTCGTCCGTTGCGATCCTTGGTGATACAATTCAATTGGGAGGCATGACGCTTGTGGAACGACCAGAAGCGACCTGCGTTGCGGCGAGGAATGAAGAAGTCCAGCAAGCGAATCAAATGGTCCGTGATTGGGCCAAGCGTTTTGGTGCAGAAGGTTTTGATGGTTACGCCAGCCACATAGGGCCGGATGGGGAACGTCAGATTACTCACGTTCTATCGGAGCAATAACATGACCAACATCGACACCGCGGCAGATGCCGCCCTCGATCTCGATCCGGCCGACGAAACCGAAATCCAGCGCGCCGATGCCCGCCGCCGTCCCGGCCGTCCGCCGCGTCAGGCGGCGCGCGATGCCGCGCGTTCGTCGCTACGTCCTGGCGAAGTCGTCGGCCGTGACGGCGAAGTCCTCTCCCGCAAGCGCAATCAGCGCTCGTCCGATCCATTCGACATCCCCGCTGAAATCGTCCCTAAAGGGTGGGAATACCAATGGGTCACGGTCACGGTCGTGGGCAACGGCGATATCGTGCGCCATCAGAATCTGGAATTCTACGACAACGGCTGGCGTCCTGTGCCGGCCTCCCGTCATGATGGACGGTTCATGGCGGCCGGTGAAAAAGGCGCCGTCATCTATGGCGGACAATGCCTGATGGAACGCCCCGTAACGCTCTGTAACGAGGCGCGCGAAGAGCAAATCGCCAAGGCCGTGCAGCAGATGCGCGACCGCGATCAGGCCCTGATGGGCAGCAAGGCCGATATCCGCAACAAGATGCCCGATGGATTCGCCATGGGCGGCAAATATCGCGGCACAGGGGCGGATTTGCGCATGTCGATCGACCGCGCGCTGGATGTGCCGGCACCCTCGCACGAGCTCGCCGAAGCGGGCGAGTAAATAAGTTCTTGCGGCGCTCGCGGCCCTAACCTGGTCCTCCGGCGGGCAGGTCAAACACGTTCCGGATGCGCTGACGGGCGGGCGTCGCATGGCGGAAGCCATGGCAATCTTGCCGTCAAATCCGGGAAAGCCGATTTCTCATTTCCTCCGAGGTACAGATGAAGCTTTGCATCACGCTCGCCACCCGTAGCCGTCCCCAGCAGGTCGTCGAGACCATCACGAAATCGACCGCCAATCTTGTTCTCGACAACACCGTGTTCATGGTCCAGGTCGACGACGACGACAAGGCAACGATCGAGGCTTTGCATGCGGCGCCTCTCGACAGCCGGGTCCAAGTGCATGTGCATCCGCGTCCCGATACGATCGCTTCCAAATGGAACCGCGCGCTGATCACGTCGGCGGATGTCTATCTCGTTGCGGCGGATGATGATCCCTACATCACGCCGGGATATGACAAGAAGGTGCTCGATGCCGCGACACTGTTCCCGGACGGCATCGGCATGGTCTATGGGAGGATGGCGAATGCGAGTTTCTCAGGTGCAGTTTGCCCCACCGCGAAGTTCTGCGAGGCTCTCGGGCATATATTTCCTGAATATTTCCCCTACTGGTTTGTCGATCACTGGACCGATGATGTGGCCCGTCTCATCGGACGAATCTCCTTTGCCGACATCGCAACCGACCAATCCAAGGCCGGCAGGACGCAGGAAATGCGCGAGCCGGGCTGGTGGGCCACCTGGTTCGATGCGGCCTACCTGATGCGCCGCCGCATCGCGCAGAAGATCATCATCGGCGACGATTTCCAGGAATGCGCCTTGACCAAGCAGCGCCTCCTGCATCAGGCACCGCTGATCGAATACCGCTCCAAATGGATCAACGACAATGTTCGCGCGATGTCGCCACAGGTCGAATGGTCGATGCGGGGAAATCCCCCGGATGAGCGCTATCTGCGGATCAAGCAGCGGGCGATCGACATAGTGCCGGATCTGCTGGCGGACCTGGAGCCAGCCGAGGCGCACAAGTATCGGACGCTGCTCACGCCTCCGACGAAGGTGGTTGGATTGCAGCGGGCGTGGGCATGAGTTGGGTGCTGATCCTGACATCGTCTCTCAATGCCCGCCCTCCTGCTGTTGTTGGAGGATATCCGACGAGAGCGGAGGCTGAAGCGGCCGGTGACGAGGCGGTGCAATTCGAGCCTGGGGCGAAAGTGTTTCCTGAGTTTTCGAGTTATGTCGTGATTCCAGGTGCTGCCTGTGCCGAGCCGGTCGGATCGACCCACTGTCGGATAGAGCAATATTGGGACGGCAAGGAAATGGTTGCGCGGCACATAGTGCGTTACTGATGGTCAATTACTCCATGAAATATCATCGGCCTGAGATGATGGGGACCATCATCGTCGAAGATGATAGCAGCGGTATCGACTGGTCGGGCATCGTGGAAACCTTGTGTGTTGTTGTTGGGGGCGTATTCCTGGTGATGTTCGGCGATCAGCAAATGATATCGAGTTTCATCGCTGCTTTTGTCATCACGTTGGTGCTGGCGAGGGGTGCATGACCTACGAGGAATATGCTCCCGATTCTCTGGTCAATATGCTGACGGCCGGTTGCCGTGCTGCAGTGGCCCCTCAAGTCGTCCTCGCGCACGGTTGCTTCGATCTCCTGCATCTCGGCCACATCCGTCACCTGCAGGAGGCGCGCTCGCAGGGCGATAAGCTTGTTGTCTCCGTGACCGACGACGCGCATGTGCGCAAGGGTGTCGGACGGCCCGTCTTCACGGCCGCACAGCGCGTGGAGGCGCTCAAGGCGCTCGGCTGTGTTGATGACGTAGTGATCAACGACGCACCGGATGCGGTGAGCGTGATCGAGAAGATAAGGCCCGCGGTCTACGTCAAGGGTCTTGATTACGCGGAAGTCGTCGATGCTGCGCTCGAGCGCGAGATTGCGGCGGTGACGGCGTATGGAGGGAGGTTCCATGTCACCCGGACAGACAAATGGTCATCTACCAGGATCATCAACGGAGAGAGGCTTGGTGACGAGGTATTGGCCTATGTGGAACAAGCACGGAACCGGGGATTTCTGGATCGAATACATGGAGCCTTCGAGCGGGCCGACAAGTTGCGCATTGCCTTCGTCGGCGAAACCATCGTCGACGAATACCGCTACGTCCGCCCCATAGGAAAGCCGGTCAAGGAATTCTGTCTTGCGACGGTTGAAGATAAGGAATTAGAAGCCTTCCTCGGCGGCGTGGTTGCGGCCTCCAAGCATGCGGAATGGCCGCGGACGGATATCATCTCCTGCAATTCCACGCAGATGCGCAAGGTGCGCTATGTCGACAGCGCGTTCAACCGCAAGCTCTTCGAGGTGTATTCCGATCGCGAGATCGAGCTGAACGCCTCGCAACGCGCGTTGTTCCAGATGCAATTGCAGGAGGCCGTGAAATCAAGCGATGTCGTGGTCGTGCTGGACTTCGGCCACGGGCTGATCGCTAATGCAGAACGCGAGATGCTCGCGTCAAGCCGTTTCCTCGCCGTCAACGCGCAGACCAATACCGGAAACTTCGGCTTCAACCCCGTCACGAAATACATCCGTGCCGATTATGTGTGCGTCGATGAGCCGGAAGCGCGGCTTGCAACCGGAATGCGGGCCGATCCCTTGCCTGATGTGGTGCGTACTCTCGCCGACAACATGCATTGCCAGAGTATGATCGTCACCAATGGACGGTCGGGCTGCTGGTCGTGTCAACGGCATGATCATCCCCGGCATGTGCCGGCCTTCGCGCACAACGGCATCGATACGATGGGGGCGGGGGATGCATTCCTCGCCGCAACCGCGCCGCTGATTGCCGCAGGACTGGATGCGGAATCCGCCGCCCTTGTCGGCAATGTTGCGGGTGCGATCAAGGTTGGAATCATCGGCCATCGCCGGCATGTGGGGCGGGATGAGTTGGTGCAGAGCGTCGAGGCGCTGTTGAAATGACGGTAAGTCAGATTGAAGCAGGGATTTGCATAATCCTGTTTCTTGTCTATTTCGCCCTTGAGTTTGGTTGGGGTGGCGGCGATCCCAACCATAAGGATCACAATCGACCGCCGTGGCCACTCGCATGAGCCGCCGTCTCGCCAACCTCATCACTGCTGTGGAATCATTGCAGGATACCGGCCTCTCCGATATCGACCGCGCCGTCAGTCTCGTCCTGGAGGTCAAGGCCAAGCGCAACCGCATCTATTTCATCGGCAATGGCGCCTCGGCATCGATCGCGAGCCACATGGCGGCAGACTTCCTCAAGGCCGGCGGTATCGCCGCGCAATGTTTCAACGATGGCGCATTGACGACGTGTCTCGGTAACGATCTCGGGATCGAGGCCATCTTCGGGACGCCGATCGAGCGGCACGCGCGCAAGGGTGATCTGCTGTTTGCAATATCGTCATCGGGTGAATCGGAAAATATCCTGCGTGGCGTCGAGGCAGCCTATCGGGCTGGCTGCTATGTGGTGACGCTGTCGGGGTTCAAACCAGATAACCGATTGCGCAATCGGGGCGATGTCAGCTTCCATGTTCCATCGGAAAAGTACGGGACGGTCGAAGTCTGCCACCATGCGATCTGTCATGCGATATTGGATAGGGTGATCGATGCTGGCACAAATTCCTGACCTTCATGTCGTGGTGCAGTTCGGCAAGGGGATTCCCTCCGAGATCCAAGGGCCGGCGCTGCTGGCATTTGAGCAGGCGTTGCGGCGCTACGCCGTGTCGTATCTTGATCAGCAATTGTGGATCGAAGTCTTCAAGGAAGCCAAAGGCGACGATTCCAAATTGCGCGCGAACATGACCAAGGAACAGAGGGCGGCGCTGTGACATCTCCCATGCCCGATTTCGTCGATCATGTGATCGGCCAGAAGCCCGATGCGTCGCCCTATTCGCTGGAACTGGACGGCACCAAGATCGGCTGGTATCGCGACCGCGTCGAAGCATGGGCGCGCGGCGAGAAGGTCGCGCCGATCACGATGGATGTCGCCTGGACGCGCAAATGTAATGCAAGCTGCAACTTTTGCTATGCGCAACTACAGGCATCCGATGGTCATGTCATCACCAAGCGCAACGCGCTTGATTTCCTCGACGATGCCGCGGAAATCGGCGTCAAGGGTGTCTCGCTGATCTCTGACGGTGAATCGACGGTCGTGCCGTGGTTCGACGAGACGATCGAATATGGCGGTCGCCTTGGCCTACAAATAGGCATGTCCTCGAATGGCGTGCGGCTCACGGCGCGCGTGCTCGAACGTATCCTGCCGCACCTGTCCTATCTGCGGTTCAATTTCTCCGGTGGCGACCGCAAGCGCTATGCCGAGATCATGGGCCTGCAGCAACGTGATTACGATCGCGTCGTCCAGAACATAAAGAATGCAATGGCGATCAAGCATCGCGACAATTTGAGCGTCAACATCAACATGCAAATGGTGGTGATGCCGCAGGATGCGGACCAGATCGTTCCTCTGGCAAAGCTCGGCAAGGAACTGCGGCCTGATTACCTGATCTACAAGCACACGGCGGATTCGCGTGACAATGATCTCGGCGTCGACTATCGGAAATATTCCGACCTGTTCCCGTTGTTCCAGGAGGCGGAAACGTTCGGCGATGATACCTTTCGCGTCGCCGTGAAGTGGTCGCGTATCTCAGATGAAGGCAAACGCTCGTACAAGCGCTGCTACGGGCCTCCATTTATTTTGCAAATGAGCGGCAATGGCCTGATCGCACCCTGCGGGCAGCTTTTCAACGAAAGGTATCGAAAATTTCACATAGGCAACATCTGCACCGAGCGGTTTCGCGACATCTTCAAATCCGATCGTTACTGGGGAGTAATGCGGTATCTCGCAAGTGATGATTTCGATGCGCAGATGAACTGCGGACCCAATTGCCTGCAGACAAACACCAATGCCTGGCTCGACAAGTTCACGCGGGGAGAGGTTGCGTTCCCGACGACGCCCGCGCCGCCACAGATGGGGTTCCTATAGTATGAAACTCGCCCAATACGTCGCCAACTTCATCGCCCAGCATTCCCCCCGCGTCTATGGCGTCGTCGGTGCCGGCGCGATGCATCTCAATGACGCGATCTGCCATCATCCGGGAATCGAATTCATCGCGATGCATCATGAGCAGGCCGCGGCCATGGCGGCGGAAGCCGACAGCCGGGTGACGAACAAACTGAGCGTGGTCTCGGTCACGACGGGGCCGGGCGGCGCCAATGCGGTCACGGGCGTTGCGGGGGCCTATGTCGATTCCATCCCCATGCTGGTGATCGCGGGGCAGGTGACGACATCGACGTTGTGTTGGGGGCACGGTGTGCGCCAATTCGGCACCAATGAACTTAACGTCGCCGAGATCATGCGGACGGTGACGATACTCACACTGAGTTTGGACAAGCCGGAGAACGTCCGAGAGTATCTCGAGATGGCGGTGTATGTGGCCATGAGAGGTCGCCGCGGGCCGGTGTTTATCGAGATTCCATTGGATGTGCAGGCGGCAGAGATTGATCCGGCACAGTTGCATGGTTTTGAAAAACTGGGTCCTTATCCACTCTGTCCGCCCGTCACGACGCAGGAGGTCGATGAAGCAGTGCGGATGATCAATGCCGCGGAACGGCCGTTGATTCTCGCGGGCAATGGAATCCGGCTCGCAAGTGCCGAGGAACACCTCTGGGATTTCATCAACGCAACAAACATTCCTGTCGTGACATCGTGGAATGGAATCGACCTGGTCAACACCGATCATCCGCTGGTGATCGGGCGCCCTGGCATCATGGGAGACCGCGCTGGCAATTTTGCGATCCAGCAGTGCGATTTGCTGATCGTGCTCGGCAGCCGGCTTTCGATTCCACAAACCGGGCATGCGCAAGGTGCCTATGCGCCTCAAGCGCGCAAGATCATCGTGGATATCGACGGTAGCGAGCTGAGAAAACCCGTATGCGATAGTATCGATATGCGCCCAGACCTTTTGATAGCGGGTGATGTAGGCGAGTTCCTGCGAGCAACGCAGTTTGCTTGCGCCAAGGAAAGATTCGATATCGAGCCATGGCGGCAACGCTGTCTCTCCTGGAAGTGGTCCTACCCCGTCATGCTCCCGCAATACCGGGACATCAAATCCGGCGTGAACTCCTATGCTTTCGTGGAGGAACTGGCCAACCATCTCGACGATGACGCCATCATCGTCACCGATGTCGGTGCCGCCTATCTCTCGACCATGCAGTCGCTGAAGATCAAGCGCGGCCAGCGCCTGTTTCATTCCGGCGGTGTGTCCGCCATGGGTTACGGCATCCCGGCCGCGATCGGGGCCGCAAAGGCGGGCGGCGGTCGACAGGTTGTTTGTCTCGTGGGCGACGGCGGCGCCATGGTCAATATCCAGGAACTGGCGACGATCGCGCAACAGAAGCTCCCCATCAAGATCTTCGTCTATGCCAACAACGGCTACATGACGATGCAATATACGCAGAAGACGCATTTCGGGCGGGAGGCAGCGGCAAGCCCGCAATCCGGTCTCGGATGCCCTGATTTCATCGAGATCGCCTCAGCCTTCGGCATCCGGCCGCATACGATCGCCGGCCATCAGTACATGGGCCGCATCATCAAGGATGTTCTCTCACGCGATGAACCGATCGTGTGCGAGCTCTACGGCCAGAAGGAACAGGTGCTCGCGCCTCGGCTGGTGTCGCGGATCAATGCCAAGGGCGAATTTGTGCTGCCGGCATTCGACGACATGTGGCCCTCGCTCCCGGATGAGGAATTGCGGCGAGCACGATCGGGGGTGAGTGCGATGGAGGCTGCGGAGTGACTTGGCGATGTCGCAGGCGGAAGCGAGATTCTAAGCGTCGATGGAAAGCGCGTTATCAGATCGGGCGGATTGTTCCGCACTACGCCGTCGTTGAACATCGTCTTGAGCGGTTAGTGGCCCACGGCTTTTGGCTCCCGAATGTGGATGGCGTTGTGAAGAGCATCCCTCACATGGCGGTGTGGGAATGACCGGCCTCACATCCTCCGACACCAAGCACTGGGCACCGGTCCCGGCCGTCGTCGATCACGTCGCATCGCTCATCCCCGATGGATCGCGTGTCCTCGAAATCGGTCCTGGCCAGGCACCGTTCCGCCGCGCGACGCATTTCGTGGACTATGTGCAGCGCGGTGATCTCCCGATCACGA
>Ga0070697_100000906_pt1 | contig 22306 bp, 15 predicted proteins | sample KBSK1501metaG_FD_65475 | JGI IMG/M metagenome (GOLD analysis project Ga0070697, IMG submission 65475) | Corn, switchgrass and miscanthus rhizosphere microbial communities from Kellogg Biological Station, Michigan, USA - KBS K1-50-1 metaG | ecosystem: Host-associated > Plants > Roots >... | reverse complement strand
GTTTCTCATCCCCTCGAATTTCTTTGCGGTGGTTGCGTTAAATCAGCTGGCGGATATCTTTTCGACGGAACTGTCAGATAAATCATTCGCGCGCGAGTGTCAGGATTTGGCGCACGAAGTTGCTGCTGCAATCGAGGCTTATGGCAAAGCAAGTCATGCGAACCATCATTCAATTTATGCTTATGAAGTTGACGGCTTCGGAAATCAGCTATTCATGGACGATGCAAACGCGCCTAGTCTCCTTTCCTTACCTTACTTTGGCTGCTGCAAGGCTGACGACGCCATCTATCTAAACACGCGGGCATTCGTACTTAGCGAGGACAATCCTTATTACTTTCGCGGGAGTGCGGGCGAAGGCATCGGCGGGCCGCACGTGGGACTGAACATGATCTGGCCTTTGGGAATAATTATGCGAGCGCTAACCAGTCGTGATGGCCGAGAGATTCTTTCGTGCTTGAGGATGCTGAAGACTACGCATGCGGGAACGGGCTTCATGCACGAATCGTTTGCACGGGATGACCCGAAGAAATTCACGCGTTCCTGGTTCGCGTGGGCGAACACGCTCTTTGGCGAGTTAGTTATAAAGCTGCACTCTGAACGTCCGCAGCTATTGTCTCAAGTGAAGCAAGGAGATCACCATGCAGTATCGTGAACTGGGACGTACCGGATGGAAGGTCTCGTCGATTAGCTTCGGCACCTGGGCGATTGGCGCCGAGTGGGGCGTTGTTAATGATCGGGAATCTCTAGCGGCACTCCATCGCGCGCTTGACGATGGAGTGAATTTCTTTGACAGCGCCGACGTCTACGGTGATGGGCGCAGTGAACGGCTGCTGGCTCGATTGCGCGAAGAAGGTAGCGAGCCTTTCTATGTCGCCACCAAAGCTGGTCGCCGCCTGAATCCGCACGTTGCTGGTGGTTACAACCGGGAGAACCTCACGGCTTTTGTTGAGCGCAGCCTTCGGAATCTGAAGACAGACACGTTGGACCTGCTGCAACTGCATTGCCCGCCAACACCGGTCTATTACATGCCCGAAGTGTTCGAGGTGCTGGATGACCTTACGAAGGACGGCAAGCTGCGCTACTACGGCGTCAGCGTCGAGAAAGTCGAAGAAGCTCTGAAAGCCCTCGAATACCCGGGCGTGCAATCAGTTCAAATCATTTTCAACATATTCCGTCAACGTCCGAGCGAATTGTTTTTCGGCGAGGCGCAACGCCGGCGAGTGGGCATCCTCGCGAGGTTGCCGCTTTCGTCGGGGATGTTATCAGGCAAGCTGACCTCAAAAAGCAGCTTTGCCGACAACGACCACCGTGCTTTCAATCGGAAGGGCGAGTCGTTTGACCGCGGTGAGACTTTTTCAGGGTTGGACTACGACATCGGTTTGCGGGCGGTTGAAGCACTTCGTCCCCACGTGCCACCGGATTCGACGATGGCGGAAATGGCGTTGCGCTGGATATTGATGTTTCCGGCAGTGACCTGCGCAATCCCGGGCGCAAAGCGGCCGGAACAAGTGGATGAGAATGTCCGCGCTGCCGACTTGCCTCCGCTCAAACCCGAGACCATGTCAGCGATCGAAGACATCTACAATCGACAGATACGCTCGCAAGTACATCAGTACTGGTGACCGGTTTCCACTAGCGTCAAGTGATTGTCTGGGACCGCGGGCGTCCCGCCCGCAAACGCGCCGCAGGCGCGCAGGTTTTCGGAAGTCGCTACCTAACCCGTTTTCGCGCTTCGCGCTCATTGCGGGCGGCACGCCCGCGTTCCCAGACAATCACTTGATGCTGGGCCTAAAAGTTTCAGAGAACAAACATCATGATAAAGACAAGCTTGCCACTGTTGTTCATTGCCCTTTGCGTTACATTCATCACCGCGAATGCGCAATCCCGCGACTTGCCGGTGTATGAGGTGTCACGAACGGCGACACCGGTTAAGGTGGACGGCAAGCTGGATGATGTCGTTTGGACCAGGGTCGCGCCGCTGCGCGACTTCCGCCAGAATCTTGATGGCGAACCTGGCGTCGTCAAAACGGAAGCCAGAATACTTTATGACGATAACTATCTTTACGTTTCTTTTCGCTGCACCGACAGCAACATCTGGGCGACGATGAAGACCCGCGATCAGCATCTTTGGTTGGAAGAAGTTGTAGAGGTATTCGTGCAAGCTGATCCTCATCAGCGTAGCTACATCGAGTTAGAAGTAAATCCGCTCGGGACGATGCTCGACATCTACCTGCTTGATATACGCAAGCCACTGCACTATGAAAGCTGGAACAGTCAAAGGCTCAAGTGGGGAATAAAACTCGATGGAACAGTGGACGGAAAGGATGGTGATAGGGAGTGGACCTGCGAGATCGCTCTTCCGCTAGCGGATGTCGTAACCGCTCCAAATCTTCCACCCCGAGTCGGTGATCGTTGGAAACTGAATCTATACAGAGTGGAGCAGCGGCCAACGCCGGCAGAGCTGGCCTGGTCTCCAACTTTCAAAGATGACTTTCATGTGCCAGGCATGTTTGGTGAAATAGTCTTCACCAATAATCTAGTTCGTTGACTACCTGAGATCTTTGATCAGCACCACATTGCTGAGAGTCTGTCCGCGAGAAAGGGTAAGGCCAGGAGAAACATCTATGAGCGCATTGAGGACCTTGTACGACGAAATAGAGCCTTTCGATAGGGGCCGGCTTAGAGTGTCTGCGGTTCATGAGCTTTATTACGAACAATGCGGCAATCCCAAGGGAAGGCCTGTCGTTTTCCTTCATGGAGGCCCGGGCGCAGGGTTGGTTCCGGATTATCGACGCTTTTTTGATCCGGAGGCTTATCGCGTAATTCTCTTCGACCAGCGCGGCTCCGGACAAAGCGTTCCGCACGCATCGCTTGATGACAACACCACCTGGCACCTCGTCGCGGACATCGAACAACTACGCGAGCACTTCGGCGTCGATCAGTGGCTCGTGTTTGGCGGCTCGTGGGGCAGCACGCTCGCGCTCGCTTACGCGGAAACACATCCGGACAGAGTCAGCGGCTTGGTCCTGCGCGGAATTTTTCTTGGTCGTCAAAATGAAGCCAGATGGTTCTACGAAGACAGCCAGGGCGCCAGCGCAATATTCCCGGATAACTGGGAAGACTTTCTACGCGTTATTCCCGAAGCTGAGCGGGGCGACATGATCGGCGCTTACTATCGTCGCCTCACCAGTACCGATGAATCAACACGCCAGGAGGCGGCACGCGCGTGGTCCATTTGGGAATCCAGTGCGCTAAGACTCTTGCCAGATCAAGGATTGATTGACGAATTCAGCGAACCCGAGAAGGCAGTCGCGCTGGCGCGCATAGAATGTCACTACTTCACGAACAATTGCTTCTTTGAAACTGACAACTACCTGCTTGAACATGTCGATCGAATTCGCCACCTCCCCGCGGTGATTGTGCATGGCCGGTACGACATTATTTGTCCATTGATGAGCGCGTGGGAGCTGCATCGGGCCTGGCCAGAGGCAACACTCAATATCATTCCGGACGCCGGACATGCCACGTCAGAACCTGGCATCACTGATGCGCTGGTGCGGGCGACGGACGGCTTTCGCTAAAAGCGCCTGGTGTTCGCGTGCTCGGCGTTGAAGGAATAGTTATCTCTAGTCTCACGGCCGCGTCCGGATTCTTGGCTGGACGTTGCAGTCAACTGAGAAGTCAGTTCTCTCGGAACGTTTTATTCCATTCGGCAACTTGACCTCTACCGTCATCCAGCCTCGATAGACCGGAATCTTCACTCTGCCACCGGGTGTCTTGAACGCGCCGGCCCGATCGTTCTGAGGCGCTTCGATAAACCGGCGCCAAATCACCGTCTTCGATGCGCCACGATCTAATGATACGGGCATCCAATCGCTCTTGAAGTTGTTCTCGCCAACAAAACGGTACTCGGTTTTGAAGGTTGTGTAGGCGCTGTTGTCGCCGGCGGTGATCTTTCCTCTGAAGGTAACGTTAACGGGGCATTGCCTGCCTTGAGTCTCAGCCGGATCAGACAGCACTGAAACCGATTCGATTGGCGGATCAGGAACGGGAGTCCGTTTCGGCTCAACCGGCATGCGGGTTGGTTTGTAATCGGTCGGCAAGCAGCGAATGACCGCTGGCAAGTAACCACTGTTTCCGTAAGGATTCGGATCTTCATGGAACAGGACAGCGTCCTTGTGACATTGGACGCTGAGTTCTGCTTGATAGGCCCGCGCGAAGTCAATGTCGAAGCCTTCGCGGAGAAGTTTTGCGCGCCCTGCCAGGCCGTCGGCCCTTTTCAGTTCGGTGTTACAAACCTCGACCGGTGAACGTCCGATGTCTGGCATTCTGAACGGGATCGCAAAACTGAAGTAGTCCCAGCCTTGCCCGTGATCAGGACCGATGCTTCGGTTATTGGTATTCACCTGGAAACTTACTTTTGTCCGCGGCACTCTCTCCCCGACAGTAATATGTCCGTTTTGCAACCTGTATCTCTCAGGGCATTGACCTCGCATACGGATTGAAAATCTCAAATCGCTTTCCGAGCCTTGCTTTACGTCAACAGTGTCGTAGGCGCTTGCATCTTTGGTTGACTTGACGAAGATGATGGGCGGCTTGAAGCTTCCCGGATTTTCGGCGCCTGGTTCGAAGTAGAATCGATCCTGATTTTGGGCCGACACGCCCACCAGGCAAAAGATCGATAAGGCAAAAGCGATTGGCGTAACTATCCTGGTGAAGCGGGTACTTCGGTTGATTTCGGGTTTCATGGGACCTCTCTTTTTATTGTGCACGTCTAACAAATGCGCTCCGGATTGGACCAATCGCCGCTCTCAAAAAGGATCTAGCCCGTCTCAAGGCAGCGCTTCGACGTTGAAGAAAAACTTAAACGTTGAGGCGTGTGTGGTGCTGTCAAGTAATTCGAGCGTGGTAGGAATGTGCAAGGGACGGGATCTACTAAGCCCCCAGAGTGGCATCGTGCGAACCTGGTTGCGTGACGTATCCGGCTCGCTCGGAGTACCCAGTTCGTCGTGATCGAAGTCAACCCAGCGGAACTCTCCCGGCGGTATCGTTAACTGGGGGCTGTGAGTGATGAGGGCCCCGTGTGCATCATAGATTTGTAAACGCAGGGTGATCGGTCCGTTCGGTCGGCCGTCGTCTGTCTCCAAAGGATTGAACGCTGTAAAGCGAATCATCTCCCCCCTGACTAAGCCAACCAGCGCTGTCTGACCGCTGAGTGGAGTCTCCTCTCGTGTTTGAGCACGAACTGCCAGTTGGAAGAAACAGAAAGCAATAAGTCCCCACACTGCTTTTCGAAGTATGGAATTGTTAATTCTCATGATTTATCTCCTGGTTTCGGTATTTGCTCCAGTGTCAATTCGCTGACGACCGTCTTCATCAGCCAGACTTTTTCTTCCCCTAATAATGACGCGACAAACAAGCGCAAAAACTCCCATCGGCGGTAGAATGTTTTTTAGCCCCCCGGTGAATAAATTAGATGGATGAGCCTTCGCCAAACGAAATCACCCAACAACTGATCGCCTGGAGCAAAGGCGATTTGGCGGCGCTGGACAAGTTGATTCCCGCCGTTTATCAGGAACTGCGGCGCATGGCGGATCGCTGCCTGCGCGGTGAGAACGCCGAGCATTCGCTTCAACCGACGGCGCTGGTTCATGAAGCTTACCTGCGACTTATTGACCAGTCGCGGGTTGAATGGCATAACCGCGCGCATTTCTTCGGTGTAGCCGCTCAGATGATGCGGCGCATCCTGGTAGACCACGCTAAAACCAAGCATCGGGAGAAACGCGGCGGCAAGGCGCGCAAGCTCTCGCTTGAGGAAATCACAAACTACGCTGATGAACCCGCGGCGGAGTTGGTCGCGCTCGATGAGGCGCTAAAGATTTTGGCGGAGATGGACGAGCGGAAGAGCCGTATTGTCGAAATGCGTTACTTCGGCGGGTTGACGGTCGAAGAAACAGCTCAAGTTCTCGGCGTCTCTGACAAGACGGTGATCCGCGATTGGAATCTGGCCAAAGCCTGGCTCTATCAGGAACTTAACCGCACCGGCAGTGCCACAAGATGAAGCCTGAACGTTGGCGACAAGTCGAGGCGCTTTTCCAGGCAGCGCTCGCCCATGCGCCCGAGTCGCGCGCAATGTTTTTGGCTGAGGCTTGTTCGGGCGATTCCGGTTTGCGTAATGAAGTTGAAAAGTTGCTCCTCTCCTTCGATGCCGCCGGAAGTTTTTTGGAGACGCCCGCCGCCGACAGCCTTTCTCTCGACGCGAAACCCGACCCAACTCCGGGACTAACGAGCGGCCAAAGGCTGGCGCATTACGAGGTCATTTCTCAGTTAGGCAGTGGAGGCATGGGCGAAGTCTATCTGGCCCACGATACCAGGCTCGACCGGCAAATCGCCTTAAAGCTGCTGCCAGTGCAATTCGCAGCGGACCCGGAACGTGTCTCGCGTTTCGAGCGAGAGGCCCGCGCCGCCTCAGCATTGAATCATCCCAACATCATTACCATCCATGAGGTCGGCCAGGATGACGGCAAGCACTTCATCGCGACAGAGTACATCGCTGGTGAGACGCTGCGACAACGACTAAACCGGACCGACCTTTCAGAACAGGAAGCCGTGGCCATTGCCAGTCAGATTGCGGGCGCGCTTGCCGCTGCGCATCAAGCAGGGCTGATCCATCGCGACATCAAACCTGAGAACATAATGATCTGGCCGAACGGTCTGGTGAAGGTGTTGGATTTCGGATTGGCGAAGCAGTTAGGGCGTGAAGAACTCGAGTTGCCGCGGCCTGACGCGAACCCACCTGATGCGACACTCGAAACCGATCCCGACTTGCTCATCGGATCACTGAATTACCTCTCACCCGAACAAGTGCGTCGCGAAAAACTGGATCCACGTACCGACCTGTTCAGTCTTGGAGTGGTGCTTTACGAAATGCTGGCACGCGCGCGGCCCTTCGCCGGGGCAACGGCAGCGGAGGTCTGCGCGGCTATTCTGATCAGCGAACCGCCACCCTTGCCGGAATCCGGGTTGTCGAACATTGTGTGCCGGGCACTCGCTAAAGAACGCAACGCGCGCTACCAAACCGCGAAAGAACTACTGGCCGATCTTTCGGCGTTTCAAACGCGGCAAACAAAGTCAGAATCAGCCGGCTGGAAGCGGCCCGCTCTGGTACTCGCTGGGCTTGCCGTCCTTCTCATTATTGTTGGCGTCTGGTTTTGGAAGTTCCGACCCGAAGCAAAGACTTCGTCGCGGACCTTCAACGCCGCAGTGGCGCAAAAGCTGACAGATCTTCCTGGCGAAGAACTTTTCCCCAGCTTGTCGCCTGACGGAGAGAGCTTCGTTTTTGCCAGCCGCCATAACGGCAACTGGGACATTTACCTTCAGGTTGTCGGGCAACGAGCGGCTACAAACCTGACGGAGGGAACCTCAAGCGCCGAGTTTCAACCAGTGTTTTCGCCAGACGGCAAAAGCATTGCCTTCCTTTCTTCCCGGGACAAAGGTGGCATATTTGTGATGAACAGCGACGGCAGTCAGGTCACTCATCTGACTGATTCAGGGTTCAATCCTTCATGGTCGCCCAACGGTCGCGAATTGGCTTTGGCTGAAGACAACGTCTGGGACTTCGAAAACCGCAACACCTATCCGAGCGCCAGCCGGTTATGGGCAGTCAATTTGGAAACGCGCCAACGTCGTGTAATCACTGAACACGACGCCGTGCAGCCGAATTGGTCGCCGCACGGACAACGCCTGGCATTTTGGGGTGAACAAAAAGGTGGTCATCGCGATATCTGGACAGTCGCCTCCAGCGGTGGTGACCCGACTCCGGTAACTGACGACGCCTTCATTGATTGGAATCCTATTTGGTCCCCAGACGGCGACTACCTTTACTTCCTTAGCAATCGGGGCGGCGAGATGAATCTTTGGCGCGTGATGATTGACGAAAACACTGGCGCGTTGCTGGGCGCTCCCGAAGCTGCAAACTTGCCCAACAATTGCCAGCAGGTAAGTTTCGCTCGTAACGGCAGCAGCGTGATTTACGGCCAAAACACACGTAGCGAAAACCTCTGGCAGATCGACTTCGACCCGGTCAGCGGGCAAGTAAACGGTGTGGCTACAGCGCTGACGCAGGGACTGAAACGCTATGCGTCTTTCTCGCTGGCGCCGGATGAGCAGAGCTTCGTTTATCTGGCACGGGGCGAACCGCAACAGGACCTCTTCGTAGCGGACCGCACGGGCGCGCCGCTGAAGCGACTGACCGACGACGCGGCGCAGGACATCGTCCCGCGCTGGTCACCGGACGGCAGCTGGATCGCGTTCATTTCAGATCGCGGCGGCAAATATGAAATCTGGAAAGTACGACCTGACGGCACCGGACTGGCGCAGATGACGCATGAACCCGGTAAGGAGGTGATTGCGCCGGTCTGGTCGCCGGACGGTCGCAAGCTGCTTTATCAGATTCGCAACGTCAATTCCTTTGTCATCGATGCTACCCGGCCCGGCACTGAACAAGAACCACAAATGCTGACGGGCCAACCGCCGGATGGCTTTATACCCTGGGAATGGTCGCCGGACGGCAACTACTTGCTGGGGTGGCAGCCGCCAAGGCCGCAACATCGCGAGCGAGGGATTGTCGTCTACTCTTTTGCCACCAAACACTACGACCAGTTCGCCAACTTGGGCGCCTTTCCAGTTTGGCTGAACGACAACCGTCGCATATTACTTAGAGAAGGGGACACGTTTTATTTGGTAGATCGATTGGAAGGAAAGGCAAGAAAGATTTATTCGCTCGCGCAGGGAAATCAAATCGGCGCCCACGTCCTCTCGCGTGACAACCGCCGACTCTATTTCACCAGCGTAAGCAGCGAGGCCGACATCTGGTTGTTGAGCCTGAAATAAGGGCCGATTGTCAGCAGCATAGTTGAATTATGTATCAAGTCGGAGTCTGCTCTACAGTGTGCATAGGTCCGCCCTTTCGAGTAAGATGCAAGGTATTTGGCAGTGAGTTATCAATAAACAGGATTGAGTGCCTCGATATTCAAAGTCGTCAGAACAAACTCCCGCTTGCTCAGAGCAGTCGCTTCTCACGCGAGCGGTGAGTGGCTCGAATCTACGGCGGCACCATTTTTTAATCCAGTCCCTGGCTGAACTCTGTCTCAGCATTCGTTCGGAAGTTTCCCAGAACCGAGTCAATGATTGCTGAATCCATCGCGCACTATCGGATAATCAAAAAGCTGGGTTCAGGCGGGATGGGTGAAGTCTATCTGGCGCTTGATACCAAGCTTGATCGCAAGGTCGCGATCAAAGTCCTGCGCTCCGACTCGCTTGAGGACGAAAGGCTCAAGAAACGACTACTCAGAGAAGCTCAAGCCGCCGCCAAGCTGGATCATCCCAACATTTGTGCCATCTACGACGTCAACGAGGCAGACTCGGTCACCTTCATCGTGATGCAATACCTCGAAGGTGAATCGCTCGCCGAAAAAATGGTGCGCAAGCCCTTAGAGCTCAGCGCTGCGTTGGCTCTAGCCGAACAGGCCGCGGAAGGACTGGCGGAAGCTCACGCGCACGGCGTTGTTCACCGCGATATCAAACCGCAGAACCTCATGATAACCCCGCGCGGGCAGCTGAAAATCCTGGATTTCGGCCTGGCCAAGCAAACGCGCTCGAGCGATTCAGTAGACTTTGAGGCGCCAACAGACACCCTCTTAAGTACGCCCGGACGTGTTGTGGGCACTATGCCTTACATGTCGCCGGAGCAGGTGCAGGGCGAACCCTTAGAACCGTGCAGCGATATCTTCAGCCTCGGCGTGACCTTCTATGAAGTGCTGGCTGGAAAGCATCCCTTCAAGGACAAAAGCGCTGCCATCACCATGTCCCGGATCATGCTGAGCGACCCTATACCGACGGAGCGATTTCGCGCTCAAGTTTCGCCTGAGTTACAAGCTGTCTTGAGCAAGATGCTCTCAAAGGATAAAGCGGCTCGGTATCAAAGCGCCGAGGACCTGCTAACGGACTTAAGACAGCTGCCCGCCAAACTCCCGGCGAACGATTCGCAAGCGGAGGTCACCCTTACCAAAGACACGCCGAAGGAGACCCTGGCTAACCGCATTCTCAGCAAAGCCCGGAGCCATAAGTGGGCGATTCTGGCATCAGCGCTGGCACTCATTCTGCTGGCCGTTGGAGTTAGCCGGTTGCTGTTAACTGAGCACCTGGACTCCCTGGCGATCTTGCCGTTTAGCTATTCTTCCAGTGACCCACAACTCATGGCGAACCCTGACCGCGAGTATCTAAGCGACGGCTTTACCGAAAGTATCATTAACAACCTATCTCAATTGGCCGACTTGAAAGTGATCGCGCGCAGCTCGGTCTTTCGCTACAAGGGTAGTAATCTCGACGTTCAGGCAATAGGACGTAAACTGAGTGTGCGCGCAGTGCTGGTTGGGGACATCAAGCAAGAGGGCGATGAACTAACGATCACTGTTGAGTTGATGGACGTACAAGGGAACCGTTCAATTTGGGGCGGAACCTATCAGCGAAAAATCGCCGACATCCAGAGTGTCCAAAAAGAAATTGCCAGCAACATCTCCGATAAACTCCGCCTGAAATTGACCGGAGCTGATCAAACCCAACTGGCTAAGACCTACACCCAAAGCGGTGAGGCCTACGAGGCCTATTTGAAGGGACGCTATCATTGGAACAAGCGCACTGATGAAGGCTTCAAACTGGCGACTAATTTTTTTCAGGAAGCGATTGATAAAGATCCAAACTATGCGTTGGCGTATGCCGGACTGGCGGATTGCTACACTTTGCGAAGCGATTACGGCTTCCTCCCGTCTAAAGAAGGCTATGCTTTGGCGAGAGGTTTCGTAACTCTGGCCCTCAAAAATGACGACAGTCTCGCGGAGGCTCACACTTCGCTGGCCTCAATCAAGGCTGTTACGGATTGGGATTGGCAGGGGGCGGAGAATGAGTATCGCAGGGCAATTGAGTTGAATCCAAAGTATGCTACCGCCCACCATTGGTATGCAGCGCAGTTGTTGTTACAAGGCAGGCTGGATCAGGCGCTTCAGGAAATCAAAACAGCGCAACAACTCGATCCTCTTTCGCTTGGCATCAATAAAGATTTCTCGGTGATCCTGCTCTATGCGCGCGATTACGAAAAAGCGCTGGAACAGTGCCGGAAGACTCTGGAGATAGAGCCGCACTTTGCAGCAATGTCCACTTACATTGCCCAGATCTATGAATTACAACAGAAATATCCGGAGGCGACCGCCGAACTCGAAAAGGCTCATGCGGCAGACCCTGAAGATAGTGAGGTCACTTACGGACTTGGACAGGCATACGCGCTTATGGGTAAGAAAGATGAGGCGCTGAAGATATCAAATGAGTTGAATCAGCCGGCGAAGCAAAATGTGTTTTTGCCGAAAGAAGCGGCTTACCTTTATGCGCTGCTCGGTGAAAAAGAGCAGGCGATAGCGACCTTACAAAAGGCGGCCGAGAACCACTATCTCCCCGTCGCGGAAGTTAAGATGGATCCACGCCTCGATGAGCTGCGTAAAGACCCGCGCGTAGTGGAACTCTTGCAGAAGATTAAACTGTCCCCTTGAGTATTACTTTGAGCATTACCGAAAACTCGCCTTGATGCAGGCCAATAACTGAAGACCGCGAAAAGTGAACTGGTCACCTTCGCGGTCTTGAATAGGGGAATCCCCTGGGCTTAAGGCTCGACTATTTCTTTTTCGCAGCCTTCTTCTTAGCGGCTTTCTTGGGAGCAGCTTTCTTTTTGCCGCCCTTCTTTGGCTTCTTCTTGGGTTCGTCGCCTTTAAGTATGTCTCCACCCATTTTGAGTTCTCCTTCTTGTTGAGATTGTCTGGGCCGAAATCCGAGAACACTAAGCGTCGGATCAGTCTTTGAACTAAGGGCACTGTATATAGTTTTTCTTTTGAGGTGTCAATAACTTCAATGTCTTAAAACTGCGCTCGAGACACGCCGGCGTCAATGCGAAACTGCTGCCAATGACCAAAGCCCCAGACCAGATCGCCAGCATCGAAACATCGATCAAGCGGGGGTTGGATTTTATCTATCGTGTCGCCAACACACCGGGCGGCTTTGATAGTTATGGCAGCTTATTGATCTGCTGCTTCGCTCTCGTGGGCGCTACTTCGCGTGACGCCTCCCTCCGGCAACTGGCGAGGTCGCGGGCTAAAAAACTCGCCCAACGCTGGAGCCGTACGCACCCGCGCGTACCACCTGATGCCAGCTCGGATCTGATCCCCAGGTTTGTCCTGGTGCGCTACGCACTAAGTCGCATTGGCTTCCGGGATTCAGCCCTCAACGCTCAACTACGCACTGCCGCCAAACGGTTTTCAGCTCAGGACTTGCTGGGCTTCAACCCTGTCAACGAGCCTCCCGCCAATGATCTGCCTTTCACCTGCGACTGTGGCCTGAAGAACCAGCGCGGGCGAACGTTTTGTAAGCAATGTCGGAAACGTTTAGAAATCCAGAGCCGTTACAGGGTTTGGATGGGAGCGCTGGCCAGCACTTACGTGAGCGAGCGATGCGGCATACTCTTCGGAGCCCGCTATCTTGATGTCCTTAAGTGGCTACCTGTGATGCGGCCTTACCCGGTTAGCGCCGACGATGAATTCTTGCGCGACGCTGTTTACGCGGTCACACACGTTGTCTATACCCTGAACGACTACGGCACCTATCGGCTACGCCCTGGTTGGCTGCCGGAGGAGTTTGCATTCTTGAAGGCGAATGTGGCCGGCGCTTGTGAGCGAAAAGATCCGGAGTTGCTGGGCGAGTTGCTTGACTCGCTGAAAGCTTTCGGTTTGCGTGCCAGTCACCCACTGATAATTCGTGGCACCAGATACTTGCTGGAGGAACAAAACGAGGATGGAAGTTGGGGTGACCCTGATGAGGAAAATATTCGCACGCGTTGCCACACGACCTGGACAGCAATCGATGGTTTACGTACTTACGCCTGGCGCGGTGAGCGCTTGAGCCGCCCCGAAGTCAAACCGATGCTGAAACGATGGGCGTGATGATTCCGCTTACAACTCACAATTCAACTTCGTCATGATGTTGTTTCTTTTCCAATACACCCTGGAAATCTCCTGCGCGATCCGGCAGGTGGTGAACTGTGGGTTACCAAATCTCGCATTACTCAGTACGACAATCCCCAGACTCTCCACCGTCTTTGGGTCAATACGCTTGCGCGCCCGCGCACCTGCTTCCGGAATCGGCCATCTTGAGGCCCGGGCGATAAAACTGCGCCAGCCTAACCAGGTGCCGCGATGGTATTCAGCACGACGTTCATATTTCCTGGTAACTGGCTTCCCATTTACTTCGACTTCGATTTCGTTCTTATCGCTAAGTAACTTCCAGCCTGCGCCATAGTTCTGTTTCTTGCGACTCTTGACCTTCACCGGCTTCCACAAGAGTTCACTTATCGGGTTGAACTCTAGCTCGTGCAGGTTTCGCTCCCATTTTGCGAGGTCCACAATTGTCGAATGAAAATTGCCATCGCCAGTAATGAAGTTCAGCGGAGTGTACCCAACCGGAACAAAGTGGCCGCTCACGTGGTTGTAGCACCTGGCGTGATTGACTACTTGCCGAGCGTCAGGAGGGAAGCGAGAGGTCTCATCAAACACATAGGTGTCATGCATCCCAAGACCCTCAAATAAGTATTCCTTTAGGTACGGGCCGAGCCTCTTTTTGGTAACTTTGGCCACCAATTCTGCGAGTACGACATAGCCTGAATTACAATATTCATACTCAGTGTCTGGAGGGCGAGGCAGTAGCGTCTGTGTCGCTATCCATTTCAACACGTCCTTGTTTGAAATTTCCTTCTTTCCAGTCAACATTTGCGGATACCAAAAATCTCCCGTTGCCAGGGCCTTCTCGTACCAATCTTTTTCAGCTCGCCTTGACTCTACATAGATGGCGAGGTAGTCCGGTAGCGCCGAGGTGTGGTGGATTAAGTCCTCGATGGTTATGGCATCGGCGTAACGTGGGAATCCTTTGAAGAACTTCGAGAGATGATCGGTTAGGTAGAGCTTGTGGTTGATAACGAGATCGAGAATTGCAACTGCGGTAAACTGCTTTGACAACGAACCCAGATCAAAAATCGTATCCAGTCTTACTTTCGCTCCCGTTTCCAGATTCGCATAGCCGTAGCAGTTCAGGTGTACGATTTCATCTTCCTTCCTGACCACCACAGCCACACCGGGTACGCGTGGATGGCCCTTAGGATTGGTCAGCTCACTTACAATCTCGTCAATCTCCGGATTTATCGGCGGGTCATTTAAATCCACACTTAGAGGATTGCTGTGGTCTTCGGGATATTTCCTGTACGATTTTCTCGATGCCATCGGCACCTCCGAAACAGAGTCTGATGTGGCGCTCCGCATATTAAGTCAGAACCTGAAGCAAATAAAACAAGAATCCCGGCCAATTCCGGCCTGCGGAGGAGACTCGCGAAAGGATTGAGTTTGGCCGGTCGCTCGCAAGGGCGTGCTTCGTATTCGCTGGCTCCGCATCATCACGGTCAAGCCTCTCGACGCCTTGGACAATGATGTGGCGCAGGCCCTCGAGTCGTCTCACTGGTAAGACCCAAGGGCGAGCCTGGGGTAAATTGGTCAGAAAAGGGCTTGACAGATTTAGTGTCCTGACAGAGAATACGCCAGTTTCAAAATATCGTTCCCGTGGGCACGCAATACTTGCATTCCGCTTTCAAAACCTAGGCCGTAACTGTTCTTCATTGATTTATTGAACCGGCAGGCAATCATTTGCTGAAATGAGTTTCCTTAAGCTTAGCTGGTTTGTAGGTAGCACAGAATCAAGGGAAATCGGACGATTGGTAAGACCAAGGTGCATTTAGGCGTGGTTCTTGGGGCAGGATGACTGCTTCCGTGGCAGTCAAAGCGTCTGTCCTCGAACTTTAGGCCGGTATTCCGCTCAGTTTCAGATTAAGTATCAAGCTGGATCGCAAGGTTAACGCGGGGCCACCACTGGCTCCACTTTCTTCCAGGCAAACATCGAGGAATTAGCTTCTTCTCTTCAAGATTGTGGAGGTTGAAAAATGACTTCTTTGAATTATCGGTTTGGCGTCGCGGCGATCGCGCTACTCTTGCTAATTATATCGTCAGTTGCAGCCCAGGATTATCGCGGCAAGGTGCAAGGAAACGTCACCGACGAAGCCGGGGCCTCCGTACCAGGTGCCCAGGTAGTGCTGCGCAATACGCAGACAGGCGTTGATGTGACGCGCCAGTCTAACGACGATGGGCATTACATCTTCGACTTCGTAGAGCCCGGCGAGTACATCATTGTCATCGAGCAGTCTGGCTTTAAGAAGGCCGTTCAGGAAAACGTGATTGTCAGAAATCGTGCCGACATCACCGTGAATCTGAAGCTGGCTGTGGGCGGTGTGACAGAAACAGTAACCGTCGAATCGCCGCCTATCGCGGTCCAGTTTGGTTCGAGCAGCTCGCTACTGACGATCGAAAATAAACTAATCGACCAGTTGCCGGTAAGAGGACGTAATCCATATAACGTGGCGACATTGGATCCTACCGTTTCGCCCGGTACCGGTAGCACTTCGAACGAAAACAGGCCGTATCACCATGCCTATGCCAGCGACATCGATGCCGGCGGCGGTACGCTAAGGGCCAACGATGTTCTGCTCGACGGTGTACCGCTGACTTCGAGCTATAAGAGCTCCTATACGCCGGCGATGGATGCTGTTCAGGAAGTCACCTTTCAGAAGAATGCCATTGATTCAGAGTTTGGCTACAGTGCCGGCGGCGTCATCGTGCTGAACATGAAGGCTGGAACCAACACTTTCCACGGCAGCGGTTTCGGCAATTGGCGCAACCCGAGATTCAACGCTGTAACCGATCCTACGATCAGGCGGACAGCCGGCGCCGACGAAAAGAACTTCCGTGGCACGAACCTTAAGATTTATGGAGGAACCTTTGGCGGACATCTCATCAAGAACAAACTCTTCACTTTCACCTCGTATGAACATTGGAACGATGCCCAACCTTTGCCATTTACCTTAACAGTACCGACGGCGCTGGAACGGGCAGGAGATTTCAGTCAATCAGTGCGCACTTGCACGATGACCGGCACAGGTGCTCCTGTTCCGTGCGTCCACAATATCTACGACCCGGCGTTGTCCAGCGGAACCAGCGGCACGCGCCAGCAGTTTACCGGCAACCTTATTCCTTTGGCCCGGTTCGACTCTACGGCGCTCAAGTTGCTTGCCGAAATCCCGCTGCCAAACCTGCCGGGGAACCAGGATAACCTGCAGGGATTCAAGATTAACCAAACGTCTTATTGGAATTTCTCGGAGCGCGTCGACTGGGTTTATTCAGATAAATGGCGTACGTTCGTTCGCTACGGGCAGTTCAAGGCGCACCTGCTTGAGTCTAATCCCACCGGAAAGAAACTCTTGCCAGTCAATGGCAGTAATCGCTATGGTCTTAGCATCGCGGCTGACTCGGTCTATACGATCTCACCCAAGATGACGGTCAACGTTCGCGCCAACTACCACAAACTCACGGATGAATACGCCGCTGACACTGCGTTGATTGGTAAAGAGGGGATTGCGAATCTATTCGCAAGTCCGTTTTACACTTCGCTCTATACCATTGACCAATACTTTTATCCGGCCTTTGATTTCGTTCAGGGAGGCACAACCACCCGATTTGGACGGCCCGGTCGTGAGTTCTGGCAGCATCCACAAGGTTTTGGTGGGTCGGTGCGCTTGAACTATTATGCCGGCAATCACTCCTTGAAGTTTGGCGGTGAGTATCGAGTCGATAAAGGAAAGGGAGCGCGTTTTGAGCCGCTGACGTTTAGCATCAAACAAACGCTGACTGCCAACGCCAATTCCAACCCCAACCTAAATACTGCCGGCCTTGCCCAGGCGCCTTCCGGCAGTGAGTGGGCCACGTTCCTGCTCGGATATATCGATAATGCCACCATTGCATCTCGAGTCCCCATTCAGGAAACCGTTGAAAAAGGTTATGCCGCGTACTTCATGGATGATTTCAAAGTCAGCAGCAGGCTTACTCTTAATCTCGGGCTGCGCTACGAGTATGAACCAGGACCGGTTGACGCGCAGAACCGCTTGTCGCAGCGGCTTGATCTAGCGCAGCCGATTCCGGAGATGAGTGCCCTTCCGCCTGCGATTCCGGCTACAGTCACAAACTTGCTGGCAACGAGGGGAGAGAAGCACACTTTCAATGGTGCCTGGATCTTCGTGAATGATGATAGTCGCAGCGCCTGGAGCCGGGAGAAAATCACCGTGCAGCCGAGGCTCGGCGGCGCGTTTCGGTTGAGTGAGAAATCGGTGATCCGGTTCGGGTGGGGACGTTACGTTTCACCGTCATCCCGAATCCGCGATCCGCTTGGTGATTTCGTCAACCAGTACGCCGGGTTTTCCACCGTCACACCCGCTCCGTCACTGGCAGTGGTTGCCGGGAACGGGCAAACGGGAGTGGTGCCGCGAGCAACGCTATCAAATCCGTACCCGGCTGGTTTCCCGATTCAACAGCCACTGGGCCAATCGCTCGGTCGGTATACAAACCTGGGTAATTCCATTGGAGCTGCCGGAAACGCAACCAACGGCATCGACCCGTTTTATATGAAGCCGCAAGTCAACGATCGGTTTAGTTTTTCCTATCAACGCGAAATTTGGGGCCACTTTGTCCTCGACGTGGCATATTTCCAGAATCGTGGGAACAACGTACCTTACGCAGTTGACTTGAACATGGCAGATCCAGAGTTCGCCTACACGATACCAAAGTCCATTTTCAATCAATCGGTAGCAAACCCCTTCTTCAATTATCTGACACCTGACAAGTTCCCGGGCACCTTGCGTACTCAAGCCACCATCACTAACGGAGCGCTATTGCGTCCCTATCCGCAGTATGGGGTGATCAACCAGACCAACAATCCAGGTGCGAAAGAACGCTTGCACTCTCTTGAGATTCAGGCGCAACGACCATTTGCCAAGGGCTTGAGCGTACTGGTTGCTTTCGCTTACCAGAGAGAGCAAGCCCAGGCGTTCTTCGACGACCTTGCTACCTACGCCCGTCGGTTCGAGTGGCGGGATACCGACACGCCGCGCCGTCGCTTAACCACCGCCCTTAGCTGGGATATCCCGGTGGGCAAAGGACGCTGGTTGCTTAAGGACGCACCGAAGGGCGTCGATATGATCATCGGTGGCTGGACGTTTACAACCACTACTCGCCTCTACTCAGGCAGGCCGATCTTTTTCAACCAGAACTTGATTGTCGATGGCAATCCCAAACTTTCCAATCCAACGGTTGACAAATGGTTTGATACAAGCAAGTTTCACGCGCTGCCGACAACAACAAACGCGAATGGCACGCCGAACAATAATGATCCGCCGAACCTTCATCGCCGGGACAATCCCTGGACGTGGCCGGGAGTCGAGGGTCCAGGCATTTGGCAAAGCGACATGACAATCAGTAAATCGTTTAGCTTAACTGAGCGTTTCAAGTTGGAGGTTCGTGGGGAGGCTTACAACGTGTTCAATCACGTCAATCTCGCGAATCCGATTGTAGATCTCACCAGCTCGAATTTTGGCAAGATCACGACCAAGCTCGTAGCTTACAACGGCCGCGAGGTTCAGTACGGTCTGCGGCTCGTTTTCTAGCTGACCGAGGTAAGCGTTGATTATTCGAGAGGGGCGCTTCATGCGCCCTTCTTTGTTACTGCATTACTCTGTGCAACCTTCGTGTTCTCTGTGTCTCTGTGGTGAGTTTTTGCTTAGCGGTTGTTCACCACAGAGGCACAGAGAACACGAAAGGTTGCACAGAGAACTGTTGAAGTTTCATGCACACTACCAAGATCCTTTTGCTGTTACTCCTGATGTCGGGAAACGTCGCAGGCAAGGAGCCGATCAGGGTTTACCTAGCCGGTGATTCGACGATGGCGCAGAAGCTTCCTGAGAAGCGTCCTGAAACTGGCTGGGGAGAAGCGCTGCAGAAATTTTTCAAAGCAGACGAAGTGCGAATTGAAAATCACGCACAAAACGGACGCAGCACGCGGACGTTCATTACGGAGAAACGTTGGCAGGCGATCATCGACAAGTTGAAAAAGGGCGACTACGTTTTTATTCAGTTTGGACATAACGACGAATCCAAAGAAAAGGTCGATCGCTACACCCCACCGGCAGATTACCGCAACAACCTGATCAAGTTCATCAGCGAAGTTAGAGAAAAAAAGGCCGTTCCGGTTTTAATGACGCCCGTAATGCGGAGACGTTTCGACGAGAACGGTAATTTCTTTGATACGCACGGTGAGTATCCCGATATCGTTCGCACTGTTGCTGCCGAGTACAAAGTTGTGCTGATCGATATGCACCACGAGACTGAAAACCTAATCAAGCGGTATGGCGTGGAAGCGTCAAAGAAGCTATTCCTGCAACTAGCCCCTGGTGAGAATTCCAATTATCCGAAGGGCATCGAGGATAACACCCACTTCTCGCCGCTTGGCGCGGGCCTAGTGGCCGGTTTGGTCGTTGACGCAATTCGTGAACAAAAGCTTACTTTGGCCAAACACCTTAAGCCGGTGGCCGGGGCAATCACGTGGAACATCAACAAGCTGGATCAAATTGGCGGGCAGTCCGCGACAATCATCGGCAATCCTCAGGTCATCAGTACTTCGACTGGAAAGGCTGTTCTATTCGACGGTATCGACGATGGTCTGGTCGTCAAAAGCAATCCTGTTGCTGCCGCACCCGCGTTTACAGTTGAAGCGGTTTTCCGTCCCGACGCCGGCGGGGCCACCGAGCAACGCTGGTTTCACATTCAAGAAGAGGCTAACGACAACCGCATACTGCTGGAAATTCGACTCAACGGTGATCGGTGGTTTCTCGACTCGTTTATCAAATCCGGCAACGAGAAGCGCACCCTCTATTCCGAAAATTTCAAACATAAGACCGGTGAGTGGTATCACGTGGCGTTGGTTTACGATGGCATCACCATGCATCACTTCGTTGATGGGAAAGAGGAACTATCAGGTCCACTCACGATACAGCCGCTAGGCGATGGCAGCACTTCAATCGGCGTGAGAATGAACCGAGTGTTTTGGTTCAAAGGCGCGGTCCGTAAGTCTCGCTTTACTCAGCGCGCATTATCGCCGGCAGAGTTCATTGAGAATAAATAAGGTGACGCCTCGCTCCAACATCGGCAAGCTGAATCGTCGCTCCTTTCTGCGTCAATCCGCCGTCGTTGCGGGAGGTGTAGCCGCGTCCAGCCTCATCAGCATTCCGGTTTTTGGCGGTGCTTTGGATACGGAATCGCCTGTCGCTACGACCAGAGCTGGCAGAGTTCGAGGTTATGTCGATAGCGCCGTCAATGTATTCAAAGGCATTCGCTACGGAGCTGATACGGCGAACCGTCGGTTCATGCCGCCGCTCCCACCCGAGCCCTGGTCTGAAGTGCACGATGCGATCGCTTATGGATCGGCAGCGCCGCAGCCAGCGCGCACGACGGATAAACCAAATGAAGATTGTCTCTTCCTGAATGTTTGGACTCCTGGCCTGCGCGATGGACGCAAGCGGCCGGTGATGTTTTACATTCATGGCGGAGCTTACAACAACGGCTCGGGATCGAGCCCGCTCTACGACGGAGTGCGTTTGTGCCGGCGCGGCGACGTGGTGGTGGTGGCAGTAAACCACCGCTTGAATGCCTTTGGTTATCTCTATCTGGCGCCCTTCGGAGGGCCGGAGTTTGCCGACTCCGGAAATGCGGGTCAACTTGATTTGATTCTGGCTCTTCAGTGGGCGCGCGACAACATCTCGGAATTTGGCGGCGATCCAGGCAGGATCATGGTCTTCGGCCAGTCCGGCGGTGGCGCGAAGATCGCGACGCTGATGGCCATGCCACTCGCGAAAGGGCTTTTCCACCGCGCAGCAACGATGAGCGGACAACAGGTCACGGCTTCAGGACCTTTGAACGCAACGCTGCGTACTCGCGCCGTGCTTGATGTGCTCAAGCTGTCACCGGATCGAATCGGCGAAATACGCACCTTGCCGGCGGAACGATTGTTGGAAGCAATCAACACGCGTGATCCGGTTCTGCCGTTCGGTGGAATATCGTTCGCGCCGGTGCTTGATGAACGCTCACTCCGGCGTCATCCGTTTTATCCGGATGCGCCTGAACAGTCGGCGCATATTCCAATGATCATCGGCAACACCCACGACGAGACGCGCGCCTTCCTCGGCGAGGAAAGCAATTTCAAACTGACCTGGGAACAACTGCCGGATAAACTGGCGCCAAACATGCGCGTCGACATCCAGCCTGACGTGGTGATTGCCGAATACCGGCGGTTGTATCCAAACTTCTCTCCCAGTGAAGTTTTCTTTGCGGCTACGACCGCGGGACGATCATGGCGCGGTGCGGTCATTGAAGCCGAAGAGCGGGCGAAGTCGGGATGGCCGGCCTATGCATATCAACTCGATTGGGCTACTCCGAAAGACGGCGGCAAGTTTGGCGCGCCACACGCCTCAGACATTCAATTGGTTTTCGACAACATTCATAAGCCGGGCGCCACGGCAATCGGCCCGCAGGCTCAGTCAATGGCCGATCAGATGAGCGAGACGTTCATCGCCTTCGCGCGCCACGGCAACCCGAACAATAAACTGATCCCGCGCTGGGAGCACTACACTCTGCCACGGCGCCAGACGATGGTGTTCAATGTGCCATCGCATCTTGAGGACGACCCGCGCGGCGCTGAGCGACGGTTGTTCGCCAAGGTGCCTTATGTGCAACCGGGTACCTAGTGGTCAGGACCAGTGGCCAGTGGCCAGTAGGAGATATTGATTCTTTGAATACGGTTGTAACGCCGAGATGGTCAGCTTTTCGTTGCGAGACTTGTTTAAACTGGCCACTGGCCACTGATCACTGATTATGAAGACCGTCATCCTTCTCCTGATCCTCGGCGCCGGCTGTTCCTGCTTTGCGTCGCCTGCCGAACCGGGACTGCTTTTCTACTTGTCCGGCGATCATGAGTTCAACGCCGACTACGCCGCCGGCGGTAACCCGCAGCCGAACTTCCTTCGTGACGTAAGAGTTATTTCCGATGGTGCACGTGGTCCCGGCTTTGAATGCGCAAACTCGCAATTGATGTCTTACTGGGCGCCGGGCAACATCTACGCCGAACGCGGCACGCTGAGTTTCGCCTGGCGCTCGCGTTATCCGGTGGGCCCAACAGCGTTTCCGATCTTTCGCGTTGGCTACGCCGATCATTCCAGTTGGGACATGGTCTGGCT
>Ga0070697_100000904_pt1 | contig 22343 bp, 19 predicted proteins | sample KBSK1501metaG_FD_65475 | JGI IMG/M metagenome (GOLD analysis project Ga0070697, IMG submission 65475) | Corn, switchgrass and miscanthus rhizosphere microbial communities from Kellogg Biological Station, Michigan, USA - KBS K1-50-1 metaG | ecosystem: Host-associated > Plants > Roots >... | reverse complement strand
CTTTTTCTACGAGTTTGGCCAGACCAAAGTCGAGAATCTTGATTTGACCGGTCGTCGTCACAACCAGGTTCTCCGGCTTAATGTCGCGATGAATAATTCCTTCTTTGTGTGCAGTGGCGATGCCAGAGGCAACCTGCGCTGCAAATTCCACTGCTTTTTTGATCTCTAACTTACGCCGAGAGAGAAGCTGACGCAGCGTTTCACCCTCTACGTATTCCATTGCGATATAGTGCGCGGTCTCGTAATTTCCGATTTCAAAGATCTGCGCGATGTTTGGGTGATGCAGCCCGGCGGCCGACTTCGCTTCCTGCACAAAGCGTCGAATGCGATCTTGATCTTCCGCAAGCTGCGCCGGCAAGAGCTTCAAAGCTACTTTGCGATGCAGCTTCGTATCCTGCGCAAGATAGATTTTGCCCATTCCACCTTCGCCGAGCAGCGAAAGAATCTTATAATGGGCCACAGTTTGTCCTGACTTAAACTCTGCGGCGTTGAGCAACATCTCTGCCGCGGCCCGATAAGCGGGCTCGTCTATAAAACCGGATTCTTCGTGCGACTTGAGTAGCGATTCGACTGCTACTCGCAGCGACGTGTCACCGTCACACGCGCGATCGAGATATGCTGTCCGTTCGTCAGGCGCGACGGCCAGCGCCGCGTGAAAGATCTCTTTTAGTTTTTCCCAATGCGCATCGGACATTTTTACGGTTTCCCAATGCGGATCGATTGCTCGGATATTTTGTCGAGCCGAGAGCACAACCTGGGCTTAAGGGAGGAAGGGATTATAAACCGTGACGCGGCTGACGCCACCTTCTTTCAGAGCATCGCACTTGGAATATTACTTCTTTGCCGAAGTTTTGCTAGCGGTGCCCATCTCGGTTTTTAACCACGCCCGCGCGAACCTCCAATCGCGCATCACGGTGCCCGGAGAAACCTTCAGCACTTGCGCGGTTTCTTCAACGCTCAACCCGCCAAAAAAGCGCAGCTCTACAATTTTGCCCTGGCGCGAGTCAATCGCCTCCAGTGTCTTCAACGCCTCGTCGAGAGCCACTACATTTGCTGCTTGCTCATGGGCCACATTCGTAGCGTCATTTAAAGTTACCTGAATCGCGTCGCCTCCACGCTTGTCTGACTTTCGCTTTCGAGCCTCGTCAACGAGAATCCGACGCATCACGCGCGCGGCGATGCCGAAAAACTGCGCGCGATTCTCCCAACGGATGCGTGGCCGATCAACTAGCCGTAGATACGCTTCATTAATCAACGCTGAGGTTTGCAAAATCTGACCGGGCTTTTCGCGCCGCATGTGTTGATGCGCCAGCCGATGCAATTCGTCATAGACCAGTGGCATCAAACGCTCCAGTGCCGACTCGTCGCCCTCACCCCAATGCTGCAAGAGTTCCGTCACGTCGTGTGTCGCAGGTGTCGTTAGAGTTTTTCGCGGTGCTTTGCGCATTAATAGATGGAGGAAGAATAGCGCAGCAGTTGGGGCGACGCTAGCTTGAACGCCCAGCACCTTTGGGGCATTCAAACTTTCGCTTTTGGACACCTTACTGCGCTCAGTTAGGCGCGACTTGGCCGAAGGCAATTGACAGAATCGGCCAACGATCTCCAAATCCGAGACTTCACAAAACAGGAGGAAAATCATGTCGATTTTAGATAGCGATAAACGATGGACAAAGTTAGCCGCATGGAAATTTGCTCTAATGCTTTCACTTGTGCTCCTTTCAGTGACTCCAATCGTTAAGGCAGATAAGGTAACGGACTGGAACGCGATTGGCGCGCAGACTCTCCTAACCGCCGGAAACGCTGGCGCAGCAGGAAGTGTGGACATGGCTTACATGCATATAGCCATTTATGATTCCGTGAATGCGATCGAAGGTGGCTATGCGGTGTTCGCCGTACACCCTTCAAATGTTCCGCCGGGCGCATCGGCAGAGGCCGCAACGGTCGAGGCAGCATATTGCATTCTCCGACTTCTGTATCCCGCACAGGCAACGTATCTCGATGCGCAATATGCTGCGTCGCTCGCCACTATTCCTGACGGGCAGGCGAAGTTGGATGGGATCGCGGTGGGTGACGAGGTCGCGACACTTTTTCTGGCGTCGCGCGTCGGTGACGGAAGAGGCGCGAATGTAACTTACACACCCGGGACCGGTCCAGGCGCATGGATACCGACTTCGCCCGCACCGCCCGCTGCTGTTTGGCTTAGCCAGATGCGGCCATTTGCCATCGAGAGTCCCACGCAGTTTCGGCCCGAACCGCCGCCCACCCTGGACAGCGAGGAATGGGTGGCTGATTACAATGAGGTTAAGCGCATGGGCTCGCTAAATAGCAGTGAGCGGACGCCCGAACAGACCACTCTCGGCCGATTCTTTCTCGATCCCGGAGTCCCGCAGGATGCTGGCGCACTTCGTCAACTGGCCATCGAAAGACGGTTAAGTCTCAAGGATGATGCGCGGCTCTTTGCTCAAGTTTATGTAGCCCTGGCCGACGCCACGATCGCTGGGTGGGATTCGAAATATCATTACGGATTTTGGCGCCCCATCACGGCCATACGAGCCGGGAACACCGACGGCAATCCAAATACTGAGGCGGATCCGACTTGGACGCCGCTGGCAACGACCCCGAACCATCCGGAATACCTATCGGCCCACGCCTTCGTCGACAGCGCTTTGACCGAGACGCTTCGCGAATTCTTTGGAACGAAAAAGCTCGACGTGACGCTGAGAAGCACGACAACCGGAACGTCGATGTCGTTTTCGAATACGGATGACATTGTGAAAGCAGTCGAGGATGCGCGAGTTTTCGCAGGCTTTCATTACCGGACGTCTTGTGTTCGCGGAGCCGTTTTGGGCAAAAAGGTTGCCAAATACGTGGCGAAGAACTATTTCCAACCGGTTGAATAGCTCGATTGGCACAATTCTGAGTAATTCCGCGCGTTGGCACCATTGCCAGCAACACTATTGCTGGCGCAAGCGTGAAGTGTCGAATAATTTCTCGATTGTCATTCGTTTGAACGTAATGCAGCACCTGTGCTGCTCGCAAAACGATTGAAAGAGTTGTGCTAGTCTTGGGCTGTTTTGAGGGATTCCAAGGACAGGAAGGACAGCGGGGACAACTGTTAGAGCTTCATTGAACTTTACGGTAAAAACATTTGTTGTGTACACTGCGCTTAATCGTTAACGACGCCCGCTTGGCTCAGTGGTAGAGCACTCGCTTCACACGCGAGGGGTCAGTAGTTCGAATCTACTAGCGGGCACCATATTTTCAATAAGTTACGGGCGACACAAGTCGCCCATTTTGGCCTGCACACACTTTCGCACACACATTGATCGGAAGAACGGGTCACGATTTTGGTCGAATCGAGCTTGCAGACCCTTGTTTCATGTCCGGAAGACTCTCAGGCTATACCGTCACAGAATTCCGGAATTCTTATTGGCTGTTAGTTCCGCTTCTTAGATTGGCAATTTCCAAAACGCGAGGAGTTAGGGATTTTGGACACCAAAGATGTGCTACTCTGCGCGGTAACATTTGGTGTCTAATAAATGTCGGGCGTCTCGAAGATCCTAACTGCCCGCTTCACGACTTCAACGCACAAGTTTAGTGCATTCGATGAGCAAGCTCGAGATTGATCACACTGATATGCCTGAATCCAAACTTAAGGCTCAGCAACTCCCATGAATATCTGCATCTCGGGCCTCACCGCAGCAGGAAAGACAACGCACTGCCACCTTGTGGCTGGTGAGTTTGGACTTGGATACATTTCTGCCAGTCAGATACTGCTGTCGTTGGCGGGACTCGCGCCGGTTCAATCGAGGGACTTTTGGTTATCACCATCGGCCGAGGTTCTTTGGACCGACGAGATGACCGTCAAAATAGACACAGAACTGCGACGCCTCTCCAACAAAGTTACCCACTATGTCTTTGATTCCTTCGCACTCCCATGGCGAGTTGAGGGCCCGAGCTTTAACATCTACCTTCATTCCGACCTAAATTCCCGAATAAAGAAAGCTCTAATTTCTCATCGCGGGGAGGGAAGGTTACTGCTACGATCCTACGCAGAGCAGATTGAGCGAAAAGATGATGCTCTAACTGCTAGCCACCGACGACTATTTGGCCTCGCGGACGACGAATTAAGCTGCTTCCATCTTGTTCTTGACATATCAGCGGCAATAACAGAGTCCACATATGCCGCTTCCCTAAAAAGCATTTCTCTAGTACAAGAATGCATAAGACCAGCAGTGGCTTTCGCATTGCGTCCGACTGCAGAAAACGAACAGGCCTATATCCGTGTTAAGCGGAAACATCAGCAGCTTTTTCGGCGAGATACTGTTTTGGGATCGACAATCCAGAAATCGAAAATCTACTCGGGAATTTGAGATATGTCCGATTTTTGGTTAGGAGTGGCCAGCAACGTGGTTGCCAACGCGGTTTTTTGGTTCGTTGGCGGCGCGATCGTTTGCTCCCTGCTCCAGATTGGCCATCGCCGAGCGATGCGCAGATTCTTCGGGATGCGTGCTCCACATGAATACGTGATCTATATGTCCAGTTATCAGATCGAAAAGGGGACGATAAAGGACAGAAACGGAGTCGCCAGAGGTCACGAAGGTAGAGCGATTCCGGAATATGAGTTTCAGACTATACCGACACTCAATTCAATACTCTCGGCTAGCAGCATCCGAAACGTACCAGACATCTTTCGAGGGCTCGTAGATTCGTTTTGGACTCAATCAATGCCGCCTATTCGTTTCGAACCAAGTCCGAATGTAATTCAGAACCCGCCGCCTTCGAGTATACTTTGCGTTGGCGGCCCTAAATTCAACGCTGTAGCGCAGTACTATCTTGATACTCACAGGGGCTTCTTCAATCATTACAAGGACGATTCGATCGGGAGGTGGCGAATTGCGATCAATCACGGTAGCAAAACCAACAACCTGATCGGCGCTAATCTGGCAAAGGAAGAGGTTGATGTTGGGTACATACAGCGGTTTACCGACACCGAAACTGACGCAACCATCATCCTGCTCGCCGGCCTTGGCGTAAACGGCACCAGGGCTGCCGCCTGCCATTTAGCGAAGAACTGGAGGCATCTTTATAGAGAATTCGGCACAAAGAACTTCGCAATCGCTTTTAGATGCCCGGACGTAAAGCAGGATCCACTAGGTTATGAACGGATATCGATCCTAGAAAAGTTGGCTTAGAGGGACGTTATCGCTGAAAACTGAAGGGCGCTACGAGCCGGAGTGAACGCCCAACGCCTCACGCTGAAGTACCTTCTCGACCTTCGAACCCAAGTCAATGCGTCAGAGGATCTAGCCCGCCAATTAAATCGACGAGAACCCGAGCGCTCTAGCGCCTGACCGAGAATGGCAGGGACACCTGATCAGCTTTCGCCGATTCAGTCACCGAATCAACGGCCTTCTTGATAGCGGAGCCCGATCCCCGCAAAGAACTAACTCGGTTGTCTTTTCTTATCGCAACGTGACGAGCTGATCCCGTTCCGTCAGCATTGTGCCGATTGCGCTCACAGGCGTTCAAGAACGCGGTAAGCTGCTCGGCGCAGTACAGCACACGCGTTCCTATGCGGAAAAATCGAATGCGCCCGGCTTCGCGGGCACGAAGTAGGGTGATGCGCGCGACGCCTAAGCGCTTGGCTGCCTGTTTCTCCGAAAGTAAATTGGGGTAACTCTGTGTTGCTTCCATGATCCGGCTATATCTCAAGACCCGTGCCACGGGGAGCGCTCTCGGAACGGATGGGAAAGGCCGGTACTTGGATGTGACTGAATGGGAAAAATCGGCAGGACCTGGCTCGGGTTTGCGAACTCTCAAAAACCAGATTGATCACCCCTGTTGTAAAACACCACACCTAAAGTGTATGTAAAATCCAACACCCTGACAGCCGAACTGACGCTTTCGAGAGAGCCGGGTTCCCCACCTGTATGTAAAACGTGACGCCCAAAGTGTTCGTATAATGCGAACACCTGTGTGTAAAACATAACAGGGGATGTGTGTGTACCATCAACACTCCCCGGCTGAAGCGCCGGACTCTTTAGTAGTGTTTTACCAACCCCCAGCCATCATTTGGACGCCTTCCGTTGGTCATATTCGCGGGACTCTTCCTTCTGGATTGTCTCGACCAGGCCGTTAACATATTCCCGAGCGATGCCCGTCTTCATATCGAAATAATTGTTGATAGATTCCCGAGTGTACCCCTTCTCCATGAATGCCTGGGCGACTAATTCTTCAAAGGCGACTTCCCTCCCCGCACGAGCTTCAATTACGGCTTCCCGCATTAGTTTGAAGTCAACGGTTTGCCGCCGAAATACCAATTCCCCGCGCTTAATCAACCTCAGCAAAAGGGTCTGGATCGTGTGCAGCGTTTCCCCCGTTCCCTGACCGGGTGGCTCTTCTGAATCGCTAATCCCCAACGCCTTCCTGCGACGTGCACCGAGAGCCTCGTCCAGCAACACTCGAATGACCGGGGCGTCCTTGGTTGCGCCCGTCGATTCCATAATTGCCCGAACCTGATAGACCTGATCCATCCACATGTTGAATGATGAAACCTTCTTTGACAGTGCTCTCTTTCTTCCCTGGGGTCGTATTGCCATTGAATCCTCCGCTTATCGAGATGCGGATTTCTTAGCAAAAATAAAGCCATAACCAACGACGGATAATGAGCTTGAGCCACTCTCCCAGTTGCCCAAGTTTCTTAATAGATTTGATAGATTCTAAAGCTACTGAAAACACAAGGGTTAGAGGATTGATAAAGTTGAATTGCGGGTTCTATCTTGTCTGCCCTCCCTAGTTTGATTCTTTATCACGTCCGCGCACACTCTAGCTCGCCACAAAAGCGACCACCTGCCCGCATTCGTTGGTGCGATTGAAACCACCGATTGACGATTGGGTAGCTGCGACGAATAGCTCTTGTCGACCTCTTAGCCGAACCGAGGAGCGCACTCAAAGACAAAGCTAATGGGTTCAAATTCGCGACGTTCATCGAAGCGCAGCGCAGATCCTTGACTGCTCTAGTCGCGCCGGTTACCGCTTCTGCTTCAAACGACTCAAGGCGCGAGCGACATGAGGCACACTGAGAACGTGAGCGCACCGCAGATAAAGAAGGAGAACTAAAGAGACGCCGGGCGTACGATAATCGCAATTATGTTCCGGTGCATGCGGCGTGACATCGCTTTTCAGATGGCACTCCGTATGTTCTGACCGTACATAATTCTCGATTATCGGATGACCGTCCTATTTTCATTTTACATACATCCGCATCATCGCTAATAGCACTTAACGGTAATCGTGGCGCGTGTAACTGAGCGGATTTTCTCTTTTCGTTGCAATCAGTAGGCAAGGCCAGGATGGTGGTCATTCATCATTGCGAGGGACTGTTTGAAACGGACTGAGAGTGTGCAACCGGGCCGCCTTGAGAGCTTCTCATCCTGCGTAACAAATTCGCCCAGTCACACGTGGCAAGTCCCCCACGAACCTGGAAATATACTAAAGTACAACCTATGAGCCCTTGGTGGAGCTTGGTAGGCGTCGTCATTGGCGGTTTTATTGCAACAGGCACCGCTTTCTTGCTTGAAGAATTCCGTCGTCACCATCAACGTCGCGACAAACGCGACGATATTAAACGCGAAGCGCTGCGGCGAGCGCTCGCGTGGATTGACCCAATGGAGAAAGCTCTTACGGCAGCTGAAGTGGAGATTTATGCGCTTCTACACGGCAGAATAGATGATCGGCTATTTCGGCAACGTTACCCGAATCTAATCTCTGAATTGGCGGAGTTTGACCTTTCACTCGACCAAAGGCTCATTTTGGATGATGATCCCTATCCGCTCGGAAACGGCATTCGACAAGCCGTTGAAGACCTAAAACAGATGGCAATCGACAGGTGGGAGCAGACTCGATATCCCGAAGGATCGCCGATGCTGAGTGTCATTGACGCATCCTATGACTGTTCAAACACGGTTGAGGGTATACGCGATCGGATCGACGAATTACGCCAGCAGTTAGCGAAAGAATATCGAGCAACTCTGGATTGACAGCAGAATACTGAAACCATGTCTAATCACGACGTCGCATTTGTTCCGCTCGGAACCGGTTACCATCAGTCGATGGACCTTCACGCCGTCGGCCGAGCGGTCGACACCGGCCTCCTCGCAGAAGCACTTATTTACTACGACCGCGTTTTGATTCATGTCGACAACCCTGTTCAATTTTCTAAGCTGATTACCTTACTAATGAGTCAAGGTCTCACTGCTGCAAACATCACTGCGCTCTTCCGTGCGGGAGTGTTAGGAGTTTACAACTTTGCGTTTACAACGAACCCGTACGTGGACTTTGTTTCGCCTGATTCTGTACAGATACATGGGCTCTACAATATCCAAGATCAGACGATGCTAAAGCCAAGATCCTTTTTCAAACGCTTTTTGGAATTTGAGCCACTACGAGATGCATTTGAGAATACGGCGCAGTTTGACCGATTCGTCGCCTCACTCGAAGGCCGTGTCATAGAAGTAAAGGCAGATGAGATCGCCGGAACGGCAATCGATAACGCATACGGAGATTTTCTAAACCCGGACCGAAGCGCGCTGATGGCTCAGGAACTTGTAGATGAGATCTACAGGATCAAATTGATGGGCAAGCCGCCCAAAATTTCCGTGAACGTAAGTGAGGTAGTTGATGGACATTTTCTCGTTGAGTGGAATATTCCGCTCAATCGATTGCCCGCAGTTGAACTAGAAACAAATATCAAAGCCGCGGTCACATTGCCACTCAGCACGGCAGCTGAGGGCAACAAGTATATCTGGGCGAGCGACAGGCTGAAGTGTGATTTATATGTCTCGCGGCCGATTAGCGTTCTGATTGGAGATAAACTCTTCGAAAGCGCTGAAACCGCCGTAAGAGCCAAAATTAGAAACCGCAACGTAATTGAAGAACTAGAGGCGCGGGTCGAATTTCCCGATTTACGACGGTACGTAAATCTCGACAAAATAAGATTCCCACAGGTGCTGCAAATTAGAGATAAGTCGAAGAAGTTTCGCGACTGGTTACAATCAGAGGCAGATCGCGATCGAGACGCAATTATTGCTTATCACACCGAAGTCGCCCGCGCTTCGGGATTCACCAATATTGCCCGCAGAGGTCTAAAACTCTTTGGCGTACTTGCCGGAGCAGCGACCGGCGCTGCTGTGATCGGCGAACCAGCCATCGGCGCAGCAATTGGGGCGGCCGGAGGAGCAGCCATTCAAGCCGGCGCCGAAGAAGCAGTCAAGTATCTTTTCGATCTCGGGGCAGACCTCGGGGCCAATTGGAGGCCAGTTGTTTTCGGTCAGTGGTACAGCGCGAAAATCGCGAAATTGTTGGCTAAACAAGCCTCCGATTAGTCACCAAACTAATTTGAGGCCAGCAACACAGATTTAGCTCACTACCAAAAGCCGCGCCCGGTGGACGGCTTTCATACGGACCGTCTAGATCGTTCTTCTAACAAGCGAAACTACCTTTGGCCGAATAGTTTCGCTTTCAACTTCCTTCCCCAATAGCTGAAAAGTCAATTCAGTTAGCACCTGTCCAAACAACATCTGAAGCGATCCGCCCGTACCTTTACCGAAAATGATTTTCTCATTGAACGTTGGACTCAGAACGACCCAAGTGGGCACGCCTTTGTCGAAATGACTTGGCCGCGTTACTGCGACTTGCGCATTCTGTAACGTCTCGGTTATTCCTAAAGATTCAATACTCTTGCGGACATCGTCTGGAAAATGGTCGATGTGGCCTATGAAGATTTGCGCCTCATCCAAGGCTGCGCTGTCATCAATCAATTCTCGGTTCAACTCAAGTTCAAACGATTTGAGAAACATCGCCAATGCGGAGCAAGCGAGGGCCGTTTCTGGTGTATCGTCCATCGAAACAATACTAACTACGACGCGCCGTCCCAAATTCAGTACGACTGTCCACAACTGGGAAGCCCCATCTTGACGCGCAAATAGATCGGTCACGTGCCCCGTAATCAATCGGGCGAGCTGCGATCCAAGAAACGGCTCACGCGTTTCTTTGAGCATGGAACAAAGCACGATACCCGTGTAGAGAATACGCCAAGACTCGCCGTCGCAAATGTCTTTCCCAACATCGCGGATATAATTCAGCATCCTCGTTATCAGGGCGAGACGCATTGGCGGCGGAATATGGTCCCAGATCTCATGCAGATGCTGACTTAACAGAGATATCAACGCGCTCCGAGGACTCGATTCGATAATGGGTCGCACGAGCAAAAGAAATTGATCCGCCAGCTGCTGTTCCGGGTCCGGTCGTGGCACACGCAAGATATCGCTTAGACATTCGATGTAAATGACAGGATCTTCGGGGAGGGCGAGATTGGACCCCGCCATGAAACTTCGTTGGCAAGCATCTTCCTCTCGTGCCTTCGAGAACTCGATCGCTGCTTCAAAATAGGCTTTGGTCGCTTCCGCTTTATTACCCAGTTCAGTTTGGGCGTCGGCCAGTTCCCACAATGCGTTTGCACGCCCATCGTGGTCAAGCGTGTCACGTAGAAGCCCGATAGCATGCTGAGCGTAGGCCAGAGCCCGTGCCGAGTTGTCATGAATGTCGTCAAAGTGAAAATCGTTGTAGATGCCAGCGGTTAATCGGGAGGCGTGTGCTTCTACATCTCGTCGGCGGCACTTTTGGGCAGCAACCGCCGCTTGTTCGTAGGCTTCGAGCGCCTCTTGCGGCTGGTTTTGATCCCTATAATTGTTACCTAGGTTAATTAGATTATTCGCACGTACATATTCATCTGATAGTTCGGTTCCGATTTCAATCGCCTCCTTAGCGAGCTTCTCTGCTTCTTTATAGCGTCCCGCTTTCCTAAGACGGCGGGTCAGCAGATTGCATAGCCATGCTCGTTGCCGACGCTTGTCACGCCGGTCGTGAGCGCGGCTCTCAATTACCTTAATAAGTTCCTCTGTTTTGTCTTCGCTGCCCGGAATGCCCGACAAAGCTGAAGCGAGGTTTAGCTGTGCGAGCTCAAGACCGTATTCATCACCAAGTCGCTCAAACGTCGCAACGGCTGGCAGGAGAAACTCGCGTGCTTGTTCGAACTCCTTTGCCGCGATGAATAATGCGGACAGTTCGAGACCAACTCTTGCCTGGTCCCAAGATTCATTTCTTTGCCCGTATTCGGAATATATCTGTTTGAGTGTTTCTACATCTTTTTCAGCAAGGGCTTGTCTCGCCGATGAACTCACTTTGACTTCAGCAAGAGTGAGCTTTGCTTGATCACCAAGCTCATCTGCCAGGCGCTCTGCTCGCTGGAGGATTTCAGCCGCCCGTCCGGCGTCGCCCATTAACTCGAGCGGATAAACCAGAGACAGCATCAAGTGAAAAGCCTCGCTCTTGCTTTCGGTGTCAAGCGCTTCCTGTAGCACTTGCTCCATCAGCGTCACCGCAAACCGCCAATCTCCTAACCACAAAGCTTGCCGGAGCGCTCGTGTTGTATATTCTTGCTCAGTACCATCTTCCAATTTCGACGCCAATTCATAAGCTCTGCGAAAATCACGCAAACGTTCAAACAACCGAATCAATCGGTTTGTAAAGAATCGAAAGCTCTGGGGCGTTTTCTGTAATTCACTGGTCACTTTCGATCCAGTTTCAGAGTGCATTAGGCGAAATCCGAGATTTGTGTCTTCTACAAGTCCGCCGAGCTGCCGGACATCGTCATATAAATTGTCGATCGAATAAGAGTCATCGCCTCGCAATTCCAAGAGATTTTCCGCGCTGAGTGGAATGCTACTAATTGAAAGATATTTAAGAAGTTCGCCTTTCGATCCTTCAATCTCCGCAAAATTCGTCTCCAACGATCCGAATTGGAACTTCAGCAAAGCGTGATGTAGTAGTAGAGGATTACCAATGGTGACAAGTTCATTGGCGATCTCCTTCTCCTTCACAATATCCTGAATAAGCTGTTCCGATTCAGAACCTGTCAACAGAGGCACTTCAAAGCTGGGGAACTTCGACGATCGTTCGCGACTAGTAAATACGAGCCGTTTGTCACCGCTCATCCCACCACCGGCAGCCAGTGCGTCAATGAGTTCATCCACGAAGTTGCATTCATCCACAACGAGCTTCACTGTTTTCACTGCTGCCCATGCAGAGATCAGCGCGGCGCGCGATGACTCCAGGTTAGAGTAGTCATCGTTGGTCTCAGAACCACTTCCGACAAGAGCTCGGGCACAAACGCTAAATACATCGATCGGTGGGAGCCCGGATAGTCGAACGAAGACAGCGCTTTCCGCCGTTGCTAATTGTGCCGCCAACGTGGTTTTGCCGATTCCCGATGGACCGCAGATACAAAGGATCGATGATTCACGGGACATGCTTTGTAGCTTGCCAATCACATCTTGGCGCGGAACAATAACGCCTGTGCGTTCGATTGCACGTCCTAGAATAGTTGAAGCATCTTCCTGCAACGCTCGCGTCTGCGTCTCAGTTCTAAGGTACTTCTCAGTAATCAGAGCAGTTAAGTCATCTCTTATGCGGTCGCGAAGCTGTTCTGGGTCATCATAGAAAGAAACTGTGTAAGGACCGTTCTGGATTGTATCTACCATTGCGATCAGCGCTGGCTCGCGTTGTTCGCAAGAAGCCCAGACATAAAAAAGGCAATCGATTCCATTTTTTTGCGCGAAGTCGTATTCGTCGTGGATTCCTGAAATCGTCATGCCGTTTGTCACATCTATAAACCCATAACCGCATCGATAGATTCCAATCATCACTTGAGAGTCGCGTAATCGGGAAAGGTACAGGTCGCGGGGACCGTATGACTTCGCTCCCAAGTGTTCAAATAAGACAGAACTGTGATTTATGGAGCTAATCGCATCTCGCGCGATTCCCCGTTCTTCCTTACATTCCTCAATTCGAGAGCTTACAAAAACTCTAAGTTTGTCTTGAGTTGAGTGATAGTTCCACGAATCAGTCATCAATGTAACCGTCGCGCCTAAAACGTTCTTGAAGATCCGAAAACGGCTTCGATTTTGTTGAAACCTTATGCAATGCCAAAGCATAGCGAACATCGAGTTCCAATTGATGCGCTACAGCAGAAGCAGCGATTTTTGTTCCCAGGTTTTCACCTGTAGCCATTTCCAATCTTTTGTCAATGTGCTTCCAAATTTCGGTCTGCAGATCTTGACCTGCTTTGGTGTAATGCCGATCACCGCCAACTAATTCGTTGCTTAAAATTAAATTAATTGCGCCTTGCATGATCTGTGTCTCACTTACAGCTTCAAAAAGTGGGAAGGCATGCACCTCCTGAACGAGGCCAGAGCGTTGCACTCGCTCTCGCGAAACTGGAAAGGCCACATCAAGAATGATTTTTCGTCCAAGGCAAAGATCTTGAGGTGTAAGTTCAGGACCGGGTAAACCACGCGGACGTTTTCGGTCTTTGTTTCGAAAGAAGAATCTTGCATCACCAACAACGGATTCTTCATCGACGATTTGTAAGTCAAACTTAATTAACTGTGGTAGGCCGTTAATTGGCTTGATGTCTGCAGGGTTGCGACTCTCTGGGGCCATTCCCGCCGAAATAGATACAGGGTGGAACGTGCTGTCAGTATATCGCTTCAGCTCTCTCAGCATAGGATGGGTTGAATCAAACGGTTTTACCCACCAGGCATGCATCATCAGTGGGTGATAAAGGTCAGATTGGCGGACGAGTCTGAACATCGCTCTGTCGGCTTCGGGAGCGATCCGCATTTCATATGTTCCGTCTTTTTTCAGAAGCATGTTTAGATCTACGACGTCGCCATCCTGTTCACAACCCCAGCGTTTGAATTCTTCAAACGCTCGCCGAAGAGGTTGTTCGTGAGTTCCAACCAAAGTTAATCCTGGAATTGGTCCGGGAAAGTTTGCCGGTTGGTGGTAACCATAACCGCACGCAACGATTTGTGCGTCGATTAGATCTTTCTGGAAACCTATATCCGCCACTGCGATGATGTGTTTCCGGTCTCCAAAATCGAAACCGCGCTCAACCTGTCGCGTTGAGGTTTTGTCTTTTGATTTTTTTTTAGACCGTTTTTGGCGTGCCATATTGTGAGTGTTTAGGTGGTTGTTTAGGACACATTACTCATCGGAATGGTGGCCCAAATAACCCTGACAAAAAATACGGCAGCCGTGAACATAGCTATCCTCGAGATCACCAGCTACAAGCTCGTTACACCATGCGCAATGCTCGATCTCCGAATGAAGGTTGAGACAACACAAGCAAAGCCATTCGTCGTTGAACGGCACAACTGATTCCTCCTCGGAATGCTCACAATCGGAGCAGTAGGCGCGATTCTCCTCAACCAGTCCTTCTCCGAGATGTGTGATCGGCGCATACTTGTCGAGGAAGTGCGCTAATTCAAAAGTATCATCGCAATCTTCGCAGTAGGCCTCACCCAAGTCATAAATGTATATGGGTTGGTTACAATTTGGGCAGTCCTCACGCAGTTTTTTGTTTGATCGAAGCTCGCATACGAGGCAATAAGAACTATAAAGATTTCCAGCAATTAACTCTTGTTTAGCGGCCTCAAAACCACAAGACTCGCATGGTAGAAAGGCTATGCCTCGTTTTTTGCCTTTCTCGATGCCGGCTGCGAGAGCGTCGAACTTTGCTTGGAGGTAGCCACGTTGACGATCGACCAAGCCATGCAGTTCGGCAATTTCATCTTGAAAATCCGAAAATTCGCTCCGCCACTCTCTGCTAATTAAGCGATGTAAATGGAACCATGCCTTCGCTTGTTCGGCGACAATAGATTCAATGGTCTGCTTCGTTGGATCGCCTACATAATCAGCATGGAAGAAATGCATCATTTTATTGCGATGTTCGCGGAGTTGAGAGAAGGTGCGTTGCGCCTGCTTCGGAATTCTTAGATTAGAAATATTTTCAAGTCGTCGTACCGCCTCATCAATGCCGACCGACGTGAAATCTCCCGTTTGAAATCGTGACATGTTCGCCCGACCAGGCTCTTCAGTCACCAACGACCAATGCTCTAATAAGAGCCTAGCTTTGAGAAACAATTCTATTGCGGCGCAAAAATGTATGACTGAATACTTAGGAGCGTCTTCTAACTCCTCAAGCGATCGCTTCAAGAAATCAATGGCGTTTGCAACGACACTCTCGAACATTTTTGAGGTTTCTTGCTCGTTCGCCATGGCGTATTAGAGGTAACAGGAGCTCGTTTCGATTTTGTGGTTACGTTTGAAACGGAAAATAAGGTTCCGCAGTATCTCGCTGCGCCATGCGCCGAATCTCCTCTTGGGTAGCGGGCTGCGTAGTAGCGCCACGGCGTACACAGTACCTAGGATTATTCGGATTCACTCCGTAAGGTCGCGAATCGCCCGAATTGATGAAAAGCACTACTACGTTTTTACTTCTGACCCGACAGCTTTGAATTCTAAACTTGGGTTGTGGCACCACGGTGCTGTGAATCATATTAGCCACTCTGTCTTTTTCCGCCCGTATATCTCCGTCGATTCCTTTTACTTCACCAGTTCCATTAATCACGCCTAAAAGAATCACTCCTCCACTGGCGTTTGCAAACGCCGCAACCGTTCGAAGAAAACTCGTGCCTCTGTCATTTGACACCTCTTGCTTAAATTCGACAGTCTCGCTTTCGCCTCGAAGAATAATTCCCTCAATTTGGGCGGTGATGTCGGCCGCATCAATAATCACGTCCCTTTCATTGCCGGATCGGTTTCCCTTCAGATCAATTTCACGATAATCCAGCCAGCGATCTTTCTTCGATAGCATTACCCATAAGTGTTCGGGCAAACCGTCGCGAAACGAGAAGCGTTGTGTCCCGGCTTTACGAAGTTTTCGCTCATAATAAGCATTCGGTTCAGCCCTTAGCTCAAGACGCGTACCGGTTACTTCGCTACCACTAATCTTGATAGTTGCCCGAATCGGATGCATATAAACCTTCTCGATCATTGCTTCGAGATGCGCAACTCGAACATAAATTTCGTTCGGTTCCCGTTGACCACTGATTGCTTTCTCGCCATACAGTAACTGTGAGGCGGCCGTGACGACGTTCTTAAACGAGGGAAGCCCTATCTTAACGAGTGGCTCGTAATTGTCGACCCTATCATCTGATTCGGCAATGTGAATATTGTGAAGCGAGAAAGGTTTTGGAATGCTTAACCAAATGTTAGAAGAAACATCGCTCGGATACCTGTTTGTATGGATATTCTCTTGCAGTTTGGGAACTTCAAAACGCAGCTTGCGAAAGCTTCCCTTCCGTCGCAACAGCCAAGAAGCAATGCGCGATCCCTTAACCGCACCTCCCAAAAAGACTACATGACCGTAATCGTGTGAGAAAGATAGTTTCGAAACTGCGGGTACATCGACCATCATCGCTCGAAGTTTCACAACGCCATTCCACTTTCGGAGTAGCATGCGACAACTAACGCGCGGTTCTGAGGTGAGCGCGTCCGCGAGGTCGCGCAGATTTATCGTGGCCGTTGTTACCATGACGTCGCAAATAGTAAATGATTACTCCCATAGAATGGTACTTGACGCTCTGGTATCTGACACCGTTGCCAAGATTCAGAAAACTCTGGAACATTATTATCATCTTGGAAGTTTGCTGGAGATGAGGAAATCGCGGGCTCGGCGGTTCGCTGAGGTGAACTCTACGTTTCATTCGGGCTGAGCGAAAAGTTCAGCTCGAACCTCTTCCCACGGGATCAGTTCGACTGTGCCCGCATCGATCTCAGCTAGCCGCCGCCTTATCACCTCCGACCACGCGGCTTCAACATCGGCCTCGGAATCTGGATTGAGGGTCTTCATAACAACAGCTAATCCTCATATCGGCTTAAGTAAAGTTCGCCTTTGTAATCAACCAAGGCAAGTCGCACGTGATCCAGCCAGCCGCGCCTACCTAAAACGTTTCGCTTAAAACTCTCTTCGGCTGCGAAGTAAACAGTTACATCTAACGAATAACGCAGAGTTTCCAATGTCAAACTGTGACCGTAGGCCTCGAAACTCCCAATCGCGGTGTTGAAACGAATTAGTTCGCCAGATTCGACCGTTAGACCTAACGTCTCAGCGTAGCCTCGTTCAAAAACACAGAAGGTAGCTCCAGTGTCGATTTGGGCGGGGAACGAGACGCTCCGCTTGCCAAAACGATAGCGTCACGTCTAATTCGATGCTTGTCTTGTGAGTGCCGTAGTTGTGGAGTGTTTCAAACTCTAGTTGATGCACCTGAGTTACCATCCCCCAACGTAAGCATCAACTTTTGGAACGATGTGCACGAGATAGGGAGACTCCGAACCGTTGGCGCGAGCCTGGTCATAAACCGTACGCGCGTCAGTTCCGTGCGCGATGAGGTTGTCACCGTCGAGCGCCACCCATTGATCGAGAAACTCGTCGCGGTGGGCTTCGACCCATGCGCGTTCTTTTTCGTGAGTTTGATAAGAGGGCCGCTCTTTACCGTTCGAAGCAAGCTCTTCCAACGCTTCGCGCAACCGGCGCTGCTCGTTAACCGGCAGTTTCCGCGCTTCGTCTAATATCTGTTCCAGCGTTGCCATGAGATTACCTCTAAGCGCATTTTCTCACATCCGGCCGCTCATGAGATAGGGCCGCTAGTGCTTTCCTGGCCGGTGATGGTGGCGAACTATTCCTTGAATTCATCAAGGAGCTTCATGAAATTTCGCTTCCGTTTGTACTCGATACGGAGTGCAGCGAGATAATCCTCAAATTCATTTTCGCGTCTCAGGCGAGCCATTAACTCGCGAATCTTGCGGATGAGATTTACAGCTTCTTCGTAAGCGGAATTGTTTGCATGTTTCAGGATGGTGACGATTATTTCCTGATAGACTGGAATTGCATCCCCGGGATGTTTCTCTTCACGGGTGGCGGCAACGCGAAGCCAGAGCGTATCTGAGCAACCGCCGCTCGAGGCTTCTTGCCACGCTTCGTCGTAGCGCTTCTCCCAAAGAAAGATCTCTACCAGTCGAGAGTTGTCAGGGCGGGTTACCCAATGCCAGTCGCGTGGTTTTTGATCCTGCTTTTCCTGCGCAATAACTCTCCGGAGGTGCGCGAGAGCCTTCCCTCTCCACGCAGGCCAATTAGAATTCGGCTGCACTTTAACGGCATGGGCGTTTAGTTCCTGATAGTGGCCCAAAGATGGCGACTCGACAAACTGGTCCCAGATTAGCCTCATCGCGTCTTCGTGACGGGCGCGGCGATGATATTCTTGCGCCAGAAATTCAACTAGTCGCGAATCGCGCTGGGGAAAGGAATTCAAACCTTCTTCAGCCCAGGCGAGTGCTTTGTCATTCTCTCCAGCCTCGCGATAGATTTCTGCGATCTTAAGATACGAGTAGGAATGTGAAAGATCGTGACGCTTTACTTCGACTATAGCCTCAGGATCGCCAGTCTGCATGGCGAGCGCTTCCATTATTGAAGTAACACGAAAGCGTTTGCTGGATACCTCATCGTCTTTGTCACCTGGACCAAGCGGACGAATGTGGGACCATTGGGATTCGGCTAGCCTGCGGTATTCGGCCAGACCTTCAGCGCCGAAGACATCCGCATAGTTACCGGCAGAGCCATAGAAGATTTCCCAATCGCTCTTAATCTCCCACTCGAACAAACGCCTAGCGAGAGTAACGGGATCTGGCTTCGCCTGAAGGCAGGCGCGGTGATGGAGGTCGAGCAGCTCCGGAAGAATGCCACCGATGTAACCGTCTGAATCATCCATGTGGCCAATAGCATTTTCGAGTTTGGCGAACATGTACTCCGTCAACTGAATGACCGCTACCGGATGGCCGTCGTCAAGCAGCGCGGCGATCGAGTCGATCACTTGCTGAACGCGACGGGCATAATCAGGAGCGGCATGATAATCGACGAAGCCGTTGGTTCGCGTGGCGCTTACGATAGTCTTACGATAGGCGGCAAGGTCAACGCCCGCGGAATTGAGGCGAGCTGCTTGAAGCAACAATCGCTCTCGCAAACTACGATTCTCTGCTGCCTCATCCGCAAGCATCTGGATCAGAGTGGATTTGTCCTGAAGGTTCAAGAAGTCTTGCATCTTGTCTTGAGCGGTTTCTCGTGCCTTTCTTCCGCCCGTCTTGCGAGTGGGCTTCATATCCGGATTGATCCAAGCCAAACCTGTCGCCACGAGATGTTTGCAAAACTTGCCATCAAGTCCAACCGGACAGTTGCACGAATACTCAACCTCGCTATCATCCCGCCGAAGTTTGACACGATAGTCTTTCTGACCGCTGACGACTGCGGTCAAGACTCCTTCGTGCTCGGCGAGGCTGCGAACCCGACCTTCACTGAAATAGGCTTCACCGCGAGAAAACGAACGATCGTTGCAAAGTCGTTTGAGCTGAAGAAGGTCCATGGCAATTGCGGTCTTGAAAAATAGAGTCTCAGGTGCGCAGCACTTACTACGCCTTTGAATACTTGGCTGTTGAAAACGATACAAGCAGTAATGGGAAGTTCCAAGCGGCGGCGTTGGGCTTCAGTCTCGGCCAACTTTGCGTGTTAGTGCGTGTTGGGGTCTTCGGTGGCAAGTCCTTCGGCGGCGGCTGCCGCGTTTAGTTCCAGGTCGGCGCTCACTAATATCAGTTGCGTGGACTCGATCTGCGAAATAACGCGGCTGGTGTCCAGCGCAGCGGCCAATTGCAGTGCGTCGTAGGCACGAAGACCGTGTTTCTTTGTCAGGCTCGTCGCCTCCCCGATGATCTCTTCAGTCAGCGCCACAACTCGATATTGGGATGCGAAGTCCTGCTCTAATTCATCGCAGGCATCATCAAAGTCAGCTTGTTTGATCTCAAGCCTTCGGAGCCTCCGCGTCAATGCCGAAACGGTTTCGACCTTCGCCAGGCTGGCAACATGAATTAGGTTGTCCTCGGAATCCGTGAACGAGCGGACCCAGACCGTGCCGGTTTCATTCACATAGAACTTTACAAGCGCGCTGCTGTCGAAAAAATAGGCGGGCACTTACCGGCGATCCTCAATGATAGTTTCTGAAAGCGGCTTGCCTTTGATGTTGATCGGCGGACGACGATGGCGCGGACGTTTTACGGGAGGTTTGATTGCCGTAACTAAACCCACGTCATAAAGAGCGTGCTGAATACGTTGATCGAGATCGATCGCGTGTTGGTGGACATGATTCGTTTCGGTGCTTGCTTCGAGCGATTGATCGGCTTCAGGCGGAGACACCAAGGCATCAAGACGACGCTTTACTTCATCTTGTTCCTTCGGCGGCAAGTCCCGCACAGCTTTCACTATTTCTTCGATTGTGGACATCTCGTACTATCCTCCCAGCCCAACTGCGCCAAGTTCATTCTAGCCTTCAGGTCTCAATTTACAAACTCCTCGGCTTCGTGGGCTTCGGCTCCGCCTGTCCCAATACTTGCGGTTTTCCTCAACTCAGGATGGCTTATCATCGCCTGCAAAATACTTCCAGAATAGCCTGGCTGACTCTTTCGCGGCGTCTTCGCTCAACATTACGGATTTGGCCTTGCTCTTCGGATCGCTGATCAGACCCTTCTCGTGCAGTCGGTTCAAGACATCCCAATCCTGTCCTTTCCACGCTCTCGTAACACCGCGCTCCGTAAACGAAGTGAGATACAGAAGAGCGAGCACCATTTCGTCAACCTTTGCTTCGTAGTATTCCATTTTGCCGCTCATAATGCTTCAACCCCCTTTCGTGAGCTGCCGACAAAACTGAACCGCTCATAACTATCCTCAGTTTACCGCCTCCGTCGCATCCAGAACCAGCTCTGATGTTTCGACTTCTTCAGCCGCAACGAGCTGTTCGACTGCTCCTTGATTGAACGCGTCGAGCGCTGCCGCAGCGCGGCGCGTGGTTTCGATGTTCGCGTTGACATAGCGATAGGTTGTGTTCGCTTGCGTGTGGCCCAGCACGCGGCCGACTTCGGGCAATGGAAGGTGAGCGGCTACCAAGCGCGTTGCGGCGGTGTGGCGGAGATCGTGAAAGCGAATATCCGGCAAGCCCGCTGCCGTGCGCGCCGATGTGAAACTGCGCTTCACGTTGTTAGTGAAACCAAACACGAGCCCGTCTCTATTCTTTGGCGAGGCCTCCCAGAGCTGCTCCAATTCCAAGGCAAGGCGCGTGGTCAACGAGACCTGACGCTCTTTCATGGTCTTCGTATTGAAAGCCCGGATATTCAACACGCGCTCTTCAAAATCAACGTCGCTCCATTTAAGCGACAATATCTCGCCGCGTCTCATGCCCGTATCAAGCGCGCAGATTACGATTGGCCGCAAATGTCGACGCCACCGATCATCACATGCCGTGAGTAGTCGAAGCTCTTCGTCGCGGGTGATGATGCGTTCTCTCTTCCGCTCGTCTGCGACGCTGATTAACGAATCACCGCTGCGCATCGGGTTTCGCAGAATCCAGCCCTCGCGCTCTGCAATGTTCAGTAATCTGCGCAGCTTCTCAAGCTCGCGGTTGACGGCGGCGACGCTCCGCTGTTTCTTTGCCTTCGTCTTGGTTGCGAGCCTTTCGGCCCGGAAATCGCGAATATCACTGTGCGTAATGCCGCGAAGCTGCCGCTTGCCAAAATGCTCTTTAAGGGCCTTTACGGCGGCCATAGCTGGCGAAATGCTTCTGACGCCGGCAACCTTGCGCCCGTCCACGTATTCGGCTGGTTTGAGGTATTGCTTTTCAAAGTAAGTCGCAAGATCGAGAAACGTCATGCGCTCTCTGACGAGCGACTGTCCGCCGGTTGCGTCGACTTCCGCGAGGAGCGTGTGGACCAAGTCCTTCGCATCTATCTTGCTCTCCGCTCGTCGCTGACGATCATGTCTCTTACCCGTCACTGGATCGGTGTAGGTGACGCGTGCCCACCATGTCGGCTTCGCATTCCGGCCTCGACCTTTTCTTCTGACGACTGATCCAACTCGCTCTCTCATCGGTTATACTCCTCTCGCACACACATTCGCACACATCTTGGATGTGATTTCGAGAGAATAGCAGAGTTGTCAAGTTAGACCTGATTTCACTGTCAGCCAATAAATATGGGCCTTTGAAGGCCAAAATGATAACTGAGGATATCAGGAGAAAATGGTCGAATTACGATTCACACGCGAGGGGTCAGTAGTTCGAATCTACTAGCGGGCACCAATATTTTTACGGGCGACGCCAGGTCGCCCGTTTTCGTCTGAATCACATCCCGGTTCTCTTGGACAATGCCGGAAGGACAAGATCCAGTGCCAAAAAGAAACCCACGCCATCTTTCGATGCGTGGGTTTTCGGTAGGCCGTAACCTTATCAAAAACTGCCTGGCAACCTGCTAAGCAGCCTTCTTAGTTTTTTCCCTTTTTGTCG
>Ga0070697_100000900_pt1 | contig 22392 bp, 17 predicted proteins | sample KBSK1501metaG_FD_65475 | JGI IMG/M metagenome (GOLD analysis project Ga0070697, IMG submission 65475) | Corn, switchgrass and miscanthus rhizosphere microbial communities from Kellogg Biological Station, Michigan, USA - KBS K1-50-1 metaG | ecosystem: Host-associated > Plants > Roots >... | reverse complement strand
TTACCCCGCGGCGCTCCGGGAATTCCTGGAGATCGCGCGCGAGGACCCCGATGACCCCCAGGTCTACCTGCATCTTGGTTCGACCTACATGGGTCTGGGACGCCTCGAGGACGCCCGGCGCGCGCTCGACCGCTGTCTGGCTCTCGCCCCGCGCAACGATCGGGCCCTGGCGGAGCTCGGCCGTCTGCACGTCCTGGCGAACCGTCTCGACGAGGCGATCGACTCGCTGAACAAGGCGATCGCCGTCAATCCGGAGTTCGCCGAGCCGCACTACTACCTGGCGGGCGTGTACATGGCGAGGGGCGATCCGGATCGCTACCGTCAGGAGCTGGCGATCTACAACGCCCTCAGCTCGCGCTCGCAGGGCCAGGCGCTGGAGATCAGACCGGAGAGCGGACCGTGACGGCGCCGGTCCGCCTCGGTCTGCTCCTGATCGCGTCGACCGGGGCCTGGCTCGTCGCCTGCGATGCCAGAGGACGCGACGCCGCGCCGGCGCGGAGGCCGCCGGCCGCCGGCGAACCGGTGGCGGCGCAGCCCGAGGGCGCGCGTTTCGAGGACGTCACGGCGGAGGCGGGGATCCGTTTCGTGCACGTCAACGGCGCGACCGGGCAGAAGTACATCCTCGAGACGCTCGGTTCGGGTGTCTGCGTCTTCGACTACGACGGCGACGGGCTCCAGGACATCTATTTCGTCCAGAGCGGACGCCTGCCCGGGTTCACGCCCCGGGGCCCGCTGCGCTCGGCCCTGTACCGCAATCTGGGTCACGGCCGCTTCGAGGACGTGACCGAACGCGCGGGGGTCGCCGGTCCCGACCGCTACGGCTTCGGCTGCGCGGCGGCCGACATCGACGGGGACGGCGACCGCGACCTGTACGTGACCTATTACGGTCCGAATGTTCTCTACCGCAACAACGGCGATGGGACGTTCACGGACGTCACGGAGAAGGCCGGCGTCGGCTGCCCGCTCTGGTCGACGAGCGCCGCCTTCGCCGACGCCGACGGGGACGGCGATCTCGATCTGTACGTGGCGAACTATGTGGCGTTCGACGAGAAGAACAACCTGTACTGCGGCGAGAACCGGCCCGGCTGGCGCACCATCTGCCACCCGCGCAACTTCGACTCCCAGCCCGACGTCTTCTACCGCAACCGCGGCGACGGCACCTTCGAGGACGCGACCCGCGCCGCCGGGTTCGCCGACACGACCGGCAAGGGGCTCGGGGTCGTGTGGGGCGACTACGACGGCGACGGCGACCAGGACATCTACGTCGCGAACGACGACACGCCGAACTTTCTCTGGCGCAACAGGGGGAACGGCGTCTTCGACGAGGTCGGCGCCCTCGCCGGGGTCGCGCTCTCCGAGGACGGCATCCCGCAGGCCGGGATGGGGACCGACATGGCCGACTACGACGGCGACGGCCGTCTCGATCTCTTCGTCACCAACCTGGCGGGGGAGACCAACGAGCTGTACCACAACGATGGCAACGGGCTGTTTTCCGACCACACCTTCGTCTCCGGTCTGGGCGGTCCGTCGCTCCTCGATCTCGGCTTCGGCACGTTCTTCTTCGATCCGGACAACGACGGCGATCTGGACCTGTTCGTCGCCAACGGCCACATCATCGACAACATCGGCCTGTACAGCGACACGATCACCTTCGAGCAGCGCGCGGCGCTGTATCGAAATCTCGGCGACGGCCGGTTCGAGCGGCTGGCGTACCCGGCGGGCTCGGCCCTGGAGCGGCGCTACGTCGGCCGCGGCGCGGTGGCGTTCGACTACGACGACGACGGCGACGAGGATCTCCTGCTGACCCAGAACAACGGACCGGCGCTCCTGCTGCGCAACGCCGGCGGCCCGGCGCGGCACTGGATGACGCTCACGCTGTCGGGCGCGCCGCCGAACCGCGACGCGGTCGGAGCGACCGTGACGGTGACGGCGCGGGGCGCCTCCCGAGTGCGCTACGCGCGCACCGGCTCGTCGTACCTGTCGCAGGGGGACCGCCGCCTGCACTTCGGTCTGGGCGACGCCGGCGCGATCGAACGGGTCGTCGTCCGCTGGCCGGGTCGCGCCGGGTTCGAGGAGGAGTTCGCCGGCGTCCCGGCCGACCGCTTCGTGACGCTCGAGCAGGGGAAGGGGCGACGGCTCAGCGGGCGGGCGGCACCCGGGCGCTGACGACCTGCGAGCGCTGCGGCAGCCCGAGCGTCGTGAGGCCCTCGACGAGATAGTAGTAGCGCCGCCCGGGACGAACGTAACCGTCGACGAAGATGTAGCCGGTGTCGGCCGCGCTGTTGCCGACCGCCGGCACCGCGACCTGGTTCAGACGGCTGAACGGCCCGCCGGGGGTCTCGGAGCGATAGATGTTCCACGCCGCCAGCCCCTTCTCGGACGCTGTGGTCCACTCGAGGAGCACCGACGGGCCGGAGTCGGTGGCCGTGAACGAGGCGAGATCGTACGGGGCGTACGGGTCGGACGAGCCCCGCACCTCGAAGCGGGCGGCGCCTCCTGCTCCGGGAAGAGCGTCGTTGCGCAGGACGATCCAGGCCTCGCGCGTGTCGGCCCAGGGCACCGACACCCGGCCGGTGCCCGCGGCGTCGAGCGCGATCGGCACCAGGACCGGCAGGGCCGCGCCGACGCGGTAGAAGATCAGCAGGTCGGCGCCCGGCCGGCCGCCCTCCGTCTCGACGTCGAGATCGAGCGCGCCCGGGCGCCCGTCCGCGGCGATACGGAACGCCGCGGAACCGAGCGGCTCGACCGGGTCGATCGGATCGATGCGGAACGGTGCGTCCGGCCCGGCCGCCGGCAAGAGCGCGGTCGGAAGCGAACGGCCGAGCGAGAAGTGCTGGCCGTCGTCCCGGTCGCCGGTGAACTCGTTCCACGCGGAGAACTCCCGGTGCGCGTCGCCCAGCGTCAGCCCGTACCGGCGCAGGACCAGGTCGGTCGCGGCGGGCGGGTCGGGCGTCTGGACGGCCATCTCCTCCCAGATCTGCCGGACGACGCCCGGATCGCCGGCGCGCTCGGCGAGGAACAGCGGCCACAGGAGCCCTCCCTCCATCAGCATCAGCGAATCGGAGGCCAGACCGCGTCCCGGTGACTGCAGCCGGAGCCGCAGCGACGCCTCGTGCGCCTTCAGATCGCCGGTCGATGTCAGCGTCAGATACGCGGCGCTCGCCTCGGCCCACCAGCGCGGCGCCCGCGGCGCCATCGACAGAAGCGTCGCGTGCGCCACCTGGTGCAGCGTGGCCGGCGTCACCCGGTCGGCCGAAAGACCGCCGTCGAGAACGATGAAGGGCGGCAGCCCGCCCGCGCGCGGCACCGCGTACCCCTCGAGTCCGTGCCCGAGATCGCTCAGGAATACGTCCAGCCGCTCGCCGTCGGACACGGGGGACGGGTACCCGAGACGGCCGCTCAGGACCGACCGTGACGCCGCCAGCGCCTCGCTGACCCGATCCACGAGATCGGGAAGACCGTTCCCGTCACGATCGGTCGACACCAGTCCCGAGGAGCGCGGCACGCCGGGGTAGTGCACGGCGAAGCGACCGTCGCGTGTCACGGCGATCTTCTCCTGCTCGGAGGCCGGCCGGGCGACCAGGATTGCGAGCGCCTGCTGCAGGGAGGGCGCCAGGGGGGCATCGGGTCGGGTGAGGGCGAGAACGATCGGCGTGGCGCAGGATATCGGAAAGGAATCGGCCCCCGACACCGTCGACAGGACATCGCCGGGAGCGCGTCCGGCGGCTTCTGCCCCGGTCCTGGGGTCCGAACCCCGGCCGAGGATCGAACCGACGACGAGATCGCGGTCGTCGGCGCGCGCCCCCGTCGTGAGGAGCGCAAGCGAGACGGCAGCCAGAATCATGGCCAGACCGGCGATTCTCACGTGTCCTCTCTGCACGCTCGTGGCCGAAAATATATGGCATAAATCATTGCAGGTCAAGGAGGTTGGCGCATCGCCCTCGACTATAATCCGCCCATGTTCGAGGATCTGTCGACTCCCCTGCGTTATCTGAAAGGGATCGGCCCGAAGCGTGCCGACGAGCTGGCACAGCGTGGCCTGCGCACACTGGAGGACCTTCTGTTCCACCTGCCGTTCCGCTACGAAGACCGCAGCAGGTTCTTCCCGATCGCCTCCCTGGCGCCGGGGCTCCGGGCCACGGTCCGGGGCCGGGTGCGGACGTCGGTGCTCCGCCGGACCCGGGCGCGCGGTCTGACCATCTTCGAGGCGCTGGTCGAGGACTCGAGCGGTTCGATCCGGGTCCTGTTCTTCAACCAGCCCTACTTGAAGACGGCGATGCCGGCCGGTCGCGAGGTCATTCTGCACGGCGAGGCGTCCCTGGCGCGCTCGGGCGGACGCGGTCTGGTGCTGCAGGCCCCGCAATTCGAGACGCTCTCGGACACCGGGCAGGAAACGATTCACACCGGCCGGATCGTGCCGATCTACCCGAAGCTGCCCGGTCTGTCGTCGCGCGCCATCCGACAGCTGATGCACCTTGTGGTGCAGGGGCTCCCCGCCGAACTTCCTGAGCCGCTGCCGGCCGGTGCGGTGATGGAGCGCCGCCTCCTGCCCCGGCGCGAGGCGCTCGCCCTGGCGCACTTCCCGCCCGCCGATGCGGACCTGGAGGCGCTCAACGAGTTCCGATCGCCGTTCCACCGCCGGCTGATCTTCGAGGAGTTCTTTTTCCTGCAGCTCGGGTTCGCTCTCTCCCGCCGCGAGCGCGACACCCAGCCGAGCCGGCCGGGTCTGACGGTGGACGACACCGTGCGATCCCGTCTGCGATCCGCGCTGCCGTTCCATCTCACCGGGGCCCAGCGCAAGGCGCTGAAGGAGATCGCCGAGGATCTGATGTCGGGGCGACCGATGAACCGTCTGCTGCAGGGCGATGTCGGCTGCGGCAAGACGATGGTCGCCTTCCTGGCCGCGCTCCTGGTGGTCGAGAACCGGCATCAGGTCGCGTTCATGGCGCCGACCGAGCTTCTCGCGGAGCAGCACCACCGCCTGTTCGTCAGGCTGCTGCAGGGGACCGGCTGCCCGGTGGCGCTCCTGACGGCCGGGGTGACCGGCGCGCCGCGGCGCCAGGTGCTGGCCGGTCTCCGATCCGGTTCGATTCCGATCCTGGTCGGGACGCACGCGCTGCTCGAGGAGGACGTGACGTTCCGGTCCCTGCGGCTGGCGATCATCGACGAGCAGCACCGGTTCGGGGTGGCGCAGCGCGGGCGTCTGCGGGCGAAGGGGGCCCGGACCGATGTCCTGGTGATGACCGCCACCCCGATCCCGCGATCGCTCGCCCTCACCGTCTATGGCGATCTCGACCTGTCGGTCATCGACGAGATGCCTCCCGGACGCCGGCCGGTCAGGACGGTCGTCCGAGAGGAGGCGGCGCGCCCGGCCGTGCACGAGTTCCTGCGGTCCCAGGTCGGGAAGGGGAGACAGGCGTACATCGTCTACCCGCTCGTCGAGGAGACGGGTCGCGCCGATCTGAAGGCCGCCGTCGAGATGCACGGCCGGTTGTCCCGCCAGGTCTTCCCGGATCTCGGGATCGGTCTCCTGCACGGCCGGCTGAAGCCGGAGGAGCGCGACGCGGTGATGGCCGATTTCGTCTCCGGCCGCGTGCCGATCCTGGTCGCCACGACGGTCATCGAAGTCGGCATCGACGTCCCGAACGCCACGTTGATGATCGTCGAGCAGGCGGAGCGGTTCGGCCTGTCGCAGCTGCACCAGCTGCGCGGCCGGGTCGGACGCGGGGACGCCGAGTCGTACTGCGTCCTCATGGCCGGCCCCCGGACGGGAGACGAGGCCCGGCGGCGCCTCGACATCATGGCCGCGACCTCCGACGGCTTCGCGATCGCGCGCGAGGATCTGCGCATGCGCGGACCGGGCGAGCTCTTGGGCACGCGTCAGTCCGGTCTTCCCGACCTGCGCATCGGCGACATCCTGCGCGATCACGACCTTCTCGAGGACGCCCGGCGCGCCGCCTTCGCCTGCGCCGCCGCCCCCGCCACCGCTCCGCAGAGACGCGACCTCGTGCGGCACCTCGAGAGCCGCTGGGCCGGGCGGCTCGGTCTGATTCAAGTCGGGTGAGGCGGCGTGGTACACTGAGCCTCTTTCTGCGGACACCAGCCATGACCCGAGTTGGACGGTGCGTGCGGAGGGCGACGTGTGTTCTCGTCGTCCTCCTGGCGCTCCCTGTCGCCGCTCTTGCGGAGACCAGCGGAGCGCTGCGCGGCACGGTCGCCGACGACAAGGGGACGGCGCTGCCGGGGGCCGTGGTCGCGGTGTCGAGCGTCGGCCACGGGGTCGCAGGACGCGCGGCCGTGACCGATGCCTCGGGCGAGTTCCTGATTCAGGCGCTCCCGCCCGCGGGCGACTATCAGGTGCGCGTCAGCATGCCCGGCTATGCCACGGTCGTGCTCTCGGGAGTCGAGGTGTCGGCCGGCAGGGTGCGCAGCGTGCGGCTGGCGTTGTCACCCGAGACCGCCGTGCGCCAGCGCGTGGAGGTGCGCGCCAGCCCGAGCGTCGTCGACCTGGAGGACACCTCCACGCAGACGCGGCTGAGCTCCGAGTTCATCGACACGCTGCCGATCCTGGGCCGCGATTACCAGGATGCCCTCACGCTCGCCCCGGGCGTCACCGACGTGGACGGGGACGGCAACCCGAACATCCACGGCGCCAGGGACACCGATGTGGTGACGCTCGTGGACGGCGTCTCCACGACCGATCCGCTGACCGGGAAGGTCGGGGCGCAGCTCAACATCGAGTCGATCCAGGAGATCGAGATCAAGACATCGGGCGCGACGGCGGAGTTCGGCCGGGCCCAGGGCGGCTTCGCCGACATCGTCACCAAATCGGGGGGCAACGAGTTCCAGGGGACCGTCAAGTTCTTCTGGCGGGGCTCGGCCCTGGATGGCGACGGGGCGGGTATCGACGACCCGCGTCTGCACGCCGGTGTCGGGGAGATCGGGCTCAGGACGCTGCGTTTCAACGACTATCTGCCATTCCTGGCCGTCAGCGGACGGATCGCCAGGGACCGCGCGTGGTTCTATCTCGCCAACGAGTACATCAGCAGGGAGGACCCGGTCAACGCCCTGAACGCCGCGTTCGTGCGCGGCGTCCATGAGCTGCGGGAATTCCTGAAGCTGACCTGGCAGGCGAGCGCCGCGCATCGGCTGGCCCTCTCGATCAACTATGACCCTCAGGAGTACTCCAACCAGGGGCTGAACTCCTTCACGCGCGAGGAGAGCGGCTACACGAGCCGGCTGGGCGGGACGGTCCTGACCTTCAAGTCCACCGCGGTCCTCAGCCCCGTGACGGCGCTCGAGACCTCCGTCTCCGCGTTCGACCAGAGCCCCCGGGTCGAGCCGAACATCGGTCCCGACAGCAACGGCAACGGAGTTCTCTGGCTGGACCGCAACGGCAACGGGTTCATGGAGGCGTCGGAGCGGGATCCGGGCGAGGACTACAACGGTGACGGCGTCTTCAATGTCTTCGAGGACACGAACGGCAACTCACGGCTCGATCCCGGCGAGGACCAGGACGGCGACGGCAATCTGTCCCTGCGCTGCGAGGGGCTGTCGCGGGAGGACGTGAACTGCAACGGCCGCCTCGACCCGGGCGAGGATCGCAACAACAACAAGACGCTCGACGACACGCCGCGGCCGGCGAGTCTCTATCCCTACGGACGGCTGGCGCCCTGGCCCGCCGATCGGGACTACAACATCGACAGGAACACCGGGCTGATCACCGGGCCCTACTACGAGAACCTCTCCGACCAGAGGAGACGGTTCACCTTCCGCCAGGACCTGAGTCTCTATGTCCCCGACTTCCAGGGCAGCCACGATCTCAAGATGGGCCTCGACCTGGAGCGCGAGGGCTTCACGAGACAGACGCGGGCGCGCGAAATAACCTCGCCCTACGTCCGCACGTGCCAGCCGCCCTTATGCGAAAAACCGGACGCGCAGCTCGAGAACCCGTTCGCTCGGCCGCAGAGGCCGGTCGACACCATCAGCGCCCTCCTGCCGACCAGTCTGGACGTGCAGAACGACGCGGTCGGGTTGACGGCCGGCTTCTACGTCCAGGACGCCTACCATCCTGTCCCCAATCTCAGCCTCGGGTTCGGGCTCCGGTTCGACCGCGAGCGCGCCGAGGCGCCGGGCTACACGTCGTTCGACCCGGCGCTCGAGGCGCAGAACTTCGACAGGCTCCTCGAGCTCGGCGGATTCCGGGTCGATCAGGGGAGCGCGGGAGTGCTCGCCGACCCGATCTTCCACGGAGGAGCCTCCATCATCCAGAGCACCGCCTTCCTGAGGGATCCGCTGCAGGTGGCCGCCCTCTCCCGGCTGACGCGGCATCATGCGGTCGTCGGATTCGAATCCACGGAGCTGACGAATCTGGGGATCGTTCCGGACGAGTCGGAGGGAAGCCTCGACGAGCTCACGGTGAAGGGCGTCACCCCGCAGACGGCCCAGACCTTCGCAATCACCAACAACAACCTCGCGCCGCGCCTGTCCGTGTCGTGGGACCCGGTGTCCGACGGCCGGACCAAGCTGTTCGCGACCTGGGGCCGCTATTTCGACAAGCTGTTCCTGAGCACGATCGTCGGCGAGCAGGGTCCGGACTGGGTCAACCGCTACTACCGCCTGGACCAGGACAACCTCATGTCGAACGGGACGCCGGATCATGGGATCGGCCCGATCATCTCCAAGGCGCCGCCCTCCGCGACCCAGGTCGACAGGAACCTGGCGACCCCGTACAGCGACGAGTTCACGCTCGGGTTCGAGCGCGAGATCGCGCCGGAAGTGGCCGTGTCGCTGACCTACATCAACCGCCGCTTCCGCGACCAGCTGCAGGACATCGACATCAACCACGCCCTGCGCTTCGATTCGCAGGGGCATCCGCTCGACGCGTTCGGGAACAAGGTCTACACGTTCAAGAGGAATTCCATCGATTTCAGCAGCGCCAAGTCGGCTCCGGACGGTCGCCCCGACCTGTACATCCGCGACTTCTTCTTCAACCAGATTCTAAGGGTCGGCAACTTCAACGACGCCCGCTACCGCGGCATCGAGCTGGCGCTGACCCGCCGCCTGGCTCGGCGCTGGCAGATGCAGGCCTCGTACACCTACTCGCGCGCCGTGGGGTCCGCCGAGGACTTCGAGTCGCGTCTCGGCAACGATCCGTCGACCGTCGAATCGGAGTTCGGCTATCTGGACTACGACCAGAGACACGTCGTGAAGCTGAACGCCGCCGTCTTCCTGCCGCGCGACTGGCAGGTGGGGACATCGATGAGCTGGAGCTCGGGTCTGCCGTATTCGATCATCTCGCGCTTCTTCGCCCTGGACAACGTCGGCTACGAGCAGTTCCGCACCACCTACGGGTACACCGTGCTCGACCCGGGCCGGGGATTGAGATTCGTCCCCCTGCACCGCAACAGCGAGCGCAACGCCGCCGTCCTGGACATCAATCTCCAGGCGCGCAAGAACGTGGTGATCGGCCGGCACGCGGCCTCGGTGTCGGTCGAGATCTTCAATCTGCTGAACCGCGACGACCTGCGTATCTTCACGTTCGAGCCCGCCGTCACGGACCTCAACACGCTGTCGAACACCACCAACCCCACCCCCGGCGGCCCGCTCCAGATCAACGGAGAGCGCCGCTTCGGCCGGAGGATCCAGCTCGGGATCCGGTACGAATTCTAGCGGCCCTGACGAGCCGTCGCGCGAGCCTCCGCGTCCGTTCGCCAGCGGGGAGACCCGGACCCCCGCCGGCCGGCTCGGCGGCCAGGCGCTCGAGGTCCGCCGGTGTGTCGATGTCGTACCAGCGCCGCAGCAAGACGACCGGCGCCCCCGCGCGGCGGGCGGCGTCGAGAGTGGCGTCCAGGACCCGCGTTGTGCTCCATGGGATCCCCGCGAAGATCGGCGGCACGGGACGCGTCGACCCGACGAGGTAGTAGCCGCCATCGTCCGTCGGTCCGAGGACGACACCGGTCTCCCCGCGCAGCGCCGCGAACGCCGAGGGCAGAATCGTGTCCGGCAGGGTCGGGCTGTCCGAGCCGAGCACCACCACGTGCCGGTACCCCTCCCGGGTCAGGTCCCGAAAGGTCCGGGTCAGGCGCTCCCCGAGATCGCCGCCCGACTGCGGCCGCCGCTGAAGACCCGCGGCCTCCGCGGCGAGCGCCGCACATTCCGCCTCCGGTCCCGGCTCCCAGGGTTCGCTGAACGCCAGGAACGGCGTCGCCCCGGCGTCGCGCGCGCCCGCGCGCAGAAGACGCAGACTGTCCTCCAGCAGGGCGAGGTGGAGACGTAGAGCCCCCTCGTCGCCGAGCCAGGGGATGAGACGCGTCTTGACCTCGCCGGCGCGGGGGACGCGGGCGTACAGGACGATGGCCGCGTCGACACCCCGCGCGCGGCCCGGTCCCACGGTCCTAATCCTGGAAGGTGATCGTCGCTTCGACGGCGCCGCCCGGCGGAACGGTGATCGACTGTTCGCGGGTCCCGAGGGTCTCGTGCCAGACCCTGAGCGTGTAGGTCCCCGGCGGGACGCCCTCGAGAGCGAAGCCGCCGTGCTCGTCGGTGACGCCGTAGTACGGGTGCGAGGCCACCACGATCCAGGCGTTCATCCAGCTGTGCACGTCGCAGTTGACCTTCACGACATCGGGGGTCTGGAACGGCAGCTGCAGCGTCTTCTTGAACTTCGGCTGCGCCATGTTCGCCGGCGGGTTGTTCTTCGGGTAGGTGTGGATGTTGTGCAGGATGCCGTCGCTGTTGACGACGTCGAGCGTCGCGCCGGCCGGGATCACCTGGACGTGCGGGATGAACCAGCAGGAGCGCTGGTCGAGCGACGGTCCCGCGGCGGATGGCCACGGCTTGCCGCGGGCGATCGGGCCGATCGAGACGACCGCGTAGCGCAGGCCGCCGTCCGGCCCGACGACGAGGCTCTCGTCGGTGTGGGCGACCGCGCCGCACACGGCGCTGTCCTTGGTCACCTGGATCGGTCGCGCCGGGCGCGCTGCGCCCCGGAACATGACGCGTCCTCCGACACGCCCGGCGTCCGCCACGGTCCCCGGGACGTAGGCGGCGCCCTCCGTCGTCGATCCCCCGGACACAGGCGTCGCGGCCGGTGCCCCGGCCGGCGGCGCCGTGGCGGGAGCGTGCTGCTGCTCACCGCCGCAGCCGCACAGAAGCAGCGCGGCCAGGACGACGGGCCGGCTCGGGCCACGGGCGCGGGCAGGTCTCAGTGCGGCAGCCAATGGAGGTGCGTGGTCGCGTCGGGCACCAGCCCGACGTACATGATCGCCGACAGGAGGAGCGGACTCATGACGATCAGGATCAAGGCGTACTTCTCGAATTTCAGGTGCATGAAATAGAGCGCCACCAGCGCGGCCTTCGCCAGCGCCAGGGCGCAGAGCGAGAAGATCACGAACGCCTTCGCTCCGGGCACCCTGGCGACCAGGAGCTCCACGGCGGTCAGGACCGCGAGGGCGAGCCACACCATCCAGTAGTTCGGTTCAGCGTGGTGGTCGGTCGGACTCGACACGGATCATCCCCTCCGGCGTCCGGTTCAGGAGATAAGGTACACGAAGGTGAAGACCAGGATCCAGATCAGATCGACGAAATGCCAGTACAGACCCGCGATCTCGACCGGGCTGTAGTTCTCGGCGCCATAGACGCCCTGGGCGCCGCGCACGAAGATGCAGAACAGGTAGATCACGCCCGACAGGACGTGGCAGCCGTGGAAGCCGGTCAGGATGAAGAAGGTCGCTCCGAAGAGGGTCGAGACGCCCCAGGGGTTCCCCTGGATCGTCATCCCCTCGGTGATCAGGTGGGTCCATTCGTACGCCTGGATCCCCAGGAAGCTCGCGCCGCCGATCATCGTCCCCGCCAGCCAGCCCATGAAACCCCGGCGGTCACCCTGCTTGATCGCGGACAACGCCTTGACCATGGTCACGCTGCTGCAGATCAGGATGAAGGTGTTGAGCGCCGTGAGCGGGACGTCGAGTCGCTCGGACGGAACCGGCCAGTTGCTGCTCCCGAGCCGGACCGCGCCGTACGCGGCCAGCAGCCCGGCGAACGACATGGCGTCCGAGCACAGGAAGATCCACATCATCAGCTTCCCCCAACCCGGGGTGAGCTGATTCTCGTAACGATCGATCTCGTTCATCGTCGCCGCATGCGCCATCCCGCGCCCCCCGTTCGCTTGCTCTGCCCGCAAAGCGCGCAGACTTTAGCACAGGTCCCGGGGCGCAGTTCAAGAGGCGCCGCGTTCGAGACACCGGCCGGGCGCGATCAGCCTTATCGGCGGAAGGACGCGGACTGGCCCGCGCCGTAAAGCATGAGATAGATCACGACACCGGTCACCGAGACATAGAACCAGATCGGCAGGGTCAGGCGCGCGATCCGGACATGACGGTCAAACCGCCCCCGCAGGGCGCGCGCCACGGTCACCAGGGCCAGTGGCACCACGGCGACGGCCAGGACCGTGTGCGTGAACAGGATGGTGAAATAGACCGGACGGCTCCAGCCTGCGCCGCGGTAGGCGACCGAGCCGACATGGTAGTGATAGGTCAGGTAGGATGCCAGGAACGCCGCGGAAGTCAGGAGCGCCAGGAGCATGCAGGCGCGGTGCGCCGCGATGCGCCTCCGCCGGATCAGGACGTAACCGCCGGCGAGGAGAACCGCGCTGGTGCCGTTGAGCACGGCGTTGAGCGAAGGCAGATCGGCCACGCTCATGCGGCGGTCCGCCAAGCCAGCGTCACAGCCATCGAGACGCCAGACCTTGCACCCAGACACGGGCGGGGGCAGTCATCGGGGGCGGCATCATAGCAAACTCGCGCCCTCGGAGCGGCAGGCCACGTGCCACAGCGCCCCGCCTCGCGCAACGGGTCAGCCTCGGCCGCTTGTGTGTCTTGACTTGGCCCGCTCCGGTCGCGTATAAACCGGCGACCGCTGCGGCATCGAGAGACCGCGTCCGCGAACATGTGCGGGCCGCCCGTGACGTGTTCGAGCCGCCAGGAGACGCCGACTCCATGCACTGGCTTCCCGAAGGAGTATCGACCTACAGCCCGAGAATCGATCAGATGTTCTACGTGATCCTGGTGGTCACGGGAACCGCGTTCGTCCTGACCGAGGGGATCCTCTTCTACTTCGCCTGGCGCTACCGGCACAGGGACGGCGTGCGGGCGAAGTACACGCACGGCAATTCCCGTCTCGAGGTGATCTGGACGGTCGTGCCGGCGGTGATGCTGGTGTTCCTCGGGCTGGCGAGCAAGACGGTCTGGGGCGAGATCAAGGGGAGCATCCCTCCCACCGACCAGGAGGTCGTCGTGATGGCCTCGCAGTTCGACTGGGAGGTGCGTTACAAGGGCGTCGACGGCCAGTTCGACACGGCGGACGACGTCGTGATCCACAACGAGATGCACCTGCCGCTCGGCCTTCCGACCAAGATCCGTCTGCGCGCCAAGGATGTCATCCACAGCTTCTTCGTGCCGGCCTTCCGGCTGAAGCAGGACGCCGTGCCGGGGCTCACGATCGATGTCTGGGTGCAGCCGACGAAGACCGGCGACTACGAGATCGCCTGCGCCGAGCTGTGCGGCTTCGGCCACGGCACCATGCGCGGGATGCTCACGGTGATGGAGCCGCAGCAGTTCCAGGACTGGATGAAGCAGCAGGAGGCGGGTGTCGCGCCGGCGGAGGCCGCGCCTGCGGAGGCCGCGCCGGCCGAAGCACCGCCCGCGTAAGCAGCACCGGAGGTCCCACACCGATGTCCGAGACCCACGAGCACGAGCTTCCGTTCATCCGGAAGTACATCTTCTCGATGGACCACAAGATCATCGGGATCCAGTTCCTGTTCATGAGCCTGCTGTTCATGATCGTCGGCGGCTTCCTGGCGATGATCGTGCGCTGGCAGCTCGGCTTCCCCGACAGGGAGATCCCGCTCGTCAAGTACCTGCCCGACAGCCTGAACCCGGCCGATCCGGCGCACTACAACGCCGTGTTCACCATGCACGCCTCGATCATGATCTTCGCGGTGATCATCCCGATCCTGACGGGGGCGTTCGGGAACTACCTGATCCCCCTGATGATCGGGGCGCGCGACATGGCGTTCCCGAAACTCAACATGCTGTCGTTCTGGGTCGGTTTCGTGGGCGGCTGCGTCATGGCGTCGTCGTTCTTCGTCGAGGGCGGCACCGCGGCCACCGGCTGGACCGCCTATCCGCCGCTGAGCGCGGTCCCCGAGTACACGGGGGTGGCGCGCGGGCAGACCCTGTGGATCGTCGCCGTCCTGATCATCGGGACCGCGTCGATCATGGGGGCGGTCAACTACATCACGACGATCGTGAACATGCGAGCGCCGGGCATGCATTTCTTCCGCATGCCGCTGTCGGTGTGGGCGCTCTTCATCACGGCGGTCCTGCAGCTGATGGCGACGCCGGTTCTGGCGTCGGCGCTGGGGATGCTGCTGTTCGACCGGACGCTCGGCACGCACTTCTTCGCGCCGGCCGGCGGCGGCCAGGTCCTGCTCTGGCAGCACCTGTTCTGGTTCTACTCGCACCCGGCGGTCTACATCATGATCCTGCCGGCCATGGGCTTCGTGTCGGACATCCTGTCGACCTTCTCGCGCAAGCCGATCTTCGGCTACAAGGCGATGGTCTTCTCGATCGTGGGGATCGCGGGTCTCGGGTTCATCGTCTGGGGGCACCACATGTTCCAGAGCGGCATGAACCCGGCGCTCGGCACCGCCTTCATGATCTCGACCATGGTGATCGCCGTGCCCTCGGCGATCAAGACGTTCAACTGGCTCGGCACCCTGTGGGGCGGCGCGATCCGGTTCACGCCGGCCATGATCAACGCCCTGGCCTTCGTGTCGACCTTCATCGTCGGCGGGCTGAGCGGCATCTTCATGGCCTCCACGCCGGTCGACATGTTCATCCACGACACCTACTTCATCGTGGCGCACCTGCACTACGTCCTGTTCGGCGGCAGCCTGTTCGGCGTGTTCGCCGCGATCAACTACTGGTACCCGAAGATGTTCGGCCGGATGATGAACCAGACGGTCAACACCATCCATGCCGTCCTGTCGTTCATCTTCTTCAATCTGACCTTCTTCCCGATGCACATTCTGGGGATGGCCGGGCACATGCGGCGCATCTACGATCCGACTCTGTACGAGTTCCTGAAGCCGTGGCAGCCGATGAACCAGTTCATCAGCGTCAGCGCCTTCCTGCTCGGGGCGACGCAGATCCTGTTCGCCGTCAACTTCGCCTACAGCCTGTTCCGGGGGAAGAAGGCCGAGGCCAACCCCTGGCACGCCAACTCGCTCGAGTGGGTCGCCCCGTCGCCGCCCCCGCATCTCAACTGGGGCGCGCACGTCCCGACCGTCTACCGCGGTCCGTACGAGTACAGCTCGCCCGAAGTGAGCGAGGACTACCTGCCGCAGAATCGACCGCTCGTGGGGTCGCCGACTCCGTCCCGAACCGTGATGACGCCCGCCCGGGCCTGAACGGCGCATGCGCCCGCGGGACGAGTCGTCGACCCTCGCACCGTTCGATCGCCGGCGACACCGGTACGCGCTCGCCTGCGCCTGCGCCACGCTCGTCCTCGTGGTGGCGGGCGGGCTGGTCACCAGCACCGGGTCGGGTCTCGCCGTCCCGGACTGGCCCCTTTCGTTCGGCACCCTGTTCCCGCCGATGACCGGCGGCGTGCTGTTCGAGCACGGACACCGGCTGGTGGCGGCGACTGTCGGGCTCATGACCATCGTCCTGGCGGTCTGGTGTGCCCGGCGCGAGCGGCGCGCCTGGGTGCGTCGCGTCGCCTGGCTGGCGCTCGGGATGGTGGTCGCCCAGGGTCTGCTCGGCGGTCTGACGGTGCTCCTGCGTCTGCCGCCCGCCGTCTCCGTTCTGCACGCCTGTCTGGCGCAGGGCTTTTTTTGCGTGATCGTCGTGCTGGCGGTGGCGACGACACGGGACTTCACGAGCGGTGTCCCGGAGCCGCTCGTCCGCGACGGTGCGCCGCCGCTCTGGGCGATCGGCGCCACCGCCACGGGGCTCGTCTACGGCCAGCTGATCCTGGGCGCCGTCATGCGGCACACGGGGGCCGGTCTGGCGATCCCGGACGTGCCGCTGGCCTTCGGCCGCGTGATCCCTCCACTCGGGTCGTTCGAGATCGCCGTCCATTTCGCGCATCGGGCCGGGGCGCTCGTCGTGTCGGCGGCGATCCTCACCCTGGCGTGGCGCGTCCTGCGACGCCACCGGGCGCGGCCGGACCTCGTGCGTCCCGCCCTTTTGGCCGTCGCTCTCGTGGCGGCGCAGATGACTCTCGGCGCCGCCTCCGTCCTGACGCGGCTGGCCGTGCTCCCGACCACGGCTCACGTCGCGGTCGGCGCGCTGATCCTCGCGACCTGCCTGGTGCTGACGGTGCGCGCCGCCCGCTCCCGCAACGCGGCGGCGACCGCGGTTCGTCTCCCCCGGGTGGCGGGAGAGGTCCCGCCGCCCGTCCCGACCCGGACCGCGGGGAGCGCCGCGTGAGCGCGCTCCACGGAGTGGCGCGCGCCCTGGCGCGGCCGGGGGCCGGCGAGCGTCTCGCCGATTACGTCGAGCTGATCAAGCCGCGCGTCACGTCGCTCGTCCTGGTCACGACCTTGGTCGGCTTCTACCTCGGCACGCGGGGCCCGATCGATCTGCTCCTCCTCCTGAACACGCTTTTGGGGACGGCCCTGGTGGCCGCCGGCACCAGCGCCCTCAACCAGTACGTCGAGAGGGAGGAGGACGGTCTCATGCTGCGCACCCGCAAACGGCCGCTGCCGGCCGGGCGGATCGAGCCGGCGCACGCCCTGGTCTTCGCCTCCTCGATCGCGGTGGCCGGGCTCCTGCACCTGCTGCTCACGGTCAACCTGGTGACCGCCGCGCTCGCCTCGCTGACCCTGCTGAGCTACGTCTTCGTGTACACGCCGCTCAAACGGGTGTCGTCGCTGTGCACGCTCGTCGGCGCCATTCCCGGCGCCCTGCCGCCGCTCGGCGGCTGGACTGCGGCCCAGGGCTCCATCGCCGCGGGAGGGATCGTCCTGTTCGCGATCCTGTTCGTGTGGCAGCTGCCGCACTCGCTGTCGATCGCCATCCTGTACCGCGACGACTACGCGCGCGGCGGGTTCCGCCTCCTGCCGGTGGTCGACCCCGATGGCGGCACCACCGGGCGGCAGATCCTGGCGCACTGCCTGGTGCTCCTGCCCCTGAGTCTCGTGCCCTCGCTCCTCGCCGTCGCCGGCATCGTCTATTTCTACGGCGCGCTCCTCCTCGGGCTCCTGCTGACCGCGTGCGCCGTGCCGATCCTTTTGAACGCGACCGCGCGCTCCGCCCGCCGGATGCTGCTCGCCTCGGTCGTCTACCTGCCGGTCCTCCTCGGCTTGATGGCCCTCGACAGGACGCTGCCACGGTAAGAGCGCCGACGGCGGTGACCGAGAACTATCGCCTGGCGACCCTCGTCTTCCTCATGGCCGGGACGATGCTGTTCGCCGGGCTGATCGCCGCCTATCTGGTGCTGCGCTACGCCTCGGCGACCTGGCCGAGCCCCGGCATGCCGCGTCTTCCGGTGCGCCTCGCCGGTTTCAACACGCTGGTCATCGTCTCGTCGAGCCTGGTGCTGCTGCGTGGCGTGCGCGCCCTGCGCGGTCTCGACGCCCGTGGTCTGAGACGGGGGCTCCTGGGCGCGTCGGCGCTCGGGCTGCTGTTCGTGGCCCTGCAGGTCACGCAATGGTCGTTGCTGTTCTCCTCGGGTCTGTCGTTCTCGGGAACGACCTACGGAACGACCTTCTATGTCCTGACCGGCGTGCACGCGGCGCACGCGGCGAGCGGCGTCGTCTGGCTCTTGATCATCGCCCTCAGGCAGCGCGAGCACTGGGTTCCCGACCGGCGCCAGCGCGCCATCGAGGTCTGCGCCCTCTACTGGCACTTCGTGGGGCTCGTCTGGCTGGCGATCTACATTGTGCTGTATCTTATCTGAACGATGCGAAGCGTCGGGCGGCTCGCGGTCCGGTGTGTGGCGGTGGTCCTCGCGGTTTTGGCGGGGGGCCTCATCGATCCCCCGCGGGCGTGGGCACAGTGCGCCATGTGCGGCGCGGCGGCGGCGTCCGGCAAGGTCGGCCAGGGGATCGCCTACAGCATCTTCTTCCTCCTGGGCACGCTGTTCCTGGTCGTCCTCTGGCTCGTGCTCCTGGTGTGGCGCAGGGAGCGGAGCGCGGCCGCGGCCGGCCCGCCGGCCGAGAAGTAGGCCATTCCCACCCGTCGGCGCATACCCCTCCCGATCGCCCTGGGCTTGATCGCCGCCCTGTGTCTCGTGCCGGGCTGCCGCGACGACCGGCCGGCGACGCGCGCCGAAGACGCGGTCGGGGCGGACACGCTCCTGACGACCGGCGGCGAGAGATCGGGCGAGGCGATCTACCGGCGGGAGAACTGCGCCCGTTGCCACACGCTGTTCGATCGGCCGCCGGCGGGAACCCCGGGCCGGCCCCGGGTCGGCGAGGTTGCGGAAGGCGGTTCGCGCGTCGGGCCCGACCTCGGCCTCGAGGGACACCGGCGCAGCGACGAGTGGCAGTACGCGCACCTGTACGCCCCGGCGGCGGTGGTGCGGGGATCCCGCATGCCCGCCTCCCGTCATCTGTTCCGGCCGCAGGGCGGATTGCCGGCGCCGACCGCCGAGGCAGCGGACCTGGTGGCGTACCTGCAGGCGCTCGGTCGGGCCCGCCGCGACGTCTGGGCCGAGTGGAGACACGTCGACCCCGACATTCCCGCGCCACCTCCCGCCGACCAGGCGCTCCTCGAGCGCGGCAACGAGCTGTACGGACGGCACTGCGCCAGCTGCCACGGCGACACGGGTGACGGCAGGGGAGAGGCCGCCCCGTTCTTCTCGTATCCGCCGCGTGATTTCACGGCGGCGCAGTACCGCTTCCGGTCGACGCCTCTGGGTCAACCTCCCGCCGACGCGGATCTCTACCGCACCGTCACCCTCGGGACCGGTATCGGGTCGTCGATGCCGGCGTTCGACCATCTCGACGAGCGCGACCGCTGGGCGCTCGTGCTGGCGATCAAGCAGTTCGCTCCCTCCCTGCGCGGTCTCCGCCTCGAGCCGGCGCCGTCGAGACAAGGCCGGCGCGCGAGCGGAGGGTCGGACGCGGGCGGGAGCGGACCCGAGGGGCGCCGCCTGTGGCAGGCGCTCGGTTGTGCGACCTGCCACGGACCGGCAGGCGCTGGTCTGTCCCGCGAGCAAGCGGGGGCGACCTGGGCGGACGGCGCCGGTGTCCCGGTGCCGCGCTCGGGAAACCTGACGCACGCTTGCGCCTTGCGCGCCGGCGCGTCGCCTGAGGCGCTCGAGCGCTCCGTCGTCCTCGGCGTCGGCGCCGCGATGCCGTCCTATGCCGACGCGCTGGGCGATGAGCGCTCCCGCCGCGCGCTGATCGGTTACGTCCTGTCGCTGTCGGAAACGCCTACTTTGCCGCGTACTCCAGGTCGGCGGTGACGGAGCCGGTCGCCGGCACGGTGACCGATTTCGTCTGCTTGCCGAGCTTCTCCTGCCAGTACTCCAGCGTGTAGGAGCCCGCCGGGACGTCGCTGATCTTGAAGTTGCCCGCGGCGTCGGTGAGCGCGTAGTAGGGGTGACCGGCGACGATCACCCATCCCTGCATCCAGCTGTGCACGTCGCACTTGATCTGCACGACGTCCGGCTTCTCGAAGGACCCGGGCATGACCTTCTTGAACTTGGGCTGCGCCTTGTTGAACGGCGTGTTGGTCTTCGGGAAGGTGTGGATGTTGTGCAGGATGCCGTCGTCGTTCACGATGTCGATCTCCTGGCCGGCCGGCACGATCTGCACGTGCGGGATGAACTTGCAGCCGTTCTGATCGATCGTGGGCTTCTTGGCGGCGGGCGCCATCTTCTTGCCGTCCTTCGGGTCGGCGACGTTGACCACGACGTTCTTCAGCCCCTTGTCGGCGCCGACGATGAGCGACTCGTCGACGTGCTCCGCCTTGCCGCACACCGCCTGGTCCTTGGTGACCTGGATCTTGGCGGGCACGGGCGGCGTGCCCGCGTATTTCACCTTGCCGACGATGTCGCCGGCGAGGACCGGGGCGGCGGCCAGCGCCGCGACGACGGTGACGAGCGCCAGGGTGGTGCGGGGGGTGTTCATCGTCATGTGCTCCTTCCTTGGAATAGGGGACGTCACTTCAGGGTTGCGCGGCCGACGAGCCGCCACGCTTGATCCCGAGCGTGAAGACGTAATCGCGCAGCGCTTCGATCTGGCGGTGCGGATCGCCGCCGAAGACGTCCGGGGGCGCCGAGCCCTTCGGGTCCTCGGGGTCGTAGAACGTCGGCATCTTCGTCCCGGGCATGAGTTTCTGGGGGTTCTCGATCCAGCGCGCGATCCAGTCGGCGTTGAGCCTCTTGTAGGCGAGCGTCAGATCGGGTGCCCATCCCTCGGGCGGTCCGGGCGGCTTGCGCGCCCCCTGCTGGTGACAGTTCCAGCAGTTGAAATAGTCCGGGCCGAACATCTTCAGCGCCGCCTGCAGCTCCGGGCCCTTCGGCGGGGTCTGCGGCAGGGTCTGGAACGGGAAGGCTCTCTTGTCCCGGGCCGCGAAGTGGTGCACCAGCGTATCGGCCTCCTCGTCGGAGAAGTCGAAGGTCGGCATGCGCACCTGGAGCCAGGGCCGGATCGGCGTGGGGCCCTTCAGAAAGGCGAACAGCCAGTCGGGTTGCACCTTGTCCCCCTCGCCGTCGACGATCGGCGGGGCGAAGCTCGGCGCCGACGCCTCGGCCTCCTCGTCCGATTTCCCCTCCGCCACCAGATTCAGCTTGATCGCCTCGCGGATGGCGCCGCCGTGGCCGTCGAGGATATGGCACCCCTGGCAGTTGTGATCGCGCACCAGCCGCCGGCCCGCCTCCACCGCCTCGTCGCGGGGCGTCAGACGGCGCATGCTCTCCAGCGGCACGCGCTCCTTGGTCAGCCCCTGCAGCAGGAGCGTCACGCCCGCCGCGTCCTGGTCGGTGAAGTTGAACTGCGGCATGCGCAGGCGATCGTAGAACTCGGCGACATGGCCGCTGTCGAACGAGCGTGGGTCCTTGAGCTTCTGATAGAACCAGGCCTGGGGAGTGTGCTCGATCGCGACGAAGCCGTACAGAAGGAGATCGGCCGGCTTGCTTCCCTCCTCGGAGAGATCGGTGCCGATCGGCGGGGTCTTCTCGAACCCGGGCATCAGGTGACAGCCGAAGCAGCCGTAGCGCGCGATGGTGCGCTCGCCCAGGAGGACGTCGCGCTCGCGCTCGCTCATCGAGGCGATCCTGGCCCGCGCATCGTCGGGGGGCATCCGCTGCGACAGATAGGCGAGCAGCGCGGCGTCGCGGGCCTCCGGCTGCGGCTTCGCCTGGGCCGCCTGCTCCGAGGCCGGCGTGTCGTCCTTCAGGGTCGTCAGGTAGGCCGTGACGTCGAGCGCCTCCTGCGGCGTCAGACGCAGGTTCGGCATGCGCGTCTGGGGGTTGTACTGCCGCGGATTCTGGATCCACTGGTAGATCCACTCGGGTCGGGCCTTGCTGCCGATGCGCGACAGATCGGGGCCGAACCGACGCTCCCAGGCCACGGGGTCGGCCGCCTCGCCGCGGTCGCGCGCCTGCAGGACGTCCGGCTTCACCTCGTCCTTCTCGATGGCGTGGCAGCCCATGCAGCCGACCGACTTGACCAGGCGCCGGCCGCGCTCCGCGTCGCCCCGTCCCGGGAGGGGAGGATAGGAGAGGCGCTCCGATTTGTCGCTCAGATAGGCGACGATCCCGACGATTTCGGCGTCCTCGCGCTCCGCGTCGCCCGGCGCCTGATTATTCGCCAGGCCGAAGAAGCGGGGCATGCGCGTGCTCGGGCGGAAGGCCCTCGGATTCTTGATCCAGCGCGCCATCCACTCGGGGCTGAACTTGGCGAGCGGGCGGGTCAGGATCGGCGCCACCTTCGGGCGGTCCTCGAAGCCGCGCATCTTGTGGCAGCCGTAGCAGCCGTAGCGGTCGACGACGGCGATGGCGCGGTCGAGACGCGGAGCCTCGGGCACGCTGACCACGCCCTGGTGGCATTTCAGGCAGGAGGCCTCCGTCCGGCTGAGCTCCAGCATCGGGTGCTCCCAGTAGTGATCGTGCTTCCAGCCGTGCTGTGACTGCCAGGTCTTCGTCTGCTCTTCGTTGTCGGGCGTGTGGACGGCGTACAGGAAGTCGACCGCCCGGTCACGCCCGCGGTGGCACGGCGTGCAGCCGAACTTCTCGATCGGGTGCGGCGAGGATCCCCCCAGGAACAGATTGAGCTTCGGGTGGGTGCGGAACGGCTGCTCGCTGTCCTCGAAACCGGCCCGGTCGGCCGCCAGGTGGCAGGTCTGGCAGCGATCGGCGCGCGGCACGCGCGCG
>Ga0070697_100000899_pt1 | contig 22404 bp, 17 predicted proteins | sample KBSK1501metaG_FD_65475 | JGI IMG/M metagenome (GOLD analysis project Ga0070697, IMG submission 65475) | Corn, switchgrass and miscanthus rhizosphere microbial communities from Kellogg Biological Station, Michigan, USA - KBS K1-50-1 metaG | ecosystem: Host-associated > Plants > Roots >... | reverse complement strand
CAGGGGGGCTGCCGGTCGCGCCTCTGGATCGTAGCGATACTTGGCCAGATCCACGCCGGTGGGAATTACGCTAATGCGCGCAAGATCGGTCATTTCGCCCATCGCCCTGCGGTCGTGCTCGGAAACGGCGAGCACATGATGGAAACGGCGGACTTGTGCCGTTTCGTACCGAATCATCTTGGCGGATTCAATCTTTGAGATCACCCGATGCACTGGGTTTGCGGCAAACTGGGATCTTCGTTTCCAGAGCACACTCTCGACATTGTGCTGAAAGAGGACCGTCGGAGTGGCAAGCTCTCGAGGAAAATTCGGGGCACTGGCCAGAAAGTCGCATACTGCGACATCGAACCGGCGTTGTGAAATCCACTCTGCAAGCATCTTCTGGACCCGAGGTGAGGTGAACCTGCTGACCGCGTAGGGGGTGGACCGGGGTAGATGGCGGGCGTATTCAAAATAACGCGGGAAACCAGCGGCTTCGGGGGCCTCTGTGCGTACTGGCACTGCGCCAGGGAGACGCCGTCGTATCTCCTGTTCATATTCCTCGTCGCGTGATCCGCCATAGTAAGTGAGGCAGGTGACCTCGTGACCCGCCGACAGGTGGTGCAGGATGTTGTAGGTACGTAGCTTTCCGCCCGTGTCCAGCGGCAACAGCTTGCCGGGTTTTACCCACAGAATCTTCACGAGTAGAACTGGGAGCTGAGTTGAGGATCGACTTTCTTCGATGTTGGCGATTGGACCTGATCAAACGCCCGAGAGATTTTGCAGGCTCTCGGGCGAGGACCGAGTTCAAGACCGGGAGCCTAACACGTTCACAGGCAGCCAAGATTAAAAGTTGAAGAATCTTTCAGCGTCTTTGTTTGCGCGGGAGGTAGCGAAAATCCCTGCGAACTCCGCTCACCATCGAGTTGGTATACTCCATTCGGAGTCAGAAGAGTTAGGCTTCGCGATTGCAAGCACAGGATCACTCCGTGATTTCAGCTTGGCGTAAAACCCGCGCGCGCGCTCGCGAAATGAGTTGGGACGAGCTGCGGACCCGAGTGAGGCAGGGCGTCAGCAAACGCTTCGACCTCGTGCGGTACCGTTCTGGGCTACTTCCACATACCAACGAGTGGGATAAACCGCATTTGGCCGCGGGGAGATTTTTCTTTTCCGCAGACGAGCGGCCGCAGCTGGTCTGTTTGTTGCGAGAGCATTGCAACGGGGAGGTTGAAAAGGCCACGCAGGAAGCGGAAGAACTATGTCGTCACCGATTTCGGTTGCTGGGCTATCCAAACGTTGATTGTGGTCCAGAAATTGACTGGCACCTCGATGCCGTGCATGACAAGCGGGCACCACTCAGCCCCTGGTATAAAATCCGTTTTCTTGACTTCTCCGTCGTCGGAGACCATAAGGTCACATGGGAGCTGAACCGGCATCAACATCTGGTGACCCTGGCCAAGGCATGGGTCCTGACTGGCGAGGAAAAGTATGTGGCCAAGCTAGTCCGGCAATGGTACGCCTGGCAAGGTGCAAATCCCTTCCCCCTGGGCATCAACTGGGCCAGTACTCTGGAGGTAGCGTTCCGCAGCTTGTCCGGGTTGTGGGTGCGTTTTCTGCTTGCGGACTGCCCATCCGTGCCTGCGGCCTTCGAACGGGACATATTGCAGGCGCTTGCGTTTAATGGCGACTACATCGAGCGCTACTTGTCCACCTATTTTTCTCCGAATACCCATCTTCTTGGCGAGGCTACCGCACTTTTCTTCATCGGAACCCTATGTCCCCAAGTGCCAAATGCGGCGCGCTGGAAGAGCTTGGGCTGGAGCATTCTGCTAAGAGAAGCGAGTCGCCAGGTGCACTACGATGGAGTGTATTTCGAACAATCACTCTACTACCACGTGTATGCGCTGGATTTTTTCTTACATGCAAGGGCCCTCGCCGGGCGAAATGGGATGGAAATTCCCCGCGAGTTTGACGCAACTCTGAAGAAAATGCTTGACGTTTTGTACACGCTTTCCCGAGCGGGTCCGCCACATGGTTTCGGCGATGATGATGGCGGGCGAGTCTTCAACCCCAGACGTAATCGCTGTGAGCACCTGACTGACCCATTGGCAATCGGCGCTGTTCTCTTCGGGCGCGAGGATCTTGCATCCGCAGCATCGCTTACGGAAGAGGCGTTGTGGCTTTTCGGCGAGCGCGCGGTGTCAATGTTCCCTGAGTGCCCGGCTGGTCCCAGTCTGCGAGCGGCCTCTTTTGCAGCAGGGGGGATCTATGTAATGGCGAGTTCGGAACGTCAGGCGCAACAGATGGTAATCGATGCCGGTTCGCTCGGCGCCGGGCGGGGGGGGCACGGTCATGCGGACGCGCTGAGCGTAACTGTGTCTTTCGGTGGGCGTCGCTGGCTCATTGATCCCGGCACCTTCGGTTACATATCGGCGAGCAAGGAGCGGGACCGGTTTCGCGGTACTAGCGCGCACAATACGTTGGCGGTTGATGGCCTGGATCAAGCGACAACAGAGGGACCATTTGGGTGGAGCTTTCTCCCCAGCGTTCGCGCGGAACGCTGGCTGGCCGGCGAAACCTTCACCATGTTCATTGGCAGCCACACTGGCTATCGCCGTTTGCCGGACCCGGTCTTGCATCGCCGCTTTGCTTTTTATCTTCACGGCGGTTTCTGGTTCGTGCGTGATGTGCTTGAAGGCACGGAACAGCATCGCTGCGAAATCTCGTGGCATTTCGCGTCCGATCTTAGGCTTCGCGAGGCGGGAGGTGCCTTCATTGCTGCGCCGGCAGAGCAAGGGAAGGGCAGCAATCCGCGCCTGGTGCTGCTGCCTGCCCAAGACTCCGGCTGGACGTGCGACCTTGTGTCGGACGAACTGTCTCCCGCTTATGGGATCAAGGAAGCAGCGCCGGTGCTGCGGATAGGTGGGCTAGTACCACTGCCCGCAGAGTGCGCAGCTGTGATCGCGCCTCTGCTCAATTCTCGAGATGAACCGGGAAATCTTAGCCAAATACGTGACCATGGGGAGGGCGGATGTAACGGGGTTCGCGGCTATCGCTATGATGAGCCGGAGGGATCGCAGTACATGATTTTCTCGACTACTCATGGGAATTGGAAATTGGGCTCGTGCACCAGCGACGCGAACTTCATCTATTGTCGCGTCAGAGATGGCGAGGTGGCGCATTTTATCCTGTGCGACGGGAGCTTTGCCCATTTGTCGGGCAAATCGGTTTTTGCTCACCGCCGAAGGATTGAGCGGTTCGAATGGCGCGACTTGGGAGAAGGAGCGCAAGTGTTTGCCTCAGATGACGTCGTCATACGCTCATTTTCGCAGGATCCATTTCGCAGTCACAACTTCGCATTCTAACCGCGACGGAATTTCTATCAACGGAAGGTCCTATGTGTGGTATTGCTGGAATAGTAACGCTGAAAAAAGGCGTTCCGGTCGACGTAGAACCTCTTCGACGGATGTGTGCGGCCATGGTTCACCGTGGGCCTGATGACGATGGTACTTACATCCACGGCAGCGTCGGTTTGGGAATGCGTCGCCTCAGCATCATTGACCTTGCGACTGGAAGTCAACCGCTCAGTAACGAAGACGGCTCGATTTGGATCGTATTCAACGGTGAAATTTACAATCATCTGGCCTTACGCGAACGATTGATCGCGGCTGGTCATCACTTCAGCACGCATTGTGACACGGAGACCCTCGTCCATCTTTATGAAGAGCGCGGGCACGACTGCGTCCAGCATCTGCGTGGCATGTTCGCTTTCGCGATCTGGGATGACAGAAAGCGGATTCTGTTTGTAGCGCGGGATCGCCTCGGAATCAAGCCCCTCTACTATCGTCTCAGTCCGGACCTGTTTCTCTTCGGCTCAGAAATCAAGGTTCTGCTGGCTCACCCCGAAGTTCGCCCTGAGTTTCATCGCGGTGTTCTGCCGGAGTATTTGGCGTTCGGATATCTGTCTGGACCGGAGACGTTCTACCGGGGCATTGCGAAATTAATGCCCGGACACTGGCTTGAGATCGCCGAAGACGGGGAACCGCGGATCGAGCAATACTGGGATGTGCCGTCTTCCGCTGACGAAAAGGCTCGTGATGAAAGCTACTACGTTGACGCTTATCGAACCCTGCTGGAGAGCGCGGTCAAAAGCCACCTGATGAGCGACGTTCCGGTGGGAGTCTTTTTGAGCGGCGGGCTGGATTCGAGTGCGGTCGCTGCGTTGATGACTCAGATTCAGGGTGCCCGAATTGAAACTTTCTCCGTGGGCTACCCGGAACAGACTCACAGCGAGTTGCCCCATGCCAGGGTTGTCGCGAAGCACCTGAATTCTGTGCATCACGAAGTGGTGGTCAGTGAGCGGGAGTTTTTCGATGAGTTGCCCCAATTAATTCGGCACGAGGACGAACCGATCGCGTGGCCGTCAAGCGTGGCGCTTTATTTTCTCGCCCGGCTGGCACGCGAGCGAGTCACGGTTGTCTTGACTGGCGAGGGCGGCGATGAAACTCTGGCCGGCTATTCGCGTTATGCATTTACTTTAAGAAATGCCGCGCTTGACCGTGTTTACCGGCATCTGGTTCCAGATGCGTTGAGGCGGCAGGCCCGGCAATCGATTTCCAGTTCACGCTGGATCGGGGCCGATCTGCGGCGCAGGTTGGCGCACACATTTTTGGCGAGGGACGGGAATTCGTGGGCGTCGTTCTACTTTGACAATTTCTTCTCTGCATTTAGCGAACAGGAACAAGCTGGCTTACTCAATGAGGGAGTGGCCGGGGAGTTTGAGGAGGGCGCGGGTTATCGGCATGTTCTCCATTATTGGGAAGACTCGTCGGGAGACATGCTTCGGCGGTTGCTGTACACCGATATCAAGACCTATCTGGTGGAACTGCTGATGAAGCAAGACAACATGAGCATGGCGGCGTCTATTGAGAGCCGAGTGCCTTTCCTCGATCACGAACTGGTCGAATTCGCCATGCGCATTCCGCAGAACCTTCTGGTAAAAGGACTGGCGGGCAAATGCATTCTGAAGAAGGCGATCGAGGACTTGCTTCCGCGATCCATTGTGCATGGCACCAAACTAGGATTTCCGACACCCTGGAGCCGGTGGCTGGAAGGTACGCGACTGGACTTCATCCAAAAGCTACTCTTGGAGAAACGAAGTATTGATCGTGGGCTGTTCCAGCCTGCCGCGGTAAAACAGCTTTTCAACGAACACCGCGCAAGCTATCGTGATCACTCGGACCGCATTTGGCGTCTTCTGAATCTGGAATTGTGGCACCGTGTTTGTCTGGAAGGGGATTCCGAGGCGACGTCGCAAAGTCCGGGAGCGGACAAGCTGACGTCCATGGCGTGAAATGCCCTCGTTTCAGAAGTGGTTCTCGTGAGCGTCCCGCAGGCCAAGTAAGCTTCGCAGCTTTGCCTGATAGTACTCCGCCCCGTCAAGGTCTTTGGAAAAAGAGACCCCATCAGAGTGGCCGCTAACGCCAATGCGTGGCAATTCGTAGGGATTGGCACCGTTCGCGACCATTCCCGGCCGAGCCACTACGGCACTTGTGTATCCCGCATCCATAATCTGTCGTACTTGACTCGGCCGATAGTCACCGGGCTTTCCATTGGGAAAACAGAAAGAGTTAATCTGCCGTCCCAGGCCCTCTTCAATCTGCGAGCGAGAGACGGTGAGCTCATGCCATGATTCCTCGTCGGTTATGCTGGCGAGGATGGGGTGGGTTAGAGTGTGAGAACCGATCTCCACCAAACCAGAATCCGCCATTTCGCGCAGTTCGCTCCACGAGCAGGGCGCGTACTTCGGGGGCGCTTCCTTTGGAATCGAAACGCCAATGCTTGCAGCAATGGCCGCAATGCATGCATCGCGGGGTGCGGGGCGCATTTGGTTCAGAATTCCAAAAAGCTTTTCAATCTTGCCCGGAGAGAGTTCGTCCGGACAAGATGGCTGGTCGCTTAACCATAAAACCTTGTCAGTCCATACCCAGTCCTCACGAGCGATAAATGAACTGACAACAAAAAACGTGGCCGGCATGGCGAACTCCGCGAGCAGGGGAAACAGGAATTCGTAGCAGTTTCGGCGCCCATCATCGATTGTAAGCGCCACCGTGAGGCCGTCCAATCGCTCGTCAGATTTCAATTGCTCGATTACGCGAGCGAGGGGTACGACGCGAAAATGACGGCGCAAGTACGCGAGCTGACTCCTGACGACCGCCAGGCTGACTGCGTCTGTACCCGTCTGGCCGGGGCCGCAGAAGTTGTGATACATAAGAATTCGTGCCATTCCTGCGGACATGGCCCGAGCAAGAGCGAACGCGCCGCAGTTCCGCATGAGCCGCAGGGCCAGTTTCTTCATAACGGACTTGACACCGTAGTCGATGGTTCGCCACACGGTTGAGTTCTTCTCTTGATCGAAGTCGTCGAAAGCTCTTGAAGAATTGCCATCGACCAAAGGCCAAAGAAGACTTCGGACTTGCTCGTCACCTTAGTAACTCCTGTTAACCGATAGGCAATCAGAATACCGTAGCAGAAGGCGAATCGGGGAGGTAGCCAGGTCGGGACCTATCCCGTTAATTATGAGGACGCTCTGCCAAAGCGATACCATGTGGACATGAAACGGACTCTCCGAGAACGCCTCACGAGAAGCGTCCGCGGAGCTGCTAAGAGGCTATTGCCCGAAGCAGTGGTTCAGGAAGCGCGGCAATTTCGTGCCTACGAACCAAAGGAGCGGCCCATCTACCTGAAGTTGAGAATATCGACCGAGCTGGGATTGAAGAATCCGAAGATCTCTCGGGCGCCGAAAACAGCTCGCAAATTTCTTTTTGTCTGCTTCGGGAACATCATGCGTAGTCCGATGTGTGAAGCACTCATGAATCGGGAACTCATCCGCGTTGACAACGCCCAATTCACCGCCACGTCTGCCGGACTGAATGCGATCCCAGGCAGGCCGGCACATTCCTGGGCAATCGCGGCGGCTCGGGAACTCGACATTCCTCTGGAACATCATCGCGCCCAATTATTGACCCGTGAAATGGTAGACCAGGCGGACGCAATCTTTGCCATGGACTACCAAAACCAGGTACAGCTTTTATCTCGCTGGCCGAGCGCTGGGAAGAAGCTGTTTATGCTGGCCGCTTACGCGGGTCCAGAATACGAGTCTGTGGAAATTGCTGATCCCTACTATCAGGATCAACAACATACTCGGCTTTGCTTCCAGATACTGAATACTTGCATCCATAATCTCGCCTGCAGCCTTGCCCGTTAGGGGAATACGTGGTGGCGCGGTGCGAATGCGGTCTGTATAATACCCGCACTCCGGAGCCCCTTAGCTTTTTTGCAGCGCCATTTAGTTTTGTTTTTATGGTGCCTGTTTCTCTGAAGCGCTTGGTTGAACGGATCACGGGCGGGATAGCCGGGAGCATGACTCGGTTATTGCCAGTCTGAACCTATCCAGCCAAGTCGGGCAAATCGATCGTCAATGGACGGAATGTTGTGGTCTACGGCGGAAGGCCACCGATAGTAAGGGCAACCGCAAATGCGCTTACGCTGTCGGGTTCGCTCCCGGCCGTCGTGAACTGAAGTCTTGGCCGGGAATTTTCTTTGTAGAGACTGTCCGGTGGTTACGCCAGTGCCTCCAGGCGTCTAGGGGCGCGATTACGGAGTAAACATAATGAGAATGTTCACACTCTGGCTTGCATTGCTCCTTGTCTTCACCATGGGGTGTGGTGGAGGCAGCACTACGATGACACCCAGCTCGGCAATCTCAGGCGCGTACGAATTCGTAGTGACCTCCAACGTCACCGGTGGAACGACACTGGTCGAAGCTAATTTTACGGCTAACGGAAACCAGAGCAGCGCAGTCGGGCCGAGTCGAGCCCAGATCCTCACTCGCGAGAACAAGATTTGGTACGTCAACGGCGTGTGCGCAGGCCCGACGCCAGGACAAAACGCCCTCACCGCCAATGTGACCAGCCATAACAACGTTGCGGTTACATTCAACCAGGGTGGGAACACGCTCGATGGTCAGGGAGTGCTCACGGGTACAACAATTTCTGGAAACTATTCGGTCAGCAACAGCAATTGTCCCGATTTAGTCGGAATTATAGGCTTTCCTCCCGGCTTCGATTCGGGCGGCTTCACCGGTAATCCAGTACCAGATCTAGCGGGGACTTTCTCCGGAGTGTTGAATTCGCCCAGCGGCGTAGACAACGCGGCCGTCACTCTTAAGGAGAATAGCGACCACACCCTGACCGTCCAGGTGAATCTGACTGGAACTGTAGACAATGGGAGTTTTGCCTTCTCGGGGTCAGCTGTCGGAAATACGATGTTTGTCTCCGGGTCAGTCAACGGAAGAGTCTTGTCCTGGCTTGGATACGTTGACTATACGGGACGCTTCACCGGAACTCCCAACTCCGTTTTGATCTTTGACTACGACACTCAAGCCATTGCTGGGCTACTTGTCAAGCAGTAGGGGACTTCCTCGTCGTAATAACACTCCAGGGAATACAGTGCCTAAATCCGAAACGGTCTAAACAAGTGAGCTCGCCTCGTACGGTGCTATTTTTGTGGTCAAGGTATCTCTTCTCCAAGGCGTAAATCCCATCCGACGGGCGATTCACCAGAAATTGACCGGCCTGTAACCATTCCGTAACACTCGCGACGTAAAACGGGCGTACCTCAAACGAGCGTCCTCAACAGAGACTTAGGGGTTGGTGAATTCACGAGGCTCGTCCCGGCGATGTGTCGCATCGTGCGATCCCGCGCAGCCCATGGGTGGCGATGGAGCGATTCTGGCCGGCTGCTAACTGGATACAGCAGAGCTGAGAAGAAATCATTGTTCACGGTCTGGTGTGTCGTCGGTGGAGCATGACGGCCAGGGCGGCGGAAACCTTTAGACAGGTTTGTTAGTCATCTTTGGTTTGAGTCGGCGCGTGATTGGTCTCGATTCCAGAGCGAGGGCAAAGGAGAAAAAATGAAGTCTGTTCTCGGGTGGTTCGTGGTTCTGTTTTTAGCAGCAAGCTTGTTGGCGCAGACGACGACTACAGCCGCTCGGCAAAAGAGGTCGACTACGGCACCGCTGAGCACAGCACGCGAGCTGCTGGAACTGAAAACTGCCATCGCCGCTCAGCAACAACTGCTTGTGACGCAACAGCAACAGCTTGCGACACAGCAGCAGCAGATGTCGGCCCAACAGCAACAGATTCAGCAGCTCAAGGATGGAATGCAAAAACGGGATGCGGCGCTGGACCAAGCACAAGGCAAGGTCGATCAAGCTACATCGCAAGCCAGCCAGCAGCAACAAGCAGTTTCTGAGATACGCGGCGATGTAACCGATCTGAAGCAAAACCTGGCCAACGTGGCTCTGAGTCTGCAAGACACCCAGCAGAACATCGAAAGCCCGCTGGCACTGCATTTCAAGGGGGTCACGCTTACGCCTGGGGGTTACATGGCGGCAGAAACCGTGTGGCGTTCTCATGCGCTGGGAGCCGACATTAATACGCCGTTCAATTCGGTTCCCTTCGCGGGCGCGACGGCGAGCCACATCTCGGAGTTCTTTGGATCTGGGCGCCAGTCCCGCGTCTCGTTGCTGGCGGAAGGCAGGTTGGGGATGGCCGCGCTCACCGGCTACGTAGAAACCGACTTCTTGTCAGCCGGCATCACCTCGAACAACAACCAAAGTAACAGTTACAGTCTCCGCCAACGGCAGGTGTGGGGTCGGGCTGCTCTAGATAATGGATGGAGCTTCGCTGGGGGCCAGATGTGGAGCCTGGTTACCGAGACCAGGAAGGGCGTAGATAACCGCACCGAGGCATTGCCGATGGTCATCGACGCTCAGTATAACGTCGGGTTCAGTTGGGCGCGGCAATTTGGTTTCCGGGTGGCCAAAAAGTTCGGCGACAAGCTGTGGTGGGCGGCGTCGGTAGAAAACTCTCAGGCAACCCTAGGAGGACATCTCGCCCCGGGTCAAAACAATTTCGTGATCGGCTCACAAGGAAGTGGCGGCGGGTTGTACAACGCCACAGCCAACTATTCCTTCAATCCGTCGCCGGACTTTGTCACCAAGGTAGCTTACGAGCCGGGTTGGGGGCATTATGAAGCTTTTGGGCTGATTAGCGATTTCCGCGACCGCATTTTTCCGTGCGGCGGAGTCATATCAGCGACCAACGGCGTATTGCCCCCTCCCATCCCGTGCGGCACGGGCAACATTCCCAACGCGAGCGGTGCCTACAGCAACAGCAGAATAGGATGGGGCGCCGGTATTAATGCGCGTGGAACGCTTGCGAAGCACGTCGATATCGGGATTCACCTCATGGGAGGCCAGGGCATCGGGCGCTACGGCTCGGCCGGTCTTCCAGACACTGTAGCGCGTCCGGACGGAGTGCTGGTCCCGCTCCGCAACTATCAGGCGCTGGCCACCCTGGAATGGCATTCCAAACGACTGGATGTCTACGCGAACGTAGGCGGTGAGTACGAAGCTCGGACTGCCTTTCTTGTCGGCGGGAAGGGGGCCGGCTATGGCTCAACCCTATTTAATAATTCGGGCTGTTACACCGAAGCACCCCCGAGTCCCACGGCGATTAACGTGGACACGCCGGTGTCCACCACTAGCAACAGTCCGACCGGCAGCGGAACCGTGCCAAGTCCGGGTTCGGCAGGAACGCCGCTGACCCCGGGTTTCAACCCCGCCAATCCGCCCAACTGCACCGGGGACACCCGGTCAATTTTGGAGGGTACCATTGGGTTCTGGTATCGCTTCTACCGAGGACCCAAAGGGACACTCCAGTGGGGAACACAGTACTCCTATATTGATCGCAACACTTGGTCCGGAACAGGAGGCAATTTTGTGACGACGGGAAGCCTGTTAACCAATCCGAGCGCCTTGGACAACCTAGTCCTAACGTCCTTTCGGTACTATCTGCCGTAAAGCGGACGAAGCTTAGGCTCCAGTCCAAAGGTCGCAGCATGATGTGTGATCCTGATGAGTAGAGCGAATGGGTCGTGTTGGGGTTTCCGAGCGCGACAGAGGTGCCGACAGGAACTCTGAACAGGGTCTGGATCGAGGTGCATGCCCCTCATCTTTGTAGTTGACGGTGTGGTTGAGCGCAGCAGCCTCGCGCGTCATACGCTAGAACACGCGGGTTATGCGGTCGAAGTGTTCGCCACGGCGCAGGAATTCGGATCGGCTGAGCGTGACCTGCCGGACTTGTTCCTGATCGCGTTGAAATTGCCCGATGGCAGCGGAATAGACCTATGTCGCAGAATTCAGACAAGTCATCGGGGGAGCAGCACGCGAACCATTCTGGTTGCAGACAGCCAGGCGGAGAGATATCGTGCGGCTGTTGCCTCCGGCACCGACGATTTCATCATTAGTCCCTTTGCTCCAAGCCAGCTGACTTCCTGCGTTCAGGCTGTGGTTGATCGCTTTGTGCCGCCGCAGGCATTATCTGGTTCTTCGCCAAGAGAGGCCGAAATCGTGATCGATTCCTCGGCCATGAGAGTTACAGTCCGAGGAAATGAAATTACCACCACAACGTTGGAGTTTCACTTCATTGACTATATGGCTCGGCACAGCAGGAAAGTGCTCACGCGAGATGCTCTCCTGAATGCGGTGTGGGGAGATCTGCAATTTGTAGCACCGCGAAACGTAGATGCCTGTGTCGGGCGGATCCGCAGAAAGATTGAACCTGATCGCTTCTCGCCAACCTACCTCAAGACCATTCGTGGAGTCGGCTACAAGCTGGATGCAACGGCTATTTGGGAAGGAACGTCGAAAGAGTCGTGCCAGTGTGTCATTTGCTCATCACGCTCATCGCGCGTCCGGGCAAGAATGGCAAGCGGTATGCCACGGCGGCGAATTGCCAAATTGCCACCTAGCTTTAGCTAGTACTCAGACGCGCCTCTAGGCTTGAAACCCAACATTCTCTAATGGCGTAGGCCCGACCAGGGTAGTCCAACGGTACGCAAGTAACGGGAAGGATTGTTTCGAGTCTCACCTTTGGGCCGCGGCTTTTCTCTTTCTAAGCAGTTCGGACTGAGTCGTCCTGGACGGGCCAAAGGATGGAGCACACGCCTCACAAGTACATCTTTCCGTCCAACTGGGCCAGGTAGCAACCGCATCGAAACGGTAGCCCACTCCGCGAATCGTTTTAAGGTATGTTGGTCGGGTTCGGTCGGGCTCAATCTTGCCACGTACGCGCCGTATACAGGCATCCACGCTGCGCGGAGTCACGAATTGCATTTCGCCCCAGACCGCATCGAGCAGCACGTCGCGAGTGAACACCTGTCCCCGGTGTCGGGCAAGGTAGTCCACTAGCCGGAACTCCAAAGTCGTGGTTACCACTTCATTTCCACGCACCGAAACCTTCATCGCCGCACGGTCAATCACAATATCCGTTGGCTCGGCGACGGTGCTCGGGACCGGTCGCCCCAGGCGACGCAGCACCGTTTGCACGCTAGCTAATAATTGACGCGGATTGAAGGGCTTGGTGACACAATCATCTGCACCCGCCTGAAGGCCCGCATCACGGCCCGCCTCGCTAGAGTCGGAATTGAGAAGAACTATGGCAGTCTTGGCGAGCAAAACGTTGTTGCGAATGCGTGCGCAAAGATCCAGTCCAGTACTGTCTGGCAATGTGGCAGCCACCAACACCAGTGACGGCTGGCTCACCTGCGCCTCTTCAATCACTGCGGCAGTGGAAAATGTGCGGACGGAAAAACCTGCGTCCTCCAGGCAACGTTGTGCCAGTTGACAAGCGCCGATTTCGGCCTCCACCACAAAAACCATCTGCCTCATATCAAGTGCTCCGCAATTTCTCTAAGAACACCTCGCGAAATCATGCGAGCGCGGCTCTGCGCACCCGCCTTTCGCTCCAAGTGGATTCCGAACGTAAGAAAGTGGAGCGCAACCAGCGTGCAACCTGCGACTGGCACTCTAACGGGTCAAGCAACAGCGGACGATTTACCGCCGTGCAATTTCATTTCCGGTGTCGAAGTGTAGTCCGATGTGTGTAGTGCGTCTGTGACCGAACGATGAATACTGCGTTAATTCTGGAGCACCATGAATGATGTGGTAAATGTGATAGTCCCGGAGTGCAGGTGGGATGTTGTCGGGACCATGCAGTTTGGGAAGATGCCACTGCGTTTCTAAGAAAGGTCAGGCCAGATATTTCTTCTCAGGTCGTGAGGAGGCATGATGGCCAGACGGGCGCTATTTTTCATGAAGTATTCATCTTCGCATCACAGTCCCGTGCCGGAGTCAGGGCTAGTCTTGCGAAATGTTCCTTCCGTCCAATTGTTGGCCATCGGCGGTGAGGAAAGAGGTGGGGTGCCGAAACAGAGCCCTGAGCCTCGATTGTAGTGCTGTGCTTTTGATGGTTCTGATCAGCTCGGCCCAAATGAGCGCGGCCGCCGGGACAATCTTTCTTGGCAAAGCGTCCTGCGACGGTGGCAATGGTGCTGGTCCGATCGCAGTTGCCGATGTGAGCGGCGACGGGAAACCCGACTTTGTGGTCCTCCAGGACGGCGCGGAGGTCTGGTTGGGCAACGGCGATGGAACCTTTCAAAAAGCCCAGAACTACCAGTCCGGTGGCTACGCTCCCCTTTCAATCGCGATTGCGGATGTGAACGGGGATGGCAAGCCTGACCTGCTCGTTGGCCACTATTGCTTCAGTGCTAGCGATTGTTCGAGCGGTAGCGTGGGTGTTCTGGTCGGCAACGGGGATGGGACCTTTCGGACGGCCCAGAACTACGACTCGGGTGGATACGCCGCAACTTCAATTGCGGTGGGAGACGTAGACGGGGATGGCAAGCCCGACGTGCTGGTCCTCAATTTTTGTGAGAGCTCCAGCGCTGCTTGTCTGAACAGTCTCATAAGCGTTCTGCGGGGCAATGGAGATGGAACTTTTCAGGCGTCCCAGACCTACAGTTCTGGGGGCCGCTTTGCGCACTCATTCGCGGTCGCCGATGTGAACGGAGACGGCAAGCTCGACCTTTTGGTAGCCAACCAATGTGCTGTCGGCTGCCAACCTCCGGGCCTCGGCAATATCGCGGTCTTGCTGGGCAACGGCGATGGAACCTTTTTGCCAGCCCTGAACTACGACTCGGGTGGTCTGAATGCATATTCGATCGCGGTGGGTGATGTCAACCAGGATGGCAAGGCCGATCTGTTAGTTGCCAATCAGTGTGTCAACAGCAGTAGTGACTGTGGTCTCGGCCCGGGAGAAGCAGGTGTGCTTTTGGGCAATGGTGACGGCACCTTTCAAGCCGCCAAAACGTACAACTCAGGCGGCGTCGGTGCATTCTCCGTTATTGCCGGTGATATGAATGGCGATGGCAAGCCCGATCTCTTGATGTTGAACGGTTGTACGAACGGCTTTTGCGCGAACGGATCTGTACTTCTGGGCAACGGTGATGGAACCTTTCAAGGGGCCATAAACTTTGACTCGGGTGCCTTTGCAGACTGGGCCGCCGTGGCAGACGTGGACGGCGACGGTAAACTTGACTTACTCACATCGACAAATTGTGCAGCAAGCTCTTGTCAGGGTAAGGTAACAATCTTGCTTAATGTTATTCCTCCGACGGTTACCACAACCGTTGTCACCGCAAGCGCTTTTGCAAATCAGACGGTTACCTTCACGGCCACAGTGGACGCCCAGAATAGTGGGCAGCCGAGCGGCTCGGTCACTTTTAGGTTGGAGACGCCCAACGCAAGTCAGATTGCCACCGTGCCTCTGAGCGGGAAACAGGCTAGCTATACCAAGACATTTCTAAGGGCTGGAACGCGCATCGTTACGGCCATTTACTCCGGAGACAGCAACTTTCAGCCGAGTGGCTCGCCCCCGCTAAGCGAGGCGGTTCCACCCATCGCGACTATCAGAGGTTCTCTGCCACCGCCGCTGACGAAAGACAGCAGCGGAAACTTTGTCGCGATGGTGACCGTTACCAACCGTGGCAATGTCACGATTTCCTCCGCGCAGGTGACCCTGGCTGGAACCACGCTTGGCTCCATGCCACTTCTTGCCACACCGCCTCCCGTTACCAATTTGGCGCCCGGAGGAAGGGCCACGGTTACGTTGACGTTTCCCTCCATAGCCGCTCTGTCTGCGGCAACGACTGCGGCTTTGAAGGTGAGCGGCACTTATTCGGCGCCAGCGGTCTTGCTCAACGGCAATTGGGCATTACGCTTCCGCAGCGTGAGTCTGAAGTAGGGGCCTCATCATCCTCCGCAGTACAGCATGAAGGAGATTGCAGAATATGAAGCCAAACGCAGTGGTCCATCTATTTGTTGGTTTGCTTGCCATTGTGTTCTGCTCTGCGACGGCACACGCCGATTCAATTGGCATCACGCTTACCCAGATCAGCCAGTCGGGTGCTGCCGGGACAATAGTTACCTTTGATGCTAGGCTCACGAACCTGACCAGCAGCCCCGTTTTTCTCAATGGTGACAGTGCCACGACCTCCACGTCGTTCCTGACCGTGGATGACAATCCCTTTCTGAACAATGCGCCACTTTCCCTCGCGGCGGGGGCAAGCAGCGGTCCATTTGCGCTCTTCAATGTGCTGATTGCTCCGGGGACTGCGGTGGGAACATACGGCTTCAACACGTTTTCCATCCTTGGCGGAGCGGACGGTAGTGCCTTTGCCCCCACCGGCTCTGCACAGTTTGCCGTGACTGCCTCGCCCGTACCCGAGCCAGGCACAATCAGGTTGCTGGTGACAGGAATGCTCGGTTTGGGAGCCTGGGGTCGATTGAGGCGGCACGGATCCTAAGATCTGAGTTCGGGCCTGATCAGAACTTGTTTTCAAATTGCTTCTAAGGGTAACGGTCCGAGAAATTGTCCAAATTTTAACTTTCGCTGGTCCGAAGCCTGCTAGCGTTTTGGTCTTATGCAAAAGTCGGAACATCAGCCGACGTGCGTCGCGGGGTCGAGGTAAGGCACGGGATGACCGGCGCAGGGGCCAATCCGTTGCGAACAGACACCGAATCAACCTCTCCAGTCGTGTTTCTGATGACCGACAGCTTCAATACTGGGGGGAGCGAACGCCAGTTTGCCGAACTCGTCAGTTCTCTTGACCGAGCCAGGTTTCGAGTCCAGGTGGGTTGCATCCAGAAGCGTGGAGGTTTTCTCGAAAACCTCGGCGAAGTGACAGAATTTCCCCTGGTTGGGAGTCTGTACAACTTGCACTCGCTGGGTACACGTTTCCGCTTAGCGGGTTTCCTGCGGGATTCGCGGGTCGCAATCGCGCAGACGTTTGATTTTTATACGAATCTCACACTGATTCCCGCCGCCCGGATGGCTCGCGTGCCGGTTGTGATTGGCAGTCTGCGCCAACTGGGTGATCTGCTCACCCCGGCGAAGCGTAGGGCCCAACTGGCTATGCTCGGCTGGTGCGACAGTGTCGTCTGCAATTCGCGGGCGGCCGCGAACCGGCTAATTGAACAAGGAATCCCGGCAGGTCGACTCGCCGTCATTGGCAATGGTCTCCCTCCTTCGGCCTTTGCCTTGACTGCGCCTGTGTTGCCGCGCCGTTCCGGTCTTCTTCGTGTTGGCATGATCGCAAGAATGAACACGCGATCCAAGAATCACCAGAGTTTTCTTCGCGCCGCCGCTCGCTTGCAAGGCAAGTGCCCTGATTTAGAGTTTATCCTGGTAGGCGATGGCCCGCTTCGGCCTGTGCTTGAGCGTGAGGCGAAAGATTTAGGCATTGGCGGGCGAGTTCAGTTTCTGGGAGATCGGCGCGATATTCCAGCAATCCTGGCTTCCATAGATATTTCCGTGCTGCCCTCAGATTCGGAGAGTCTTTCCAATACCATCATCGAATCCATGGCGGCGGGAGTGCCAGTCGTCGCCAGTCGGGTTGGAGGAAACCCCGAACTAATCGACGAAAGGCGAGGAAGCCTGGTTGCCCCGGGCGACGAGGTGGCACTGGCGGCTGCGATAGAACGCCTCTTGTGCGATCCTTTTATGCGTGCGGCGATGAGTGTCAATGCGAAAGCGTTCGCAACGGCAAACTTCACGATCGTGCAGATGCGACAGAGCCATGAAGAACTCTACGCAGAGCTGCTCTCGCAAAAACTGAGGCCTCGCGCAAAGCGGCACTTTTTTCCGCCTCGTGACCCTGACGCGGACCCAGGACCGCTGCGCGTGGCCGTGGTCGCCCCATCATTACGCTACGTAGGCGGGCAGTCGGTACAAGCCGACTTGCTGATGACGAACTGGCGGAACGATCCCGCAGTCGAAGCTCGCTTGATCACAATTGATCCTCCTTTTCCAATCGCTCTGAGGTGGGCGGAGGGAATTCCGTTTTTGCGCACACTTATCCGTGAACCACTCTACTTGCGGGTGCTTTGGCGAGGCTGTGCGAACGCGGACATCGCCCATATTTTTGCCGCCTCCTACTGGTCTTTTTTGCTAGCGCCAGCCGCGGCATGGGTGATCGCGCGCTCCAAGGGAGCAAAAACGCTGATTCACTATCACAGTGGCGAAGCTCGAGACCATCTGCGGCGGTCTCGCACCGCGCGGAAAATTCTCGCTAGTACAGACCGGCTGGTGGTGCCCTCCCAGTATCTCGTCGAAGTCTTTCGAGAATTCGAATTGCAGGCGCGAGTCCTACCCAATATCGTGGACTTGAGTCGGTTCTCCTTTCGCTTACGCGAACCAATTCGACCTCGTCTGGTCTGCACCAGGGGATTCCATTCGTACTACGGCGTGGACATCGTGGTGCGCGCCTTCGGTGAAGTGAAGCGAGCTTTTCCGGAAGCCCGCCTTTACTTGGCAGGAAGCGGTCCACAAGAAGCGCAGATCCGCGCCCTGGTGAGGCAGTTGAGGCTCGACGACGTTAAGTTTACCGGTATCATGTCGCGTCAAGAAATTGGGAAGGTGTACGACCAGGCCGACATATTTATCAACGGGTCTCGACTGGATAACATGCCGGTTTCGATCCTGGAAGCATTTGCTTCTGGAACTCCTGTGGCCAGCACCAGCCCTGAAGGGATGGGATATGTGATTAAGCACGGATGCACCGGCCTATTATCCGAGCCCGACGATTTTCGAGCGTTGGCCCAAAATGTAATACGCCTGCTGAGGGAACCCGATTTGAGTTCCCGCATTGCCGCGGCTGCCTATGAGGAGTCTGAGCGCTATCGTTGGACGAAAATACGCGAGGAGTGGCTCGAAGTTTATCGTTCTTTGGCCGGGCAGGGCTGCGAAGGCACTCGAGGACTAGCTAAGTGTCGCGTAGAATTGCCGAGCCCGACCCAGCAATGATCGAAACTTCGAAGGCGTGCTCGGCAACGGCTGTGCCGGTCATGCATCCAGAGATGGACTGATGGATTTTGTTGCCGGAGTATTCGCCTCCAAATTATTCCGGCCCTTGTCTACCCGAATTAGCCGGTCTTGAAGGCCTCGTCAGCCTTGCCTGGCTTCCGACTCATTTTCACACGCACCGGCTTGCAAAGAGATTGTCCGCCACCGGGCCTGCCTATCAGGATGCAACGGGAGAAAAAGGCACCAGTTGTCGCGAAGGGCCCATTCTATCCTGTCCAGTCATGCTCCAGGAGGTGCGAAATTCGGTATTGGTGCGTGTAGCGAATCTGACCGACCTGTGGGAAACTGTGGGCATGACTAACCAACCTACAGCCCAGCAGCAACGCCCCCAGCACCGCGAAGACCATAAGATCCAGAAACTCATGGAGCGCGTCGAATTGAAGCTGGCGCCTCAGGCGAAGACGATACGCGAATCCAACCAAGCAAGCTCTAAAAACTAGCCGCGTCGAACGTGACCTCAGGGCGATCACGGGCTCGGCACGATGCCCGCTCCGGAGTCTGCACTTTTTGATGATCGCGAGTCAGCAACCGTCTTCCGACTCGTTAAGGGAAACCGTGGACTGGCGATCGCTCAAGCTTCCAGAATAGGGAACCACGCCGAAGTCATTGTGTTGCTTGCCTCGAATGCGCGGCTGTTAGCTTCCTTTTGTGAAGCCAGACACCCGAGAGAATTTTTCTGGCGTAAACGTGGACCTTTCAGGCGAAATAACCCCCACCCGAGAGGTGAGGGTCGAAAATCCGCGAGCTGACAGTCGTCGGGCAAGTTCACACTGCGACCCGCTCGATGCGTGAAGGCCACGAAGTCCAGATTGTTTTGTTGTTTGTAATTGCGCAACATTTCGAGATGCAGCGGTGTGTCTATCGTGCATTCAAGCTCCTTCCTGCGTGGGCCGAGGCTTCAAACGCGATCCTCCGCGCTGGCTCCGTGCAGGATGGAAAGCTAACCGGGCACAACCTAGGTGAATCAATCCAGCGGGTGTAGTTCGGGACATTTCAGTTTCTGATCCCTCTGGCATAAAAGCAGGGACCCGGTTGGACTGGCGAACGAAAAGGAGAATAGCAGTCCGGGCACCTCTTCACTCCGCCATCAATGTTAATTGTCGGTTAAAAGGTTGCAGCAGCGCGGCTCGAATACAACGAGTGATCTCTCGCCAACAGTTTTGGCCGCTCCAGCCATGACGGGCTGACGAAATTGTCCAAATGTTAACTTTTGCCGGCCAAAAACATGCTAGCGTCTTGATCTCGAACACGGTCCCGAACATAGGGTCCAATGGGCACTGGAACTTCGGGGCGATGGACCTGGTTGGGTTCGCGCCGAAGGCGAGGCGTCAGTCGACTGTATTCCTCAGACGGCAGGGAGCCAATTCCCGGGTGAGTTTGTCGATCAGTATTTTCGGGTTGGGCTACGTCGGTTCGGTTAGCGCGGCGTGCTTTGCCCATATGGGGCATCAGGTCACAGGCGTAGATGTCAGTTGCGCCAAAGTGGAGTTGCTGCAGTCGGGCCGTAGCCCAATTATTGAAGCTCGAATGGATGAACTTGTTGCCGAGGCCCGCGGCACTGGCCGGCTGGATGCGACAACAGACGCCCACGCCGCCATACAGAAGTCGGACGTTTCCTTCATATGCGTCGGCACGCCCAGCTTGCGTAGTGGCAAAATCGATCTGAGCCATGTCGAACATGTATCCCGCCAGATAGGCGCGGCCCTCAAGCAGAAGGCGTCTCACCACGTGATTGTCCTTCGCAGCACTGTCTTGCCCGGCACGACTGAGTCCCTGGTCATACCCCTGCTGGAAACCGCCAGCGGTCTTCGGTGTGGGGAGGATTTTTCCGTCTGCTACAACCCCGAATTCGTTCGGGAAGGAAGCGCAGTTGCTGATTTCCTTGAGCCACCGTACACGATTCTAGGCGGCGGCGAACCTTGCCTGATGCCGTTGCGCGAGCTTTATGCGGGTATGCCAGGCGCTCTCTTTGAAATATCTATACCCGTCGCGGAGATGCTGAAATACGCCTCCAATGTGTTTCATGCGCTCAAGGTTGGATTCGCGAATGAGATCGGAACACTTTGCAAAAGCCTTGGGGTGGATACGGAGGCGGTGACTCGCATTTTCGCGTCGGACACCAAGCTGAACATCTCACCGGCGTATTTATCGCCGGGCTTTGCTTTCGGCGGGTCCTGTCTGCCTAAGGATCTGCGAGCGCTTGTGTGTCGCGCCAAAGAATTTGACCTCAGGCTTCCGTTACTTGAGTCGATCGTGCCGAGCAATTCCGAACATGTGAATCGCGCGGTTGAAGCGATATTGCAGAGTGGGAAGAAGAAGGTTTCAGTGCTGGGCCTGAGTTTCAAAGCTGGGACCGACGATTTGAGGGAGAGCCCGCAAGTTCAATTGATCAAAAGGCTTCTGGGAGAAGGGTGTCAGGTGCAGGTTTGGGACCGTGATGTATCATTGGGCCGATTGGCGGGTTCCAATCGCAGATACATCGAAGAGGTGATACCCCACATAGGTTCGTTGCTCTCTACCGATCTGGGCCAGATTGTGCGCAGCGCGGAAGTTATTGTGATCGGCACCAAATTCGTGGACGGGAACCATCTAAACGGGCACCTGCGTCCAAGCCAGACAATTATTGACTTGGTGAACCTAGACCCGTCCCGGCGTCCCCACAGCGCAGCCAAGTACGAAGGAATCTGTTGGTAACAATGCGTAGTTTTGTGAGGTCGGAGCTCCCATCTTGTAATTTGACTTCGCCAGGCTCGCCACTATTGCTGGCGTGTGCTTCTGGCATTGTGCCAGATCAAGTTAGCCGCGATGGCTCGACGTCCAACCTCGTAAGCGCCCGACACATGCGAGAACCGCCAACCCGAGTCCGAACAAAAGGGCAGAAGATGATTCCGGAGCTACACTTGGCGCCGGGTCAGGTGTATCCACAATGCATCGCGGGGAGACCGCAATACTCCCTCCAAAAGAGCCTAGTGCAACGCCCAACGATCTTCCGGCCGTCGAGATGGCTGCCGGCTTCGGGCTACCAGCTCCCTTCTCTACAATCGACGAACCGAACTGCAGGCTCGAAACATCGCCAGCCGAGGTATTGTCGGGAAGAGTCTGAGCGGCCCCAGTTTTCGTGGAAACCGCGCCCCTCAGACTCAAACGGGATAAGTCCTGGCTGTCGGGCGACAGAGCGACCGAGGACGCGTTTGCAGAATGAGAAATCAGAAAGAGTACAGACAACGCAAAGCCAGCCAGCGTTACAGGGGACATCGGCGGTACCTCACCCTTCGACTAGAAATTGGGTCAAGGATAACGGCGCCAATATGGCTGGAATATGACATCAATGTGAATTCTCGGTTAACGCTCACCCAAGGATAACGGCGCCAATATGGCTGGAATATGACATCAATGTGAATTCTCGGTTAACGCTCACCCAGATTTCGGATGCGCCCGTCATTCAACAGCAACATGGTTGCCCAGTCAGCAAGTCGTTCTGTGGAGATTTCCTTCTGAGGGCGTTTGTCCATGGCCTCCTGGATGTGCTTCAACTCAATGCGGAGCTGTTTACGGCTCATGACCCAAAGGCGGGTGGTCGAAGTCCCTCTCCAGTTCGCCCCGGACAAACACGCGAATCTTTCACGTCCTACTTCACGCCGTACCAATGATCGCGCTTTGATGCTGTGTATGTATCGGCGTTGGATGTGTGACCATGCACCCAGGGCGGGAGACCAAGAACAGGACCACAAGCATTACAAGGAGACCGACGAAGGCCACAATCAGGCCGCGCCGCCGCATTGGATTTGGAATTGTTTGCAGGTTACCCATCGACTCTGGGACTACTTCTTGGAGCGACGAACAAAGCTCCGGAAGCAACGCTCTATAAAGCCGCCAAAGCAGCAACATGGGCAACCACTGGAAAGTAAATGCAGAAATAATGTAGGTGATGAGGGCGAATTCCAGTTTGCGCGCAAGGGGACCGGGACGGTCGGAAGAGGCCCCAGACAGGTTTAGATTGGGTCCCGGTGGGCACATCAATGGACAACAATTGCAATCCCTAAGAGAACTCACTCAAACCTCAGCCGATCTCCTCGCAAGTAATCAAACCGAACGC
>Ga0070697_100000898_pt1 | contig 22405 bp, 20 predicted proteins | sample KBSK1501metaG_FD_65475 | JGI IMG/M metagenome (GOLD analysis project Ga0070697, IMG submission 65475) | Corn, switchgrass and miscanthus rhizosphere microbial communities from Kellogg Biological Station, Michigan, USA - KBS K1-50-1 metaG | ecosystem: Host-associated > Plants > Roots >... | reverse complement strand
GGGGGCTTGAAAGCCGATGGAACCGCCGTGTGCGTCCACCAGACTAGAAGATCCACCCTGGAGATGAAAGATCTGCGCTCGGCTTTGCCTGCCAGCCAGCCCGACGAACAAGAACAGGATCGCCGTTTTGTGAGCGATTCGTCGGCCCGATTGGAAGAAGGAGCTCATGGCCGCGTCACAAAACGTTCAGCGGCGCCTCAAGGTTGAAGCCGCGCAAGTGAAGCACGACTTTCTTCGGAGGCCCGTCTTCTTTCCAGTCGACTTCAAACTTGCGGCTCTTGTGCGGATATACCGGGAAGCCAGCATCTTCGATGTGCTTTTTGTCGCCGACAACTTCCGTCATAAGCACGCGGCCGAAAGCATCGCTGGTCGAATCCACTTTGAGCCGCACCTTGCCGCTTTGCTTGTCAAAGGCGGCCTGCAATTGCAGTTCGCGCTTGGCAGCATCTTTCTTGGGAAGTATGTAAACCGTGTGCGGCAGCAGGATATTGACGTTCAATCCAGATTCCGTTCGCAGGCCGCTTCCGCTGAAGCCGGCATAGATCACGAAGTAAGCGGGCAGCGACTTTGCTTTCGCCTTGTAATTTACAGTGACAGTCTGCTTGGGTTGAATGCGAAAACTTTTGGCGGAAAACTTCACGTCGATTTCCGGATCGAGGGGCCGGTAGACGATGTCCCCGTCCTCGGTAACGGTGAAGCTCTTTGCCTCAAGCACTACATTTGAGGGTAGAAATGCGTCGTTGATTAACTGCAACGAGCCATTCGCCTCATTGCGGTACTCACTGAGTAACGGTTGAATTGTCTGAGCCTGTAGAACCGGGCACGCCAGCAACAGAAACAAATAAAGAGTGCGGACGACGCGCGCCCGCACTCTCGAATGTACGGCTGGCTTCGACATGAACAGTGACCGATTACGGCGTGGCTTGAGCTTGAACATTCAGGGTGCCAGCGTAAGTGTCCGCGTTCAGGTTGGGTAAGGCGCTCAAGTTCAGGTTGAATTCGAAACTCTCAACCTGAGTCGCGCGCCGCGTTCCAGGAGCCACCCCATAGTTGGCCAGGGTACGGCTTGCGCCCGCCACACCGAAACCGGCAGCGCAAGTGCCGTTGACTTGGGCGAAGGTTGGGAGCAACGCTCCGCCGCGAACCTCAATGGCCGAAGACGGAATATTGTCAACCGCGCCCGTCATCGCTGTGGCGGCAGCGCCAAAGTAAGCGCACAACCGCACATTGGTTCTGGTGTTGTTGAGGCGATAGTCAGTCGTGATTGCCACAGTGGTCCCCGGGCCGTTAGTGGCGCTTCCCGGTGTTACCGTGCCGAAGTTATAGCTTCCGACGGCTGGCGACACCGTCAAACTCTCGTTCACTGTCGCGGACAACGAGATCGATTGTGCGCCCGACGTGAGCTGCGCAAACGCGCCCGTTGTTCCTAGAGTCACGATGATTGCCGCCATCGCGAAGCGGATCCACATATTCATTTTCATAACTTAATCTCCTGAGTTTTAGTGCGGCGGTCCTGTCGAAACAGCCGTTTTTAGCTAAGGACCTAGGGGTGGGATGCGCTGACTGTAACACGCCCTGAACGGGAGGCAAGTGTACTTAAGTAACTGAACACACGAAGGTAACAACTCCTTGCTTAGAAGCTGTTAGTCGGCGGAAATTGGGCGAACTACGGGCTTGCCTGAGCCTGGATAAACAGAGTGCCGGAGTACGAATCGGCCGGCAGGTTTGGCAACGTAGATAGGTTGATGTTGAACGCCAGAGTATCCACTTCGATGCCAGTCTTATTACTTCCCACGATTCTTACTGAGAAAATCTGCCGGGCCGCGCCTGCGGCTCCAAACGGTCCAGTCTGATTTATCGGCGAAAGCGGGCCTCCGTTGATGCGCAACTCCACTGCCGATGAGGGGATGTCAGGGCAAACAGCGCCGCACGCGGAAAGATGGGCCAGCGCCGCGCTAGCGCTGCCGAAGTACGCCCAAACGGTGAGAGGCTTAGCTGCGCCAGGATTTAGGTTGCTCCAGGCAGTCGTAACTACTATGGGGGCGCTGCCATTATTGGTCGCTGATCCAGGAGCCAGAGGATTGCCGGTGGCATTGGTCCAGGTCACCAGATTTCCGCTGAGCGCCACGGTCAGCGATTGGGCGCAGAGACAACCGGGCATACACAGCGCCAGAGCGCAGACGATGAGATAGAAAACTTGTCGCCGCCCATTTTCAATCATTATTGGCGCGGAGTTTATCATTCGCTGGTTCCGTTCTGGCTGATATTCACGCGAATGCTGATCTCTTTGGTACCGCCATCCGCCACTCCGGCCAGCGCGATTTCAATGGTTCCATTTAGAGTTCCGCCCGCGGAGAGACGGCCTGCAGCAGGCAGTCCAAGGGCAAAAACCGGGGATGATTGAAGCGGCTTCTGGCTGGAGAGCACTGTAATCTTGTCGCTTCCGTCGCTTACCATCCGCACGGTGCCGTTAGTGGAGTCTGTGGATGCAGCACGCAGGGTGAAGCTCTTCACATTCGAGCTTAGCGACACTGGAATCAGCAGGAGCGATTTGCCGTCCCCGGTGATTCGGGCGTGGACCAGAAAACGATCTGGGCCTTCAGCAACGACCTGCGCCCAAACCACACCGTCGCGCACGGCGAAAATCTTTGGCTGAAGCTTCAAATTCGGAAGCACCGTCGCCATCATGCCGACGGCTGCTGGCCTGGAATTGGTTTGCGCGGAAGCGGAAGATAGCGCCAGCAGAAGAAGAGCTGCATTTGCGCAATATCGAACCGTTCGTGCAATCGTCGGCATGCGGTTGGAGAATGCAACTGCTGAACCAACATCCTACGCTTCTAAGTGATTGAAAACTCGGGCTGAATGATTCTGTAACCACTGCATCTGTCCCAGGTGGGAACCAGAGCGTCCAGAAATTGGGACGGTTAGGGAATTGGGACGGTTGGGATCAAAAAGCTGCTGGCGGGAGACGGCTGTTCTCACTTGTGATTCTGGTGATTTGTAACCTGGCGATTTTAGAGCTCGTTTTTTTCGTTTGTCATCCATACCGCGAAGCGGAGAGGGACTCTGCAGTTTGCTTCAGGCGCCACCAGGCTGGTCGTGTTCGCGGCAACTTACAGATCCCTCGTTGCCGGGCTCCTCGGGATGACAATTTCGCAGGTAAGAAAAATGAAGCTGGTGCCCGGAGACGGACTCGAAGCGTCACGCCCCTTTCGGGGCCCGGGATTTTAAGCTGAGGCGCTTAGCAGGCGTGAGCCGAGCGCGAGCCTGCTGCCGAAGTCCCGAGCGAAGAGAGGGATCTCTAACCTTGAAGCTGGTGCCCGGAGACGGACTCGAACCGTCACGCCCCTTTCGGGGCCCGGGATTTTAAGTCCCGTGCGTCTGCCGATTTCGCCATCCGGGCAAGCAAGCGGCGCTTGCGGAAATTGTACCTGCTGCTCTGCGCGGCGGGCTTTCCCGAATGCTTTTTGCTCGTGCTCTTACCGCCGCCGGAAGCTATACACCGGGGCATATCAACGTAGTTTCTGGATGCCTTGAGCAGTTGGGAGCTTTCGTCGCCATAGAGAGTGCAGCACGAATTACATTAGGCCAGCAGGTGGCCTATATCAACTATGCTGGAAAGAGATTGTGCGCTGACGTTTATCAAAAGCCAATCGAGACGAGCTACTTCCTTGGAGCAGAGTAGTCTCGTGTCTCAGGATCAACGTACGGGTCGAACTTCGAAGATGGCGACCCTTCGAAAATCTTTTCATAGACACCGCTTTTTAGCTGGACGTCTCTAAGTAGTGTAGGCAGGCACTCGCTGTCGAAGACTGTGTAAACCAGTGTCCCGCTAGCTTCCCAAATGTTCGACCGTGTCAACAGACCGAATAAACGTCCGCCGGCGTTTCGCTTTGCAGAGTTCGCTACTCTACTGATGACTCTATTTTTGTGCAAACGCACTAATATGGGTTGTGTTATTGGATGAAGTGGGTCTTCATAATTGCCGTAGTAGGACATTCGAGTCAGCGTGAGTCGATACCCGCCGAACGATTCTCCACCCGCTGGTTCAAATCCGAATTCTAGATCAATCCTGCGAACGCCAATTTTCTTCAGTTCATCCATCCAGTCTTCGTGACCAATTTCTCCCTTCAGATTCGCTCTAAGTGCCAGTGCCAGGTACGTGTTTGGTGGAAGTTCACTCAAGAGCTTGGCCCGTTCGCTTGAGCAGGAGGTTGGCGTTTCCTGTGGTTCCGATGCATGCGAAGGAACAGCTCCGACTAGGAAAGAGAATACGAGAACCCTTGCCCAACACGCGAGCAATACGTTCATTGTTGTTGACACTTTAAAAACGAAGTAAAAGATGTGCCTGTCACTCATTTCCGGTGTACTTGTATTACCGAAGTCCCATTGGTGGCTGTGAAGTCCGTGCATCCTTCCGCGTTGCAGAAAAATCCAATGATTCCACCAAGAACTGCAAAATCATCGAACATACTACCAGTTGATACTCTTCCACCACCACCGCGAAGGATCCCGCAATTAGACTTAATTGTTTGCAACTGTTCTGGCGTAGCTACAAACAGTTGATTATTCGCTGGGGAAAACTCAGCAAAAATATTTCCTCGAAATCTCTGCAATAAGCCGATCTCTCCAGATACTCCAATATGGCTCTGGTTAAGGAGAAAATGCGCTAGTTCATGCCGACCTACCCTACGAAAACCAAGACCGAGGTTGAAGGGTTGATCCGGACTTTGAGCTACGACCTGACTAAATGCTGCCCTTAATTCATCCCCAACAAGCGCATGCCGTAAGTTGAAGCTCACTCAAACCGAAATGAGGATGGGTTCTTGGTTACTCGACCAACACTGCTGTGGATCTGACTTCTGGTTTGGGCCTTTCCTCTGCGCTATCGTGAATCGCGCTGGGTGATCGGTCAGCTTCCGCCACTGGGCCTAGCCTGTGAATTTCTTCCACTACTGCTCCGGTTAAAGAGACCGCCAGCGGACCAAGGAGGAGTCCCAGGGGACCGAATACATACGTCCCGCCCAACATTGCCAACCCGACCAAGACGGGATGCTGTTTTTCGCGCGCACCCACCACCCACGGCCGAAGAATGTTGTCCAGCGAACCCACAACCAACGCTCCCCACAGCGCGAGCGCCAGCGCCTTCCAATAAGCACCCATAAAGACGAGGCCGATTGTGGCTGGTATCCAGACTAGAGTGGCACCCACGAAAGGTATAACGGAAGCGATCGCCCCGAACATCCCCCACAGCAGCGGAGAACCAATGCCAACGAACCAGAACCCCAGGCTGAGAAATGATCCCTGTGCCAGAGCTACGACAATAACCCCGTTTACGTTTGCAACGATTGATTCATGGGCAGCGCGCAACAGGTTGGCGGTTATCGAAGGACTTAAGGGAACCAGAGCAGCCGCGCGCCGGAGCCACTCATCGCCATACCGAAGGAGGTAATAGAGGAATATCGTTGCCAGTACAGTTGTCACCACAAGCGAAGTTACATTCTTGATCAACGCTCGCGTCTTGCTCATAAGATAGCGGGCGCCGACTTTCATGCCTTCCAGGAGCCTGTCTCGGATGGTTTCTTTGGCCACGGGCAGCCGTGTGGCCAGTGCGTCCACGATCCGATCGGTTTGGTGAGTGATCATCGCGGGCCATCCGCCTTCTTCAAGCGAACGCTGATTCAGCGCATGGTGAACCCTCGCCGCGTCCTTGACCACCCTAACGCATACGAATGAGAAGGTCGTCCCCAGTACAATGAATGTCGCAAGCGCCGTGAGAAGACTGGCCAATCCAGGCCGCAGTCGACGACTCATTCGCGTGTTGGCGGGATGCATCACGATAGCTAGCATGCAGGCCAGCAGGAAGGAGGAGAGAAACGGCCAAGCCATCGGCAATAGGAACAAGAGAAGAGCTGCGAGCACAAGCCCGAGGAGAATTCGTTGTCCTCGTTGCGACATAGAGAACCTCGAATCAAGCACCACCAGTGGCTTACTGGTGCATAACAAATGTACACCCTCAACTTCACTCAGAGCTGTAGTTTGGATATGTGCCAGATGCCCTCGTGTAGCATGGAAGCTCCATGATCCGAACTGCTGCCACAGTTTTGCTATATGTGAGTTTCCTGGCTGGGCTCGCGCGCCTTGGAACTTGTCAGACCAGCGCCGAACTGCAGACTTACTTTAAGGAGTCCATCGGCCTGAGCCAGGAGCAGATCGCCGATCTCCAAACCGGAAAAGCAGTTGCCAAGGTCATGAAATCGCGCACGCCGGCTGAGATATTTGTCTTTGGCGCGGTATACATCAAAGCTGCCCCCGAAAGTTACGTTCATCTTGCAAGCGACTTCGACCGCCTTCGAAAACTTCCCGAATACCTGGCGCTCAGTAAAATCAGCAACCCTCCCCAACTCGCCGATCTTGAGGGCTTCAGGTTCGATAGCGATGACATAAAGGCTTTGAAGGAGTGCAAGCCGGGGCATTGTGACGTTCAGATTCCAGCACAAGCCATCGAAGCCTTTCGCCAATCCATTAACTGGTCTGCTCCTGATGTTGAGCAGCAAGTGAATCGCCTTCTTCAGCTCCGCGCCTTGGAACGCTTGCAGGAGTACCAGCGCGATGGCAATCAGGCATTAGGCATATACGTCGACAAGGAAAAGCCAACGGATGTTTCCAAACAATTTGAGTACATGCTCAGTTACGCGAGCGTCTTGCCGAGGTACGTGCCCGACTTTCATCGCTACCTGCTCGGCTATCCCAATGCCAAGTCGTCAAATCTAGAGGACATGTTTTATTGGGCCAAGGTGAAATTCGGACTGAAGCCCACGCTGCGCGTGGTGCAGCTTGTAACCTTGCGAGGGCGGTCGGCGAACGAACCGGCGTACGCCTTCGCCGAAAAACAACTCTACTCAAGCCACTATTTCGAGACCGCCCTGGACCTCACCTTTTGTATCCGAGACCCTGAGAATGCAAAGCAGCCCGGCTTTTACCTCATCAAGGCAATGGGCTCCGAGCAGGCCGGTCTGACGGGCTTTAAGGGCTCAATCGTTCGAAAAGTAGCAGTGGGCCGGACGGCAGGTTCTCTGGAAAAATCGCTCGCTGCTATCAAACAAACTTTGGAAGACAAGTAATAGCTAAACCGGGTGTGCCCAGCCGGAAATTGTACCTGCTGCCCTCGGTCGCCGGTTGACCGGGGCGGGCGAACTGAGCGAAACTGCAAGTTTCCGCAAGCGTCCGCGCATTAAATGGCTACAGCATTTTCCGCCAGCACGGAGAAGTCATTGGCACAGGTCAGTAGTCAGCCACAAAAGAAAGCCACTTGCAAAGCCGCACTGTTGAACCTCGACGAGGCTTCCGCCGGCGTTCTGCGCGATTCGTTCAAGCAATTTCGAATCGCCGCAGTAGAAGTCAATACCGACGATGGCCGGCCGTTTCAGGAGCAGAAATTCGACGCGTGTGTGTTGCGGCTGGAGCCGGGCTGTGAAGTGCTTTTGGAGGCCGGCCGCAACTCTCCCCGGAACCGGCACATGATCATCTACGGTATCTCCTTGCCGGGGCAGCACCTGCGCCAGGTTTCCAAATACGGCATCAACGTGATGTTGACCTATCCGCTGGAGCGCTCCGCCGCGCTGAAGGTGGTGAGATCCACTCATTTGCTGGTGCTGCATGAGTTCCGCCGCTACGTGCGCGTGCCCATGATCACCGAAGTGAAGCTTGAAGCGGAGCGCAGCAAGTACACGGCTACCAGCGTCGAGCTGAGCGGAGGCGGCATGTCCATGCAGGCCACGGCAAAGGTAAGTCTCGGCCAGCCGGTTGAATTGAGCTTTTCGCTCCCACAAACGAAACCGATCAGCGTGGCCGGAGTGGTTTCCTGGATTGAGTCTAATGATGGCACGGTCGGCGTCCGCTTCGACCCTAACGATAGCCGACGCTCGGCGGTGAAAGCCTGGATCGAAGACTATCTGGAACTCTGAGGCCGACAGCATCAGGGTACCCTGGCATTTCGCCTTAGTCCTCCCTGCTTTGTGATTAAGATTTTCGACTCATTGTTCTCGCTTGGCTTCTCCATTACTCTCGTCTGACAAGTTCAAATAAAGATGTTGGTCACCACAAGGTGGGGCGTTTCTCCTCTCCGCCTGACCACAAAGTGAACGGGGCCATATGCGAGATGGCCCCGTTGGCTTTTCGGCTTTATTGGGTCTTAGAGGTTGCTTCCAGGCTGGCGAGCAGCTCGGCCAGCTGCCTGCGAAATTTTTTCGGGTCGGTGATCTTGGTCTCGTGGGCTCGCAGGTGTTTCAGCAGGCGCGGCATGTCGTCGCGGAAAAGCTTACTCTTGTACCGGGCTCAGGGAGTCGCGGCAGGAAAGTCGCGGGAGATGAGGGAGATGCATGCTGCTGGTGCCATGCTGCATCGCGAGTTGCCGCACTGCACAAGTTTCAGGTAGCCTGTTCCATCTCACTCCGCATACAAGGAGATACATCTATGCCCGAGGACACCAACCAGGGGATCAACCCTGAAAACGAACAGCAAGAAGAACCCAGTCCAGAACGTAAATCGAGAAGGTCATCCGGCCGCAGTAGCGCGTCACGTAGCCGTTCCCGTTCGAGTTCGCGCAGTCAGTCCCGCTCCCGGAAGTCGAGTCGTGGTGCTCGCGCCAGTTCGCGCCGTTCCACAAGTAGCACCCGCGGTCGCAAGAGCGTCCGCACCGTTTCGCGGAGCAGTCGCAGCAGCCGCAGCAGTCGCGGCGGGCGCAGGGCGGCATAACCGGTGGTCGGTTGCAATCGGAAAGCGAGGCGAATAGAGTCGGCCTCAAGCAATGTTCGCCTCGCGTACCGCTTGGAAGCTTTCTCCTAATCGCCTCGCCATCGCGCTTGAACGCCTGAAGCAGAGCGGCAAAGAAGTTTTCGATCTTGCCGCTTCAAATCCCACCACAGTTGGTCTTCAGTACGACGAACCCTCCATATTCCAAGCCCTGACGCAGCCAGAAGTGCTGCGCTATTCGCCGGATCCTAAAGGACGTCTATCGGCGCGCCAAGCAGTCACGCATTACTACGTTTCCCGGGGTGATCGCCCCCCAAATCCCGACGACATGATTCTGACGGCCAGCACCAGCGAGGGGTACGCCTTCATCTTTCGCTTGCTGTGCGAACCAGGCGACGAGGTGCTGTCGCCCGCCCCGAGTTATCCCCTCTTCGAGTATCTGGCCTCCCTCAACGACGTCCGCACTGTTCCATATCAGCTTTTTTATGATCACGGGTGGCACCTCGACCTGCGCTCGATCGAAGACTCCATCACACCGCGAACCCGCGCAATCATCGTTGTACATCCCAATAACCCGACCGGTTCTTACGTTGCCGATTCTGCTCGTGACGCTCTGAACGAGCTGTGCAGCAGGCGAAGAATTGCCCTGCTTGTGGACGAAGTTTTTCTGGACTACCAACTGGCCGAGGCGCCACGGCGAAGTCTTGTCGACAACCATGAAGCGTTGACCTTTACTCTTAGCGGACTCTCGAAAATCTGTGCGCTGCCCCAGATGAAGCTGGCATGGATTGTGGCGAGCGGGCCAAAGGAGGCCGTTCACGCGTCAATGGAGCGACTCGAAATCATTGCCGATACGTTCCTGTCGGTAAGTGCCCCCATTCAGGCCGCGGCTCCGGTTCTCCTGGCGGGCCGCAATGCCATCCAGAGTCAGTTATACCGTCGGCTTCGCCACAACTTGAGTGAGCTAGATACCCAACTCGCACGGCAAAAGGCCTGCACTCGCCTCGACGTTGAGGGCGGCTGGTCAGTGGTGCTGCGCGTACCGGCGACGGGATCTGACGAGGAGTTGGCGCTCAGCTTGATGGAGCAACATTCGGTGCTCGTGCACCCGGGACATTTCTTCGATTTTCCGCAGGAAGGCCATCTGGTGCTAAGCCTGATCGTGCCGCCAGAAGAGTTCGCTGAGGGTGTGCGAAGAATGCTGGCTCATTGCGCTGTTACTTAGGTTGGCCCGAACTGGTTTCGCGCTTGACACCTGCGTGAATCGCCCCTCTCCACGGGTTGTTTCAAAGGCTACACCGCACAACGGGGAAACAGAATTACTCCTTTGAAGTGAAAGATTTCCGTGATACTTTTTACTCCACACAAGGGCCCCAGCGACTCCCCCACGCCCGGCCAAGCAAGGGTGTTCGTGCATACAACCAGGGTGCGTGAACCAAAAGCTTTGGTTTCGAGCTGCGCCGTAGTGTGCGGCGGGCGGGTTGGTGTGTGTCCGGTTAGCACCGGCGTCCGTTCCGCAGGATTCAACTAAGGACCCAGATGCACCAGCCGAACAGCGTCACTCAGATCATGCAGTCTTCGCGCGGGCAGAACGAACTGCTCGCCGAACTGGAGAAGTTTCGGCGCAACGTCGTAGTGATGTTCACCGATATTAAGGGCTCCACCGCCTACTTCGAAAAATACGGCGACGTGGCCGGCCTGATGATGGTGCACCAGTGCAACGACATGCTGCGGCTGATCGTGGAGCAGCATTCCGGACGCGTGGTAAAAACCATTGGCGACGCCATTATGGCTGTTTTCGACGCCTGCAAAGACGCGGTCCGCGCCTCTATTGAAATGCAGAAAGCGTTGATCACCTTCAACGCCCCCAAGCCAGAGCAGGACCACGTTTTTATCCGCATCGGGATGAATTACGGCTCGGGCATCGTGAAATCGAACGACGTCTTTGGCGACGTAGTCAATGTTGCTTCACGCGTCGAGAGCGTGGGCGCGCCAGAACAGATCGTAATTTCAGAATCCGTGCGCGAGCAGGTGGTAAGCCTGGGGAAGTTCAACATCCAGCACCTGGGCAAGTTTTCTCTCAAGGGCAAAGAAGGTGACCGCGACTTGTACGAAGTGGTGTGGAACCCGGCCAAACAGATGCGGGCGGCAGTGGCTCACACCGTTATCATGGGCCCGCCGAAAGCCGCGCGCATAGCTTCCAACCTCAAGCTCCAGCACATACGCAAAGACGGCAGCCTGGGCGATGTCTATCAACTCAAAGCCGGCAAGCTCAGCGTGGGCCGCAGCCAAGGCGACCTGCAGTACGCCAACGATCCCACCTTGGCCCCGCTGCACGCCCGTTTTATCTGGGATAACGGCCAGCTTTTTGTTGAGGACCTGAGCGAGGGTAGAGGCGTTTTTATAAGACTGATCGCGACCTACACGCTGCAAGATGGCGATACCGTGCTGATGGGCAAGCAGCTTCTTGAGTTCCGCGAGAAGTCGGAGATGGTCGCGGCCGCCGCGGCCACCGGCACCACCGTCGCCGACATGTCTACGGTGATGAATGAACCGATGGCGGAACTGGTGCGCGTCGGGGATCATGCGGCTGACGCCAGCACGAGGTTCCCGCTGCTTGACCAGGAGATTACCTGGGGGCGCAACAAGGGTACATACAGTTTTCCCGATGACGGTTTCATGAGCCGTTCGCACGCCAAGATTTATCAGCGTGGTGAAAACTATTTTCTGGAAGACGTAGGTAGTCGCAACGGTACGTTCGTCAAGGTGCGCGGCAAAGTGCCAGTTCCGCTGGGATCGACGGTGCTGGCCGGAGGGCAGTTGCTGAAGGTGACAGAGTAATGGGCTCATCCACGATCACGAAAATCGGCAAGTACGAAGTAGTCGAGGTTCTGGGCAAGGGCGGTATGGGAGTTGTCTACAAGGCTATGGACAACCTCATCGAGCGCCTGGTGGCCATCAAGATGATGACCGGGGGCTTCGCCGAGAATCCCGACCTGTTGAAGCGCTTCTATCGCGAAGCGAAATCCACCGGAATGCTGCAGCACCCCAACATCGTGATCGTTTACGAGTTGGGCGAGCACGAGGGCAATCCCTACCTGGTGATGGAATTTCTGGAGGGCGAACCGCTCGATCGCATCATCGCCACGCGCCGGGAAGTTTCCATGGTGGAGAAGCTGGGCTACATCATCCAGTGCTGCAACGGCCTGGCCTATGCGCACCAGCGGGGCATTGTGCACCGCGACATCAAGCCCGCGAATCTGATGGTGCTGAAAGACGGCAACTGCAAAATTGTTGACTTCGGCATCGCCCGCATCGGCGACAACTCCATGACCCGCACCGGTCAGGTGGTAGGGACCATTACCTACATGTCGCCCGAGCAGATCAACGCGCAAGTCGTAGATGGCCGCACCGACATCTTTTCCGCCGCCGTCATGCTCTATGAACTGCTGACCGGGGCGCTGCCCTTTGAAGGGAAAGACACCGCGTCAACCCTGCTCAAGATCATTCATGAGCCGCCGCCACCACTGAAGAATTACATTCCCGTATATCCGACCGAGTTGGATGAAGTCCTTCGTAAAGCGCTGGCCAAAGATCGCGAAGAACGCTATGCCTCGGCGGAAGACTTCGCCTTTGATTTGGGCCGAGTGCAGGAGCAGCTCAAGAAGCATCTGGTGAGTGACTACGTGGCCAGGGCCAAGGCTTCAATCGAGAAGTCGGATCTGTCGAAAGCCAAAGAGATTCTGCAAGCCGTGCTGCGCGTAGACACCCAGCACCAGGTCGCGAAAGAGCTGATGCAGGAAGTGCAGCAGCGCCTGCAGCGGCAAGTACGTGGTGAACAGATCAGGCAGCTCCGCGCCAATGCCGAAGATGCCTTCGCGCAACGTCAGTTAGACGACGCTCTGGCGTACGCCGAGCAGGCTCTCACCATCGACAAGACCAACGCCGATCTGAAGAAATTGCGCGATTCTATCCAGGAGGCGAAGGCCCGGCACGACAAGTTGGAGAACGCTTTCCGTCGCGCCGCGTCCGCCCAGCAAACCGGAGATCTAGAAGAAGCTCTTCAAGCGGTTGAAGAAGCCCTCGCCGTCGAGGCTGATAACAGTCAGGCCAAGTCGCTGCACGCCGCCATCAGCAAGGAACTCAAAGACAAGGCCCGCCAGAAAGAACTGAAGGGCTTCCTGGAAGAGGCTCGCAAAGATATTACGGGGCGAAAATTTACCGCCGCCTTTGAAGTCCTAAAACGAGCGGAGCAGCTCGATCCATCCAGTCCGGAAGTGCACGCCCTGATGAACCTGGCGGTCTCGGGGCGCGATCAGGAGTCGCGCCGCAAAGACCTGGAAAAGTTCACCAACGAGATCGAAGATGCGCTGGCGCACGATGATTACGCCCGTGCGTGCGCGCAGGTGGAGCAGGCGCTGGCCAGGTTTGCCAACGATCCGGGCTTGCTCAAGCTGAAGACCCTGGCCGAGAAGCAGCGCGAGGTCGGACAAAAAAAGAAGTTCGTGGAAGAGCAGATGGCAACAGCGCGCAAGCTGCTCGACGCAGGCCAAGCCGCCGAGGCGCAGGCCACGCTCGAGAAAGCTGCCGCCAAGGTGCCCGGCGATAATCGCCTGCGATCGCTCTTGGCCATTGTTCGCGAAAGCGCTGAGCAGGAGCGGACAGAAAAAGTTAAGTCAGAAGTTATCCAGCGAGCCAACGAAGCGCGCCGTAAGAAGGATTATGACGGTGCCGTGCGAATCCTGGAATCGGCAGCGTCGGAAATCGAGAACTCGGCTGAAGTCCAGGGCTTGCTGCAACTCGCGCGGGACGAGGCCACCAGCCAGGTCGCGCGACGAAAGGTCGATGCCGCCGCGGAAGAAGCCCAGCGTTTGATTGCGGAAGAAGAATTCGAGCGCGCCGTGGCAGTACTTGAAGCCGTCATCAAGCAGTATCCCGACGAAGAGTTGAAGGTCGTTCTCGCCGATGCCAAGAGCCACGTAGAGGAATTCAACAAGCGCGTAGAGGCCGCAATTGCCAAAGCGCAACGACTGCTCGAACTGCGCAGGGTTGATGAAGCTGTGAGCTTCGTCGAGTCGCAGGCCAAATCCATGGCCCGCTCGGCTGAGTTCACCGCCATCTTGGAAAAAGCCCGCGCCTTGCAAGACCAAATTCGCGGTATTTCTGGCGTGCTCGAAAAAGTAAAAGCTGCGGTCCAGAAGGGCGACTTCGCCTCCGCCATGAACATCATGGAGGCGTGCAAGAAAACCTACGGTGAGACGCCTGAGGTGAAGCAGGCGATTGCTGAGATGGAGAGCAAGCGCAGCGCCGCTGCCCGCACCAAGGTCGATAAAGCGGTCAAAGACGCGCGCACTCTGCTGCTGGCCCGGCAGTACGTCGCAGCACTGCAAAACCTGAATGAAGTAGCGGCACTGGTCTCAGCGTCTACGCCTGAACTGCAAAAGCAGTTTGAGACCTTAAAGAAGGACGCCTCGGCCGGCGCAACTCGCCAGCAGAAAGAGGCTGATCTCGGCAAGACCATCGTGGCGGGCTCGGCTGAAGCCGGCGCGCACACCATGGTCGCCGGCTCTTACGAATCAGCCGCTGCCGCCGCAGCTCCCGCACGCAAACCCGGAGCCAGCGCCGCCGGCGCTCGTCCAATTGCCCGGCCCGCACCCCCTCCTCCGAAGAAGTCACCGGTGCCTATGATTGTTGGGGCCGTTGTGGTCGTAGCTTTGGTGATTGGCGGAGTGGTGGGCTACAAGAAATTTTCGGCGCCCACGGTTGAGAGTACCTACGTAGAAGTAAATGCGGTGCCGTGGGGAATGGTAAAAGTCATCACCCAGCCAGACGGCAAAGTCGTCAAAGAAATTAACCAGCAAACCCCGGTGCGAGTGCCGCTGCCACCGGGTGAATACAAGGTAGTGGTCGTAGGGCCCAAGGGCGATCAGAAGAGCGAAACAACCAAGGTCACCGCCGAACAGGGCGGCTCGGTTTATCCGGTGTTCGAGGCGATCGATGTCGAAAAGATCCTTAACCAGAATTAGCTGCTGGTTCGCGCTCGCCGTAGTGTTGGCGGTTCCGGCGCTTGCCGCTAAGAAGGACGACCTCTACAAGCAGGCCCAAGCTGCCGCCAACGCCGGTCGCGTGGAGGAAGCGGCGCGCCTTTACTGCGACACCGCCGCCGAAGACCCGGCTTATCGCGACGCCAAACAGCTCTGCACTATCTTTACTCAAGAGGCCGCGCGTGAGGCCCGGCGCAATGAAGAGCGCTTCAATGATGGCGTGGCGCTGTTTAACTCCGGAGATTACGACGGCGCCGAGCAGAAATTTCGGAACGTCAAAGTTGGTTCGCACGCCGCTGAAGCGCAAGCTTATCTAAGCAGCAAGATTCCGGCTGCGCGGGCTGCCGCCAAAGCTGCGGGCGAGGAAGCCGCCACCAACGCCAAGTTCGAGCAGGCGGTGCAGGCGTATAACTCCAACAACTTCAGCTCCGCCCGAACCGCCTTTCAACAAATCAGCGGCAAACGGCAGGGCGAAGCGCAGTCTTACATGCAAAAGATGCAGCAGTACGAGCAGGCGATGAACGAAGGCGATCGCTTGGCGGCTGCGAACGATGCTCGCAAGGCCATTATTAGCTACACCGATGCTGCCAACGTCAAGGGGGATGGTCCTGGCGATCCGCGTGGCCGCATCAGCCGCATGCAGCAAATACTCGCCGAGCAAGGCCGTCCCGTCCCGCAGCAGGTTGCACCGGTGCAGGCCAAACCGGTTGCCCAGGCTCCGGTAACAGCAGCCATCAAGGAAACAGCTAAGAAGCTCGATACCGCCAAATTAATGCGTGAGGCAGAGACCGCGAAGAATCGCGGCGAGACGGTCGCTGCAAAAGGCAAATATCTTGCGATTCTGGCTCAGGATCCCGGCAACGCTCAAGCACGCATCGCACTGGAATCACTCAAGGCCTCTAATGCCGGCGCTCCTGACGGGCAGAAGGCCGGATCCGAAGCCGACGTCATGCTAGCCAAAGGTATTGGCGAGTTCTACCAGCGACTCTACGAACGGTCAGAAGTGCATATCAGCGACTATCTCGACATCAACGGTTCGAAGACCGCACTCGCCCTCTTCTATCGCGGCGCCAGCAAGCTCACGCGTTATTACCTTTCCGGTGAAGCTGAAGGACAAAAAAGTCTGTTCACCGAAGCCAAGAAAGATCTAACTGCTGCTAAAAAGACCACTGGCTTCAAAGCGCCGGGCGAGCAGTATGTCTCGCCCAAGATCCTGAAGGTCTACAAGGACCTGTAAAGCGGCTAGCACGCTCGCGAGTCTGTCATGCTGAGCGCCTTTGCCTGAGGCGCTGTGCGCCGAAGCCCTGAGCGAAGTCGACTGGGAGGAATTCCTGCTCCCCTACAGAATATTGAAGGTAGGTATTCTTCGCCTGCGGCTCAGAATGACAACTTGTGAACGTTGGGTTATTTACTCACAAGGAACGGATTCGTCTCCCGCTCCTGGCCAATTGACGTGAGTGGGCCGTGGCCAGGGATGACCTCTGTGTCATCCGGCATGGCGAGTACAGTGTGGTGCAGCGAGTCCAAAATCTTTTCGTACGATCCGCCGGGCAGGTCGGTGCGGCCAATGCTGCCGGCGAAGAGCGTGTCACCGGCGATCAGCTTTTTCTCAGCCTGGAAGTACAGGCAGCAACTTCCCTCGGTGTGTCCGGGCGTGTGCATCACCTTGGCCGCTAACACTCCGGCCTTGATTACGTCGCCGCTCGAAATATTCTGATCGATGCTCACCGCGCCAGGGGAAGGCACCCCGATCCAGCCGGCCTGGATATCGAGCAGCTTAAGTTGCTGGTCGTCATTCTTGTTCATCAGGATTGGCGCGCCGGTGAGCCGCTTGAGCTGCATGGCGCCCGCGACGTGGTCGATGTGGCCGTGCGTGATCACGATCTGCTTCACTTTCAGCCCATGCTGTTCCACGAGACCGGCAATCTTCTGAATGTCGGCGCCGGGATCAATCACCATGCACTCGCCAGACGCAGTGTCGCCGATAATCGAGCAATTGCATTGCAGCACGCCGACCGGCAGGATTTCGTGAACGATCTGGGATTTGGTGGCGGAGCGAGTCATGGAAGCAACAAACTTTCCAAAAAAAGAAAACCTCCGTCGGGAGGTTCTCTAAAATCATAAACTTCCGCAGCTTATTTCGGAGCCGGAGTTGCCGGAGCCGGTGGCTGCTTGGCCGGCGTGGCTGGTTGCGACTGCGTGCCTTTCTCGCCCGACAACACCGATCCAGCGGTATGGCCAGCCCGCGACGAGACTACCGCCAGCGTGATCGAGGTCAGCATGAATATGATGGCGCATGCAGTCGTCACCTTGGTTAACAGGGTTGCAGCCCCGCGTGGCCCAAACGCGGTCTGGCTACCCATGCCGCCGAAAGCGGCCGCGATGTCGGCGCTCTTGCCGTGCTGCAGCAGGACCACAATGATGAGAAACAGGCACGCCAGGATGTGAATAGTGGTGATCAGTATGACCATGAACGATTCCTAGTAAGTGTATGGTGCGGAAGGGGGGATTTGAACCCCCACGCCTTTCGGCGCCACCCCCTCAAGATGGTGTGTCTGCCAGTTCCACCACTTCCGCTTTGTTTCAATGCGTTTTCACCACGGAGGCACGGAGACATCGAAAACTGCAGTCTCCTGGGTGAGTGGATTTCATTATAGCAAAGGGTTTTTCACGCTCTTGCGCTGCTGAAATACATTGAGCGCAGCGAGGACCTACTCGCTAAATGGCCTTGCAAGCCTGACGCTGTACATGGCTGCATTTGTCATCCGAGCTGATACCAGGACGATTCAGTACTTCACGATCGCGGCAAACGATTCCGCACTCAGGCTGGCGCCGCCCACCAGGGCTCCATCAATTTCTTTCTCCGCCATAAGTGCTTTGGCATTCTCTGGTTTAACGCTGCCCCCATAAAGGATTCGTAGAGCCTCGGCGGCTTCGGTTCCAAAAGCCTCGGCGGCTTCGGCGCGGATCACGCGGTGCGCTTCGGACGCGAGCTGTGGAGTTGCGGTTTTACCGGTGCCGATTGCCCACACCGGCTCGTAGGCCACGGTGAAGCGACGTCCCTCTTCGGCGGAGATTTCGCGAAAGGCATTCACGCACTGGCGGCGCAAAACGTCTTCAGTCAATCCGGCCTCGCGCTCCTCCAACACTTCTCCCACACAAACGATTGCGGTAAGCCCGCTTGCGAGAGCAGCCTTCAACTTCTTGTTTACCCAATCGTCGGTCTCGCCGAAATGTTGGCGCCGCTCGGAGTGGCCGACGATCACGTGAGTGCAGCCCACCGCTTTCAACATGGGCGCGGAGACCTCGCCGGTGTAAGCGCCTTCCTTTTCCCAGTGGAGATTCTGTGCTCCCACGGCGACGTTTGAGTCCCGAGCCAAGTCGACAACCTGCGGCAGATCAACGAACGGGGGGCAGACCACGATTTCGTCGCGACTGTGCCCCGAGACACGCGGCAGAAAGGCCGCCATAAACTGCGCAGCCTGTTCAGGGGTCTTGTACATCTTCCAGTTGGCTGCGATCAGTTTTCTGCGCATGAGAGATGAAGTAATGGATTAACGCTTATCGGTAAGAGCTTCAACACCGGGCAGTTTCTTTCCTTCAAGAAACTCGAGCGATGCCCCGCCGCCGGTAGAGATATGAGAGATCTTATCGGCCACGCCTGCGGCATGCACCGCCGCCACAGAATCGCCACCACCCACGACTGAAGTCGCCCTCGAATTCCGCGCAACGGCCAGTCCCACGCCCACCGTTCCTTCAGCAAATGGGTCAACTTCGAAGACGCCCATGGGGCCGTTCCAGACGATGGTGCTGGCCTTGGCAATTTCCTGCGAGTACAGCGCGATGGTGCGCGGGCCAATGTCGAGGGCCATCATGTCGGGCGGAATGGCACGAGTGGCCTCGACCACGGCGATACGCGCGTTGGGAGCGATCTTGTCGGCAACCACGTCGTCGGCCGGCAGCAGGAACTTCAGATTGCGAGCAGCAGCGTCGCGCTCGATCTGGCGGGCCATATCCAGTTTGTCATTTTCTACCAGTGATTTTCCGACCTCGCGGCCGTCGGCCTTGAAGAAGGTGTACGCCATGGCGCCGCCAATCAGCAGTGCGTCTACCCGGGTCATGAGGTTGCGAATTACCCCGATCTTGTCGCTCACCTTCGCGCCGCCGAGAATCGCGACAAAGGGGCGCTGGGGGTCGGCCAGCACCTTGCCCAGGTAGGTCAGCTCTTTTTCCATCAGCAGGCCGGCTGCGGCCTTGGACACAAACTTGGTGATCCCGACAGTAGATGCGTGCGCGCGATGCGCGGTGCCGAAGGCGTCGTTCACGTATAGCTCGGCAAGTTTGGCGAGGGCGCGAGAGAATTTTTCGTCGTTAGCTTCCTCTTCCGGATGGAAGCGCAGGTTCTCGAGCAGCAGGGCTTGCCCGGCCTCGAGATTGCGCGCGAGCTCTTCGGCTTCCGGCCCGATGCAATCCGGAGAAAAGCCGACGTTGCAGGCGCGTCCAATACGCTCATCCAGCAGCATCCGCAGCCGCTCAGCCACCGGCTTCAGGCTGAACTTGGGATCGGGCTTGCCCTTGGGACGGCCCAGGTGCGATGCCAAAATCAGCCGAGCGTGGTGTCGCAACGCGTATTCGATGGTCGGCAGGGTTTGGCGAATGCGGGTGTCGTCAGTTATGTAGCCGTGTTCGTCGAGCGGCACGTTGAAATCCACCCGCATGAACACGCGCTTCTTGTCGAGGTCGAGATCTTTGATTGAGAGTTTCTTCATACGAAGCACTTGGCAATTAGCCATTAGCACTTAGCCACTGGAATTTACAGGATCCCGGTAATGCGATTTGGCCAACGGCTAAGTGCCAATTGCTAACCGCTAGGTTAGAGCCCTTTGCTGCCCAGGTAGTTAATCAGGTCGCGCACCCGGCACGAGTATCCCCACTCGTTGTCGTACCAGGCGATCACCTTGACGCAAGTGCCGTCCACCACCCGAGTGAGCGGCGCATCCAGGATGGCGGAGCGCGAATCCCCGCGGTAGTCCATAGAGACTAACTCGGCCGTTTCGTAACCCAAGTAGGGCTTCAGAGGCCCTGATTCCGTGGCGCGCCGCATGGCGGCATTTACTTCGTCCGCAGTCGTTTTCTTTTCGACGAACGCCACCAAGTCGACCACCGAGACGTTGGGTGTAGGCACTCGCATGGCGAAACCGTCGAGTTTGCCTTTGAGGTCCGGGATGACCAGGTGCAGCGCCTTGGCGGCGCCAGTACTGGTGGGAATCATTGAAATCGCAGCCGCGCGCGCCCGCCGCAGGTCTTTATGCGGAAAATCGAGGATGACCTGGTCGTTGGTGTAAGAGTGAATGGTGGTCATGGTGCCGGCGCGAATGGTGAAGGTGTCGTGCACCACCTTGGCGATTGGCGCCAGGCAGTTGGTCGTGCACGAGGCGTTGGAGATCACGTGATGGGCCGCCGGGTTGTACTTTTCGTGATTCACGCCCAGTACCATGGTGATGTCTTCGCCGGTTGCGGGCGCCGAGATAATTACCTTTTTCACCGGCCCTCGCAGATGCTTTTTAGCATCTTCCGCTTTGGTGAACCTGCCGGTGGATTCAATTACCACTTGTGCGCCAACCGATTCCCAGTCGATTTTTGCGGGATCCTTTTCTGAGAAGACGCGCACGCTGCGGTTGTCTACTTTTATGCAGTCCTGCCCGGGACGAATGTCGTTGTGCAGGTTGCCCAGAATGGAGTCGTACTTGAGCAAATGTGCCAGCGTCTTGGGATCGGTGAGGTCGTTGACGGCCACGAACTCCAGATTTGTTTCCTGGAGCGAGGCGCGCAACACGTTGCGCCCAATGCGGCCAAAGCCATTAATTCCAACTTTGATTGCCATACTTGCCTCCGAAAAAATGAAAGGGGAAAACAGGGAAGCGCAGGGTTCCTAAGGAAACTTAAAATGCTAACACATTGTTGCAGTACCAGTGCTTAGTGCCTAGTACCCAGAAAAGCGATAAGCAGTGAGCGATAAGCAGTAAGCGAATACCGGCTTTGCCTTTGCTTACAGCCTATTGCTTATCGCTGCGCTTGGATTTGATTCCCCGCTTATTGCTCGGTTTCGCACTTTGTGTTACAAGCGCAAGCATGCGCAAATGGATGCGCGACAAACTGCGGCGCAAGAAAGCGCAGGCAGCGCCCGAATCGACCGGCCGCATTGGCCAACCCAAAGATCCTACTGCGGCTGCGCCACTACAGCCCGTCTACGACACCTCCGGGGAAGAAGCAAAACCGCGTGAAGTCCAGCGCCCCGCGCGAGAACCGGAACGATCACCACGGCCTCCGCGCGAACCGCAGCGTCCGCCGCGTGAGATGCAGCGTCCTCCCCGTGAGGAGCGCCCCGCGCGCGAGGCTCAGCGTGCTCCGGCGAATTTCCAGCTGGAAACCCAGCCGGAGTCGCCCTCGCATCCTCCAGCAGCTGCGGGGGAGGCCACCGGCCGCCCGGCTTCGGTCAAAACCCCGCGTGGGGTGGTGGTGCTGGCCATTGGCCTGCCAGGATCCGGCAAGACGACATGGTTCAAACGCCGTGGCGTCACGCCGCTTTCGAGCGACTTGCTGCGCAACATTTTGTTTGACGACATTACCGAGCAGCGTTATCAGGGGCTGGTGTTTTCTACGCTGCGCTCACTGCTGCGCGCCCGCCTGATTGCCCGCATGCCTTGGAATTACGTAGACGCTACCAACTTGTCACCCCGCGAACGCCGGCAATGGATCCGCATGGCCAGCTCCATGGGATACGAGGTGCACGCCGTGTTTTTCGACGTCCCGCTGGAGGTCTGCATGGAGCGCAACCGCCGCCGCGAACGGCTGGTGCCCGAAGACATAATGCAGCGCATGGCCTCTAAGCTTAAACCGCCGACGTTTGAGGAAGGATTCTCAAAAGTAATTGTCGTGCGGGTAAAAGGGGCGACCTAACAAGAAAGCCTGTCATTCTGAGTCAAGGGCCATGCCCTGAGCGCATTTAGGAGGGAGGGCACAGCTTCAGCCGTGCCGTAAGCTGCCTGGTAAGGCGCGGCTTTAGCCGCGGTGGTGAACATCCTGTTCCTCATCCGCGCAACTTCGGGATCCAGCGCGGCACCGTGCGCAGATAACTCTTGTAGGATTCCCCAAATTGCTTTCTAAGCGTTGGCTCTTCATAGCCCATCACAAACAGGTTCACGATCAGCCAGAAGAAAATGATATAGAGCAGGAAGCCGGGCGAGGGAAACAGAAGTGCCTCGCCGGTCAGAACCACCAGCACGCCCAGGTACATGGGATTGCGGACGTAGCGATATAGGCCACGCGCCACTAACGTTTTCGGCGGGTCAATCGGCGCCGGGGTGCCTCGTCCGGCAAACATGAAATCTGCGACGCAGCGCAAGTAAACCGCCGTACCAGCCGTAATCAAGACGTACGCAACCCAGCGCCATGGGCCTGGTTGGAACTCGCGCCGACCCCAAAACCAAGCATAAGGGAGCCACACCGTCACTGTACCGGGAACAACCACAGTGAACAGCAGGTTCTTTAGGAAGAGCTTCACTTACTTCTTCTTTGCTTGGCTTCGAGCATTTTTCGCAGATACA
>Ga0070697_100000897_pt1 | contig 22408 bp, 15 predicted proteins | sample KBSK1501metaG_FD_65475 | JGI IMG/M metagenome (GOLD analysis project Ga0070697, IMG submission 65475) | Corn, switchgrass and miscanthus rhizosphere microbial communities from Kellogg Biological Station, Michigan, USA - KBS K1-50-1 metaG | ecosystem: Host-associated > Plants > Roots >... | reverse complement strand
TTTGCCACGGGCAGATCGGCATATCCGCGCTTCGCCAGCCAGAGGAAAAGGACAAAGCCGGAGATAAATGCCAGGACATAGGCCAGGCCGTACCAGCGCGGGCCGACGTTGTCGTAGATCCGAAAAATAATCGGATCGAGATCGTGCAGATAATAAGCAAGCATTCGTCTGCTGATTGTGCGCGAGCTTTCCAACGCCGGCAATAAAAACGCATCCCCCTGTAGCCGTTGCCCTGTAGGCGACGCGACGCTTCACGCAGCGAAGCGGCTATAGCGGTCGCGCTTTTGTGTGCGCGGATGCTTTTAGTACATCCCGCAAAAATGGCGCGGTCCGACTCACTCGATTTTTCGCAACGTCTTCCGGCGTTCCAAACGCAACAACCTCGCCGCCCTCTGCGCCGGCTTCGGGTCCAAGATCGACAATGTAATCGGCTTCCGCGATGACGCTGAGATTGTGCTCGATCACGATGACAGTGTTTCCTTCGTCCACCAGCCGGTGCAGCACATTAAGCAACAGCTGAACGTCGGCCATGTGCAGCCCGATGGTCGGCTCCTCGAGCAGATACAATGTCGATCCGGGCTTGCGCATTTTTCGGATGCGCTCGTTCGCGGCGCGGCTCACGCCACGTTTTAACTGCGTCACCAGTTTGAGCCGCTGCGCTTCTCCGCCGCTCAACGTCGGACTTGGCTGCCCAAGTTTGAGATAGCCCAGGCCGGTATCGACCAGCAACGAAAGCGCGCGCGCGATCTTTGGATGGGCGGAAAAGAATTCGGCGGCTTCTTCGATGGTCATCTCCATGACATCGCCGATGCTCTTTTCGTTGTAGAGGACTTCCAGCGTTTGCGGGTTGTAACGCCGGCCGCCGCAATCTTCACAAGGCACATAACTGCTCGGCAGAAAATTCATTTCGAGCTTGATCACTCCCTGTCCCTTGCACGTTTCGCAGCGTCCCCCTTCGGCATTGAAGGAAAATCGGCTGGCCGAATAACCGCGCACGCGTGACACCGGTAGTTGCGCGTAAAGATTGCGGATTTCGTCAAAGACCTTGATGTACGTGCCCGGTGTCGAGCGCGACGTTTTGCCGATGGGCGACTGATCGACCTCATACACAGCTTCGATTTCGGTTACGCCGCTCACCAGCTTGAATAGTTCGCCATCGCCACTCGCTCGTCTTTTGTTCAATTGTTCGCGCACTCCAGGCAACAGCACTTCGTGCATCAACGTCGATTTCCCAGAACCGGAAATTCCCGTGATTACAGACAATCGCCCAACCGGGAAACGAACATCGACGTCTTTTAGATTATTGGCGCGGGCGGCTTGGACCTCGATCCAGTCTTCCACGCTGCGCAGCGAGCGCCGCGATTTTCGAACAGGATGACAAATCGGCAGCCTTAAGCAACGACCTGTCTCGGAATTGGTCGTTTCTTCGATATCGCGCAGCGTTCCTTGCGCAACGATCTGACCTCCGTGCACGCCAGCGCGCGGGCCAAGATCGACAATGTGGTCTGCGTGCCGCATCGTCTCTTCGTCGTGCTCGACAATCACTAAGGAATTTCCTTTTTCGCGCAACGCGGTAAGTGTGTCGAGGAGGCGCAAATTATCGCGTGGATGCAAGCCGATGGTTGGCTCATCCAAAACGTAAAGTACGCCACGCAAATTGGAGCCAAGTTGCGCAGCCAGACGAATTCGCTGCGATTCGCCGCCGCTCAAAGTTTTCGCGGAACGGCCAAGCGCGAGATAACCAAGCCCGACGCTTTCCATGAAAACCAGACGCTGGCGAATTTCCGGAAGCAATTCCGCCGCGACCGTACTTTGATTGCCCCGAAATCGCAGTTTACCAGTCAGCTCGCGCGCCTCACTCGCGGAAAGATTCGTGAAGTGATCGATGGCGTAGCCTTGAACGCGCACATGACGCGCCACTGCATTCAAACGCGAGCCGTGACAGATCGGACATTCACGCGCTTCGCTTTCATCGATCCATTCCGATTCACGTTCGGCCGCGAGTTCGTTCTCGAGCACTGAGTCGCCGTTCTCTTCCGCGCCCGTTTGCAGATCGTGGTTCCAGATCTCGCCGAATCCGCCGCATTCCTCACACGCGCCATGTGGCGAGTTGAAGGAAAACAGACGCGGGTCGAGTTCCTCGAATGCACGTCCACAATTCGGACAGCTCATTTCCGTGCTCATAACTATGAGGCGATTCTTCGAATCGAGCAGATGCGCCGTGCCGCGACCAATCTCCAGAGCGCGCTGTGTGAGATTTCGCGCTTTTAAAATTCGCTTTGCGTCAATCACGCCAACCACAACGTCGATCGTGTGTTCCTTGAAACGCTCGAGTTTTCGAAAATGCGAAACCGGAACGAGTTTCCCATCGACATAAAGTGTATCGAACCCCTGCCGCTCAGCCCAGTGCGCAACATCGGTGTGAAAACCTTTGCGGGCTTTGACCAGCGGCGCGAGCACCTTGAGCGGACGGCGTTTGGCCGCCGCTTCCACCTGTTTCACGATCGCGGCTACGCTTTGTTTTTCGACCGGCAAATCGCAATTCGGACAAAATTGCGTTCCGGTTTTGGCAAACAAGAGCCGCAGAAAATGATAAACTTCAGTCACGGTCGCAACGGTCGATTTACCACCGCCGCGCGTCACCCGCTGCTCAATCGCCACGCTCGGTGGCAAGCCTTCGACAAGATCGACATCCGGTTTTTCAAGTTGCTCGACGAACTGTCGCGCGTACGGCGACATGCTGTCCAAAAATCTGCGCTGGCCTTCGGCGAAAAGAATGTCGAAGGCGAGCGTTGATTTGCCCGAGCCGCTCAACCCCGTGATCACAACCATTTGATCGCGCGGGATTTTTACATCGATGTTTTTGAGGTTGTGCTCCCGGGCTCCATGAATCGCGATCGCGCCGTTGGAGTGCACGCGAAACCCGGAAGCTTCCTCCGCAGCTCGCGCCAACACCACGCTGTCATCCTGAGCGTAAGCGAAGGACCTCTCCAACTCGCGTGACGTTTTGTGAGGTCTCGCGCCGTCTTCGCGGCTCGGGATGACAGGCAGCTGCTTGGTAGGGCGGGATAGCACGCTTCGCAGAAATCCTCCTGTGTGCGAATTTTCGACCTTCGCGATTTGCTCGGGCGTGCCACTCGCCACTACCCCGCCGCCTTCATTTCCCGCTTCAGGTCCAAGATCGACAATCCAATCCGCACATTTAATCACTTCGAGGTTATGTTCGATCACCACCACGGAGTGGCCGCGATCAATCAGCCGCTGAAGCAATCGCAAAAGCATCGCAACATCATCAAAATGAAGACCCGTGGTCGGCTCGTCGAAAATGAACAGATTTCCAATTGCAGATTGCGGATTGCCGATTGCCGATTCGTCGTTCTTTGAGCGTTGAGCGTTCTCAGATTCCGCTAAATGGCGAACTAATTTCAGTCTCTGCGATTCACCGCCGGAGAGCGTATTCAGTGGTTGACCGAGTCGCAGATAACCGAGACCAACTTCTTCAAGTACTGCGAGGGGCTCCGAAAGATTTCGCCGCTCACCGATTTGCGCAAAGAACTCGATCGCTTCGCTCACAGTCAGATTGAGCAAATCGTGAATGGATTTCCGGTACAGTTTCACCTTCAACACGTGCGATTGAAAACGGCAGCCTTCGCATTCCGCGCACCGCACATACAGATCGCTTAGGAATTGCATCTCGATTTTTTCGAAACCGGTGCCCGAACATCGTTCGCAGCGGCCGCTGCCGGAGTTGAACGAGAACGCGCTCGCAGTCAGGCCCTGCGCCATCGCTTCCGGTTGCGCGGCGAACAATTCACGTACCCGATCGTAAAGGCCGAGATAGAGAATCGGCGTCGAACGCGGCGTGCGCGCGAGCGGCGCTTGATCGACCATCACTATCTCGCCGATGCGATGCGCGCCGGTGACAGACTTGCATGCGCCGGGCTCCTGATCGGAGGAGTCCCCTTTGGCGCGAAGTAGATTCCGATAAAGCACATCGTAAATAAGCGTCGATTTTCCGGAGCCTGATACACCGGTAACGCAGGTGAAAACGCCGAGCGGGAGATCGACATCGATATTTTTCAAGTTGTGCTGGGACGCACCGGTGATTCTGATCGACGATGTCGATCTTCGTCGCGACTTCGGTACAGGAATTAATTTGCGGCCAGTCAGGTAATCGCGTGTGAGCGATTGCTGGATTGCTAGACGCGAAGCCGCAAAGCGGCTCATATTTGATCGCTGTGCGATTTTCGTTCGCATCGCGCGCCGAGCGCCCGATCCACCTAAAAATTCCTTGAGCGTTCCATTCCAGACCAATTCGCCGCCGCGCTCACCGCGCCCTGGGCCGACGTCGATCAAGTTGTCGGCTGCGCGGATGATTTGCTCCTCGTGTTCAACCACGAGCAGCGTGTTGCCTTTGTCGCGCAAGCTGTGCATCACGCGGACGAGCCGGCCAACATCGCGCGGGTGCAGACCAACACTCGGTTCGTCCATGATGAAAAGCGTATTGACCAGCGACGCCCCCAGGCACGTGGTCAGATTCACACGCTGCACTTCACCGCCGCTCAGCGTGCGCGTTGAACGATCGAGCGCCAGATATCCGACTCCAACATCGCAGAGATAATTCAGTCGCGCGCAAATCTCGTTGCGCAACATCTGCGCAGTCGAGTCGTTAAGTGCAATATCGATCTGGCTTAGAAAATCGCGCGCGTTGGCAATGGAAAGCGCCGCGAACCCAGGTAGAGTCAACTGTAGCGCTGCCCTACGAGTGTCGCTCGAATTGGGCCGGCGGTCATAGGCTGCCGCCACGATTCTGAAATTGAGCGCTTCGGGCTGAAATCGTCCGCCGTTGCAACTCGGGCAAGTCGTGTAAGCGCGGTAACGACTGAGCAACACGCGGACATGCATTTTGTAGGTTTTGCTCTCCAACCACCGGAAAAAACCGTGCACGCCGTACCACCGGTCGTTCTCGTAATCGTCATCGGTGTATTCGCCCGACCGCTTTTCGCCGTTGATCACAAAGGCTTGATCGGCCTTCGGTAATTCCTCGAACGGAATGTTGATGTCGATCTCTTCGCGCGCGCATGCCCGGAGCAAATCTTTTTGCGATTCCCCAAACTCGGCGCCACGAAAAACGCGCACGACGCCTTCCTTGATGCTCAAACTACGGTCTGGAATCGCTTTGTTCAGATCGATCGCAATCGTGCGACCGAAACCGCGGCATTCAGGGCACGCGCCCAGCGGATTATTGAAACTGAAAAGTCCGGGAGTCGGTGGACGTATATCAAGGTCGCAATGCCCGCAATGCCAGTCGGTGGAGAATGGTTGATAGTTGATAGTCGATGGTTGATCGACGTCTGACAATGGAATGACGTTGATCTTGCCTTTTCCAAATCGCAGTGCGGTTTCGATTGCCTCGACCAGCCGGGCGCGATTCTCTGGATTAATCGTTGTGCGATCCTGAATGACCTGCACCCGCGCACCAAGGCGTTTGATTTTGGGATCGGCATCGACGCGCACAATTGCGTTATCGATCCAAATGCGCAGATAACCCTGCTGTTGTAAAAACTCGAAGAACGTGCGCGGTTCCGTTTTTGCAGGGACAGAAACCCAAAAAGTGACAAGAATGTTTTGGCCGCCGCAGTCGCGCAAAACTTGATCGGCAATTGACTTGGCGGTTTCCGGGCGAATCTCGCGCCCGCAGCTCGGACAAAAGGCACGGGCCACCCGCGGCCAAAGCAATTTTAAATAATCGTTAATCTCGGTCATCGTTCCGACGGTGGAGCGCGAACTTTTGACCGGATTCGCTTGCTCGATCGCGATGGCGGGCGGAATGCCGCGGATCTCGTCCACCCGCGGTTTATCCATGCGATCGAGGAATTGCCGCATGTACGGACTAAACGTTTCGACGTAACGACGCTGGCCCTCGGCGTAAATTGTATCGAAAGCGAGACTCGATTTGCCGCTGCCACTTGGGCCTGTAACGACGGTCAATTTTCCCAGCGGGAGATCGACATCGATACCTTTAAGGTTGTTCTGGCGCGCCCCGCGAATCTCGATGCAACCGGCCTTTAATGGCGCGGTGACGCATTCTTTCTCAACAGCCTTTGAACCCACTGGAAACAATTCCAGATGGTGACGATGTTCGCAAATTTCGCGCGCGAAAATACGCGTTCTGTAGGGAAGTCGTTGGCTTCCCTGGGACAGTTTATTGTTTAAAACGTTCGGCGAGTTGGTAGCGCTGTTTCAATAACTCATCCGGCACGACCCCACCTAACGAATCGAAAAACTTCGCGTGCGCGGCGAGCTCCTTTTGCCATTCCTCGTGATCGATTCCCAAAATCTCGACGATGCATTTGTGCTCCGCATCCAATTCGGCAAGATCGAGATCGTGTGGACTGGGCAGCCAGCCAATCGGCGATTTGACTGCGCCGCCGGTTTCCTCGCAGCGGTCAATGATCCATTCGAGGACGCGCATGTTATCGCCGAAACCGGGCCAGAGAAAATTTCCGCCCGTGCCTTTGCGAAACCAGTTCACATGAAAAATGAGCGGCGGATTCGTTAGGCGCTTTCCGATGTCGATCCAATGCCGGAAGTAATCGCCGATGTTGTATCCGCAGAATGGCAGCATTGCCATCGGATCACGTCGTACTCGCCCGACCGCGCCCGTCGCTGCCGCGGTCGTTTCCGAAGCCATGGTCGCGCCCAGATAAGCGCCATGGTTCCAATCGAACGCCTGGAACACGAGTGGCATCGTGTCGCTGCGGCGGCCGCCGAAAATGATCGCGCTGATCGGGACGCCATCGCCGCGTTCGACATCGGCATCCAGAACCGGATTGTTACGCATCGGCGTGGCAAAGCGGCTGTTTGGATGCGCCGCTTTCTTTTCTGAGTCCGGCGTCCAGTCATTGCCGCGCCAATCGATTGCGTGTTTTGGCGGTGGCCCATCTTTGCCTTCCCACCAGACATCGCTGTCATCGGTAAGCGCGACGTTGGTGTAGAGTGTGTCGTGCGCGATTGATTTCATCGCGTTCAGGTTCGATTTGTAACTTGTCCCCGGCACCACGCCGAAGTAGCCGTTTTCAGGGTTCACCGCATACAAACGACCATCGCGAATTTGCATCCAGGCGATGTCGTCACCCACGGTCGTCACTTTCCAGCCGGCGAAATGTTTCGGCGGAATGAGCATGGCGAAATTGGTTTTGCCACACGCGCTGGGGAACGCTGCCGCCACATAATGCTTGCGGCCTTCCGGTGACTCGACGCCGAGGATCAACATGTGCTCCGCCATCCACCCTTGTTTGCGCGCGAGATATGAACCGATGCGCAGGGCGAGACATTTTTTGCTGAGCAAAACATTCCCGCCGTAACCTGAACCGACCGAGATGATCGCATTGTCCTGCGGAAAGTGACAGATGAACCGGCGATTTGGATCGACATCGAGTAATGAATGCACGCCGCGGTTCCATTCCGCAGCCGGATCATCACCAAGCCGCTTGACCGCCACATCCCCCATGCGCGTCATGATTCGCATGCTGAGCACCACGTAAATGGAATCGGTGATCTCAAAGCCGACTTTGGTAAGTGGCGAATCGGGCGGCCCCATGATGTAGGGAATGACAAACATGGTTCGCCCGCGCATCGCCCCTTTCAGCATTCCGTGCAGCTTCGTGTACGTCTCTACCGGGTCAGACCAATTGTTTGTTGGGCCGGCTTCTTTTTTCGTAGGCGTGCAGATGAAGGTGAATTGCTCAACCCGGGCAACGTCGTTCGGGTTCGACCGATGCAAATAAGAGCGCGGAACTCTTTTATCACTGAGTTTGATCAGAACGTCTTGCCGGCACGCTTCGCCAAGGAGATAGTTGTTTTCACGTTCCGAGCCGTCGCACCAGAAAATATTTTCCGGTTGGGTAAGCTTGGCGATGTCCTGCACCCAATCGAGCACCGCTTGATTCGTCGGCCTCGCGTCGCCGATTCCAGTGGGCGGTGAAATGGCGGGAGCGATATCTTTCATTTGCGGTAGATGTCAATCGTGGCGTGCGCAACCGGCGAAGAGAGATAATTTGGCCTTGTCGCGTGCTTCTCCAAGAAGTTTTTCGCGCGGATCCGCGAACTTGGCTTGCGTGTTCAGAACGCTGGCTGTTTATTTGGTTCATGTTCGGAGTGACCACCTCCGATGATTATCGCCCTGTGGCGTGGATGGGCCGCTATCCTGTCGACGTGACGACGATGCTGGTCGGCTTGCATGTCGCAATCGCGATTCTGACGGCCGTGCTGGTTGCTTTCGGAGCCAGTTCCGTGCTGGCATTTCTGCAATTCGATAGCGCTGAAGTCTGGTATGGCGGCCAGGTGTGGCGTCTTTTCACCTACGCATTTGTTCATGCTCCGTCGACCCTCCTCTGGTTCGCGATCGAGATGTATATGTTATTCGTGTTCGGTCGCGAAGTGGAACGCTTCATTGGCCGGCGCGCATATCTCGTGCTCTATCTCGTCTTGTTGATCGCCCCCACGGCAATATTGACGATTTGGGGACTTTGGCAGCGCTCCGCGCTCGCCGGTTCGCCCGCGTTGCATTTTGGAATTTTTGTCGCCTTCGCCACCATCTATCCAAGGGTTGAGTTGTTCCTCCGGATCATGGCGAAATGGATCGCGCTGATTCTCGCCGGCGTTTACACGTTCCAACTGCTCGCCTACCACGCCTGGACCGATCTGGCTGTGGCTTGGACGAGCATCGGTGCCGCGTTCCTGTTCATTGAATTGCGAGGCGCAGGGCCAGAACTCGCCTGGTGGAGCAACATGAAAGCACGGATTGGCCCCAAACCTAAAATCCGCGTTCTGCAGAAGACGTACGCACGCCGTGCCGTCGAGCCAGATGATGTGTATACCTCGATTGATCCGATTCTCGACAAAATCTCGAAATCCGGCATTGGGAGTTTGACCGCAAACGAACGCCGGCAGCTGAATCGGGAGCGCGAGCGTCTCCTGAAAAAATCACAGTAATCGGACGCAGTTCTCGCGAACTATTTTTGCGCGAAGCGTGACTCGATCGCTTCGCACAGGACGTGAAGAAGAAGCTTGTGAGCTTCCTGAATTCGGGCGGTGGAATCGCTTGCGACCAAAAGATCGACATCGGCAAGGCCAATAGTGGATCCGCCGTCGCGTCCGAGAAATGCAATGGTTTGGAGCTTACGCGATTTCGCTTCTTCTAACGCGCGCTGGACATTTTTCGATTTGCCTGAAGTCGTAAGAACGATGAGTACATCGCCTTCGAGCCCGAAGGCGGCGACTTGTCGCGCGAAGATTTCGTCGAAGCCGTAGTCGTTGCCGGCGGCGGTGAGAAGTCCGCCATTGCTCGCCAGACAGATCGCAGGGTATGCGCGACGCTCTCTGGCGAACCGCACAACCAATTCGGTTGCGAAATGCGCAGCATCGCAGGCGCTTCCGCCGTTGCCGCAAACGAGCAATTTATTTCCCGCCCGCAAACATTGCTCGACCAGATCGGCAGCCTTTGCGACTTGCGCATCAAGATCGAGAAGCGACTGCAGCGTTTTAGTCGTCGCGGCAACGGCGTTTTTCAAAATGTCAGATGGGTCGCGCATCGTTATCAATACCTCGCTCCTCGCATCGTATAATGAATTGGAATCCTAACCTTCGCCACGGTTCCCGGCCTGAAACGCCACTGGCGAAACGCCTCGAGAGCTGCATTATCAAGAACTCCGTACCCCGTGCTCTGCAACATTCGGGTCGAGGTGACGTTCCCCATGGGTGAATCAATCTCCAGCAGGGCCACTCCGCTCCCGGTCGCGCGTCTCATCCGCGCTTCGAGCGGATATCGCGGCAGAAGCGCGTATATCGCCAGGGCCTTTCGCTCACCTAAGAGAGGTTTGTCCTTTAACTGAGCACTCGCGAGTTTCGAAGCGCCTGAGATAATCGCGATTGTCAAAACGAGAAGCGTAAGTCTGCGAAACATGTTTAAAGGAGATGGTGCGCGGTAGAGGTTTCGAACCTCTGACCCCTACCGTGTCAAGGTAGTGCTCTACCGCTGAGCTAACCGCGCCCCGAAATTAGTGATAAGTGAAGAGTGATAAGTGAAGAGTCAAGCGGCTTGATCTTTGCAATGTAAATCCCAATTGCAACACTTCGCTACTGGACAACACGGAGGCGCAGGACGACTGTTCGCATCTTGTGAGTGCACTGTTTTTTAAGCGTTTCCTGCAGCGACCGTTTCAGATCGCATCGATCGTGCCCAGCTCAAAAGCGCTCGTTGAACGGGTGGCCAGTAAAATGGATTTCAGCCAGCCGCGCGTGATCGCCGAGTATGGTCCGGGCGAGGGCGTGCATTCACGCGAGATAGCGAGGCGCATGAGTCAAGATTCGCATTTGCTCTTGTTTGAGCTGGATCAAGCTTTCGCTCGCGATCTGGAACGACAATTTGCCCGGGATCGGCGCGTGCACGTTATCCATGGGGACGCGGCGCGCTTGCCGCACGAACTGGAGCGGCGAGCCATCGCCGAATGCGATTATATTCTTTCGGGCATTCCGTTCAGCATTCTCAAGATCGATAAGAAGCGTTCGCTTCTCCAAAAAACGCACGACGCATTGGCGCCGGGCGGCAGCTTCATCATTTATCAGGTGACAAATGAACTGAAGCAACACGCCACGCTATTTGAGGACGCCGAGTCGGAATACTTTTTGCAAAACATACCGCCGATGTTCATCACCATTTTTCAAAAGGCGCGATTGCCGTATGGCCGCAGGTATTCTACGCCACAGCGATCAGCTGTCGGCGCGGATCGCTCGGCATGACTGACCGGCCGAGGCGCATAGAAAAAGATTCGATGGGCGAGATGACCCTCCCGGCATCCGCGCTCCATGGCGCGTCCACGCATCGCGCGGTCCTTAATTTTCCGGTTAGCGGTTATCGATTTTCGCGGCCGTTTATTCGCGCTTTGGGTTTAATCAAGTGGGCCGCGGCACAGGCCAATCACGATCTCGGTTTGCTCGACGCAGAGCGGTCGGCCCTCATCGTTCAGGCAGCCGAAGAAGTCGCCGACGGAAAACTCGATGAACACTTTCCGCTCGATGTTTTTCAGACCGGTTCAGGCACGAGCACAAACACCAACGCAAACGAAGTGATCGCGAATCGTTGCGCCCAGCTCGCTGGCAAAGCGATCGGGTCGCGCGAACTGGTTCATCCGAATGATCACGTCAACATGGGCCAGTCGAGCAACGATGTGATTCCCTCTGCGATCCATATCAGCGCAGCGGAACAGTTGAAAAACTGTCTGATCCCGGCTTTGGAAAAATTGCATGCCGCGCTCGAAAGCAAAGCGAAGGAATTTTGGGAAATCATTAAGATTGGCCGTACTCATTTGATGGACGCGACACCGGTGCGCCTAGGCCAGGAATTTTCCGGCTTTGCTCAGCAAGTTGCTTATGCCAAAGAACGCGCACAGAAAGCGATCGATGCTCTGCGTGAGGTTGCGCTCGGTGGCACCGCGGTAGGCACGGGTTTAAATCGCCATGTCGATCTTCCGGGCAAAATACTGCGACATTTGGAGCAGCGCACCGGCATTGCCTTTTACGAGGCGAAAAATCATTTCGAAGCGCAAGGCGGAAAAGACGCGGTGGTCGAAGCGAGCGGCCATTTAAAAACCATCGCCGTCGGTTTATTCAAGATCGCGAATGACATCCGCTGGCTCGGGAGCGGTCCGCGCTGCGGCATTGGCGAGATTCAACTTCCCGCTACGCAACCGGGCAGCTCGATCATGCCGGGCAAAGTGAACCCGGTGATGTGCGAATCGGTCATGATGGTTTGTGCTCAGGTGATCGGCAACGACGCGTGCATCACGTGGGCTGGTGCAAACGGAAACTTCGAGCTCAACGTGATGATGCCGGTGATGGCGCATGATTTGCTCGAATCGATCCGGCTGCTTGCCAATGTGGTCGATGTCTTCTGCGACAAATGCGTGACCGGGATTGTCGCGAACGAAGAACGCTGCCGCGAACTGGTCGAGCTTTCCATGGCGATGGTGACCAGTTTGGCGCCGAAAATCGGTTACGATCGCGCGGCTGAGATCGCTAAAGAGAGCGCGAAAACCGGGCGCACAGTTCGTGAAATTGCTCGGGAACAAAAGGTCCTGCCGGAAAAAGAATTGGCGCGCGCACTTGACCCGGTTGCAATGACGGAGCCAGGCGGCAAGGAAGCTTAGGCTCGTTTACTCTCGCGGATGCCATGGTTGCCAAACTTGAGGGGCCTCAATTTTCGGGTGGGGCGAACATCGCGATTAAATGTCCGAGCCATACTTACGAGGAAACGGTCGTGTTTTATCGCGATACGCTCGGCCTGCCTCTGATTGAGGAAGAGGCGGACGGCTGCATTTTTCAATTCGGTCCGAACCGGCTCTGGCTCGACAAGGTGCCGAATCTGAGTCATCCGGATATCTGGCTGGAATTGGAGACGAACGACACCGAAGCCGCCGCATCATTTCTCAAAGTGAACGGCATCGCGCGGCGAGATGAAATCGAACAGCTGCGAGAAGATTTCGATGGGTTCTTCGTGTCCGCGCCAAACGGCGTCATTCATCTCGTCATCGGTCACGAAGAAGCGTAAGTGGCTCATAGAGCTGGTGTGCCAGGCGCTTTCTTGCCGCCGTGCGGCTACAACAGCCTAGTGATCTTAAACGTGACGACCTACGATGATGAGGTCGCGTTCGACGCCATCGAGCCGCGCAATTCGCGGGAGTAATCCCCAGCGCTCAAATCCGAGTCGCTCGAATAATTTCAGGCTCGGTTCGTTGTGCGCGAAGATCAAGCCGACAAGTGCCGTTATCCCGAGCGATGGTCCGCGCGCGATGGCTTCTTCCAATAAACGCCGCGCCACGCCTTGACGCCGGAATTTTGCATCGACATAAACGCTGATTTCGGCAGTGCCGCGATAGGCGCAGCGGGGCAGGAATTTTTTGAAATCCAGCCAGCCAATCACGCGCCCATCGGATACAGCTACCCAGAATGGATGTTGGTCCGGTGAATGTTCTCGGAACCACGGCAAACGCGCTTCAACCGTGGTCGGCTCAAGCTCGGCCGTCACCATGCGCGTCGGCACAGTGGCATTGTAAATGTCGATGATGAATGGGAGATCGGATTCGAGCGCGTCGCGGATTCCTCTTTCAACTGTAGCGGCGGTCTGTGACCGCCGATCTTCAGCCGTAAGTGCAGCGCTCATAGAGCGCCGCTACAGTTAGCCGTTTGGAAAAACGCGTTTTCGAAAGTCGGCTGAAACGGCCCCGGCGCCGTTTCGCCGATGCGAAAACGCGGACTGATTTGCGATTGCGTGGCGCAATAAAGTTCCATGTCGATCTTGCCGCACTTTACGAGCGACGCGCGCACGGCGGCCAACGCGAGCTCGGGCGTGTTGCAATCGCGACTGAGATGTCCGAGCAGAACGCGTTCGATTTTCCCCGAGAGCAATTCCTCGATCACACTCGCCGCGGCCATGTTCGACAGATGACCATGACGCGACTGAATCCGCTGTTTCACCGGCCACGGCCGATGCGAATCGTTCTGCAAAAGTTTTTCGTCGTGGTTCGTTTCGATCACGAGCGTCTGGACTTCGCGCAAACGCTCCACAATCATTTTCGTCGCGTATCCAAGATCGGTGATGAAACCGAGACCGCCCGAGCCCGCATGAAAGGCAAACCCAAGCGGATCAACCGCGTCATGTGGCACGGGAAAAGTTTGTACCGTAACGTCGCAAATGGAAAACTCGGCGCCTGTCCGGAAAATTCGCCAGTTGCGATGTTGCTCGAACAATCCGTCGCAGCGAATCGCTTCTGCGGTGAGCGCGTTGCAATAAATCGGCACGTCAAATTTACGGCAGAGAACTTCGAGTCCGCAAACGTGATCGCCGTGCTCGTGTGTAAGAAGGACGCCGTCAAGCTGGTCGGGTGTGACGCCACATTCCGCCAGGCGCAACACCAGTTGCCGCGCGCTCAGGCCGCCGTCGACAAGAATCTTGCCATGCTCAGTCGCGACCAATGCGCTGTTCCCGGCGCTGCCGCTGCCGAGCATCGTCAAGCTGAACACGGATCCTAGATTAGCTGAGTCGTTTGATGTTACGCAAACGGAAATGAATAAGTCAGCGCGCAATTATGATTTGCCGCTTGGCCAGCAATCGATTCGAGGTCGTTCCGCTTTCCTCGACATGGCGCGGTGGCAGAATTACATTCGCGCCACTTGAGAACGTGCATCGTCATTTTCATCGCAGCGGTCAGCGTATTTTTTAGAGGCATTGGTTGCGGTCAATCGGATCTGTCGAATTCGGATACAAGCGGTCTGGATTTCAAGCAGTGGGGGCTACTCGCGGTCCAAGACGGCGGCCGCCGCAAACCAGTGGACACGTTTTCCAGAGAAACACTGATCCGCGTTACGGGAAGATCGACATATACAGACAAAACGGGCCGGACATGGCAGCCGAATGAGTTCATTTTGTCGGCGCTGCTCGAGACACACGACTGGAAGAACGAGCCGATAGTGCTGGTGTCGTTAGGTAAATTGAAAGAGCAGCTCGGACTCGATAAAACACAGCGACGATTTTCGTTCGCGCAATTGACCGGCTCGTCGGACCTGCAACGGATCACGAATGAGGCGCGAGCACACAAGCGCGCGGAGCAATCGCTCGACCGGGTCCAGCAAGAAGCACTCAACGTAAGTGATCGACTGGCGCTTTTGGGAAATGTGATGACGGGAAACGCTTTATTGATCGTTCCGGCGCCGCGAAGCGAAACCGATCCATGGGCCGTGCCCGATCCGGCGGCAGTCACTTCCTATTATAATGAGGCGCAGTTCGCGCCAGCTTTCTCCCAAGTGACGAAAATGACGGGAGCTTATGCCCAAGGCGACACGTTCAACTTCAGTTCAGCCGCACGTCAGCTTCGGGAAAATTTGCGCGGGCTGAGTCCGTCGATTTACCCGCAGGAGCGACAATTGCGTCTCGAATATTTCTATAATCATTTCGAAAGCTTTTATCGCGCGATCTGGTGCTACGGGATTGCGTTTGTAATTTTAATCGCAGCGCACCTCCGCAAACGGGGAACTGCTTTACGGAACATCGGCATAGCGGTTGCGATCCTTGGTCTCGCCTTTCAGGCGAGCGGAATCGTGATGCGCTGCCTGATCGCCGGACGACCTCCGGTGACGAACATGTACGAATCGATTATCTGGGTATCATTTGCGGTGTCGTTTTTCGGGATGATCTTTTTCGCGCGGTATCGCACGCCAGTGTATTTGCTGGCGGCTTTGCCAGTAACGCTGATCGCCCTGCTACTTGTGCATCAAATGCCGATCGCGATGCCGTCGAGCATCGATCCTCTGGTGCCCGTGTTGCGGGACAATTTCTGGCTCACCATCCATGTGCTCACAATCACACTGAGCTATGCAGCCTTCGCACTCGCGATGGGCTTTGGTCACATTTTGCTCTGGCGCTACGCGCGCAACCCGGCAGCGGCGAGTGCAGACGCGCCTACGCATTTCTGGCTTTATCGCGTCCTCCAGCTCGGAGTGCTTTTGCTCGCCGCAGGCACGATTTTAGGTGGCGTCTGGGCGAATTATTCCTGGGGTAGATTCTGGGGCTGGGATCCGAAGGAAACGTGGGCCCTGATCGCGCTGCTCTGTTATATCCTGACGTTACACGGGCGGCTGGCCGGTTGGTGGACCGAGTTCGGCCTTGTCGTGGCGAGCGTGGTTTGTTTTCTCGCCGTGTTGATGGCGTGGTACGGCGTGAACTTTGTGCTCGGCAAAGGTCTGCACAGCTACGGGTTTGGCATCGGCGGCGAAACCTACGTTGCGACGTTCGTGATTGCCGATCTTTTGTTCGTTGCCTTCGCGATCTGGCGATATCGCGCCAGCAAAAGCGCAATAGTTGTAGCCGGGGACGTTGTCGCGGGTTGATCCGCGGTCATCGGTCATCGACCCCGGCTACAACGTTTCCATGGTGAGCGCGTCCAAAAATTCGCGCGGAGTTTGGTCGCGAAGCAGCGCCGCCCGGGTCGCATCATCTTTTACGAGCCGCGCGAGCGCGCCAACGCAAATCAGGTAATCGTTCACTAACCGCTCTGGCACGCCAATAACTAAAATCAGTCGGGCGCGCACTGCATTTTCGCCAAACGGAATACCGGCGCGGCTTCGCCCGATACCGAGCACGATCTCATCGACCAAATCGGTGCGCGCATGCGGAAAGACAACGCCGTTTTCTACTACGCTTGGGTGCGCCTGCTCGCGCGAGAGCACCTGGTCGAGAAAATCCTTCGCATTGTCGATCTTCCCGTTGAGGGCGAGCAACTGGACGATCTCCCGTAACGCATTCGCTGCTTTGCGAGAACGCAGTTGTAGCGTCACGTGCTTTTCATCGAGAAGATCGGCTAGCGCGATAGCCATTGGCGGCAGTGAGATTTATTGGATTATCCGGGCAAAGCCAGTTATCCAGTTAATGTGACATCTGTGGCAACTGAAAAGATACCAAGCGGGCCGAGCGAAGAGGCGACGGTGTCGTTGCAACGGAGCCTTTACGATCCGGGTTACGTGAACGCGATGTCGCATTTTTATCGCGGCGAGATGGGCCGCATCATGGTGTGGCGGCAGCGACTCGACATGACAACGAATTGGGCCATCACCAGCAGCACCGCCATTATCACGATCGCGTTTTCCACGCGCCAGGTGCCGCACATCATTTTCTTTTTCAATCTCGCCATCGTCTGGGTGCTGCTCTGGATTGAGGCGCGCCGTTACCGATTCTATGACGCCTTCCGGGCGCGCGTTCGGATGCTCGAGGCGCATTTCTTGGTGCCGATGGTGATGGAGAATCGCGATTTGCTACAGGGCGAATGGAAGAAACTGGTCTGTGAAGATTTAATTTTGCCCTGCTTCAAAATCAGCAAACTGGAAGCAGTCGGGCGCCGATTAAAGCGAAATTATATTTTCATTTTTATCCTCATCATCGTGGCGTGGATCACAAAAATTTTTCTGCACGCCGAGCATGCGATGGACAGTGTGGGCGGGTTTTATCGTTCCTTACGCGTGGGAACCATTCCCTCCTGGCTGGTGGCGTTTATCTTTGCCGGCACTCTTATCACCGTGATCACGATCACGATTTACGTGAGCAAGAAATCCTCCGGCGAAATCTCCGAATTCGGCACCCACCGTTCGCTCTGGCGGATCTGAAGAAAGTTGATAGTTAAGAGTTGATGGTTGAGAGAACCGCCATGGCGGAATCTTCTGAGTCTCTCAACTCGCCACCCTCAAGTTTCAGCAAGCTTTGCGAAATTGTCGCAAAATTGCGCGGGCCGGGCGGCTGCCCGTGGGACCGGGAGCAGACTCACGAATCATTGCTGCCTCAGTTGATTGAAGAGGCTTACGAGGTCGCTGGCGCGGTGCGCACCAAAGATGACGCAAATTTTCGCGAAGAACTGGGAGATCTTCTTTTGCTGATCGTCATGCACGCCGAGATCGCGCGCGAAGCCGGGAGATTCGACATCGACAATGTCATTGACGACGTGACGGAGAAACTCATCCGCCGTCACCCGCATGTGTTTGGCAAAAGCGATGCACGCGATAGCGGCGCGGTGCTGAAACAATGGGAGTCAATCAAGCGCGCGGAGAAAACCGGCAAACATTATCTCGACGGTTTGCCAACAGCCTTGCCTGCCTTGATGCGCGCGCAAAAAGCGCAGTCAAAAGCGGCCCGGGTCAACTTCGATTGGACAGAACTGAGAGACGTCATTGCAAAAATCGAAGAAGAAGTCGCCGAAGCCAGATCGGCGATTTCCTCGCAAGATCGACAAGCGATTAAAGACGAAAGCGGCGATCTGTTGTTCGCCGTCGTCAATTTGGCGCGAAAATGCAAACTCGACGCAGAAGGCGCTCTCCAATCTGCAACGGATAAATTTGTCGCGCGATTCAATCAATTGGAGGACGAATTGAAATTGCGCGGCAAGAAATTGGGAGATGTCGATCTTGCCGACCTGGACGCGATTTGGAATGAGATTAAGCAAACGCCCAACGCTGAAGCTTTCTGAATTCGATGTTGAATGTCGGGCGCTGAACGTCCGCCGCGCCGTAGCCTTGCGAAGGGGGGTTGGGCGTTTGCTTCTGCTCCCTCTTTGGTGATATTCCCCGTCCCGATGAACCTGCTCATCAATCTGCTCCTGGCCGTTTACGTAATGGTGGCGTTGCTCATGGTGCTCGTAATTCTCATGCAACGTCCGAAGAGCGAAGGCCTCGGCGCGGCCTTTGGCGGCGGGGTCACGGAAAACATTTTTGGCGCGCAAACCACCAATGTTTTGGTGAAGTTCACGGCATGGCTGGCGGGCATCTTTTTCGCGCTCACGTTCGCATTATCGATCCTTTATGCCCATAAGAGCACGGCCGACAGCGCGTTCCGGCGCGAGCTGATGAAAACACAAGCTGCCCCACAAACATCTCCAGTCCCAACAGCTGGTGCTCAGCCGTCGCCCAGTTTCTCTCCAGTGCCGGGTTCCGGAGCTGGCGTTTTGCCTCAGGGGAGTGCAAGTCCAGTGAGCTCGTCATCGCCGGCTGCCGTTTCGCCGACTGCGGCGCCGGTCGCGACAGCGACAAGTCCCACGACAACGCCGAAGCAAAGAGGCAGACCCTGACGTCTGATGCATCTGAAAGCTCTGGTGGCGTTCGGGTTTTCGGTTGCGTTGTTATGCGAGACCGCTGCCACTGAAGAAGCGTACAAATTTCTCAATGAAATCCCGATCGGCGGCGAGGGCGGCTGGGATTATGTGACCGTTGATGCGGCGGCGCGTCGTCTCTATCTCTCGCACGCGACGAAAGTTGTTGTTGTCGATCTTACGAAGGACGCCGTGACCGGGGAGATCGGCGACACGCCCGGCATTCACGGGTTCATCGTTGCACCTGATCTTGAGCGAGGTTTCTCGTCGAATGGCAAGGAATCAAAAGTGAGCGTTGTCGATTTAAAGACGCTTCGCACGATTTCGAAAATAGACACCGGCACGAATCCCGACGCGCTGGTTTACGAACCGCGTCACGGCGAAGTTTACGTTTTCAACCACAGCGGAAATTCGGCCACGGTGATCAACGCGAAAACGGAAGGCGTAGTCAACACGATCGCGCTCGGCGGCAACCCGGAGTTCGCGGCGGCCGATAGTGCGGCAGACCGCATTTACTGTAATGTGGAAGACAAGAGCGAAGTCGCGGTCATCGACGCGGCAAAGCACGAAGTGGTGGGGCGCTGGTCACTCGTGCCGGGCACAGAGCCAACTGGAATGGCGTTCGACGCGACGCATCATCGGTTGTTCGTCGGCTGTCATAACAAATTGATGGCGATGCTCGACACTGAAACCGGAAAAGTTGTTGCCACGGTGCCGATCGGCGCCGGCGTTGATGGCTGCGCATTCGACGATGCGACGCAACTTGCATTTGCATCATGCGGCGACGGGACCACGACGATCGCGAAAGAAGAAACGCCGCAGAAGCTTACAACCATTCAGGCGCTCAAAACTGAGCGCGGCGCGCGAACGATCGCGCTCGATCCACAGACGCATCAGATCTATTTGCCCACGGCGCAATTTCATCCGCCGCCTTCGCCAGCGCCCGGTGCATCTCCAGGCCGGCCGATGATTGTGCCGAACACGTTGAAGCTTTTGGTTTACGGCCAGGCTGAGTCGGCGAAACCCTAACAAGCGTCATTCTGATCGCTTACCGGCCGCTCTTGGCTCGAAGATGGCAAGCAGTGCAGGCAGCACGATTAACACGAGCGGCAGCGAAAAAATTAGTCCCGAGATAATGGCGATCGCCAGCGGCTGCTGCATGGCGGAACCGTGACCGATGCCGAGCGCTAACGGCGATAGCGCCAGGATCGCCGCGAAAGTGGTCATCAAAATCGCGCGCATCCGATTGATTCCGGCGAGAATGAAGCGGTCGCCGCTGGCAGGCAACGAGAGAAATTCAGAATAATAGAAAATCGCGATCTCGGTCACGATGCCGACGATCATGGTCATGCCCATCCGCGAGGTGATGTTGAATTCGGTGCCGGTGACCCAGAGGCCGATGAAGACTCCGGCGACGGCGAACAGCGGAATGAGCAACATCGCGATGGCGACCCGGAAATTTTCGTAGAGAAAAAGCAGGAGCAGAAAAACGAGGACGATTGCGGCGATCAAAATGATCGTCAGGCCACGGAAGGCGATTTGTTGTTGTTCGTAAAGGCCGCCGAAAGTGTAGAGCACGTTGTTGGGAATGACGCCGGATCTGGCGAGCGTCCGTTTCACATCGCTTACTGTCGAGCCGAGATCGCGGCCGCTGATGCGCGCGGTCACTGCGACCATGCGTTTGAGATCGTCGCGCATGATCTCGGGCTCGCCGCTGACAGGGACGAGCGTGGCCACGCGTTTGAGCGGAAACAAATGGCCGTCGGGCGCGCGCAAAAGGAGATTGTCGATGTTGCGCATGGTTTCGCGCGCGTCCCGCGGAATCCAAACGCGGACGCCGATCAACTTCGGCCCCTGTTGAATGTGGGTGGTCACGTTGCCGGTCAAAAAATCATCAAGCGCTTTGGTGATCGCCTCCGGATCCATGCCTTCGAGGCCGACCTTTACGCGATCGACCTGAATGTTGAGCGCGTCGCCTGCCGGCACGATTCCGTTCTTAACCTCGACTACGCCGCGAACTTTCGAAATCGTGTCGGCCACTCGCGGCGGAAGCGTGCGCAGAAGTTGTTCGTCATCGGAATAAAGCTTGATCTCAATCGGCTGTGGCACGCTGGTGAGATCGCCGATCAAATCTTCCATCAATTGCAGCAGCTCGACCTGAAGACCGGGAATATGCTTTTCGATTTCACCGCGAACATCGTCCATCACCTCTTCAATTCCACGGCGCGGGAACGGCCTTAAGCGAACGAAAAAGTCGCCCGTATTCGCCTCGGTGACGCCGCCACCGAGCTGCAAGCCGGTGCGGCGCGAATAGGTCTGCACTTCCGGCGTTTCTTGCAGCACCGATTCGACCTGGCGAAGAAGGCGATCGGTTTCCTCGAGCGACGTCCCCGGCGGAGAAATGTAATCGAGAATAAACCCGCCTTCGTCCATCACCGGCATGAAGCCGGAGCCGACGTTCTTGAATGCGATGAAACCAAGCAACAACAGCGGAATCAAAAACAAGGCGACGAAAAGCGGACGCCGGAGAAGGCGTTGCATCTTCTCACGATAAACGTCGTGCACGCGTCGCGTGAAAGTTCCACGCTCCTCCAGCTCAGTGTCTTTTTGTTTCAGCAATGCCGCACACAGGATCGGCACGGCCAGCCACGCGACAACGAACGAGATGATGAGACTCGCGGCCATCGTCAGGGAAAGCGCTTTGAAAAATGCGCCGGTGACTCCAGTTAGAAATGCCAGGGGCGTGAAAATGATGATCGTTGCTGCGGAAGAACCGGCCAGCGGGTTGGTAAATTCGCTGGCCGCGCTCAACACTCGCGAGCGAGGATCGCCTTCGCGCATGCCGCGCACGCGACGAACGATATGTTCCACCATCACGATCGCGTCATCGATGATGAGCCCAACGGCAGCTGCCATGCCGCCGAGAGTCATGATATTGAAACTCATTTTCAGTGCGTAAAGAAGCACGATCGTAGCGGCGAGCACGACCGGCACAGTCAGGGTCGCGATCAAAGTGACTTTCCAATCGCGGAGAAAGATAAGCAGGACGAACGCGGCAAGAGCGATGCCGATGAACACTGCGTCGCGCGTGCTGTGTTCGGATGCGGTGATCAGGTCGCCTTGATCGTACCAGTCGGCGATCTTTACTCCTTCGGGAATTTGTTTCTTGATTTCGCGTAACTTCGCCTTGATGCCGCGCGCGATATCGACCGTGTTTCCAGACGGCTGCTGATAAACCTGGAAAAGCACGGCGTCGCGGCCATCGGCGGTTACGCGAATCCATTGCGGCTCGGTTGAATGCTCAACCGCGGCCACGTCATCGAGCAGAACCACCCCGTCGGGATTTGAGCGCAGCACTGTGTGCTCGATTTCGTCGAACTTCTTGAAACGCGTGTCCGAAACGACGAGGTAAAGTTTGTCGTACTGTTCGAGGCGGCCGACCGCGACCAAAACATTCGACGCCGAGAGTGCGCTGGCGACTTCGGCCAGCGTCATCTTGAACGATTGCAATTTGTCTGGATCGACCGTCACCCGGTATTCTTCGACGCGACCCCCTTGAACGCCGACGCGGGCGACGCCTTGAACGGTGGAAAGTGCGGGCCGCAACGTATACAGCGCCAGATCGCGCAGCTCGACCACCGAATGCGAATCGGAAGTGAGGCTGTAGGCGATCACCGGGAACACCGTCGGATCCATGCGCTCGACTTCGAATGAAGTGCCGG
>Ga0070697_100000896_pt1 | contig 22412 bp, 21 predicted proteins | sample KBSK1501metaG_FD_65475 | JGI IMG/M metagenome (GOLD analysis project Ga0070697, IMG submission 65475) | Corn, switchgrass and miscanthus rhizosphere microbial communities from Kellogg Biological Station, Michigan, USA - KBS K1-50-1 metaG | ecosystem: Host-associated > Plants > Roots >... | reverse complement strand
GGCTTCGGCAATAGCTGTAATCTGCGGAACACCTGCACCGGTCACTACTCGTGTAGTACAGATCGAACCGGGACCGATGCCGACTTTGACGGCGTCTACTCCCGCCCGTGCCAACTCGCACGCGCCGTCGAAAGTCGCCACGTTACCGGCGATCAGATCGACTTCCGGCAACTTGGATTTGATTAGGCTGATCGCTTCCAGAACCCGCGTCGAGTGGCCGTGGGCGCTGTCAATCGCTACTAAGTCCACTTTAGCGTCGACCATTTCCTGGGCTCGTTCCAGGAAGTCTCCGGTTGCGCCGATTGCTGCCCCGACTCTCAGCCGTCCGTGAGAATCCTTCGCCGCATTGGGGTATTTCAATTTCTTCTGAATATCCTTTACCGTGATCAAGCCCCTGAGATTGTATTGATCGTCCACCACCAGTAATTTTTCGACTCGGTGCTCATGCAGGATTTTTTCCGCTTCCTGCAGCGTGGTTCCGACAGGGACCGTGATGAGGTTGTCCTTGGTCATCACCTTGCTGATGGGAATATCAAACCGAGTCTCAAAGCGCAGATCGCGATTGGTCAAAATGCCGACCAATTTCTTGTTCTTGGTGATCGGCACGCCGGAAATCTTGTACTTGCGCATAACTTCGAGCGCATCGGAAACCTTGTCGTCGGGCGACATGGTGACCGGATCCACGATCATCCCGCTTTCGGAGCGCTTCACCTTATCGACTTCATTCGCTTGCTGCTCGATCGACAAGTTGCGATGAATAATGCCGATGCCGCCCTGCTGCGCCAGCGCGATAGCCATGTGCGACTCGGTGACCGTGTCCATGGCGGCGCTGATTACGGGAATATTCAGCCGGATGTTGCGCGTCAGTTGTGTCTGGGTATTGGCCTGTGCGGGAACGACGTCGGAGCGGGCAGGCAGCAGCAGTACGTCGTCGAAGGTAAGAGCCTCAGGAACCGGGAAATGGATCATAAGTTCGCTCGGGAAGATCGGGTAAATAGCTATTCTAGAGAGAGATGAGAGTTGAGGCAACCGACGCTGAATTCAGGTTTTGCTCACGAGATTTCCTGTTCTGAACCGGGTTGATATCCGATCAAGACGCATTGCCAAAGGCGCCAAAACAGAGTACATTCCGAGTACTTCTCCCAAGTCTTGCTCCACGGAGGCTCTATGTTGGCCAGCTTGCGTTCCCGGATGGCTCTGACCCTTTGCCTACTTCTGAACCTGGGCAGCCCGATCGCCCTTCGTGCGCAGGAGCCCTTGGCCGAAATTCCGCCCGTCACCATCCGCGCCAACACGCGTTTGGTAGTCGTGGATGTGGTGGTGACAGACAAGAAAGGCCATGCCATCACAGGATTGAAGCCGGAAAACTTCAGTATCGAAGAGAACGGAAAGAAGCAGAAGATCGCCACCTTCACGCCGCCGGGCGGCGATCAGACCGCGCCGCAGGACCTGCCTCCAGGCATCCTCTCGAATCGTCCGGAGTATCTGAAGCCAGCCGGTGTTCCCACCGTGTTGCTTCTGGATGCGACCAACTCTCCGTTCAAAGACCAGGCGTATGGCCGCTCTCAGATGCTCAAGTACGTGCTGGAACAATCGCAAGCGGGAAAGCCCATGGCGGTTATGACACTGGTCGACAAATTGAGCGTGCTTCAGGAGTTCACTACCGATCCGAAGATACTGACGACCGCGATCCGCAACTTGCGGCCGCAAGAGCCGATCCTTCAGCCCGGTGCACCACCCGCGGAATCTCGTGCGGCGGGCAACGTCTCACCCGGGGTGGCTAATACTATCGCAATCATCCAGGCAAGTGTCGCCGCGTTTTCAAACTTGCAGGTGGGATATAACCTGGAGCGGCGCACAGTGATCACGGTTCAGGCTTTGCGCGATCTTTCTCGGATGTTGGCAGGGTTTCCAGGTCGCAAGAACGTCGTGTGGCTGACGGCAGATTTTCCTTTTGACCTGATCCCAGAGGACCGCAGCATCAGCGACGCTGAACTCGCAGCCAATCTTCCTAACATTCAACAGAAATCGTTAGGCACGATAGCGACCGGATCTCTGGCTTCCCAACAGCGGCTACTGCACGGCAACGACATCAAGGAGGCTCAGGCGCAGCTCGCCAGTGCCGGCGTCGCTATCTATCCGGTTGACATGCGCGGCCTCATGACAAGCGGTATTGACGTCAATACGACGTTTGCCTTGAAAGAATTGGCTTCGGAAACGGGTGGCAAGGCGTATGTCAACCAGAATGAAATCAAGGAGGGCATCGTGCTCGCGGTCTCAGACGAGAGTGCCTCCTATTCGCTCGGATACTATCCCGAAAACAAGAAGTGGGACGGAAAGTTCCGTAACATTAAGGTCAAAGTAAGCCAGGGCGACACCGAGGTTCGGCATCGAAAAGGGTACTTCGCTCTCGAACCCACGATCGATAAACACTGGACGCCAGAACAAGAAGTGGCTGGCGCTCTCGAGCTGAACGCTCCCGTGACTCAAGTTGCGTTCAGCGCTCAGGCCAAACCCACAGATCCCGGCAAGGTGCGGGTTGTGTTCCTGGTGGATGCGCACACACTCAGTGCGGAGGATTCCGGCGGGAACAAGAAGATGAACGTGAGCCTGTACGCCAGCGTCTTCGGCGCGAATGGCAAGAACCTGGGCACCCGCAGTCTCAAAGTAGATCGCGCGTTCGATGCCAATACCTATGACCAGATTCTTGCAAAAGGCATGATGATACCGATTGACTTGGATATCCCCACGGGAGGAACTGAACTCCGCCTCGCCGTGCTGGACAATAAGACCGGCTACATTGGCACGGTGGCTGGTCCGCTCGGCCAATAGCTGGAGTCTAGACAGTTCAAGACCTCAAGCTGGAACTGTTTGAGGGGACAAGAAGACCTTCACGCCAATTGTGTCCCGGTTTCTTTCCAGCCGGGAAATGAGTCTAACTTCTGTCTGCTGAGCGGTTTGTCTTTTAGAATCCAGCGGCGTATAGTGATATTTGGAAACTGTTGTGTAGTACCAGCACTTGGCGAAACACACCAGTGGGCGAAAGCCCACTTTTTAGTTTCGGATGGTTTCAGCCGCGCGGGACCAATTGGCAGTCACTGCAAGTTGTTGAAGAAATGGCACTTGAAATCGATCGGATCCGCCAGATCGCGGAGCGTGTGGCAACCTCCAGCGGCCTGGAAGTGGTAGAGGTGGAGCTGCGCGGCGGCGGGGGTAAACGCATGCTGCGGATCACGATAGACAAACCGGCAGGCGTAACCCACGGGGATTGCGCCAACGTGAGCCGAGAGGTCGGCACGATTCTGGATGTGGAAGATGCCGTTCCTGGAGGGTCGTATCTGCTTGAAGTATCGTCGCCGGGACTGGATCGCAAGCTGGCTCGTCCTGCTGATTATGAGCGATTCAGGGGCAGCCGGGTGAAGCTGATGACCCGCAATCCGGTTAACGGCAATCGGCACTTCGAGGGTCGCCTGCAGAGTTTTGAGAACGGTCGCCTGATGCTGGATGTGAGCGGCGCAAAAAAGAAGTCACGCGACAAAGATGGCAACGCGCCCGAGAAGTTGGAAATCGAATTAGCGAACGTGGAAAAGGCAAATTTAGTGCCGGAAATTTGAACGAGGTTTCAAGGTTACAGAGTTTTAAGGTTTCCTGTGGCTTAGAACTCTAACAGCTCGGACCTTTGAAACATTGAAACCTGGCGTACGGAAAATGGCTTTGTCGCGGATTATTTATGGCAAGTGAGCTCTACAACACGATCGACGCATTGAGCAAGGAGAAGGGGATCGATCCGCAGATTGTGGTCAGCGCAGTGGAAGATGCCATTGTTGTCGCTACCCGCAAATACTACAAGACGCAGGAAAACCTGCGCGCCGAACTGGACAAAGAGACGGGTAAGATCCGCGCTTTTGCGGTGAAGACGGTGGTGGAGACTCCCGAGCAAGTAGAAGATCCCACCCTGCAGGTCACGGTGGATGATGCGCGCAAGATCGATCCGAACGTTGAGGTCGGTGGCGAGTTGCAGATTCCCAAGGTTACCGAAGGCATTCTGGGCCGCATAGCGGCGCAATTGGCCAAGCAGGTTATTTTCCAGAAAGTACGCGAAGCGGAACGCGACACCGTTTACAACGAGTACATCGGCCGGGTGGGCGAGATTGTGAACGCGGCGGTGAAGCGCATCGAAGGTCCGGATGTGATCTTCGATATCGGAAAAGCTGAAGCTCGGATGCCGCGCAAGGAGCAGTCGCGGCTGGAGTCGTTCGCCATGGGCGAGCGCGTGCGGGTGGTGATTGCCCGCGTGGAGAAGGCTTCCAAGGGGCCGCAGGTGGTGGTCTCGAGGGCTGTACCGGAACTGGTGCAGCACCTATTCCAGACAGAAGTGCCGGAAATTTACGACGGTACAGTTGTGATCCGCGCCATTGCCCGAGAGGCCGGCGAACGCACCAAGATCGCGGTCATGTCGAAGGATAAGGACGTTGATGCGGTGGGCGCCTGTGTCGGGATGAAAGGTATGCGCGTGCAATCGATCATCCGCGAGCTGCGCGGGGAGAAGATCGATATTATCGAGTACCACGAGGATCCGGTGACGTTCGCTGAGAAAGCGCTGCAGCCGGCCAAGGTGAGCCGGGTCACGGTCGTCGATCCTGCGGAGAAGCATTTGGAGGTTGTAGTCGACGACAGTCAGCTTTCCCTGGCTATTGGAAAAAAGGGACAAAACGTGCGGCTGGCGGCAAAGCTGCTGGCGTGGAAGATCGACATCAAGAGCGAGGAGGAGAAGCGCCAGGAAGTGGAACTGCAGATGGCTTCGCTCGTGGGCACAACTTCGACTCCGCTTGAGAATGTGCCTGGCTTGGGCGAAGGTCTGGTGGAGAAGCTAACGGCGGCAGGGATCACCACTGTGGAAGCGCTGGCTGATATGACTCCAGAGCAACTGGAGGCCATTGAAGGCATCGGTCCGAAGACGGTGGAAAAAATCAGCCTGGCGGTGAATAATTATTTCTCCAGCCTAGAGGGTGCAGAAGCCGCGGCTGCAATTGAGCCTGAGGTGGCAGTCACCGAAGAAGCGACGCGAGAAGAGGCTCCGGTAGAGGAAGCGGCGGCAGAGACAGCTGCGGCAGAGACAGCTGACTCCGATATAGAGCAGACTGCGTCGCCGGATCAGCCTACGGGTGAAGAACTGAGTGCAGGGAAAGAACAGCCGGTGGAAGCCGAGCCCCAAGAGTCGGGAAAGAAGCAGGATTCTGCGGAGGAGCAGGCGTCCTCTGAGGAACAAGGTAGCTAACAGTTGTGCACAATACTGATACCGTGAGGTTGATATGAAGACTTAGCGGGACAGTTCGGAGGAAACAAAGGGCGAATGGGTAAGATTCGAATCAACGATCTGGCAAGGGAGCTGGAAGTCAAGAGTAAGGCGATTCTCGACGTACTTCCACAGGTTGGAGTCACGGAGAAGAAGACTCATTCCAGTTCCATTGAAGAACACGAAGCGGTGAAGGTACGGGAATACCTCCAGTCGCATGCAGAACCGTCGGCTGGCTCAAGATCATCGCGTCCCGCCCGCCCCGACGATGAGATCAAGACCAAGATCGACCTCTCCCACATCTCTAAGCCAGGAGATGTTCTAAGCGCGATACGCGCCAAGCAACAAACGCCCGCTGCGGCACGGCCCGCGCCCGCGGCTTCGGTAGTTGAGAGCAGACAGGCCACTTCGACTGCGGTAAAACCGCCGGCTCCGGTTGCTCCCAAGCCTCAGGTTGCGCCAACGCCCCGGTTAGTGGTGCCCCAGGCTACGCCGAGACCAACCTTTACGGTTCCACCTCCGGCCGCGCCACAGCCACCGGCCGCGTCCGCGCCGCCAGCAATACCTGCGCCGCCTCGTCCAGCAGGTTCGTCTTCGCCGGCCGCGACAACGGAAGGCGCGTCGCCCGCAACGATGGTTCCACAGCCTCCTGCCGCTGCAATCACACCGCCTGCGCCAGCAGCCGGCAAGCCACCAGCCCCGACGCAAACCGCGCAGTCATCGCGGCCGCGCATGATCGTGCCACAAACCGGTCCGCGGCCGGTATACAAGGCGCCACCTCGCACGCCATCGCCTGCCGCTTCTGCTGGAGCACCAAGTTCTGCTCCACGACCCACGCCGGGACGTCCTGTGCCTGGGCAGCCGATCTTCCAGCGTCCGCGGCCGGGTGCTGCGGCCAGCCGTCCTCCACTGCGTCCCGGTGAACGACGTCCCATGCATCCCACGCGTCAGTCTCCTACGGGAGCGCGTCCGCTGGGCGTGGGTCCGGGAGCGGGAGCTTTGCCCCCAAGTCCTATGCGTCCGGGCAGCCGTCCGGGGGCTCCGGCGCGCCGTCCGGGACAGCGCTACGTGCCACGCGGTGTGAAGGAAGGCCCGATGAAGGGCTACGTTCCGCCGCCGCGGTTTCCAGTATCTAGCGAGCCACAGCCCATTACGCGAAGCATCACGATCACTGAAGGAATCAGCGTAAAGGATCTCGCGGAGAAACTCGGCATTCGTGCAAAGGATCTGATCGCACGCCTGCTCGGACGCGGTGTGTTCGCGACCATCAATCAGACTCTCGATGCGGAGCTTGCCAGCGAGATGGCGCGTTTCTTCGGAGCCGACACCAACGTGATCAGCTTTGAGGAGCAGGCGCAGAAAGATGTGTCCGAAGCAGCTTCGGGAGACGAAGGCGTTACTGCGGAGGCTATTCCTCGTCCGCCAGTAGTCACGATCATGGGGCACGTGGATCACGGCAAGACCACGCTGCTGGACTCGATTCGTTCCACCGACGTAGCGGGGGGTGAAGCCGGTGGAATTACGCAGCATATCGGCGCTTACAAGGTCACCATTCAGGACACAGAATCACCCGCTTATGGCCGCCAGATCGTTTTCCTGGACACCCCTGGTCACGAGGCATTCACCCGGATGCGTTCGCGCGGGGCGAAGGCCACTGACATTGTTGTGCTGGTGGTTGCAGCGGATGATGGCGTGATGCCACAAACCCTGGAAGCTATCGACCACGCTCACGCTGCCGAAGTGCCAATCATTGTTGCAGTGAACAAGATCGACAAGCCCGATGCTCTGCCCGATCGCGTGAAGAAACAGCTCGCCGACCGAGGCTTGATGCCGGAAGACTGGGGCGGCACCACCGTGTTCGTCGATGTCTCGGCCAAGCAGAAGACCAATCTCAACCTGCTGATGGAAATGATTTGCCTGGTGGCGGACTTGCAGGAACTCAAGGCGACCCCGGAACGACCGGCGACTGGTGTAGTGCTGGAAGCCAAACTTGATCGCGGACGCGGTCCGGTGGCCACGGTGCTGGTGCAAAACGGTACGCTGCGCACCAGCGACAACTTTGTTGTGGGCAACGTTTACGGCAAAGTGCGGGCCATGTTCGACGATCGTGGAGCGCAGCTTGCAGAAGCTCCACCTTCGACGCCGGTCGAAATCCTTGGCATGGAAGGTTTGCCGCAAGCCGGCGATCAATTCGTTGTAGTTGCGGATCGCGATAAAGCTCGTGGCATTTCCGACTACCGTGAACAGAAGGCACGCGAAGCCACCCTGGCGAAGAGTTCTCGCGTGTCGCTTGAAGGCCTGGCCGAACAATTGAAGACTGCCGGCACGAAGGAACTCAACATCATTCTCAAAGGCGATGTGGGGGGGTCAGTCGAGGTCCTCACCGACCTGCTGTCAAAGCTCTCGAATGACAAGGTGCGATTGAAAGTCCTGCGGTCTGGGGTGGGCGCGATCACGGAAAGCGACGTGCTGCTGGCCTCGGCCTCGAACGCGATCATCATCGGATTCAACGTGCGTCCGGAACGCAAAGCGCAGGAACTGGCCGAGCAGGAGAAAGTCGACATCCGCCTGCACTCGATCATTTACGAACTGCAGGATGAGATCAAGCGCGCCATGAGCGGCCTGCTCGAACCGACGATCAAAGAAACCTATCAGGGCCGTGCCGATGTGCTTGACACTTTCCGTATCCCGAAGGTCGGCACAGTCGCCGGATGCAGGGTTACGGACGGCATCATCAAGCGAGATTCCGAAGTTCGCCTCTTGCGCGATAACGTCGTCGTGTTCCGTGGCAAGGTCGGCTCCCTGCGACGCTTCAAAGATGATGCCTCGGAAGTCCGCAATGGCATGGAATGCGGTATCGCAATCAGTAATTACGGCGACGTCAAGGTTGGCGACGTGATCGAAGCGTTCGTAACCGAGCGTATTGCGGCGGAAGTCATCGCGTAAACAAGCTCTCAATTCTCGGTTCTCAGTTCTCAGTCGTCAATACGGCGGATTTACTGAGAACTTGGAACTGAGAACTGAGAACTAATGGCCATTGCCTTCCTCACCCTCGAACTTCAAATCGAAGCGGCGCAATCGCTTAAGGACAAACGGCAGGTTGTGCGCAGCGTGAAAGACCGGTTGCGTGCGCAGTTCAATGTGTCGGTCGCAGAACTGGATGCAAACGGGCTGTGGAACCGCGCCACCATTGGCGTGGTCAGCGTCTCCGATTCGCGCGACTATCTGGATGGCCTCATGAAAAATGTGGAGCGCAGCGCCACCCGAATCGCCAATAACGGTGGCGCTGATGTTTCGGACTCTTTTGTCGAATTCCTATGACTTCGCTGTTTTGCGGTAGGCCTCACCTGCCGGCTTTCCTTAACTACTGACAATCTAGCAATCCGGTTACAGCTCAGAGCCAGTTTTCTGATATTCTCATTCGTTTTATTCCGAGGTGATGATCGTGGAAAGGCGCGGACAGCAACACCATCGGCAGCGCCTGGCAGAGGCCATACGCGAGGAGATCGACACTATTGTTGAAGGCGAACTCGGCGATCCGCGGATTGGTTTAGTAAATGTGAGCAGCGTGATCATGGCCCCCGACGGCCGCTCCGCGCGAGTGCTGGTAGTGGCCCAGGGCGACGATGAAGAAGCGGCGCGCACTATGGAGGGGTTGACTGCGGCCGTGGGATTCGTCCGCCGCGAACTTGTCGACCGGCTTCACCTGCGGCGAGCGCCGGAATTGTTTTTCCAACTCGATCGGTCGCAGCTGTACCAGTCCCGGATCGACGAGTTGCTGAAACGCTCCAGACGCAAGAGTGGCTAGATAGAGTGCATTTTGAGAGATGTTTCGCTGACAAGGTGACGACGACATATGTTGGATGAGGTCCTCAATCACATCAAGCTGCGCCGTCGCTTCGTGCTGACCTCGCATGCGCGTCCGGATGGCGATGCGGTCGGATCCGCGCTCGCCTGCGGCGAAATCTTGCGCTCCATGGGCAAGGAGGCGGATGTTGTCCTGCGGGACGGTGTGCCTCGCATCTATCAGCCTTTGCCATTCGCCGAGAAGGTGATGCAAGCGGAGCGGGTCAACGGAGACTATGAAGCCGCCATCGTGCTGGAGTGCGACAGCATCCAGCGCACTCGTTTAGAGGGACTGGAACAGCATTTCTTGATTAACATCGACCATCATACGAGTGGGCGTCCCTTCGCCCAAGTCAACTGGATCGATCCTAAAGCCGTAGCTACGGGCGAGATGGTGTACAAGCTGGCCCGCGGCGCGGAAGTGAAAATCACTCCCGAGATCGCGACCTGTATTTACACCGCAGTCCTCACTGATACGGGGTCGTTCATGTTCGAAGGTACCAACGAACATACCTTCGAGCTCGCGCGGGAACTGGTGTTGGCCGGAGCCAATCCGGCGCGTTGCGCCCGCAACATTTACTTTGGACACTCCACCGCCAAGATGCGTTTGTTGGGAGCGGCCCTGTCTAATTTGCACCGAGAGGGATCGGTAGCCTGGATTTCGATAACGCGCGACCAGATGGAACACACGGGTGCCAAGGAAGAGGACTGCGAAGGGCTGGTGAACTACGCGCTTTCCATTCAGGACGTGGAAGTCGCAGCCTTTTTTCGCGAGCTTCCTGACGGCCGCTACCGCGTGAGTCTGCGCAGCAAAGGTCAGTTGAACGTGGCTGCGATCGCGGAGCAGTTTGGCGGCGGAGGCCACGCGTGTGCCAGCGGCTGTGCCCTCGATGGACCACTATCAGTCGCGGTGGCCCGCATCACGGCGCAATTTCGATCGAACCGTTCCGTACAATAGCCTATATGGACATCTCTCTCGCGCGGCAGATGGCATCCTTTGTGGGCGCATTGCTGATCCTCATCGCTTACGTCGGCCACCAGCTGAAGTTGATGGACGCGCGTGGGCTAACGTACAACGCTCTGAATGCGGTCGGTTCCGCCATTCTCGCCTATATAGCCTTTCATCCCTTTCAACTCGGCTTCGTAGTGCTGGAAGTCACGTGGGCGCTGATTAGCGTGTACGCCTTGTTACGGCCAGCGCGCGAAGGGTAAGGAATCCTTACAAGGGACAATTTGCGATTGACGATTAAAGGCACACCTGCTGGCGAGGGTTTAGAATCATCGATCGTCCATGCTAAGTCGTCAGTTTTTGACCTGCTTCTTCTTGCCGGATTCTGCGCATATCTTTTCTATTTTGGATTGGGCTACTTTGGCCTGATTGGTGCGGACGAACCCCGCTACGCGCAAGTCGCGCGCGAAATGCTTGCACGACATGATTGGATTACGCCAATCCTAGGCGGCACTCCATGGCTTGAGAAACCTGTTCTGTACTACTGGCAGGCAATGCTGGCGTACAGCGTCTTCGGCGTGAGTGATTGGGCGTCACGATTACCCTCGGCGATTGATGCGACGCTAATGGTGGTAGCGGTTTATTTTTTTCTGCGACGCTTCCGCCCCGGATTTCAGCTGGATGGTGCGTTGATAACCTCTTCGATGGCGGGGGTCATTGGTTTTGCGCGGGCCGCCTCCATGGATATGCCGCTCGCGGCGACGTTTACCATTGCCATGCTTGCGTGGTGGGCATGGTACGAGAGTGGCCGTAAACGCTATCTCCTGCTCTTCTATCTGTGCATCGCGTTCGGGACCTTGGCGAAAGGACCTGTCGCGCCATTGCTCGCTGGCCTTATCATCGTCATTTTCGCGAAAGCGAAAGGCGATGTTGGCCTGGTTTGGAGAACGCTGTGGATTCCCGGAATCCTGGTCTTCTGCGGAGTCGCGCTGCCATGGTACGCAGCCGTTCAGCTGAGAAATCCTGAGTTTTTTCGCACCTTCATTCTCGAGCACAATCTCGCCCGCTTTGGCACGAACCTGTATCGCCATCAGCAGCCGTTCTGGTACTACATTCCGATCATGTTGCTGGCACTGATTCCCTGGACTGTGTTCGTTGGCGCGGCGCTGGTTGAGAATATCCGCTCGTGTTGGGCGAAGAAGCGTGCGATCCTCGATTCGAGAGGTTCTCTGGATGTTTTCCTGGTGATCTGGCTGATCGCGCCAGTGCTCTTCTTCTCGATCTCCGAATCGAAGTTGCCGGGGTACATTCTGCCAGCACTGCCCCCAGGAACGTTATTGTTAGCCCAATATGTCCGACCGCGGGTGACTGCGAATCAGTCCTCTCCTATCACGATGGTAATCTTCCACTCAATACTGGCGGCGCTCACAATCGTTCCCGCACTGATGCTCCCCTATCTCGTGACCTATCGTCATATGCCGTGGGGAAGGGGGACGACGATTTCCGCTGTATTCGCGGTGATCATTGCGGCAGGTATGACATTGACTCTGCGCCATGGGCTCCGCACGCTCCGCTTTGTGACGCTGGTTCCGGTGGTGCTCGCTCTGGCTGTGATTCTGCGCCTTGGCGCGCCCGCCCTGGATGCGGCACTCTCCGCCAGACCGCTTGCGAATGAGATCAGCCACATCGATAATCAGACTCTGCCCGTCGCGGCTTTCAGAGTACCGCGAGAGACGGAATATGGCTTGGCCTTCTATCGCAACTCCTTGATCGGTCGATACGAGTGGGGACAGATACCCGCGACAGAGCACATCGTCGTGGCTCCGCAAGGAGCGCAGACGGAAGTTGCTGCAAAAGTGCCGGGCCGCCGCGTATCATACTTGGGTCGTTTCATTCCACAGAAACTGGACTATTTCTGGGTGGCTGCTAAAGGGGTCGCACTCAGCACCCAGTAATCATTCATTTTATGGACTACCTTCTCAAGACTGAACCTTCCGAATATTCCTTTGCAGATCTGCGCCGCGATAAACAAACCGTTTGGGATGGGGTATCGAATCCAGTCGCACTGAAAAATTTGCGGGAGATGAAGCCCGGCGACCGGCTGGTGATTTATCACACTGGCGACGAAAAGAGCGCGGTGGGGAGCGCGTCGGTGGTATCGGTGGACGCCGCCGATCCGAAAAATCCCCGCGTCAAGATCAAAGCCGGGAAGCCGATCGCTCAGCCAGTTTCTCTGGCGGAGATCAAAGCGGAAAAACTATTTGCCGACTCGCCCCTGGTACGGCAGGGAAGACTCAGCGTAGTGCCGCTGACGGCGGCGCAATACGAGTTTCTGGCGGGAAGATAACGACGCGGATGAGCGTTAAGATTTCGAGAATATCTCCGGCGTGATTTAGTGGTGTACAGCGAAAGCAGATTCCTCGCTCCGCTCGGAATCACAGTGTGGAAAGAATTCGGAAGCGTTGGAGTACAGCCTCGCTTCGCAAGGAATAACAACAAGGAAAAAAGAGCGCTTAGCTTTTCACCATTGCCTGGTCACACCCCGGTTCCGGACAGGCGTAGCGGACGGTGTTCCGCTGGCGATCAAGGCTGGTGATGAACAGTGGGCGTCCGTGCATCTCGCAGCGGGGCTGATCGGGAGAAACGACAGGCGGCTGATTTCGTTTAGGAGTGGCGTATCCTATGCGTTCTCCGAAGCAGCGGCCGCAGAATTTTTCGGTGCACCGGAAGAAGTCGATGGAGTAATCCGCGTTAAAGGGAGCGATGCAGGGCTCCATGGTGCGATAGTGCTGGTCGCAGAGGGGTAGCAGGTCCATCCGCATGTCGTCAGGAGTGTAGCATTGGAAATGCAGCAGTTGGCAAACAGCAATTAGCAACTAGGCAAATAGGCAACTAGCAATCAGCCCTCAGCAATCAGCAATCAGCACGAGGGTAGGACACTTTAGCCGACGATGCGCACCATGAAGGCCGCGGCGGTTTATTTCGCGCTGGTGTTCGCAGCGGGATTCGTACTGGGAACGATTCGCACGCCGTGGATCGTCCCGCGCGTGGGCATGAGGACGGCCGAGCTGTTGGAAACACCGTTCATGATCCTTATGTCGGTCGCCGCCGCGCGGTGGACCATCCGGCGCTTCGGGATACCTGCCGTAACTTCGGTCCGGCTGGCGATGGGAGCTATGGCACTCGTTCTCATGCTGCTGGGGGAATTTGGCTTCGTGCTCTGGCTCCGTAGGTTTTCGATCCGAGAATATCTAGCGACGCGAGATCCAGTTTCCGGCACGGTATATTACATGGCGCTGCTAGTGTTCGCGCTCATGCCGCTACTGGTGAAGCGAACCTGAGCGGAACGCCTCAGGAGGTCGGGTCAAATGTAAATCTCTTAATCGACCCTTACTTCACTCCCAACTGCCAGAACAGGAATGAGTAAATATCGACTCCTTCTTCTATCTGTTTCGCGATTGGCTTGCCGGTGCCGTGGCCGGCCTTGGTTTCGATGCGCAGCAGGATGGGTCGTGTGCGACTCTGCCCGTTGGCGGCTTCGGTCTGCATCAGCGCGGCCATTTTCTTGGCGTGCATGGGATCGACGCGAGTGTCTGTGTCAGCGGTCATGAAGAGGATAGCCGGGTACTCCGTGCCCGGCTTAACGTGATGGTAGGGCGAATAGGCGTAGAGCGCGTCGAATTGTTTAGGATCGTCGGCGGACCCGTACTCGGGAACCCAGAGCTTGGCGATCTGGAAATTCTGATAACGCAGCATGTCGAGTAGCGGAACTTGGCAGACGACGGCGCGGAACAGATCGGGGCGCTGGGTGAACGCGGCGCCCATGAGCAAGCCTCCGTTTGAGCCTCCGCGGATGGCCAAGTGATCCTTGTCGGTGTACTTTTCGCGAATGAGGAATTCTGCAGCGGCAATAAAGTCGTCAAACACGTTCTGCTTGTTGGCGAGCATGCCGGCACGATGCCAGTCTTCTCCGAACTCCGCACCGCCACGCAGGTTGGCAACGGCGAACACGCCGCCGTGCTCGAGCCAAAGGTAGCGGTCGCCGACAAAGCCCGGGGTCAGGCTGACGTTAAAGCCGCCGTAACCGGTGAGCAGCGTGGGGTTGTGTCCATTGAGCTCAAGTTCTTTTTTGTGAAAGACGAACATGGGGACTTTGGTGCCGTCTTTCGACGTGAACCAGAGCTGCTTGACTTCGTAGGCATCGGGATCGACTGAAGGCGCGTCAACTTTTTCCCAGAGAGCAGGATGATTGAGATCAGTGGTTTTATTGTCCTTGCCCTGGGCCTGCGCAAAATTAGTACGGTAGATTCGCAACGGTACAGTAAAGGAGTGAAACGTAAAGAGCATCTCGCCGCTGTCCCAGTTGCCGCCGATGCCGGCGACGGTGCCGATGCCGGGAAGTTGGACATCGGAGATGAAGCGGCCATCGGTGCTGAAGATCTTTATCTGCGACGTCGCATTCTTTTCATATTGCGCAACCAGATCACCGTGAATGACGCCGATGTTCTGCAGGACTGCGTCGGATTGAGGAATGAGCTCGTGCCACATGTCACGCTGGGGAGCGGCCGTGTTCGCCTTGAACACGCGGTAGCGTGGCGCACCTTCGTTGCTGAGGATGTAGATGTCGCCATTGAAAATCTCGCCGGCGTAGAGGAAGTTTTTTCCCGTGGTTAGGCGAACCGCGGGCGTGTTCTTTTCGAGATCCATCAAGTACAGTTCACTTTTGGTCCAGCCCTCGGCCACGCTGATCAGCAGCCAGCGGCCATCGTTAGAGAGTTGAACGTCAGGCCAGTCCTGGGGATCGCGGCCTTGGCCGAAGATCAATGGATCCTTTGCCGGATCGGTTCCCAGAGGGTGATAGAAGATGTGCCGGTTGTACACTTCCTGGCCCGCAGGCAGATCACCCTGGTGCGGATAGCGCGTGTAATAAAAGCCTGAGTCATTAAGCTTCCAGGCAACGCTGGCGGCGCGCGTGCGGTCGATTGAGTCCGGCAGCAGTTTGCCGGTAGCGGTCTCAATGATGTGCAAGGTGCTCATCTCCGATCCGCTGGGAGACGTTCCGTAGGCCACGTATTTTCCGTCATGCGTGGCATGCCACCAGTCGAGCGCAATGGTTCCGTCGGCGGCAAGCTGATTCACATCCACCAACACACGATCGGTTCCGTTCACCCCTTCGCGAACATAGAGCACGGGCTGGTTCTGCTTGCCTTCGCGGCGAGTGTGGAAATAGTACTTTCCACCAATCTGCGGCGTCCCGAGCGAGCCGATGGAGAGCAATTCAGTGAGCCGCTGTTCGATCTGCGCGCGTCCCGGTAGCGGATCAAGAAGGCTTCGCGTGTAAGCCAGTTCCTGGCGAACGTATTCCTGGGTGTCGGGACTTCGGGCATCCTCCAGCCAGCGGTAGGGATCGGAGATCTTGTGGCCCTGAATGGTTTCCTCTAGCGGCGCCATTTTTGCCTTGGGCGGGGCCGACGATGTGGTCGGGGTCGAGGAAGAATCTTCGGCATGGACGACCGCCGCGAGCATAATAAGGAGAAGAAAGAAAACCAGCGACACCACCTGGCGACCTCCCGGCATGAATACCTCCCACAGCATGGACAGGAACGGGACAAATTAGGTTAGCAGGAATCGCGGCATGCGTCGAAAGGCGGGGGAGGCGGGGTAGTGCGCATGGCTCTCACTTTTGCGCAAGCCGCGCGAGATGTTATGATTATCACTCAGGCCATCACCACAACGACACTCCTCAGTAGCTCAATGGCAGAGCATCCGGCTGTTAACCGGAGGGTTGTAGGTTCGAGTCCTACCTGAGGAGCCATTTCTTTTCATGAACTTAATTTGCCCTTGCGCCTTCTACCAACTCTGACTGTGGGGATTTTTTGGGGGACTCTGTCGCGATTTCAACTCTTCCAAGTATATCCATTGCCTCTCGCATCGCTTTCTGTCCGATGTGCCCGTAGCGCTTCGCCATCCGGATTGCAGTGGCTGCGCTCCAGCCCATGATCGTTGACACGACCGGATAGGGAACGCCGCCCTCTAGAAGGCGTGTACAGGCGGTGTGCCGCAGATCGTGAAATCGACAATGTAGCGGCTGGCCTTTCTGCTCGATCGGTCCTTTTGACCTCGTGTTCTGTGCTTCCGGAATTAGGATCTCGCCCGCACGCTTCTTTGCGCCCTCCCACGCTTCCTTCCAATCGTTAACAGGTTTTTTCGGGTCGGTCGCATAGACGCAGGGTTTGAACTCATCCGTCCCTGCTCCGTACTTCTCTGATGGGAAAACGAAATGCTCAGGCTCGCGGTGTTGGAAGTTGGCAGCCCACATCTCCAAGACCGCGAGAAGCCGCGCGTTGAGTGGAATTGTGCGGCCTGTTCCGCTCTCCGTCTTACTCTTACCTACCAACAGAGTCTTGTTGCCGAGGTTTATCTGCTTCCACTGGAGTAGGCGGATCTCGCTGTACCGCATTCCACTATTCAGGGCGAGCACCACGGCGGGATACAAGCAGCGAGAACGGCTAGTTAAACAGCACCTCAACAAGGCGTCCTCCTCCTCTGCTGATAGTGCTTTGCCGATGTCATCTCGGGTCGGTAGCATCCGAACGTCTTGCTGAATATCTGCCCACCGCTTGTTCCTCCGCAAAATTGAGCGAATTGTACCGACCTCAAGGTTAATGGTTTTGTCAGACGCTTTTTCTGATAGCCGCATCTTCTGATATTCGGCAATGTCCGACGCCTTCACATCGCGCACAAGGTAGCGGTCAAACCGTGGGCGGATGTGCTTCAGGTTGTCATTTTCAATTCGAAGTGAGGAAGGCGCAAGCGTAACAGATTTCAGTGCAAGCCACTCCTCCACGGCTACACCGAAAAGTTTTGCTGAATCGCGCTTTTTCACCCCGTTGTAGGCTGTTTCCAATTCGCGACGCCGTTGTCGCTCCGCCTCAATCGCAAGGGTCTTTGAACGACTCTTCGTGCTTTCCCTAATGCGTTGGCCAGCAAACTGAAACTCGTACCACCATACCCTTGAACCTGCCGGACGATATACGCTCATAGTCGCCTCGAGTAAGCTGCGTGATTGTGCATAATCTACTTCTTGCGTTTACGCCTACGTTGTCTCAATTTTTTTCCACGATGCTGCCAATAGTCCCGCTGTCTCTGATGGCGGGAACAGAGATCGCTGCAAAACTCTTGCCCGGATCGTTCGATCTCGAACAGGTGACGACATTCGATATTCCTGCAGATGCCAATGCCTCCGCCCCGCAAGTACTCCCTCCTGAGAATGTAATAGAGGATAGGGCGAATACCGCCGGTAAGATCGATGTCAGGCGCCTCAACCGGTTTCTTGCCCCAGGTATAAACGACCGGACTGAACGCATTGACAAGTTCGCAAATCACGTGGTGAGCAGCGTCAATGGGATCAATTGCGATGAGCCCGTCCTTGAATCGATCGCCTGAACTCTCACGATTAACGTAATAACGATAGATTTGTAGATGCTCAATATTTTGTTGCGAAAAGGACCATGTTAGTTGAAGAGAATAGCCTTGCCCGCTGGCTCTAAAAGCGCGCTCGCGCTCCCATTGCTTTGGCCACCGGGATACATTGTCCACAATTTCAGATACAAGCGTCCTAATTACGACAATTTTCGGTTCCCTTTGGTCTTGCAGCTCTGAGAGGAGTTCAAGCGCGGCACGGTACACAAGACGCTCAGCTCGGAGTTCAGCCAGGTTCTCGCGCGCGACTACGTAGCTCTGGGTTAGTCCAATATCTGCCCAGTACTCCGAAGGATCTGGCCGATCTTCTCTTCGCAAAGAACTGACCACGACTGGCCCGAACCGCCGCACAAATTCAATGAGCTTTTGATCATCCTCAGCATTTGCAAATTGAACGTGTGGCGAATTCTTTCCTTGGCGTTTTTGCGAGCCGAACCGGCTGACAGCCTGCCTGTAAAGGCGGAGAGCATCGGGGACGGAATCGCGTTCCTCTTGGGTGCAGATCTCGGCGGCGGAAATCTTGAGCTCTTCACCGAGTTTGTGCACGCACACATCCTTGCCCCAAACGAAACAAGGGTATTCTCGGTTTGATAATGGCTCTACAAACGTCATCATAGACAGTAGAGCACGACAATGTTTAGGATGCAATTGAATTCGGCAGCAGCTACAAGGAAAGGGGCCGACTGATCATGGCTAAATTGGTGAGCCTTAAAGAAGCGGCGCAGCAGCTTGGAATCAGCATTGCTGCTCTTCGAGATTGGCGTTTTCGTCGGAAGCACCTCGACTTCGTGAAGGTTGGTCGCGCGGTCAGGGTTGCGCAGAATTCGATCGACAAATTTATCGAGCGTCAAACCCTCCCAGCGTTGGAGGAGCAGTAGTCGCATCGTGGCGCCACTGCGATGAGCTCGACAAAAAACATGGCGTGGATTGGGAACGCGAGGGCAATAGCGGCTAACCCCACCGTTTCGAACCCAGCATTCTGTTCCGCATCGATGGGCCGGTCGGAGGGACACCCCGTCATTCGCTCCCCACAGCAACTGCGGCTGCATCCGGCATTGGGTGAACTCGACTGGATTGATGCGATGAACGAACTCAATGAGGCTGCTAGGCTGAAGAACCAAGCCGTTCCCGATCCGATTCTCATCACAACAAGCGGCACTATTCTATGTGGCTTTGGGAGCTGGCGGTTGGCGGTTCTCGAAGGGAGAGGCGAAATCAATTGTATCGAGCACTCGATCACCGAAGACGAATCACTGCATTTCATACTCTCTCACCACGGCCCCCGACACGGGTGGAATGCATTCATCCGCATTCGGGCAGCGTTGAGACTAGAGCCGAATCTGCAGCAAAGAGCCGTGGACAATATGCGCGCCGGAGGCAAGTTCAAAGGTTTGGCAAACTTGCCCGAAGCTCAGCATATTGACGTGCGTCGAGAGATTGCCCACGCGGCAAATGTCAGTCCTCGTTACGTCAGCAATGTGAAAACCATCCTCCAGACGGCTCACCCCAGACTGATAGACGCCTTGCGAGACGGGACATTAACGATTAACCGAGCCATTCAGTGGTGCCGGATGGCCAAGGCCGAGCAGGTGGAGGAGTTCACCCGTGACATTTGGGAACGCACCGCCAATAAGGTAATCCGTCAGACTCTCTCTCGCTCCAAGCAGAACAAGACCACGCCGGATCTCAATGCGGTGCTCGAAGCCTTGCACCGTCAGGAAGAACGAGAACCCGGGTCGGTTCTAGTGCGGATCGGCAGGGGGCCTCGCACGGTAGTTCTGATCGGGCAGGATTTGTTAGCCGGGTCTGACTCTCAAAAGACGGTGGGATTCGCATGACTTACCGCGATCCCCTCAAGCAGATACTGTTGCAGACGCGTCCCCATTGGGACCGGGATGGAACCCGCCCGGCAGTGCGACGCGCATTTGCCAGGGCTCTGCAGTGCCGCACCGTTGCATTGGGTGCTGAAGTTTATGCTTCAGGGGAACAAGAGAAGGTCGTCTGTCATACGTGCAAATCAAGACCTTGCTCCAGTTGTGGCCATCGAGCCACCATGCAGTGGCAGCGTGAGCGCTGGGCCGCACTACCAGACGGCCCCTACAAGGACATCACCTTCACGATGCCGGATGTACTGTGGCGGATTTTCCGCGAGAACCGATCGATGGTGTCCGCTCTGGCAGCTCTTGCTGGGAATGCCGTTCAGACATCCGCGAGGGTGAGATACGGTTTGCGGGTTGGCGTCATTACCATTCTCCACACCTTCAACGGGCGGTTAGAGTTCAACCCACATGTACACACCATGGTTACCGGGGGATTGCGCCAGCAAAGGTTCAGAAGTTAATGGAGCAATTCGTTCCCACGGTTTCGCTGCTGTATTTTAAGGATCCGACTCCGCCGCTACCAAAGAAGCAAGCATCCCGCGACTACACGAAGGTGCAGTGTTACTCCTGCAGGAGCTCGTTCGAGGTGCGCGATGGCCGTTGCGGCAGATGTGGTGACCTGCCGGACACGTGGATAGATGAGATTAAGCCTGGCGCCTGCTGAGTCTCCGGGCAAGTAACTGGGTCTTAAGAATGTTGGAACCATTGAGGAGGGGGTAGATGGCCAGTGCTGAGCACTCCAGCCCGCCGTAATTGTGGATTCGCACTATTTCATGTTTTCCATTTCGCACATGTCCTTGAGCCAGACGTTATCGAAGATTTCAAATTCCAGCCGGTATAGCCCTTCTCTTGTTCTTCCCTTTTTGTTTACCTTAACCGCCCGTAGCTCAGTTGGTAGAGCAGCGCCCTTTTAAGGCGAGGGTCGCAGGTTCGATCCCTGCCGGGCGGACAAGCATAATCCGCACTAATGATGAGTATATGAAAGACATGAATCCTTATCCTCTGAATCCGGAGGAATGGCGGCAGATCATAGCTCTACCGGCCGTGCGTGAAGCTTGGGGTCTCGACGACGATGTGACGCCAAGCGACTTTGCCGCGCAAGTTTAATGCAGCGAAGTTTAACTTTAGTTCTGGGGGCCTGGTTATTTTGGAGACCTTTATATCCTGCAGGGTGACGCACTTACGGATGCGCCGCCGATGGTTCTACGGCGTGGGGATGGCGCTTTGATCGTGTCGTGATAAAAGGCGGGAAGCGGCACCTAGAAAGATGGATTACCGAGGAACGAGCCCATTCTGGGTGTTGGTCACGTCAGAGTAAACCAAGGATGTACGACGTCTGCTTCGTTACGATACCTCGCAATTCGGTGTCAATAATCGCTCGCTCCAATACCTCCAGCACATTGCCGCAAGCTGCGAACGCTTGCCGATCCTCTGTAAACGCCCTGTGTAGATATAAATACGCCGCCAGGGCAGCGCGCACATGCTCTTTTTGTTTGTAGAGGAAGTCGAAAGGAGGCTTTGGGAGCTCAGCCAAACCATTCCTAACCCTAATCTCCTTGTAGAACTGACGGAAAAACGAGCCGTGCACAAACGCGCTACGCTGCTTATAGAGCGCCTTGATATCTTCTTCAATAGAGGGAATGCGCTGTGACACAAGCACAGCAAGTCTTTTCCTCAATTTGTAACCAATTTCCGTATTGTCATTCCCTTCTGCTGTAAAAAGTGTTTCAAGAATAGTGCATAAGTCAGCGGATTCGCGCTGCCAACCGAAGAGTTGCTTGCTATTCTCGTATTCCCGCAGATTCGCAAATAGCTGGCAGGCGGTGAAGAGACGCCAATCCTCCTTATGCCACTGCGCAAAACGACTGGTGTCCCAGGCGGAGTAGAGGGATGCAGAAGCTAAGATCTTGTGGAATTCGACAAATGCTGATTTCGAGAAGCGACTCGCCTGATCCTGTTGGGCAAAAAAGAGAGCTGGACTCTTAGGCCGTTGGAACCGATAAATACCAAAATCATTGGCTCCGAACATCGGATATAGAAAATGCGGCGAATACAAATTCAGGAGAAACAACGATTCTCCATAGCCGCCGAGGGCGCCAGGAACTGGGCTCGGAAGCAAGAGACCCCATGAGCATTTTTCGTAATCTGCTTGCCGGATTCCGAAATCAGGGTAAGGATCAGCGTCTGCAGCACGGTAATTCTTCAAGACGTTGTCGTTGAGAGGCGAGATCTTTGCTTGAAGGGCAGGAATGAATTCATCGAACGAACACCTCTTCAGATTCCAACACTCGTAGCCGGTGCTGATTTCGACGATTGGGTCTTCGCCAATTTCAGGACCGGTGAATGCGATGAAGAGAGACTTCGAGGCCATAGCTTTGACAGCAGACTTACCGGTTGCTCTCATCAAGCGCCAGCACAACTCCCACATCAGCGTATTGCTTCGCCCACTCGGGCTTCAAGCGCAAGCTGTTCCTCCAAATATCCTTGTCGTGGGCTGTCCGTATGTGATGACGGACGTTCTCAACGAAGTACTCGGGCCGGGCCTGTCTTGCATACCGCTCCCCGATTTTCCGCGCTCGTGGATAACGGCCATCTGGGAGCGTTGAAGCCGTGGGAGTTGCGAGCAGAATGTCCAAGTCTACTGGCTTTGAAGTATCAACTCGACGTGGCCATCGCAGCCGCAAAAGGCCTGATTCCGAAATGATCGAGCGTTCGCTCTTAGTGCGGTGTGTGAACAGGTCACAGTTACGAAGCTTTTCGGCCGCAAAATCCTCCCACCCTACTAGGATCTCGGCGGGAACCTCGCTCGTCGGGTTGGCCAAAACTCCGACAGCGCCCCAGGTCCACATCATTCTGGACAATCTGTCGGCGCACAAGAGTCAGGTGGTTCGCGATTTTCTGGCGACGCATCCGAACGTGCATTTCCACTTCACGCCGACGTATTCGTCGTGGCTGAATC
>Ga0070697_100000895_pt1 | contig 22412 bp, 25 predicted proteins | sample KBSK1501metaG_FD_65475 | JGI IMG/M metagenome (GOLD analysis project Ga0070697, IMG submission 65475) | Corn, switchgrass and miscanthus rhizosphere microbial communities from Kellogg Biological Station, Michigan, USA - KBS K1-50-1 metaG | ecosystem: Host-associated > Plants > Roots >... | reverse complement strand
ATGTGCGTCCGCATCCACTTTGCTCCGCCTGACAGCCTTCCGCGCTTTGATGCCGACGAGCGCGTGATCCAGGTCCCGGGGCAACTCCCATCCGCACACACCGTGACGCTCGTCCGCGCCATCCTCACTGAACTCGTCGTCGAACAGCCCGAGTTGGGTGCAGTCTGCTGGTGCGGGGAACTGGTCGACCTGACCCCCCGCATCCCACAGCAGCGGAGGAGCGAACAGGTGGTGAAGCATGGGGCGTAGGACCGTCAACAACCCGCGCCAGCTGAGAGAGCAGGGCTGCGGATGCCAACTCTGCATGGAGAAGTACCCGCCCGAGAAGTACGGCGAGCGGCGCCGACGCCGGGACTGCATCGGCGCATGGCAGGCCCGCTACCGGGACCCGGACGGGAAACAGAAAGCCAAGCACTACCCCATCGCCGAGGGCGGCAAGAAGGCAGCCGAGGCGTTCCTCGACGAGGTACGGACCCGCGTCCGCAAGCGGACGTACGCCGACCCCCGCCGGGGCGAGATCACCCTGTCCCAATGGTGGGAGCTGTGGTGGGAAGCGCAGCCTGAGCGCGCCGTCACGACCAGGAATCGGAAGCTGTCCAACTGGCGCGTGCACATCGAGCCGAAGTGGGGGCGCCGGAGGCTGTGCGACCTCGAGTACATCGAGCTTCAGGCGTGGCTCACCAAGGACGTGCCGGGCTACCACACGAGGAAGAAGGTGCAGGAGCTCCTCACTCAGATGTTGCGCGCTGCGGTGAAGGACGGGAAGCGGATCCCGTTCAATCCGGCCGCCGACCTCGAGGTTGGCGAGGCTCCGAAGAAGCATCCCGACGACCTGCGGCCGCCGACGCGTGCGCAGTTCGCGCTGATCGTCGAGCAGTTGCCTTTGTACTACCGGCCGCTTGCGGTGTTCATCGAGCACACGGGGTTGCGGTGGGGTGAGGTGACTGCGCTGCGGTGGGAAAACGTCGACCTCGAGGCTCAGCACTTCAAGGTGAAAGAGGTGCTCAGTGAGGACCAGGGCAGGCTGTTCCGCAAGCCTGCGCCCAAGTCTGCGGCCGGATTCCGGACGGTACCGCTGACTCCGCAGGCCGCTGACGCGGTCCGCACGATGGTCGATCGGTGGCGGCCGCCGCGGTCGGTCACGCCGATCGGTGAGGACCCGTACAACCTGCACTCCGACGAGCTGGTGTTCCGCGGCCCCCAGGGCGGCACGCTCACACGGCACAATTTCAGGAGGGTATGGGTGCCGGCTATCAAGGCAGCGGGCCTTGCCCGGCAGGTCAGGAACCCGGAGACAGGGCGGATGGAGTGGTGGCCGCGGGTCCACGACACACGGCATCTGTTCGCGACGTGGCTGAAGGATCTCGGGGTCCCGGAGAAGGATGCACAGGCGGTCATGGGCCATGAGCGAGGGTCTAAGGTCACGTGGATCTATCAGCATGCGCCCGAGGATGTGGCCGCTCAGGTCCGGGCTCGGATGGCTCCAGAGACCGAGGGTGTTCGAACGCTGAGGGCGGTGTAGGGCCTGGAATCCACATGGAATCCACAATGCCCCCTCACCGACCCTCATTGACGCTCACTGAAAACTGAATACGCAGGTCTCGCCCCTGTTGCCGGAGACTCACGGAGGCTCGCACAGGCTCACTGAGCCTCATGATCGCCTTACGTTTTCTCCTAAAGCGGGTGTCGCAGGTTCGAATCCTGCCGGGGGCACAGGCTGCGTAGCAGGTCAGAGGGTTGACGGCCCCTCGTTCTATTCGAACGGGGGGCCGCTTTCATGATCGGAATCCACATGGAATCCACATCCCCACGTGATCATGATCTGCGATCACCCGTTCGGGGGACTGGACTGTATTCAAACGCGACGTACAGTGATCTCCGTGAGAGGGGCAGGTGCGTCTCTCCACGCGCGCCTGAGTCGCGCCTCTCATGTCCTGTGGTGTTCCGCCGGGGAGGGCGGGCCCACGGGCGAGGCCCCTCGCCGGCTATATCGGTGAGGGGCCTCTGTACGTACAACGTAGACCGCCCCGGGAGATGTCACTCCCGGGGCGGGACGCCTTGACCGAGTCGTAGCGTCTAACGGCCGGAGGCGGAGTCGCGTAACGCCCTGCCCGGCCGCTCCCGTACCGCTCGTCGGCCTCGCCGCCAGGCCGGGTGCGGTGCTTAAGCGGTTTCCCTCACCGCAAGATCATTAAATTTGCCTGACCAGGCAAAGACAAGAGTCCATGATCACTACAGCGTTGTCGGGTGCCTCTCGATCCGATGCCCGACTGGGTCCCCGCCCGACGCCGGCAGATCGGGGAACGTCTTCGCGCCGCCCGCATCCACGCCAACCTGACCCAGTTGGAGTTGGGTCAGCGGATCGGCCGCGACCACCGCACGATTCACCGGTGGGAGTACGCGCAGCGCGCACCGAACCTGGAGGATCTCCTACTTCTCGCCGAAGCCGTCGGCGTGCCGCTCGCCGACCTTGTCCGCTGAAGACGGCCCGCCGCCGGCGTCGGGGGAACGCACGGCGGCGGGCCTCGCGGCCACCCGTCACGGGGCGTACGAGGCGGCCACGCATCCCGCGCCCGGCACACCGACGCGCCGGGTCCGGGGATCTACAACCACTCGGTGTGCGCGTAGTGGTCTTTGTGCTTGCCGGTGTGGTTCGGGGGCCAGGTGCACCGGCCACGCGCGCTCGGGTTCCGCACCCAGCAGTAGCCGGCGGCGCGGCCGACGGTGAGGGAGGCCTGCTCCTCGCGGGTCGCGTCGGAGCTGCGTTCGACGGTCGGGGTCACGTGTTCCCTCCGGGGGGCGGGGCGGGGTGAGAGGTCACAGAAGACGGGCAACAGACGGTGGGAGGAAGAGATCCCGCGCACGGTGCTCTGCCCACAGGTCGTCGAAGCCCTGGCTGTCCGCCTGCCTCTGGTAGAACTCGCAGAGTCGGCAGTCCGCATGCGCCGGGGGAATCTCGTCGCGGTGGTCGCCAGAGATGTGGGTGGCCAGCGTGATCTGGTGGCGGAGCGCGCCGTCGCCCAGGTCGTGGTGGGCGGACGCGGTGAACGCTTCGGCGAGTTTGACGAGGAGCTCGGCGCAGCGCTGGCAGGTCCACATGAATGAAGGCGGAACAGGCAGCTCAGGACTGTGCATGCGTCGCCTGGCCTGGCGCGAGGTTCTCGTAGTGGTCGCACAGCGCGTTCAGCACGCGGGCCAGTCGGCGCCCATACGCCACCGCCCGGTCCACGCCCGGCTTCGGGGTGACGGACAGTTTCCCGCGGGCCTCGCCGATGCAGGCGAGCGCGCAGAAGCGGGGGACGTCGTCCTCGGGGAGGCGTTCCGTGCGCGCCTGCACCTCGGGGATGAGGAGTTCGATCTGTCCGCGCATCAGAGCGAGGAGCGCCTCCGCTTCCTCAGCGGCCGGCTGCTCGGCGTTGTAGGCGAGGAGACGCTGCGCGGTGGCGCGCATGGTCGTGATGTCCGGCGGCCGCGGATCCTGTAATGCCACAGGGTTCGGTCGGGCTGTACGCGCCATCAGTTACGCCTCCACGGTCACGGTGATCCGTCTCACACCAGTGACCGTAGAAGCGTCCGCGTAGCGGCAGGGGCACAATCTGTACCCCATCGCTCACGCAGCGAGCAGCCCCAGCTTCACCGCCAACTCAGACGCACGCCGCCTTCGGGCCGGGCTCTTCGCCTCGGTCTCCTCCAGCACGATCCGCTTCGCGTACCCGTTGTAGCGGATCGTCTCCGGCGCGGCCTCGTGCGCCTGGTTCAACGTCGCCAACGCCACGTCCGGTTGCCCGTCCAACTGGTAGCCGCGGGCCTCCTCAATCCGGTGCCGCGCCCGGCGAGGCCGGGACGGAATCGTGACCGCGTCCGCAGCCGCGGCCTGCCGCACCGACTCCCCGCCCTGGTGCAGCTCGACCGCGATCGTCACCGCGTGCGCGCCCATGATGGCGCGGGAGAAGCTCGTGACCGGGTGGTAGTAGTCCGCGGGCAGCCGGTCGGCCATCCCCCGGGCCTGGTCCCAGTACCGCCACGCTGTGCCCGTCTCGCCGCGCCGGGCCGCCGTGTACCCGGCCTCGAAGGTGAGGGCGCCGGTGACGGCCAGGACGTCATCGTCGGCGTCAGGCAGAAGCGGTTCCAGGAACGCGAGGGTCTCCAAGTTCACCGCGTCCGCGGCATCGAAGTGCGTCGGCCCGGAGTCGCGGTGCGCCTGCGCGGCCAGCCATGCGGCGATACCGATGGCGTGCGGGTCCTCGGACTCCTGGGCGGCGATCAGTCCGCGGTCAGCGACGCGCCACAGCAGTGCGGGGTCGGGCTGGTAGGCGCAGAAGAACTGTGCGAGGGAATACACCTCGGCGAGGACGGCGTGCGCGGTACGGCGGTCCGAGCTGGTGTCGGCCTGGCGGACGGCGGCCTGTGCATCACGGATCAGGCCGGGCAGCAGCTCGCCGATGACCTCGCGATGGTTGGGGGCTGAGTGGCGGGCGGTCCATGCGCGGGCGAGTCGGGCGCGTAGGTGTGCGGCAGGCGGGGCCTCGCGTCGTGCGGTGAGAGGGAAGGCGTCGACTGCGGCTTTGACCTCGGGGAGGCGGGGGTGGCCGGGGCCGGTGAACAGGTCGACGTGCACGGACTGGTCCCCAGTGAGGTCGGACAGGTCCCGCACCCGGAGGATTTCGGCGAGGCGGAGAATCACTTCGAGCCTCGGCGTTTTCAGCCGACCGGTCTCGATGCCCTTGACCCAGGATCCGGAGCGGCCTGCGAGGCCTCCGAGTTGGTCGCGGGTCAGGCCCTTGCGCGTTCGGAGGATCTGGAGTCGTTGGCCGAAGACCAGGGGGTCGGCGTATGGGTCCGGGGTAGCATCAGATGGCACGGTCTCGCCCCTCCACTCTGTACAGCTCGTCACTGTCAGGGTATGGGGCGAGGCCATTTTCGTGTGAGGGCTTGGGGTTGCCGGTGACCGGCATGAGTGAAGCGGGGCCCCGGGTCGATAGACTTGTCGCATGATCCCCGACCTCGTGAGCCCTGGTTCCGTGCGCTCGCCTGCGGCCGTGAACGAGGACATTCGCCGTCTGTGGAGGGATCCGCGGGTGCGTCTTACGGCGGAGGGGCGTGCGGCGTTGGAGCGGCTGTATATGGAGTGGGCAGCTGCGGTACGTGCCGAGATCGTCGAAGCCGCGTAGACGCGCGACGTCACGCCTCGGTGGCGGTCGGCAGGTAGCCCCAATGGCGCGCGAGAGCGGACGCGCGCTCGTTCAGCGTCATCGAGTTGAGCAGCGGAATCAGCTCCGCGACGGCCGTGCGTACCTGCTCAGCCTCGTCTTCCTCGACGTACATCGACGGTGTGTACGGATACGGCGTGATCTCGCCTTGGATGTTCCAGTCGTCGAGCTCGACGTGCATGGGCCCGCCGACGGGCTCGTACTCGTAGATCGCGCGGATGAGTTCGAGGGCGCGTTTGACCTTCGGGTTCCAGTCGTCGGGGCGGCCGAGTTCCACCCAGAGCGGGTCGGGTTCAGTGCTCATTCCCTCAGGATGGCAGACGTCTCACGCGTACTGGCGGCGCTGCGGATCCAACCCCAACGCCTGCGACCCCGAATCCCCCGGCTCCTCCGACGGCTCCGGCGCCCCATCCCGACGGCACACCAACGCATCCTCATCCCACGACGGGGCCTGCAAGCTGTAGCCGTCCGGACAATCCGGGCCCGGATCGCCGGAATCCCCCTTGTCCCCCTTCGGCCCCTGCTCACCCTGGGGACCCATCACGCCCTGCTCGCCCTGAGGTCCGGTTGGCCCGGCGGGTCCCGGGACTGTTGAGTCGGCGCCGTTCTTCCCAGGGGCTCCGGGTGCTCCGGGTGCTCCGGGTGGTCCGGGGCTGGGGGTGATGGTCGGAGCGTCCTTCCCGGCAGGTCCTCGCGGGCCGGGTATCGGCACCGGCACCTCCGCCCGGTCCGGCAAACCCTCCACCGCCTTCGCAGGGTCCGGAGCCACCGGAGTCTTCCCCGCAGCCTTCACCTGCGCCCGCAACGCACGAACATCCCCGGCCAGCGTGGACACCGCATCGCCGCGCCGGTCGGCCTCCGCCACAGCCGCCTTGTAGTTCTGGTCGGCGGAGTCGATGCGGTGCCACAGGATCCACGAGATCCCGGCCAGAGCGACGATCGCGCACACGGTGGCGATGCCGCGCCAATGCAAAACGATCGTGCGCTCAGCCTGGGTCATGGGGCCGGGGTTCCTCCGAGTCGAATGTTCTCTATCTCTAGCTGGGTGATCCTGACGAGGTAGTCGTGGCGCTGCTGTTCCAACGCTGCGATCTGCGCGTCCTTCTCGGCGAGGCGCCGCACCAGGCCGTCGCGTTCCTCTTGGACCTGGTCCGTCAGCGAGTTGGCGTTCTCGCCCCGCTTGCCGATGTACGCCACCACCGAGCCGGACAGCACGCCCACGCAGGCGAGGACCGCGCCGAGGGCGGTGGCGTCCAAACGGGGTCTCCCTACTGGCTTGGCGAGGTCACGGCGTGACGCGGGCCGTTCGTCGACGTCGCCCGTTCGATGCCCGGCGCGATCCCCGACGGCTTCCACACCGTGTAGTACGAGGTGCCGATCGCCACCGCGGCGAGCAGCATGCAGGTGACGACGGGCTTCCCGTTGAAGTCGCCGTTGAAGTAGGCGGTGCCGGCGCCGACCAGTGCGGCGACGGCCAGCATGAGGAGTCCCCGCACGGCGGGTGACCATCTGGGCTGGTTGACGATGGCTATGACGGGCGGGAGGACGAAGCCGAGGCCTGCGGCCCACAGCTGCGCGTCAGTCGGTTGCATGGTCAGGACTCCTTGGTGAGTGCGTCGCCGAGCCGGTCGAGCGCGGCCTGGGCGCCTGCCTCGGCTGCGGCCTGTATCTCCGTAGCGTCGAGGCCGCCGCCCTCGGCGAGCGCGGCCAGGGCGGCAGACAGTGCGGCTACCTGCGCGGTCAGTGTCGCTTCGGATCGCCGCGTCACCGTCTCGATGTTGCGGACGGACGTCTCCAGCGAGATGAACGGGTTGTCCGGGGCGGTCGCCGGGTTGGGGTTGTCGATAATGCCGTCCGTGGTGATAACGGCCGCTGGGACCACCGTCTTGAGGGTGGCCTCGATCCACTTCTTGTCGTCAGCGCTGAGCGCCATGTCGTCCTCCTCGTCAGGGTTCCAGTCAGGGGTGTGAGCCAGCCGGGCGGCGACCGCGTCACGGAAGGTGTCCATGTCGAAGCTGGGGTCGACCTTGCCGGGCTGGACCTCCTTGTGGCCGGCCACCGACCTCTCGGACCAGCCGTGCGCCCGGCACAGGGCGGCCGCCCACCGCACCGCCGTGTCGTACTGCACGGCCGGATAGGGGTCGTTGCCGTCGCCGAGGTTCTCTATCTCCAGTCCGTACAGGCAGTCGTTGCCGTCGGTGTCGGCCTCGTCGTCGTGCGGCAGCGGGGACGTCTCCGCCATCAGCGCGCGCACCACGTCACCGTCCACGCTGCCAGCGTGGTTGGTGCGGCCGTTGCCGATCATCCACAGGCCGTCCGTCTTCCCCAGCCACGAGTGGCAGAGCGGGCCGGGCAGATCGGATCGGCCGTTGTAGCAGATCTCCTTGTCGTTGTGGCCGGCCGTGTGATGGATCAGCACCCCATACACCGGGCCGAACGTCTTGCCCGTGGCCGCATCACGGTTGTGGGTGCGCCAGCCGGTGTGCTCGTGCACCGATATGCCCTCGGCGCGCAGTGCGGCCAGCAGCCGGTCCGCGGTCAGCGGTGTCGCCATGTCAGCTCCCTCCATTCGTCGGAACCACGCTCGTCTGCACGTCCTGCGCCACCGCGGTCACCCGCGTCGCCCCCGCCGCGACCATTGCCGCCGCGAGCGCCTGCACCACCGCCTCCGCCGTCGGCATCCCAGGCAGGCCGCCGCCCGCACCGCGCTGGACACGCAGCTCCACATCCATGCCGGCCTCGCCGCCCGCCTCCGCCTGAACCGTGTACACCGGATACGCCTGCACTTTTGCCTCTTTCCTGTCAGCCCAGGCGGCGGACGGTCATGAACGACCCGGCGCCGGATCGGGTCACCGTCGCCGTCGACACGTCCTGCGCCCACCGCAGGGCCAGCGTCCCCGCATTCGTCGTCGTCACGACGCCCCGCTCCAGCAGAAACAACTGATTGGAGGAGGAGTTGCGGTCACCGTGAGAGACAGCCGTACTGAAGGCGTGCACACCGAAGTTGCCGGGGACGTCCAAATACGAGGTCTGCGCGCTGCCGTTGGACACCGAAGACCGGCCGCCCGTCGCACCACTGGGGACAGTCCAGTCCGTTTGAAATCCCGCAGCGGACGTCGTTGCGTAGTGGACTTCCATATCGATCAGATAGACGGCGTTGGCTTCCAGCGTCACCGTCAAATCCGAGTCCGCGGTCAGCGTGGTGTTGCTGCTCCGGTCCTCGTTCGTCGTCTTCCAAATGATGTCAGGCATCATCGACCGCAGGAGGTTGCCGTCAATCCGCCGCCCGGCGGGGATCGTGGGGTATTGAGACACGGCGCCTCCTACAGGGCCACGTAAGTGGGATGGGCGAGTCGGATATCCGTCCCCGCGCTCTGGGCTTTGATGACGCCGTTCACAGAGCGGGTCACGGTCAGCGTCTGCGGATTCACGAGAGCCGCGTTCTGGAAGCTGACCACCGGGTTCACGTTCGTGTTCGCGGCCGCAGCGATCGACCGGGCGCCGATCATCGTCCCGGCCGACAGACTGGAATCGGTGGCCGTGATCCGCCACGTCGGCGGCTCCACCTCCGACGCCGCCCATGCCTTCGCACGCAACACCGGCCCTTGCGCCTGAAAGCGGATCCGGTAGTAGGTGCCCGCTACGTAGGTGTCGGTCAGCGTGTACGCGCCGAGCTGCGTTTCCGTACCAGCCACCCGCGAACGGATCGTCAAGATCAGTGTGTTCGACGTCGTGAACTCCATGCGGGCCGTGTGCAAATTGTTCGTATCCACGTAATGCCCCATCGGCCCGCCGAAAAGACTGCCGCCTGTTGCTGTCGCCGACGTCGTCACATCAAGATAGAAATCAAAATCCGCGCCCGGCGTATCCAGAAAGGTGCGGCGGGACGCGTTCACCGTCGTCTGCGTATGCGAGGCCACACCCGCCGCAACCGCATAGTCAGTAGCCGAGCCGCCACTTATGCTCCACGCCTGCCCGGTATCCGCAGTCCCCCAGCCGCTGGACACCGAACGGACAAACCCGTCGTCCAGCCAACTCGTCACGGCCGTCACGGTGACCACCTCGCCGCCGAGACGCGCATCGAACGGCCAGTCAGCGCTGTCCGTCGTCCACAGCATCGACTCGCCCGCCGACGGCACCACCACCAACTCCGTGTCCGACGTACCGACAGCCTCCAGCAGCTCGGAGCCGTCCGCGTCGACACGAGCCTCCGCACCGTCTACCGAGCCGACCTGGTTGTACGGCGAGGCGGGCTGGCAGGTGAACGTCAGCCGGTGCTCGAAGTGGGTGATCGACTCCTCCAGGCCGACCACAAGTTGGTCGATGGTGTCCGGGCCCACCCACGTCGGCGGGTTCGCGATCTGAATCCGGTCACCGAGGCGCAGCGCGAGGACCGCTTGCTTCATCGCCGGGTTCGCTGTGAACGTGTCGTGCGCCAGATTCACGCTGATCTCTGGGTGCCGGTCCTCATCCACGGTGCCCACACGCACCCGCCACCCGGCCTGATCGAGGAGCGTCCCCACATCCGTCGACGCGAGGTTCAGCGTCACCGGAGAGTCCGAGTTCGCCCCGTACACGCCCACCCCGGCCGGCGGCGGCAGGACGGACAGCGGACCGTCCGTCTGCGAATACGTCGCGGTGACCCCGTTGACGGAGACGACCACCCGGTTGGCGAGGTAGCGGTCATCCTCCACCGGGATAGGGGTCTCGGACAGGTTGTAGCCGGTGTAGTCGAGGACCAGGGCAGGGTCTTGCTGGTAGAGGGAGGCGCGGGTGCGGTAGCCGAGGCCGAGCACAGCTTTGCTCTCGTAGAGGATGCCGCCGTCGGCGAGAACAGCTTCCTGTACCAGGGAGAGCAGGTTCTGCTTGCCCTGCGGGCCCATAGCCACCGTGTCGTCGAGGTCGCCGATCCAGTCGAACGGCAGGCCCTCCTCTGCACACAACCGCTGTATCCGGCGCCCCGCCGCCTCGCCGGTCGGCTGGATTGCCCGGCCGAGGTCTTCGATGTCGGTGATGGTGGTCTGCAACAGGACGTGGCCCACGGCCGCCTCGATCACGCCAGCACTCCCGGCGAGAGTGGACGGTGCCATGGACACCCCAGTCACGGCGGTGACCTGTGTCGACGTCTGACCGATTGTCGCCGAGTCCGTGTCCCCCGTCTCCACATCGAGGAGCCGCAGCACCACCGACAAGGCGGTGCCGTTGTTGGACACCTCCAGCGACACCCTGAGGAGCCGTCCGCGGACGTCCATGGTGGGTGATTCGGTTCCGCTGTATGCCAGCGGTGCTTCGTCTCCGTCGTACGGGAGGACACTGAGGGTGCCTGGGGCGCCGTAGGAGCCGAGGCCGCCGGGTGGATTGTTGTAGTGGATGTCCAGGTATTCCACGTCGCCGATGAGGGCTGCCTCGACCTGTACGCGGGAGATCACGTCCAGGTTGGTGAATCCGGCGGCGGGGACTGCGAGGAGGTAGCGGGCCTGGTATTGCGTGACCGAGGTGGTGTCGTAGGGGGCGACGCTGCCCGTCAGGGATGCGCCGGTGAGGGTGGGCAGTGGATCGGATGCCCCGAACTGCTCGAACGTTGCGAGGACCGGTGTGCCGGTGAAGGTCATGGGTGCGCCCGCGCCCCCGGACAGCGCGGATGTAACCGTCCTGGACCCGGTGGGATCCTCGCACGGCCAATAGGCCACAAGCCCGGTGAGGGCAGGGTCGGTGATCGCGTTGTAGATCACGGACCGCTCGGGCGGCGGGGCCTGCGACAGGCGCTGCAAGAGGCCGTCGGCGTTGACGTCGACCCACACGTCATTCCCGGACGGGTCCCAGCCTTTCGGCCACTTCGAGATCTCGCACTGCTGCCGGTAGGACTTGCCGCCCATGCCATCCGGCACGCTGATGCGGCAGGGCGTGTTGCGGCCGATGTACCCGTAGTACGGGCCGGTCGGGTTGCGGCGGGTGAAGCGGCTGTCGCGGTTGTTCAGCGGCAGCGTGGACCGGGACTGCTCGGTGAGGGAGCCCTCATCGCGGATCCCGGTGGTGATGGTGATGCGGCCTTGGTCGTCGCGGACCATGACGTAGGAGGTGATGTCGATCCATTGCCCGTTGATCCACATCTCCACCAGTACCGGCTCGCCGTCGGACGCCTCGCCGGTGGCCTGTACAGGTCCGGGGAGGTTGGCGAGGCGGCGCTGGAATCCGGAGACGAGCGGGGCAATGGCGGCCACAGGTCAGCCCACCTGCTGGAAGGTGACGAAGCAGCGCATGTCGGAGGCGGTGGTCGGCGTGGTGGCGCGCACGCGCAGGAACTTCGACACGGCGACGATAGGCCGGTCGTCCGGCATGAACGTCCGAACATACGAGAGGCCGGACTCGCCGGACACCGAACTGAGGGACACCACGTCGAACACGCGGGCCGCAGTAGTCGAGCCCTCAACCGACGCCGTGTACCCGGTTGCGCTGGTACCCACGGTCAGCAGCGTCGTCGGCCCGTTCGGGTCCAAGTTGACGACGCCGGTCGCAGCGACGTGCGCGGTCACCGTCGCGGCGACGTCAGTCTGCAGCAGCTCGACGACACCGTCCGCGCCGGGCGGGTCATCGAGGCTGAATCCCCATTCGAGGATCTGTATCTGGGTGGTGCTGGGCGTGGCCAGTTGCAGCATCGTCTTGATCGCGGTTCCCGTGGTGACGCTGGCCTGTGCTGCCGTGGTCGGTGCTGGGCCGTTCCAGACCGTGAAGGGCATCGTGGTACCTCTCTACTTGCGTCCGGTGAGGACGACTTGAGCGTTGCCGCCACGCACGTTGATCGCGTTGCGGAGGATCTTCAGTAGGAACTCGTCGAGCGGTGCGCCGCTGGACCGCAGTTCGAGGACGACACGGTGCTCGGGTCGGCCCGCGGAAGCCGGCACGGCGCCGCCTCCGCCAGACCGGCGGGGGGTGTTGAGCATCGACGCCCACGGAGCCTGAGCCGCCTTGCGCCGCGAGTCCGGCCCGGACCACACCCGGCTACCGACAGGCAGCTGCAACAGCTCAGGCTCGTGCTCGCCCACCCACGTCAGCCCGCCGCGGATCCCGCCCGACGCCGCCGCGCCGACGATCCCGCCCGCAGCCTTCTTCCCAAACGCCTTCTCGATGGACTTCTCCATCGCCCGGGCCAGCTTGTCCATCGAGTGACGCAGCTTGTCCTGCGAGTGCTGCAGGCTCTTGACGGTCTTCGTCTGCTCGTGGATCGCCTTCCCGTACACCGCGTCAGCGGTCGTTTTCCCTGCCGACCCGGCAGCCTTGTTGATCTGCGACTGTGTCTCGTTCAGCGACTTGATCTCAGACCCCGACGCCTCCAACAGAGCCCCGGCTGTCTCCAGCCCGCCGCCCTCAACGCCGGCCTCCGCGATCTGCCGGAGCAGCGACGAGGACAGGCCCTTCTTCTTCAGGCCCTTCAACGCGGAGGCGAGCGCAGTTGCCTTGTCCCGCGACTGCGTGAGGCCGCCCATGATGGACGCGGTGGTGACCAGGCCACCCCCGGAGACACCGCGGGTGATGTTCGCCGAGCCGAGGATGCCGCCCTTCACCGAGGAGGCGAGAGAGCTGGCCGCGTCCTTCAGGCTGTTGAGCTTGTCCTTCGCCTTATCCAAGCTCTTCGTCACGGTGTTGAGTTGCTTCTCGTACTTGAGCAGGCCCTTCGCCGTCGAATCCAGCTGCTTCAGCAGCCTGGATTCGGTGCCGCCGTGCGTGGCCTTCATGATGATCCCGCGCCACTGGCCCAACGCGGACACCAGCGCCCCGATACTGTCCGGCCTGCCCAGCGCCGCCCCGAACTCGCTGCGCCCGTACCCGGCCATCCGCCCGAAGTGGGAGACGGTCAGGTCGCCCCACGCGTCGTGGCGGGCCTGCTTCTCACCCTTCGCAAGCCCGCCCTTCGCGAACCGCGGCAACTGACCCGAGTTGATCAGCTCCAGCAGGCGGCGGTGCCTCGCCGTCTGCTTGGCATTCACGATGAACTCGGTGTTACTGGACCGCACCACATTCCCAGAGCCGAGCAGGGTGAGGATGCTGTCACTCGTGCCGCTACCCGGGCCCTCGACGTAGCCGCCACCGGGATAGGACTGCACGTCCCCACCCCCGGCATAGCCGCGGACCAGGCCGCCAGCCGCATAGTCGCGGTGAGCCGGAGCGACCTTGCTCCCTGTCCCAGTCGTCACGAACCGGTTGACCGTCGTGATGGTGACCGTCCTGGACCTCAGCGACGCGATCGCGCCCGCCACGTTCCTGATCCCGCTGAGAGCGCCGCCCGTCACCGCGGACACCTTCACCGACCCGTTCTTCAGGTGGGTGACCTTGTAGCCGAACGACTCCAGCACCTGCTCTGCCGCCGACGACAGCGTCTTCAGGGTCACGCTCTTCGACCCCGGCGTCCGCTTCACCGCAGCATTGAACGCGTTGAGGCCGCGCTCCGCGTCCTCCTTCCGCATCTCCAGACGCAACTGCTTGCTCGTCGGAATCCGCAGAACCTGCTTCGCGAACCGCTCAGCCTCCGACGAACTGAGCCCCATCTGCTCCGCGTACTTGACGAGGTTCTCGCGCCCCCGCGAATAGATCCCGTTGACCCTCTCCCACGGCTTGTGCGCCTCCAACGCCTTCGCCGTGGCCTCATCAGTCTTCGCCGCCAGATCGGACAGAGCCGTTGCCGCAGCCTGAGCCTTCGGGGAGTTCACGTCGAGCTCGCCGTTCACCATGCGCAGCGACCCGGCGTTGTCCTTTGCTGCCTTGGCCGCCGAGTCGATGCTCGCCTCGAAGCCGATCATCCCGCCGAGAGCGGCCCGTTGCACATCATTGAGGGCCTGGAGGCTCTGCCTCAACCCGTCCGCGGCGGACTTCTGCTCGGCGAGTTTGGCCTGCGTCGCCTGCGCCGCCGAGCCGAACATGCCCATGCTTTCGGCGGCCATCTGCTGCTCGAACTTCGCGTCCGCGAGCGCGTCGCTGTAGTCGTTCGTGAACGTTTTCAAACGGCCGAGATCGCCGCCGCCAGCAACCCACGCCTTCTTCAAAATCTCGTACTGGGCGGCAGCCTCCTTCGGCTTCCCCCCGCGCACGAGATTCGCCATCGACTTGTCCCACGCGTCGACGTTCTTCTTCGCGTCCGAGATGCCCGGCCCCGTCGACAGGCCGATCCACGTACCGAAGTCGGACACCATCGTCGCGATGCTGTTGTCCGAGGCGCCCTTCGACACCATCGCAATCGATTCGGAGATCTCGTCAAAGTTCTCCTTGAGCGCGCCGGTGACCTTGCCTTTCGACGCAAGCGTGTTCAACGCCGTCGACAGCTCATCCACCGCGACCGGCGCCTTGTTGTCGGACAGTTGATGCATGGCGACCACGAGCGCGCCGATCGCACCCGCAGCCAGCATCGCCTTGCCGCCCGTCGACAGGGTGGCCATCGCCGCATTCAGCCCCGCCATGCCGCCGCCCGCAGCCACGGCCGCCGCGCGCAGTGCCGCCACCCGACCGGCCAGCGTCCCGAACGCGCCCGCGACCGCGTCGACGCCCGCACCCGCAAGCTTGATCAGCTTGAACGCGGCGTACACCTGCATGAGATTGGCAATCAGCGCCGGCGGCACGCTGGCCACGAGTTTGGCCATCGCGTTCACCAACGTCAGCAGCCCAGGGCCCGCCTGCGCCGCCCCCTCCATCAGGTTCGACACCGCCCGCGCCACGTTCGACAGCAGATCCTTCACCGCCGGACCCTGCTGACGGGCGTACTCGAAGAACGAAGCGATCGGCCCGGACGCGTTGCCCTCCGACAGCACCCGCATGAAGTGGATCGCCTTGTCCGTAGCCCCCTTCAGCGTCTGGTTCGCGAAGTCCGACACCCGCTGCGACAGAGCATCGAACGCCCCCGTGTTCACCCCACCGCCAGCCACCGTCATCAGCCGGTCCAGCTCCGTAGCGGTGCCCTTCACCATCGGCGTCAGCTTCGGCAGCACCTGCCCCATCACAGCGAACGACTTCTCCACCGGCGCCATCGTGAACTTCGCCAGCGAGTCCGACCACGCCGACGTCTGCTCCCGCAGGTTCTGCCAGCCGACCGCCGCCCGCTGCGTCGCCGCCGGCATCGCCGCCAACGTCTGCGACGCCGCCAACTGCGCCTGCGCTGCCTGCGTGGATCCGCGCCCATACTTCTGAACGGCATCGTTGTACGTGTCCTGCGCCTTCGCCGCATCACCCAAGTGGGAGATCTGCGGGGCCAGCGCAGCACCGAACGCGCCCACCGCCACAGCGGCCGCGCCCGCCTGCACGGCGATCGGCGCCATGCTCGCCGCCACCGGGATCGCAGCGGGTGCGAGGGACAGCATGCTGGCTTTGATGTCGCCGAGCGCGCGGGTGACCGTCGACGACGACCGGTTCATGTCCCCGGCCGTGGTGGCGAAGCGGCCGTTCAGGTCGCGGAGGCGGCCGTTGACGTCGCGGAATCCCGCCGCGGTCTGGTCGTTGACCCGGACTGTGATCGTTACGTCGTCAGACATCGTCCGCCTCCCCTCCTCGGTCGCGTGCGCCGCCGAGCTCCTCGATCTCGACGAGGCGCATCAGCTCGGTGTCCTCCTCCATCAGCGAGGACAGGGTGTAGCCCGGGAACCGCTCCAGCAGGCCGAGCAGGTACCGGGCCTTCTTCAGCTCGCCAGGCTCGGTGACAGTGCTTCCATCGGCACGGATTCCACCAGGGACGGCTCGCCAGAGGGCGAGCTCTGCGGCAAAGGGTCAGCGTCGTGCACCCCCACGAGCGCGTCGACGTAGGCGTTGTTGAGGGCGCGGGCGAGGCCTTGGTCGATCTGGGTGAGGCCTTCGGGGGTGGCGGGGATCGGCTGTCCGTTGTCGTCTTCGAGGTTCCAGGAGAGGAGGTTCTCTCCAAGCCGTTTCATGCTGGCGGCGGAGTCCTCGCCGTCGCCGCCGTCGAGGCCTGTGGCAGCCATGTATTCGCCGAAGTTCATGCCGCGCACGCGGGCTTCGGCGCCGTGGTGGGGGTGGCCGGCAGCGAACTGGATCGTCACCGCGCGGACGCCTGCTTTGTAGCCCACTGTCAGGCCACCTTTCTCGATGTGTCCGAATTGACAGTTATGCCCATGTCGGGACTGCGCCATCGGCCAAGGACAGCGGCACCGAGAACGTGAGCTCACCGGAATCCGCGCGGGTCAGCTGGTAGTCCGTCGGCAGCATCTCCATCGCGAGCGTCACGCCGTTCACGGTCTGCGTCACCGTCCGGTTCACCGACGTCGACGAGACGGTCTTGAACACGTCGTGCGACTGGTTGGAGGCCGCGTTGAACACACCGTTCAGCGTCACCGAACCGTCCGCCAGCAGGAGCAGCCGCTCGTTCGCCGACTTGTCCACGCCGGTGACGTCCTGCACGCCCCTGGGGGTGGACATCTGCCAGTTCGTGATGTCGTTCTTGATGGCCCGGGCGGTACCACTCGAATCGTCGACACTGAGTGTCGTTTGCCCCAAGCCGTGAGCCTTGGCCATGACTGGTCACCCCTTCTCGATTTCGTCTGCGATCTTCTGCTGATGCCCAGCGAAGTCTTCAAGCCAGTTGTCCGGCGTCAGGTGCACCCGGTCCTTCGTGCCGCGCGGATTCCCCCGCCAGTCCCCGTCCCGCACCACATACAGCGGCGGCCGGCCCACCTGCGTCCGATGCCGCGCCGTCGCGAAGCACGGCTGCCCAGGCTGGAACACGAGGTAGCTCTCGCCCTCGGCGATCTGCTGCACCGTGTACCGGCGGCCGGACGTCTTCGCCGCGTGCAGCAGATCCGGGGTCAGGTTCTCCACACGGGTCCGCCACCCGTTGAGGTAGTGCGGGCAGTCCACCTCGGCGCAGGTCGCCGGCCGCCAGTGCGTGCGCAGCGGCTGCACCACGGCGTACGTCTTGTAGGCGCCGGCGGGCATCAGCGGGTCGGGCCGCGACAGGTGAATGGCCATCAGAAGACCTGCCCTGCTATCTCGTTTTTGATCATGTTGACGGCGAATGACAGCGAGCTGAACCCGCCCGTCGTCACCGTGATCACGCGGACGTACCGGCGGATCGTGGCCGTGTTCGACAGGGCGATCCGCTCCGACGTCGGCGCGGCGGTGACCTGCGTGAACGCGAAGCTCGCGACGTCCGTGAAGCTGGAGTTGTCGGCACTGTCCTGGATCTTGATCGTCGCGTCCGTGCCAGTGAACGCGGTGACGTGCAAATACGCCTGCCCGCCAAAGCTCGCGGACGCCGCCGTGTCGATGCTCGTACCGTTCGTCGCCCCGGTGTCCGTGCGCACCCCGGCCGTCAGCTGACGGCCCCACTCGATGCCGTATCCGTTCGACTGCGCCGACACCGCGAACGTGAGCATGCCGTCGTCGCCGCGGGTGCCGTCATAGTTGACCTGCTTCGCCACCAGGCTCGCGGAGGGGTCGCCCAGCGTCGTGCCCCGTAGGTAGCTGAGGATGACGTCCGTGGTGGGCAGTGCGGCGAGTTTGTCGTGCGTTGCCCCGGTGACGGCGACGTGGTTGTGGAAGGCGGTGAACTCGATCTGCCCTGACCGGAGTCCGCCCTGGCGTTCGTAGGCGGACTTGTTGATGCCGGTCATGTTCAGCAGCGCAGGCCCGCCGCTGATGGAGCCGAGCTGCTGGATGTCGCCGCTCGCGTCGTATCCGGCGATGAGGAGCCCGTCGCCGAGCCCACTGGATTTGGCCACGGTTCACTCCCTTCCTGACGCGTCGGCGCCAACGGGTTCGGTGACCCACAGGGGGCCGTTGCTCGGGTCGTGGGCGAGGCTGCCGAACATGCGGCGGACGCCGTCGGGGTCGGTCCACTCCTCGTGGAAGTACACGGGTACGGGCATCGCCTGGCCGGACACGGAGGGCTTGATGTGGTGGATTCGCTTGCCGCCGTCGACCAGAGCGAGGAGCCGCTCGCTGGGGTTGTCGATGAGGATGGTGAAGCCGCGCGCGCCGAGGACACGGTGCAGCGACGCCTTGTCCTTGCGTGGCACCACGTGCACCTGCGCTGGCGTGTTGATAGCGAGGCGGTCGAAGTCGCTGCTGTAGTCGGCACCGTCGACTTCGAGCTGCCACCGGATGTGCTCGGTGCAGTCCTCGTCGTCAATCTCAAGCCGCATGTCCGTCATCTACGGTGCCTCCGTCCAAACGTCGTTGAGGATCAGGGGCACGGTCAGCGTGGCCACCCGGTACGTCGTGCTGTCGAAACGGGCGTAACCGAACTCCGCACCCAACGGCGCCCCATGCATACCGAGCAGGTCGACGTTCGCGACGCTCCCACCCAACTCGAAGTCACCCGCATACGCGTTCATCAGCCCATCCACCGCACCCGTCACCGCCACATCGACGTCGTCCTGCGGCTCGGTGTCCGCAGGCATGAGGACGCGGCCGGTCAGCTCCAGGCGCGCCGACACCGAGGCGAGCCCGGAACGCGCCGGGATAGGCGTGATCCGCTTCACCCACAGCGCGTAGACCAGGCCGGAGCCGGGCGCGGACACCGGCTCGTGGCCGAGGACCTGCTCGAACAAGCCGAGCGCCTGAGCGTGCGATGTGACCGCGCTGCGATAGGTGGTGAGGTCAAGCGACACAGGGCATCACATCCGTCCCGTGTACCGGCGCAGCAGCCGCTCACCGATGCCCTGCTTACGGGCGTTCAGCCGGTCCCGGGCCACGGTCCAGTGGTCGTAGCCCTTGAACTTCGTCACCGGATAGTTCCGCGAGCCGATCCCCGCCAGCCACGGCCCGTAGATCATGCGGTTGTCCCAGATCTTGTTGCCGTCCACGACCTCGATCCGGGTCGTGTAGTACGGGGTTTGTGTCTTCAGGACCCGGTCAAGCTCTTCGAGGAGGATGCTGCGGCCCTCCTCGGCGAGGTTCCGCTCGAAGCGGTCGACGAACTGGTTCGCGACACGCTGGGCACGGCCGTCGAAGAGCGGGCCGCGGCTGTTGGTGGAGACGTCGAGGCGCATCGTCACACGCTCCGCATCCGGGCTTTACGCCCGTGAGAGACGTACACCCGCTCGCGGAGTTCCTTCAGCCCGCGCCCCGTGACCTCCCGCTCGTTCTCCCCGGAGCCGGCCGTCCGCGCGTACCCGGAACGGCCCTGCAGGAGGTCGACGAGGGCCTCGGCTACGCACAGCTGCCGGACCGGGCCTGGAGGATCCCACCGGTACACGGTCGCGGCCGTGAGATGCGTGGCCGCAGTGGTGCCGAGCGCGCCACGGGCCACGGTCAGGGTCCGCGGAGCGTAGATCGTGGCGCCGACACTGTGGGTGGCAATCGTCGACCCGTCCCACGCCCTGCGCACGGTGAGGTTGTTGCCTGCGATGTCCTCGACAAGCATCCGCTCGGAGTCGACGAGGATTGTCTCCCCGGCAGCGAACGCGCCACCGGACTGCACGGCGACGGTGACCGCACTGTTCTGCACCGTCAGCCCGCTGCCACCCAACGTCTGCCCAGTGTCGAGGTTCTGCCGGCCGGTGACGATGACCCGCTCGGAGTCGATACGGAGCAGGCTGCCGACGCCGACGGCCGCAGATGTGGCGGCGTCCACGTCGATACCGGTCTCGGACGCGTCGAGGGCTTCAACGATGGTGCCCGTCTGCGATTCGACGAGGGGGCAGCCCGCCCACACGCCAGTGACCCCGACATCGCGCTGGTGGGTGTCGCCGCCACCGAACGCCGCGGAGGAGGCGAGGTCGATCTCGATGCGGTTGTATGGCGGCCCGTAGACGTTGGGCTCCAGGAAGTAGTCGCTGGCCGCGATCGTGACGCCACCCGACACGAGGGCGCTGACGGAGACGACTTCGGACGCGTCCAGCCACAACCGCCACGACGTGCCGGACTGGGAGTTGGGCCAGTCGAAGTAGCGGGTGTCGGTCTCCGGGTAGAACACGCGGTGCAGCAGGCCGTGCACGGACTCCGTCGCGTCGGCGAGCGCCCGGTCAATACGCGCGTTGGAGCGGGCGGTCTCCTTGACGTCGAGCTCCGCCTTGATCTCCTCGCGGGTCGCGTACCAGGGGTTAGACGTCATACCAACCCCAGGTGCTTCCGTTGTACATAGCCTGCACGCGCAGAGTGGCGCCCGTGCCCACGGTCGCCGTGGTGGCACCAGTGCCGCTGGTGGTGTAGATCAGCTGCGAGCTGGTCGTCGCCACGGTCAGGTTGTTGGCGCCGACGTTCTTGAACACGTACTCGACCGGGTTGAAGTCCGCGGCCGGCAGCGTGCCGGTGAAGCCAGCACTGCTGGTGTCACACACGAGCGTGCGGTCGATCGGGCTGCAGGTGAACGTCGTCGTCTTCCGCTTGATCGCCCTGGGTACCTGCCCGTTGACGAGTTCGATGCCCGTCGGGTTGGAGACGCTGACACCGGACTCCGTGAACAGGCCCGTCAGCTTCACCTTGCCGAGCGCCCCGTTCATCGCACCCGCACTGCTGCCCGCAATGTTCGGGGTGCTGGACTCGGTAGACAGCTGGTCGATGTCGATGATCGGGCCGACTCCCTGGGAGCCGACGCCGACGATGTACAGCTCGTGCGTGCACGCCTCGATCGACGCCGACAGGACTTTCATGGCGTGGACCGAGCCCACGGATCCGGCGTAGTTGCCGATCGCGCACAGGCCCGCCCAGCAGTAGAGGGCCATGTAGCGGTCGACGACGGCGTGTTCGGTGAGGAACAGGGCGTAGGTGTAGCCGCCGCCGCAGGAGATGTTGCGGGCGATGACGTGGTCGTTGTTGCCGGGTGCGGGGAGGAGCAGGCCGACGGCCAGGCCGGTGCCGAACGTGCCGGGCGAGGAGTAGTCGGTGGATGGGGCTGCGACCGCTCCGAGTGTGCCGTACCCGATGTTCTCCACGTGGGCGTTCGCGCACCCGAAGAAGTTCGCGGCCCCGTACGTCAGCCCGTACGCGGAGTGGGTGGTGAGGATGGCCAGGTTCGTGAGGACGGCCATCATGTTGGAGAAGACGGCGCCGCCGGAGTTCACGCCATAGCCGGAGCCCTCGTTCGGGCCGGAGATCACACCGGGGTTGCCGTCGGCGTTGATGCTGGTGGTCTGCGCGCTGGTGGACGCGTACACGCCCAGCGAGATCAAGCACGACCCGGCGAACTGCGGCGTCGTCTGCTGCCAATGCCGGACCGCTGCTGCCCCGTCGGTTTCGCCCCTGAACTCCAGGATCTTCTTCACGGCGCTGGTCGAGTACGCACCGAACACGATCTGCCCGTTGCCGGACTTGGCGCTGCTCAGCGCGCCGGCCACGATGTACGGCCGCGGCGGGAAGTACACCTGGGCGTAGGTGTGCGTGGTCAGGTACGCCTCGGCAGCATCGGTCGCGGCTTGGATCGCGGCGGTGTCGTCGGTGCCCCACACCACCTGCGCGCCCGACACTGCGCCCCCGGACGCGTTCGCAGCCGACAAGGTGATCTGTGATGCGCTCTGCCGGGACGCAACCGTCGTGACCAAGGTGGTGACACCTGTCGCGGCCGCGCCCTTCACGGCGATCGCCTTACCGACCACCGACGCCGACCAGTTCGCGGTGACGCTGGTCAGCACCGCCGACCCACTGGACATCGCCCCGTCCGTGACCAAATAGGCGTCACCGACCGCACCGTAAGCCGACGCGGTCACGTCGAACACCCAAGGCGCAGCGGCCGAGAACCTGGCATCATCCCCGGCCGCGACCGTGCCGGCCGTCGTGCCCACGTCCAGAAACGCCGAATCACCCAGCGGCGTCCCGGCGATGGTGAGCGTGCCGTCCTGACCTACCGAGAACCGGGAGGTGCCCGCCGCGTTCCGTAGGTCCAGTAGCGTTCCCGGTCCCTGCGCCAGCGCGGCCGGGGCCGACGGGTTGTCCGAGGAGACATGCAGCGCACTGGCCCGGCCGGACGTCGCAGAGAGGGACACGGAGAGGGCGTGGCAATCCGAGGCGTGGCCATCGGGATTGTGCTGCACGGTGAGGCCGCTACTGCCGGCGTCACGGTTGCGGATGCTCTCGCCCACGGGTTACCTCCCTCCCGGGCGTCGTCAGGTCGTGGTCAGTCGTCAGCAGCCGACGTATCGGTCTCCTGGCCGCCATCCGTCGAAGGGGCAGAAGAGTCCTCCGTCGGGGCCTTCCTTGAGCGGCTGGCCGTCTTGCGGGCAGGCTTCAGGCTCGGCTTGCTCCTGGGCTCGGAGCCCGGCTGCGGCGTCT
>Ga0070697_100000894_pt1 | contig 22422 bp, 22 predicted proteins | sample KBSK1501metaG_FD_65475 | JGI IMG/M metagenome (GOLD analysis project Ga0070697, IMG submission 65475) | Corn, switchgrass and miscanthus rhizosphere microbial communities from Kellogg Biological Station, Michigan, USA - KBS K1-50-1 metaG | ecosystem: Host-associated > Plants > Roots >... | reverse complement strand
GCCTGATGAGCAGGGAGTGCTGACTCGACCAGTCACTGCTGGCCCCGCGCCACGCACGACGGAGATCTTCACAGGCACCTCAGTCCACATCGTCGCCCGTTCTTCAACACCCTGCTAGGGCATTCGCAGCAGTCGGCACAGCCGGTGCGGCGATCTTCTCGTCAGCGTCCTCGGCGATGCCTAGCGGCCGGAGAAGCTTTTCCGGTACAGCGCGAGGCCGGCCGGGCAAACCCGTCGGACTGGGTGCGGCTAGAAACCCAAGCGGTCCCATCGGTGGTCTTGCGAGTTTCGCCACCCCAGTGGTTTGCGAAAAACCCAGTGGTTTTTGACTTTTTGACGACACCTTCACCTCTCCTTTTCGGCTGCCTGGCGCCTCCTTCTCAGCGCCCGGAAAACGCCGAAAACCGGCCCCAAGGACCGGCCTTCGTATTCAGCCTATCGCGAGAGGCGCCGTCGAAAAAGCGCGCTGGCGGAGGGAGAGGGATTCGAACCCCCGAAGGCTTGCACCTTAGTGGTTTTCAAGACCACCGCCATCGACCACTCGGCCATCCCTCCGGCGATCCTCAATAATACGGTCGGCTAGCCGCCGAAGACCTTCTTCAAGAAGGCGCTTCCGACCTGCTCACTAGGCACCCGGTACTCCGCGAACCGCTTCGTCAGTGGGTCGACGGTAATCGTTTCCGAGTAGCCGAGGTCCGGCAACGCATCTGACGGAATCAACAGGCAGAAATCGTGAAGCCTAGTGTCGTGGCCCAATAGAACGAGCAAGATGTACAAGCGCCTATCAATGAAGAACGTTGGCCTCGGGACCTCGAAGTGGACCGTGCGTCCCGGCGTGATCCGTCCGGTCCGGACGTGCAAGCCAGCAAACTGGCCACTCTGGAGGTCGTGAATCAAGAGGCTCACGGTGTCGAGGCGGACGCGATCCTCCGCGAGAACAATCTTTCCGGCACCGGCACGCTCGAGCTCACCGGCGATCCACAGGCGGCCGAGGTTTCCAATCCAGTGGCTCGGATTGTCCATTTGCGCGACGCTGTTCGTCCGAACGAGATGCGGCGCGGGAGGAACCGGTCGGCTCCAGTCCGGTATCGAGGCGAGCCACTCATGCAGTCGATCGATATCCAGCAAATAGTCGCTCCAGAGATCGGTCGCGGTGCCGGAGAAATTCACCACGAGCAGGAACTTCTCGACCCCCCGCGAGATCCCACGAGGGCATCGTTGGTGGAACACATGCTGAGGAATCAGATAGATCCGCCGGTACAGCTGGTCGTGCGGCGCCGGCGCGTGCACCAACGCCAGGTAGCCATTCGGGTCGTCTCTGACATCGTCGGGCAGCAGGCCGAGGCTGGCACTGCCGTCGGGGCCGAGCTGACCAAACGCCTTAACCTGGATCGGGGCTGTCAGCAGCGTGCGCAAACGTCGGAGATAAAGATCCGTGCCTCGGTCGACCATCGGATACCCCACGGTTCCCTTCCCTCCGCCCGCCCCCTCGAGGCTGACGGCGAGCAGATCCTCGACCATGGGACCAAACTGCGCGGTCGTCAGCTCGCTCCGCCAATCCGGGCGGTGTGGCGGATCGAGGCGAGCCAGCGGGTCTAGCAAAGCCATGCTCTCGACGACTCCATCAAGAGGAACGGCCTGTGATCTCCAGAACCTGCTGGCGTTACCACCTCGGGCGGGACGCCAGGTCCGCCCGCAGCGTGAAGGAGCGCCGGCCCGGAAAATCGGCTAGTACGACCAGGACTCCACGCCACTCCAACCCGGGTGGCACATGCGGAACGAGCCAGCTGCTCCAGGCGAAGAACTCGTCGGCCGATCCGGCGACGCGTCCCCAGCCCGCGCCCTCAAGCTGCTTGGCGAAGTTCGCCTCGAGCTCCATCGGCGACATTTCCGTTTGCGCTGTGGCGTCAGAGGACCAGCCCCCACCGCTACCGCCGGTTCCCGAAGACTGGATTCGCACCCCGGGTGGCGGCTTCAATCCGGGAAGCGGCGAGTGCCCGGGCGCCGCGTCAGGGCTCAGATCCTCCCATTCGTTCTCAGTCGGTGGGTGGTAATGGACATGGAGGAGGCTCGCTTCCTCCATTCCGGACGACTGAAGGTAGACGCGAGTCTTCTTCTTGACGTTGACGAGCACCGAAGTGCGCGGCATCGCGCCCCCCGAAAAGCCTCCGCGGTGCAGCCCTGGTTGGTTGACATACTGCCACCCGAGCTCGAGGAGGCTCCGCTCGTATCGCTCGAGCAAATCGTTGGCGTCGCCGGCGGTTTCAAACAGCAGCTGGATGCTCAGTAGTTCTCCCGCGCGGCGCCGCACCACGCTGCCCAGAAATCTGAGGTCCGCATAGTCGACTAACTCGGGAGGCAAGTCATCGGGATAACCGAGTGGCATGAGGTCGACCATCGACGGGCCTTCGGGGTCAGGCCACGACAGGAGACGGCTCGCGAAGGCGCGCAGCTGCCGCTCGCGCTCCGTCTCTGGCGCCGGGCCACTCATCCGAGCGTGCTCACCATCGACGACCAGGTGCCCCCTGTGCGCGAACCCGGAAAGGTCTCAACCCTAACGGACAGCGAGCGCCAGCCAGGTGAGTTCGCGAGGACAAGCAAGAGACCTCGCCAATTGCCTGGCCTGGGCACGTCCCAGCTGGACCAGCCCGTCGTGTCATCCGCTCTCCCAGCGATCCGGGCCCATCCCGCCGCCGCCAGCTCCTTTGCGAAATGGGCTTCCAATTCAGGCACCGGCATCTCGGTTTGCGCCCGAGCCTCCGATGCCCAGCTTCCACCGCCACCGTGACCGCCCTGCGATTGCAGCTTCACGCCAGGCGGCGGCCGCAGCTCCGGCAAGATGTCCCACCCGGGCGGCTGTGGCCCAGGCCCCGGCATGTTGCCCATCATGTTGGCGGCACTCTCGCGGTCGTAGTGCAGTCCGACTTCAAGGCGACCGCCCTCGACCTGCCGCGCGGCGATCCAAAGGGCGGACACGGCGGTCTCGTTGACAAAGATTGCCGTCGGCCCCATGTGAAAGCCGGCGTCGAATCCACCGGGCTGCCGATGAGGATGCTCGAAGCGACGCCAACCGTGCGACTCCAGGCCCCGCTCGTAGGCGGGGAGAAAGTCCGAAACGGGTTTCGTGCCATCCATGATCACCTCGATGCCGGTCACCTCCCCGTCTCGACGGCGAGCCAGGCTACCGACGAGATCGAGGCCGCGCGGCACAATCAGGTCGGCCGGCGCGTCGGGGGGCAACTTCGCCAGAAAAAGCTCGGCCGTCCTGGGGCCCTCCGGGCCCGGCTGCGCGAGGAGGCGACCCGCGAGCTCGCGCAACCGTCGCTCGCGCTCGGTCTCCGGCGCCGGGCCGCTCACCGGATGACGTCGAGACCGCCCATGTACGTACGGAGCGCTGTGGGTACCCGGATGGTGCCGTCCTCCTGCTGGTAATTCTCCAGGATGGCAACCACGGTCCGCGGCAGCGCCAGTCCCGAACCGTTGAGGGTATGGACGAAATCGACCTTTCCGTCCTTACGCCGGTAGCGGATGTTCGCGCGCCGGGCCTGGAAGTCGTTGTAGTTCGAGCAGGACGAGACTTCGAGGAAGCGCTTTTCGCCCGGAGACCAGGCCTCGAGGTCGTAGGTCTTCGACTGGCCGAAGCCCATGTCCCCGGTGCACAGCAGGATCAGTCGGTATGGGATTTCCAGCCGCTGCAGGACAGCTTCAGCATCCTTGACCAGAAGCTCGAGCTCCTGGTTCGACCGTTCGGGTTCGACGAACTTGACCATCTCGATCTTGTTGAACTGGTGCAGCCGGATGTAGCCGCGGGTGTCCTTGCCGGCCGCCCCCGCCTCGCTGCGAAAGTTGGTCGACCAGGCCACGTGCTTGATGGGCAGCGCCGAGGCGGGCAGGATCTCTTCTCGATACATGTTGGTGACCGGCACCTCCGCCGTCGGCACCAGGAAGAGATCCTTCTTCTCGATGCGAAAGGCGTCATCCTCGAACTTGGGCAGCTGACCGGTGCCGGTCATTGCGGCGCGATTGACCAGGAAAGGTGGGAACACCTCCAGGTATCCATGCTCGCGAAGATGCAGATCGATCATGAAGTTCAGCAACGCCCGCTCGAGCCGAGCGCCGGCGCCTTTCAGGAAGTAGAAGCGCGACGTCGCGACTTTGACCCCGCGCTCGAAGTCGAACAGGCCGAGCTGGGTACCGAGCTCGTAGTGCGACTTCGGAGTGAACGGCAATTTCCGGCCCAGGCCCGACTCACGGATGGTCGGGTTGGCCGACGCATCCTTTCCGTCGGGAACTGAGGGGTCAGGAGGATTGGGCACTTCCAGCAGCAGGGCGTTGAGCCGGGTGTCGATCGGCGCCAGCTTCTGCTCCAGCGCCTTCACCTCATCTTTGAGCCCCCGCATCGCGTCGATGGCCCCCTGATCTCGAGTCTTCGCCATCGCGGCCGATCGACGGTTTTGCTCCGCTTTCAGCTGCTCGAGCTTCGACAGCGTCTCCCGTCGCCTGGCATCGAGCGTCAAGATTTCGTCGACCGGGGCTGGCTCGCCTTTCTTGCGCGCCCCCTCCCGGACGAGGTCCGGATGCTCGCGGATGTAGCTAAGGCTCAGCATGCCGGGCGCGCAAATGCGGAAACAGGATGACGTCGCGGATCGACGCTTGATCGGTCAAGATCGCGGCCAGGCGATCGACTCCCAACCCCATACCACCGGTTGGTGGGAACCCATACTCGAGCGCCGTGAGGAAGTCTTCGTCCATCGGATGTGTCTCCTCATCCCCGGCAGCGCGGGCGCGAGCCTGGTCTTCGAAACGGGCGCGCTGGTCATCCGGATCGTTGAGCTCGGAGAAGGCATTGGCGATCTCCTCGCCCGCGATGAAGAGCTCAAACCGATCCGTCAATCGCGGGTCGCTGGTCCGCCGCCGCGCCAGCGGCGAGACCTCGGTCGGGTACCCGACGACGAAGGTCGGCTGCACCAGCGTGTCCTGCACCAGCTCTTCGAACAGCTCCGCGATCAGGCCGCCCCAGCCAAGCCCCGGCTTGGGCTCGATGTTGTACTTCTTGATCAGTGTCTCGAGCTTCGGCACGTCGGCCTTCAGCAGGTCCTCGTCGACCACCTGGCTGACGGTCTCCACCATCTCGACGCGTTTGAAGGGCCGGGTGAAGTGGATCTCCTGTCCCTGGTACTGAATCGTGGGAATGCCCTTCAGGCGCTCCACCAGGTGCACGACCAGCGACTCGGTGAGCTCCATCATGCCCTCGACGTCGGTATAGGCCTGGTACAGCTCGAGCATGGTGTACTCGGGGCTGTGCCATTGGTCCATGCCCTCGTTGCGGAAGATCCGGCCGATCTCGTAGACCCGGTCGTAGCCGCCGATGATCAACCGTTTGAGGTAAAGCTCCAGCGCAATGCGCAGATAGAGATCCATGTCGAGGGCGTTGTGATGGGTGCGAAAGGGGCGGGCCGCCGCTCCGCCGGCGATCGCCTGTAGCACCGGCGTCTCCACCTCGACGAAGCCGCGACCCTTGAGAAAGGTCCGGGTCTCTTCCACCAGCCGGCTGCGGGTGAGGAAGACGTCCATCACCTCGGTGTTCGCGATCAGGTCGAGGTAACGCTGCCGGTAGCGGAGCTCCTTGTCTTTCAGTCCATGGTATTTCTCGGGCAGCGGCCGCAAGGCCTTCGCCAGCAGCGTGAAATCCTCGATCTCACAGGTGATCTCGCCGCGCTTGGTCCGAAACAATGTGCCGTGCACGCCGAGAATGTCGCCGAGGTCCAGGTTGGTGAAGCGCCGGTAGGCCTCGTCGCCGAGCCTGTCCACCTTGGCCAGCAGCTGGATCCGTCCCTTGAAATCCTGCAGGTGGGCGAAGGTGGCTTTCCCCATGACCCGGATGGCGACCAGCCGGCCGGCGAGCGCCACGCGCTCGCTGCGTGCTTCGGCTCCCCCGCTTTTTTCCGCCTGCTCGAACAGCTCGAGCGCCTCTGCCGAGGTGTGCGTGCGGTCGAAGCGACTCTGGTACGGCTCGATGCCCTGCGAGCGGAGCGACGTCAGCTTCTGGCGCCGCTGCAGCTCCTGTTCGGTCCGCTCGGCTTCCATTCCGCGAAAGTGTAAAGGGTCGCGCTGAGTCGGCTAAAGAACGTCGAAGGCGCGGGGCTGCATCGGGCGATCAGGGCGGAATGGATTTTCCGCCGGCGGCAGCTTGCCCGTGATCGCATCCACCGCGCGCCGGCTGCCCCCGATGCTGCCCATGATGCCGTGACCGCTGTAGCCGGTGTTCACCGCGAGCCCCGGGATGGACGTGGGTCCCAACAGTGGCCGCCGGTCGGGCGTGTACGTGTACTGGCCGGCCTGCAGCCACCATTGCAGCCGCGACGATGCCCAGACCTCATTCCAGAAGGGTGCGATGCGCGCCAACGCATGATCGCTGGTGGGATCGAGCAGGCCAAAGGCAAAGGCCGACGACGTGGGGACGTCGTCGAGCGGCGGCTCCGCCGGCGCCGGCGCGGTCCATAGCGCATGGGCTCCGCTTCCGGCCGGACGCCAGTGGGCACCGGTCTCGAACTCGATCGTCATCGGCGCCTGCGGCGGCACCTGGGGAAGGTCAGGCAGGATCAGCTTCTGGCGGCGAACCGTCGCCAACGGGAGGTCGAGGCCGGCGAGCCTCGCGACCGGCCCCGAGAGCGGTCCGGCGGCGATCACGACCGTCTCCGCCTCGATCGATCCCGCCGTGGTGGTGACACCCCGGACGCGATCGCCGTCCCGGATGAAGCCGTTGACGGTCACGCCGGTCTGAACGCGCGCGCCACTGCTGCGAGCCAGCTCGAGCGCAACCCGCCGCGGCTCGAGCCAGCCGTCGTCCTGGCGGAAGCGGGCATTGACGAGGTCCGGCGCCAGGTAAGGAAAGCGCCGCCGCGCGTCTGCGCCGTCCAGCAACTCGACGTCCTTCAACCCCCAACGGCGTTGCGCCGCCACCAGCTCGCCCTGCGCGCGAGCGCCCTCATCCGTCCGCGCGACGAAGAGGTAGCCCTGGTGCCGCAGCCCGAGGTCGACCCGCTGCTGCAGCTCGTCGAAGAAGGCGATGCTTTCCCGCACCAGCTCGACTTCTTCCTCGTTGTCGAACTGGAGGCGGAAGGCGCCTGTGGCCACCGGCGTGGTGAGCGTGGCTAGGGCCGGCCGTTTCTCGAGAACGACCGTCTTCAGTCCGGCGCGCGTCGCGAAGAACGCGGTGGCGCATCCGATGATGCCCCCGCCTATGACGACGAGGTCGGCGGTATCGGCCGCTAGCGGACCTCGACGATCAGCATCTTGGTGGAGCCGCCGGGCGTCACCACCGAGACGTCGTCGCCGACGTGCTTGCCGAGCAGCGCCTTGCCAACCGGTGACTCGAGCGAGATGAGGCCCTTGCTCGGTTCGGCCTCGGCGGAGCCGACGATAGTGAAGGCTTCGTCGCCATACTCGTCGTGCACCTTGACCGTCGACCCGACTTCGACGATGCCCTTGACGTGCTTGCCCTCGATGATGCTGGCGTTGCGGACCAGCTTCTCCAGCAGGAGGATGCGGCCCTCGACGAAACCCTGCTCGTTCTTGGCGTCGTCGTATTCGGCGTTCTCGTTGATATCGCCGAATTCCTTGGCCTGCCGGATGCGCTCGGCGACCTCGGGCCGGCGCTTGTTGCGCAGCACCTCGAGCTCCGCCTGCAGCCGGTTCAGTCCTTCCTGGGTGAGATAGACAATCTTGTCGTTTTCCATAGTTCTCCCGGCTGGAAACCGCTGAACGGCTCCCAGAGCCGCCGTATTATACGGGATTCCCGACGCGAGTTCCTATCCCTGGATTTGAATCGTGAGCGGCGGCAAATTCTCCCGCACCCGGGCCCCGGCACCCATCGGCAGCGCGATCAGGAAGAGGCCGTGGAGGGTGTAGGAACCCGCCGCCAGCTGGCTCGAGGTGGGCCAATCGGCCGCGAAGGTGGCGGTCTCACCGGCATCGAGGGCCTTGCTCCCGAAGGCCATGCACATGACGGCCGGCACCGGCTCGGCCCAGACCTGCCGGTGCTGGCTGTCGTCCGCCCAGATATGCAGCGTCTGGACGCAGCCGATCTCGTAGTCGATCGGCCCGGTCACGGTGAGGGTTAGATGAACCGTTCCGCCAGCGGCCAGCTCGGCCGGCGATGCCTGCGCGTGGAACGGCCCGTTGGTTCCCGAGATGGAACTCGACGGGCCCGGGCCGGCGGGTTGGGCGCCACACCCGGCGATCACGAGGGCGAGCAGCAGCAGCACGGTCCGCTTCATGCCGATAAGACGGAGTTCGGGCCGGAAAAGTTCCTAGCTCGACTTGCGGCCTTTGGCGGGATCTTTGACGTAGTCGGTCAGGCCGAGCACGTTCCCCCACGGGTCGGCCAGCTCGACCGCCCAACCGGTCAGGATCTCCATCGGCTCGCCCAGAATGCGCGCCCCTTTTCCACGGAGGGCGGCGGCGGCGGCGCGGGCATCCTTGACCTCGAGCCAGATCCGCGGCGTGTCACGTGGCGGTGACGGCGGCAGCCCCTGCACCCGGATCATCAAACCCGGCTCTTCGGCGCCCAATCGATAGCCGACCACGCCGGCCTGCGGTACCGCGAACTTCACCTGGAGGCCCAGCGTGGACTCGTAGAAGCGCCGCGCCTGTTCCAGGTCACCGACAGCCAGCATGATGTTGTCGACGCCGAGCACCTCGAGCTCGCCCACCCGTCAGGCGGCTTCGCAGGCCGCCGGGGCATCGCCGACCCGGTCGTCGAGCGAGAACGGTCCCGGATCGATCGCCAGCGCCGCGTCGAGGACGGCGCTGACATCCGCCGGACTGGAGACCGATTGCACCATCGTCCGAAGCCGCCCCGCGCCTCGAAACCCGCGCAGGCCCCAGGCGATGAACTTGCGCAGGATGCGCGAGCCCCGTTCCGCGCCGTAGTAGCCGAGCACGAGATCGCCATGCCGCCGGACGAGGGTGATCTGCTCGGCCCAGGACAGCTCGGGGATCGCCTCGCCGGTGGTCAAGCGGGCCACGGTCTGCCGAACCAGCCACAGGTTGCCCAGGATGCCGCGCCCCAGCATGACCGCGTCGACGCCGCTCTCGCGCTTCCGCTCAGCGGCGTCGTCAGCGCGGCGAAGATCGCCGCTTCCCGCAACCGGGATGGTGACGGCGGCCTTGACGTCCGCAATCGCGTCCCAGTCAGCCGACGGGTCGTACCGCTGCGAGCGGGTGCGGCCGTGGACCGCAAGGCCCTGGATCCCGGTCGCCTCGAGACGAGTCGCCATCTCCAGGTGGTTGCGCGTTGCGAAATCCCAGCCGAGCCGGATCTTGACGGTGACCGGAATGGACACCGCGCCGACCACCGCTGCAGCGACCCGGCAAGCGCGATCGGGATCGCGCAGCAAGGAGGAGCCGCCCGAGGTCTTGACGACTTTCGGTACCGGGCAGCCCATGTTGATGTCGACGATGTCGGCGCCGGCCGCCTCCGCCAGCCGGGCCGCTTCCGCCATCACCCCCGGGTCGCCACCCATCAGCTGGACTGAGACCGGTCGCTGGTCCCAGTGGATGTCCAGCAGGCGGAAGGATTCCGGATGGCGGCGCACCAGCGCCTCGCTGCTGATCATCTCGGTGCAGGCCAGGCCGGCGCCGAACTCGCGGGCGATCTTGCGGAAGGGCGCGTCGGTGACGCCCGCCATGGGCGCGACGTAGACCGGCGACAGGAGGGTATGCGGACCGATGTTCACGGGGCTACCAGCCTATCAGTCCCTCGGGCGTAGCCGAGTCTCGAGTAGCAGCGCAATGACGCCGAGCATCAGGATGGGCCCAGCGTTCTGCGTATTGATGAAAATGGCGAAGAGCGTGACGGCGGCGATAAAGATGGCCGCCGGCTCGGCAGCCGGCGGGGTGCGCTGGGGCCGGACGGGCGGGAGCTCCTCAGGCATTGAGGTCGTAGATGAGCCGAAGCCCCTCCAGCATCAGACGCTGGTCCACCAGCTCGATGACCGAGGTCTCGGCCGCGATCAGCCCGGCGAGCCCGCCGGTGGCGATCACGCGGGCGTTCTCGCCAAGCTCCTTGCGGATGCGGGCCACCATGCCCTCGACCTGCGCGGTGTAGCCGAAGATGATGCCGGCCTGCATGCTCTCGGCCGTGGTCCGCCCGATCACGCTGGCAGGCGCCTTGAGCTCGACCCGCTGCAGGCGGGCCGCGCGCTCGTAGAGCGCCTCGACCGAAATCCCCATTCCGGGAGCGATGGCGCCACCGAGGTAGTCGCCCTCTTTCGAAACCACGTCATAGGTCGTGCCCGTGCCGAAGTCGATGATGATCAGCGGGCCACCATACGCCTTGAAGGCGGCCATGGCGGCGACGATCCGGTCGGCCCCGACCTCCTTGGGATCGCGATAGTGGATCTTCAAGCCGGTCTTGATCCCGGGCCCGACCATCATCGGCTCTCGGCCGAAGTAGCTCTCGATCGCCTGCACCAGGCTGCTGTTCAGTGGCGGGACGACGCTGGCGACCACCACCGCCTCGACGCCTTTCGGGTCGAACCCCTCCTGCCGCATCAGCTGCACCATCAGCAGGCCGAGCTCGTCCGGCATGCTGTCCCGGCGGGTGGCGAACCGCCAGTCGTGCCGGAGCCGATCCCCCTCGAAGAGCCCGAACGTCAGGTTCGTGTTCCCGAGGTCGATCGCCAGCAACATCGCCGTCAGTCTACCCGCGCTGGACGGCGCGCGATCGTACCTACAATTGGGCCGTGGTCAACGCCAATCGGCACGCCGCCGTGGAAGAGATGCGAAGACTCCGCCCCTTCTGGCGGGAAGGCCGGATCGTCCAATGGCCGGCTCGCGAAAGCCGTCGCCGGCTGCTTCTTGCCGAGGTGGTCCGGGCAATTCCGCCCGGGAAACGCCTGCTGGAGGTGGAGGTCGATGGCATCCTTCGCGAGTTCTGGCCCGATCATTGCCAGCTCCGACGGGCACTCGTCGAGCGCGAGCTCCTCAACCGTAAGGACGGCGTCTACTGGCGCGTCGGGTAACGCAGTTACACGGTGACAGAACCGTGTAACGCAGTTACACGGTGACAGAACCGGGCGGCTGCGGCGTCCAGCGGCTCGCGGCGCACTCGCGCGAAACGCAAACGGCGCTCGTGTGCTCGCACGAGCCGCATTCGCCGCCCGCCCTCTTACGCGCGAAAGCGCGCCTCGGCCTGCGGCCTCGGTGATCTACTAACCCGGCTCCGTACGGCTTAGTAAATGTCTTCTTTTCGGGTATCTTCGTCGGCGTCGGGGACTTCCACCTCGTCCTCGGCCGACTCCACGGTGTGCATCCCGTCGAGCTCCTCGGCCGGCTCCTCACCGTCCTCCTCGACCTCCTCGGCGTCGGCGGACCGAGTGAGCAGGGATTCCTTGGCGTAGGGCCGGAACTCGTCACGCCCCTTCTTGATCGGGAAGGACGGCCGGCCGAAGAATTTCGGGTCCTGGTAGGTCTCCCGAACGATGACCTTGACCCCGCCCGCGTCACAGGTGGCGACCGCCCCGGAGTACCGGTTGCCGCCTTCCAGGAACTTGATCAGGCGACGGCCAAGGGCATGCTCCAGGTGACCGAGGTAGACGCCACGCGCCGTCTCGACATTGATCGTGTCGCCGGCCACGATCAGCTTCACCGGGTCGCCGCCAGAGACCTTGCTGCACGGGTCACCCTCGCTGTGCACGTGCAGCGCGGTGAGCGACGTCTTGCCCGTCTCCTCGATGAAGGCATCGATATCCACCTTCGCCTTCGAGGCGGGAACCGGCTGGCCGCCGCGAAGCGCCTGGAGCTTGGCCAGGTTCTTCTGGGCGATCGGGTTGACGGGGTTCAGTTTGAGGGTGCCTCTGTAGGCTTCGATGGCGTTGTCGAGCTGGCCGAGCTCGGTGTACGCCTTGCCCAGCCGGTTGAGCGTGTCTTCGTCCGGACCGAACCGATCCATGACGCCGCGATTGACCTGGACCGCTTCCGTCCACTTGCTCGCCAGGGCCAGCTCGATCGCCTCGTCGACGTACTGGGCCCGGGGTTTGATGCGCTCTGCGAATTCCGCCATCGCCTTGCCCTCCTGAATGCGTCGTATACCCTACGCGCGGCCGAAAAGCATTGTCAAGCTGCGTACCAAGTTGTCCGGCATCACAACGGGGGACGTGCTTGATGCTTGTGGGAAAGCGCTACCGATTATTAGTAGGTATTAGAAGAGTTGCCCTTTCTATTGCTAGGCGCTTGGGCAAGGTTGTATAAAGAGCTACGCCTTCGGGCACTGGGAGTTCACGGCGCATTCACCATTTGGAAGGAGGACGTATATGAGATTGCCGAAGTTGCTCGCCGGGCTTGCCGTGGCGAGCGTGGCGCTGGCGGCCTGCGGCACGAGCGGCGGGGGCCAGACCATCAAGGGGACGATCAAGATCGGCATCGACCTACCGGTCAGCTTCGGGGATGCCTCGGACGGGCAGCCCACGCAGAACGGCGCCAAGCTGGCCATCAAGCAGGCCGGGAAGGTGTGCGGCGCATCCAGCCACACCGACGCCTGCTTCACGCTAGCGGCGTTCCCGCTGGATGACGCGACCGCCGCCCTCGGCGGCCATGATCCGGCCCAGGGCGCCGCGAACGTGCGACAGTTTGTGGCCGACTCGGCCGTGCTGGGGATGGTCGGACCGTTCAACAGCAGCGTCGCCAAGGCGGAGATCCCGATCAACAACCAGGTCGACCTGGCGATGATCAGTCCGGCGAACACCAACGAGTGCCTGACCCAGGCGCCGGCGGACAAACACTGCCAGAACAGCAGCGGTGTCGAGTTGAAGGACACCCTGCGGCCCACCGGCAAGCAGAACTATTTCCGGGTCTGCACCACCGACCTGATCCAGGGACCGGCGGCCGCCGACTACGCGTACAACAAGCTGGGGAAGAAGAAAGTTTACGTTTTCAATGACCTGCAGACCTACGGGCTGGGCATTGCCCAGAACTTCGCGAAGGAGTTCACGAAGGACGGCGGCACAGTGCTCGACTCCGATCTCGGGGGCTTCGATCCAACCTCGACGTCGGACTTCCACTCGGCCCTCAACAAGGCGAAGTCACTCGGTGCCGACGTCGTCTTTTTCGGCGGCACGACCAGTGACAAGGGCGGCCAGATCCGCAAGCAGATGGCCGGGATCCTCGACGTCCCGTACGTCGCGGGCGACGGCATCTCCGGGAACCAGTTCGTCAAGGACGCCGACGACAACGCCAACAACAGCTACTTCACGGTGGCGGGACCGTACCCGCAGAAGCTGTCGACGGCGCAAAGCTTCGACGCCGCCTACAAGACGGAATACGGCCAGGACGTGGGTGCCTACAGCGCCCAGGCCTACGACGCCGCGAACGTCCTCATCGCCGCCATCGGCCGGGCGATCGACGATGCGGGCGGGAGCATGCCGACCCGCGACCAGGTCACGGCACAGGTCGCAAAGACCCAGAACTTCAAGGGTGCGATCGGGACTACCAGCTTCGATTCCAATGGCGACACCACGTTGAAGATCATCACGATCTACAAGTGGACGTCGCCGACCGACACCGGCGGGACCTTCGTCGACCAGGTCACCGTTTCGTAAGTCGTAGCTGATGCGGCGGGGCAGAGCCGGTGCTCTGCTCCGCCCTTGAACCCGGAGAAGCGGCTGGCTACACTGTGGGCAGCCTGACAGTCGCGGCGGCAGGCCTGGAGAAGGGATGAGGTTCTTTGCCGATCAGCTGACCCTGGGTCTCACGCTGGGCGCGATCTACGCGCTTATCGCCCTCGGCTATACGCTCGTCTACGGCATCATCGAGCTGATCAACTTCGCGCATGGGGACGTCTTTACGGTGGGCGGCTTGATCGGCTTGACGTTGATCGGTCTGCTCCAGCTCCAACGAGCCTCGCCCCTCCTCCTCATCCCCGGCCTCGTCGTGGTGTTCCTCGTCGCCATGAGCCTGAACGGGCTCCTCGGCGTCGTCATCGAGCGGGTGGCCTACCGACGGCTGCGAAACGCGCCACGGCTGGCGCCACTGATCACGGCGGTCGGCGTCTCCTTCATCCTCGAAGGCGCCATTTTCCTGGTCAAAGGGCCGGACCATATCTCGTACCCGAACCTGCTGCCAACCGGCGACATCACCCTGGCCGGCTTCGCCCTCGGCGCCAACAACCTGATCATCATTGCGCTGGCGCTGTTCCTGATGGTCGGGTTGCAACAGTTCATCCAGCGCACCCGGATTGGTCGGGCGATGCGGGCAACCGCCCAGGATCGAGACGCCGCCCGGCTGATGGGAATCAACATCAATCGCACCATCGCGATCACCTTCTTTCTCGGATCCGCGCTGGCCGCCGCCGGCGGCATCATCAACGGCTTCTACTTCCAGGACATCGTCTTCAACCAGGGATTCCAGGCCGGCCTGTTCGCCTTCACCGCCGCCGTGTTCGGCGGCATCGGCAACGTCGTCGGGGCCTCGGTCGGAGGGTTCGTCATCGGGGTCATCGTGGCGATGGTCGCCGGCTACATGCAGGGTGGCCAGCAGTGGTCGGACGTCGTCGTCTTCAGCATCCTCATCCTGGTTCTGGTCTTCCGGCCCACCGGACTCTTCGGCATGCAGGTGCCCGAGAAATGAGCAAGAAGATCGCCGAGCGAGGCCTGCGCCATCGGCTACGGCAGATCTCCGCGGAGGGCATGCTGGCACTCAGCACCGGGCGGAAGATTCCGTACATCTTGCTGGTCATCGCGCTTATCGCCTTTCCCATCGTCGACAGCAACGCCCCCCACGTGGACGTCGCGGCCGACGCCGGCCGATGGATTCTCCTGGCGCTGGGACTCAACATCGTCATCGGATATGCGGGCTTGCTTGACCTCGGCTACGCGGCCTTCTTTGCGATCGGCTCATATTCCACCGCCATCCTGGCATCGGGGCAGTTCAACATCCACCTCTCCTTCTGGCCCCTGCTCTTCGCCTCTGCGCTGATCGCCGCCTTCTTTGGGCTGGTGCTGGGCGCGCCAACGCTTCGCTTGCGGGGTGATTATCTGGCCATCGTTACGCTTGGCTTCGGCGAGATCGTCCCCCGCGTCTTCCGCAATGCCTCGAAGTTCACCGGCGGCGTCAATGGTATCGTCGGCGTGGACCAGCCGAAGATCCCCAGCGTGTTCGGTCTCCACGGGTATTCCTTTGGCTTCAACCCGGTGCCGTACTACTACCTGATGCTCGTGGTCATCCTGCTCTCGATTCTCTTGATCAACAATTTGCGGAACTCGAGGCTGGGCCGCGCCTGGATGGCGATCCGCGAGGACGAGGTGGCGGCGGCAGCGACCGGCATCAACACTGTCACCACGAAGCTGCTGGCCTTCTCCCTCGGCGCCTCGTTCAGCGGCTTTGCCGGAGCTTATTACGCGTCGAAGCTCTTTATCGTGACTCCTGAAACCTTCAGCTTTGTGGTGTCCGTCACCGTGCTCTTGATGGTGGTGCTGGGCGGGATGGGCAACATCCGGGGTGTGATCGTGGGGGCGCTGGTGATCTACTTCATCCAGTCATACGTCCTGATCCAGTTGCCAGGCTGGATCACCAGCGCCACGCAGGCCCTGAACATCGATTTCCTCACCAAGCTCGACATCAGCGGTTACGTGCAGCGGTCGAGCTTCCTGATCTTCGGTGTGATCCTGGTCGTCATCATGCTGCTGCGACCGCAGGGGCTGATCCCCAGTGCCCAGCGAAAGGTCGAGTTGGAGCTCGGCACCTCCGAGGAGGCGGTGTCGGACCTTCGCGGTTCGGCCTAGAGGTATCGATGCCGCTCCTCGAAACCCGCGGGCTGACCAAACGCTTCGGCGGCCTCGTGGCCGTCAACAGTGTCGACCTTAGCGTCGAAAAAGGCGAGATCTTCGCCATGATCGGCCCGAACGGTGCCGGCAAGACCACGATGTTCAACCTGATCGCGGGGCTCTACAAACCGACGAGCGGCACGATCGTGTTCAACGGCAAATCGGTTTACCCGGTCGAGGAGTTCTGGCGGACCTATCTCCCACCCCTCGCCGGGTACTACACGATCGCCAGTGCGGTCCGGCGGGCAGTCGGGGCGGGGCCGATGCCGCTGGGGCTCCGGCCGCATGCCGTGACGAAACTCGGTATCGCTCGGACCTTCCAGAACATCCGGCTCTTTTCCTACATGACGGCGCTCGAGAACGTCATGGTCGGCGAGCATCCACGCATGAACGCCCAGGTCTGGGACTCGCTGCTGCGCACCCCGTACGCGAGGCATGAAGAGCGCAAAGTCCGGAATCGTGCCATGGAGCTGCTTCGTTTCGTCGGTCTCGAGCGCTACACGGAGCAGTACGCGCGGAACCTCCCGTACGGCTTTCAACGGCGCCTGGAGATCGCGCGGGCGCTGGCGACCGATCCCACCCTCCTCATGCTCGACGAGCCGGCGGCCGGCTTCAATCCACAGGAGAAGGCTCAACTGATGCGGCTGATCCAGGAGATCCGCAGCCGGGGCGTCACGATCTTTCTGATCGAGCACGATATGAAGGTCGTGATGGAGGTCTCCGAACGGATCGTGGTGCTGGATTACGGCGAGAAGATCGCCGAGGGCCCCCCCCAGAAGGTGCGGAGCGACCCGCGGGTCATCGAGGCGTACCTGGGCAAGAGCGCATGAGCGCGATCCTGGAAGTCGAGAAGATCGACGTGTTCTATGGAAGGATTCAGGCGCTGCGCGGCGTCAGCCTCCACGTCGATGAGGGGGAGATCGTCACCCTGATTGGGGCGAACGGAGCCGGCAAGACGACGACCCTGCGGGCGATTTCCGGCCTGACACCTGCCAGCGCTGGGCACATCCGGCTGCGCGGCCAGGATGTGGCGCACCTGCAGGCGGAAGACATCGTCGCGAAAGGCGTCGGGCACGCCCCCGAGGGCCGCCGCATTTTCTCGCGGATGTCGGTCACCGAGAACCTGGCGCTGGGCGCTTACATCCGGCGCGACGGCGCGACTCGCGCCGACCTCGAGCGCGTCTTCACCCTCTTCCCGCGGCTGAAGGAACGGCAGGGTCAGCTGGGTGGGACCCTTTCTGGCGGCGAGCAGCAGATGCTCTGCATCGGCCGCGCCTTGATGTCACGCCCCAAGGTGCTGCTGCTGGACGAGCCCTCGCTCGGGCTGGCACCCTTGATGGTCGACACGATCTTCCAGGTCATCCGCGACATCAACAAGGAAGGCACCACCCTTCTCCTGGTGGAGCAGAATGCGCTCAAAGCCCTCGGCGTCGCCAATCGCGGCTATGTGCTGGAGACTGGCCATATCGTCAAAGAAGGCGCGGCCAGGGCCCTGCTCGAGAGCCCTGATGTACAGCGCGCCTACCTGGGGATCTAGCCGATCGATCCGCGTGGGGGCACGCGCTCGATGAAGCGCTACGCGCTCGCCTGGTTGATCCTGGTTGGCCTCGGCCTGGCTGGTTGCAGCAGTCAAAGCGACGGCGCGAAGCGGACGATTGGCGTGATCGTGCTGGGGGCGGATCTGCCGCTGAGCGGTGACGATCGGACTGATGGGATGCCGGCGAAGAACGCCGTCGACCTCGCCGTCAAGCAGGCCGGACCGGTGTGCGGCGCGGCGCGCCACCAGGATGCATGTTTTGAACTGCAGGCGATCACCTACGACGATGTCAGCCAGGGCATCCACGACCCCGCCAAGGGGGCGAAGAATGTCCAACTCCTTGCCGGAGACGTTCGGGTCGTGGCCATGGTCGGCCCGCTCTACGACAGCCTGGCCCGCAGCGAGCTGCCGATAGCGAACGCCGCCCACCTCGCCATGGTCAGCCCGGCCAACACCGACGAGTGCCTGACGCAGGAACCTCCGGATGGCCACTGCCACGGCCTGGCCAGCCGTTTGCGGCCGCATGGCCCCAACAACTATTTTCGGGTGGTCACCACGCAACTGGTCGAGGGCGCGGGCGCTGCCGAGGTCGCCTTCAAAACGTTGGGAAAACGGCAAGCCTTCGTGGTCAATGACCAGACGCCCTTCGGTCGGGCGCTCGCCAGCGCATTCGCGGCGCAGTTTGCCCGCGACGGTGGAGTGATCGTCGACCCGTCGGATCTGGGGACCTTCGATCCAGCCCAGGCGCCGGATCTTGGCGCATTGGTCGAGCGGGCGAGGGAGCTGACGGCGGACGTCATCTATTTCGCCGGCTCGGAGATTGACACGGCGGCGCAGCTGCGCCGCGAGATGGGTGCCCGCCTGCCCCAGGTCCCATTGGTCGGCAGCGATCGGCTGGCCAACAGCCAGTTCGCAAAGTCCGCGGGGCCGAGCGCCCGGGGCAGTTATTACACGATCGTCGGCCCCTACCCGCCGAGAACCCGACAGGCCGCCTCGTTCATCACGGACTACCGCAAGGCCTACGGCCAGGAGGTCTCGGCCTTCAGCCTGCCGGCGTTCGACGCCGCTAACGTGGTCATCCGGGCGATCGCCAGGGCGATCGATGACGCCGGCGGGCAGCGGCCAACCCGGGACCAGGTGCTCTCAGAGGTCAGCCTGACGACGGCCTACGGCGGCGCGATGGGTGTCATGAGCTTCGATTCGCAGGGCGATACCAGCCTCAGGCTGATCTCCGCCTACCAGTGGATCGCTCCCACCGAGCCCACCGGCAAATTCGTCGCGCAGATCACCGTGACGTGATCAGCCGATCGGGCGGCCGGTCACCAGCGCGAGCGCGATCAGGTAGACGCAGATCACCGCGAACAGGCCGTACTCGAACATGATCCGCCTCGTCAGCGAGTCGTCGAGCGCGTGGACGGTCAGGCCCTGCCACGCGTACCAGGCGAACGCCAGGATAACGGCCACGTACTGGCTTCCCTGGTTGAGGTAGGTCACCATGCCGAAGGCGCCGAAGGTGACGGTGCCCGCGGTCAGGAAGGCGGAGAGCAGCGCCAGGCCTTCCCGCTTGGTGGCGAAACGGAAGCTTCGATAGCCGCTCAGCAGCGCAACCACGAAGACCGCGCTGAACTTGATCACGTTGGGCAGGTCGTTCGCCTGGAGGATCAGGAAGAAGAGCGCGAGCAGCGTGCAAAAGGTGGTCGCATCCCGCAGGAAACGGTGGAGGGGGCGCTCGCGGCCCATCCCACGTGAGAGGTCGACGAAGGCACTGGCAGAGATGAAGGCACCCATGGTCAGCATCGCCAGCGCATGCACTCGGTAATCGGGCGCCAGAATCGAGAAGGCGGCCGCGGCGACGACGATCAGTACGGGCGAGATGTAGTGATCGAGGCTCAGCCAACCCGGCGTGCGATTTCGAGCGTGGAGGAAGATGAGGCCCAGGGTCACGAGGACGGCGAGGCCCGCGCTCGCCTGCCAGACCTGGGTCGGTGACAGCAGCTCGGACTTGAAGGCGAGGCCGATCGCGACCGCCCAGGCCGAGAGTAATCCGAGGTAGCGGGTACCAAGTTGGACCGGGCGGGCGACTGACCGCACGGCCGTTCGCGTCCGCTGTCGCCCTGGCGGAAGGGACGCGGAAGAACGCGCCAGGGCTTCCGACATGGCGGCTAGTCTAGCAGGGAAACGTCCGTTTGGGGCTGGGGAAAGACGGCTGAAATCAACCCCGAATTTGTATTCAAAAACAAATGTTCGACGTAGAGATCCCGTTCTGTGGAAACTGTGGAAAGTCGAACCTGGGGTACTCCGGCACCCTGCCCTCCCGCAAGCCCGAGGGTGGCTTACGCCGTGCTGGTGCCCTGCCGGCCGTACTTGTCTTCCAGCCGGACGACGTCGTCGATCTCCGGCGTCGAAACCTCGAAGAACTCGCAGTCCTCGACGCCGATCATTCGGTGTCGGCGCCCAGGGACGATCCGCTGTGACATCCCAGGGGTCAGCCGGTGGGTCTGGAGCTCGCCCCGATCATCTTCGAGCTGCAGATCCATCGCCCCTTTGACGACCAGCACCGTCTCGTCTTTCTGCCGGTGGTACTGCAAGCTGAGCATCTCCCCGGCGTTGAGGTGGATCACCTTGCCGAGGTATTTGTCCGTGACGGCGAAGCGGTTCTCCCATCCCCACGGCTTGGTGACCAACCCCCTACCCCGACCCTCCCCCTCAAGGGGCGAGGGAGAATCATCAGACAAGCTGTCGGAGTCCTAACCGTTCTTCGAGCGCGGCCAGCAGCTGCTCGACCCGCTCCCTCGAGGACGCCTCGCTGTAGACGCGGATCAGCGGTTCGGTGCCGGAAAAACGGACCAGCACCCAGCTGCCGTCCTCTAGGTAGTACTTGAAGCCGTCGTCGGTACGCGACCGCACCACCCGGCCGCCCGCGATCTCGGTGGGAGGCTCCTTTTCCAGCCGGCCGTAGAGTTCGCTGCGCCGCGCCACGTATTCCTGGCGGTCCAGGTGCAGGTCATGGCGCGCATAGAAGTGCGGCCCCACCAGCCCGGTCAGGTGCTCCATGATCTTCGAGAGCGGCTGACCGTATTTGACGATCATGTCGGCGAACGAGAGGCCCGAAAGGATCCCGTCCCGCTCCGGGATATGACCCCGGAAGGCGAAGCCGCCGCTTTCCTCGCCACCGAGCATCGCATCGGTCTCGGCCATCTTGGGGCCGATGTACTTGAAGCCGACCTTGAGCTCATGCACCTTGACGCCGAAGCGCTCCCCGAGCTTGTCGACCATCGAGGTGGAGGTCAGCGAGCGGACGACGTCGCCCTTCAGTCCCCGCTTCTCCACCAGATACATCATGAGCAGCGCCATCACCTGGAGCTGGTTGATGAAGGTCCCCCGCTCGTCGATGATGCCGACGCGGTCGGCGTCGCCGTCGTTCGCGATACAGAGGTCGAACCCGCCGTTGCGCATGCGCTCCGTCGCCTCCGGCATGTACTGGGCGATGGGCTCGGGATGCATGCCCCCGAAGCCTGGGTTTCGTTCGCCGTGGATCTCCTCCACCGTCGTCTTGCCGCCGGCGAGCAAGGCCCTGACGTAGCCCTGGCTGGCGCCGTACATGGGTTCATGGAGGATCTTCAGCCCGGCCGCCTTGATCGCGCCCAGGTCGATCAAGCGGTTGAGCTGGGCCGCATAGGCCGGCTGCGGGTCGAAGACCTCGATCGTCCCGTCCCGCTGCGCATCAGCGAAGCGAACCTGGCGAACCCGCCCACCACGTTGCACCCGCTGGATCTCTTCCTCCAGCCGCGCGGTGACTTCAGGCGACGCCGAGCCGGCATAGTCAGGCTTGTATTTCAGGCCGCTGAAGTAATAGGGATTATGGCTGGCCGTGATCACCAGGCCGCCACTCGCCTTCTTGTCGAGGATGGCAAAGGTCGCGACCTGGGTCGGCGCCGGGGCGTTGATGATGAACACCTTGACGCCGTTGGCGGCAAGGACCTGGGCGACCTCCCTGGCGAAGAGATCCGCCGCGAAGCGCGTGTCGTACCCGACGATGGCGCAGGGGTTCGGGCGTGCCACCAGGTACTGAGCAATCCCCTGGGTCGCCACCCGCACGGATTCGTAGGTGAAGTCGTCGGCAATGATCCCCCGCCATCCGTCCGTGCCAAACTTGATCTCGACGGCCAAAGTTAGGCGATCCCCATCCCTGCGCTAATCCTAGCGGGGATCGATCAGCTGGCTTTTGCCGACCGCTCGCGCAGGTGCGACTCGGGCTTCAGGCCCGCGGCGGCGAGGTCGTATTCGAGCATCTCGCGGATCATTTCCGGGAAGGTGATCTTGGGACGCCAGCCCAGCGTGGCCAGAGCCTTGCTGGGATCGCCTCGCAGGTCCGGGACTTCCGCGGGACGGAAGTAGGCCTTGTCCACCTCGACATGGTCCTGCCAGTCGAGGCCGACCAACCCGAAGGCGAGGTCCGCCAGCTGCCGGATGCTCCACTGGACGCCGGTGGCGATCACGTAGTCGTCAGGCCTGTCCTGCTGCAGCATCAGCCACATGGCCTGGACGTAGTCTTTTGCGTGGCCCCAGTCGCGCTTGGAATCGAGGTTACCCAGCCGGAGCTTTAACGAACGCTGAGCAACGATTGCCGCGACGCCGCGCGTCACCTTGCGCGTCACGAAGTTCTCGCCGCGCCTGGGCGACTCGTGATTGAACAGGATGCCGCTGCAGGCGAACATCTGGTACGCCTCCCGGTAGTTGACGGTCATCCAGTGGGCGTAAACCTTGGAAACCCCATAGGGGCTGCGCGGATGAAAGGGTGTCTGCTCGTTCTGCGGCGGCGGCGTCGAGCCGAACATCTCCGAGGTCGACGCCTGATAAAAGCGGGTTCCGCGGCCGGTGGCCCGAATCGCTTCCAGCAGCCTGATCGTGCCCAGACCGTCCGTGTTGCCCGTGTACTCCGGCTGGTCGAATGAGATATGGACCTGGCTCTGCGCCGCCAGGTTGTAAATCTCGTCGGGCTGAACCGTCATCACCAGGCGGTTCAGGCCGCCCGAATCGGTCATGTCGCCGTAGTGGAGG
>Ga0070697_100000893_pt1 | contig 22432 bp, 23 predicted proteins | sample KBSK1501metaG_FD_65475 | JGI IMG/M metagenome (GOLD analysis project Ga0070697, IMG submission 65475) | Corn, switchgrass and miscanthus rhizosphere microbial communities from Kellogg Biological Station, Michigan, USA - KBS K1-50-1 metaG | ecosystem: Host-associated > Plants > Roots >... | reverse complement strand
GGCCCTCACGGTAGGTGAGCCAGTGACCGGCAGGCAACTTCCGCACCCCCCGGAAGATGGAGCGCGGAGCCGGCACATACTCGTGGGCGAGGTATTGCGAAAGGCTCACGAGGTCCAACGTCCGACCTAGGCGGGGATGTTCTAGTAGCGCTTTGAGCTCCGACGCAAACACGATCTGATCCGAGAGGACGCAATAGTAGAGTGGCTTGATCCCGAGGCGGTCCCGAGCCAGGGTCAGGGTGCGGTTGCCGTCGTCCCATACGGCGAACCCGAACATGCCTTCGAGGTCACTCAAACCCGCGAGGCCGCGCTCCTCGAAGACATGGGCGATGACCTCGGTATCGGAGCGTGTACGCAGGCGATGCCCGCGGGCCTCCAGGGTTGTGCCAAGCTCGCGGTAGTTGTAGATCTCACCGTTGTAGGCGACCCAGATCTTACCGGTCTCGTCCGAGAGAGGCTGATGGCCCCCCTCGAGATCGATGATTTTGAGGCGCCGTACTCCAAGCCCGACCGGTCCGCGGACAAAGAACCCCTCATCGTCGGGGCCACGATGGGCGATCCGGTCCGTCATCAGCTTGAGCACGGCCCGGTCCACCGACTGGTCTGGATTCGCGAGGACGTTGCCGACTATGCCGCACATCAGGGCGGGACCTCGGGGTCGTTCACGCCCACCGTTTCCCGTATATAGTAGGTTGGCTTGCGCTGAGTGTCATAGAAGCCGCGGATCACGATCTCGGCTAGGAATCCGATAAAAAGTGACGCCACACCCGTGAGGAAAAAGATGACCATCATGAAGATCATCGGTGTGGCCTGAGGCCTGTCCAGCACCAGGGTGCGGTACGCCACGACAGCAAAGGTCAAGGCAGCAAGGAGAAGATTGAGCAGACCGAACCCCCCGAAGACATAGTTGGGGCGAGCCGAGAAGTCGCTGATGAACTTGAGCGTCAGCAGGTCGATGAGGACCTTGTAGATCCGGAACGGCCCGTACTTCGACTCTCCATGGGTTCGCGGGTGGTGAGCGACCTCTATCTCAGCGATACGCCCGCCGACCCAGGCCGCCAGCACGGGCAGGAAACGGTGCATCTCGCCGTAGAGCTTCACATCCTGAATGATCTCTCGCCGGTAGGCTCGGAGCGTACAGCCCGAGTCGTGCAGCGGCACGCCGGTGATCCAGCGAATCAGGAGATTGGCGGCCTGGGAGGGCAGCCGCCGGGTCAACCACCTGTCCTGACGCTTCCGCCGCCAGCCGGCCACGACGTCATACGCGTCACCGAGCGTCGCTACAAGTCGGGGGATGTCGGCCGGGTCATTCTGGAGATCGGCGTCGAGCGTCACCACGATCGGCATCCTGGCGTGGGCGATGGCCGCCGCCATGGCAGCTGTTTGGCCGAAGTTACGCCGGAAGCGCACGAGCCTAATGCGCGGATCCGCTCCGGCGAGGGCCTTGAGCACCTTCCAGGAGCCATCGTGGCTGCCGTCGTCTACATAAACAACCTCGTAGTCGGCGCCCTCGGACTTGAGCGCGTCGGTGATCCGCCGGTGTAGGGGCTCGAGGTTGTCGCGCTCGTTATACACGGGCAGGACGACAGATAATCCGCAGTCGGTGCGACTCATGGCAACTCCCTTCCGTCAGGCCCCGCCCTGGGAATGCTTGTAATCATCGGGAGGACCTTCACATAGACCAGAACCTCCACGCCCTCAAAGCGCAAACTCGGCATTATGCAGATTCTGCTTGTCGGGTTAACTCCGAACGCCCCAGCCGACCGGATTTTCTCAAGTCGTGGCAATTCGGCAACGTTGAGGGCCCCGAAACGGCTTCTTTTAACGATAGAAGCTCTGCTCGCCGATCCCCAAATTCGCGACAGATCTCACCGACTGGGTGGCCGGCCTTGGGCTTGCCGCCTGGCCAACGCGATTTGCTCGTCGCTCAACTTGCGCCTTCATCCTCCAGTCCTCCATGGCCCCGGCCCGCGGGGCGTGGGAACCGCAGCCTAGCTCAAAACGGGGATATCGGGGGGCTCAGTTCCGGAGAGGCCCTCTAAGGCTTCAGCTGCCTAGGTTACGCGCCGACCTTGGAAGATAAATCTCGCTCTGCCCGATTGGGTAATGAAATTTCACGACCCAAAGGCCTTTGAGACGCGGCTATTTCCGCGAGGCTACCCTAGGCCAATGGAAAGGTCGAGCGCAGCCATCGGACGGACGAGAACGAGGTCTATCGGCGCGTGATTTTCCGGACCTCTACCGAGCACGCCCAGAAGCTCCGCCAATGGGAGCACGAATACTACCATCGCCGTCTCCACCTCGCGCTTCGAGGCCGGACCCCGCCGAGCGCCTGTGCGAGCTGCGGATCGCCCCTGAACCTGTTCACCAATTAGCTCGAACATCACAGGCCAGTTGGTCGCGGCGGCGGGCGACGCCAGCGCCCGCGATCCGAGGCCGTACGGTATTCTTGACGCGGCTCCAAAAAAGGAATTGCTATTTGCCCCCTACCTGTGAAAAAAGACTGGGGCCAGACCAGGTCCAGCGCGATCGTCCGGCCGAGCTGACGGTAACCGTGCTCGAACTGCGGCTGATGAAGATCACGACCCCTTCGGGGTACGAGATGGGGCTGCCACGAGGACGAGACCGGCTCCCCGAGGGCGCCGTAGCCGTCTCGATACGAGCCGCGGCGGATCCACGTCAGTGAATGATCGGACGCCGCACTGCCAGTTCCACTCCGATCGGGAGAATCACTCGTACCGGATAAGCGCCTTGGGAAAATTACGGTCTACTGAGTGACAGACAGAAATGAACAAACTTGCTTACCTCTTCAGGCATACAGCACCCTGCTTGTGGTTGCTGATTGCATCGCTTTTCACCATTGGCAACTTACATTATAGCTGCAACTGTTTCCATGATTTTTCGATCCACAAGTTCATCGGTAACGACGGGGGGGATTCGTCTTCCTACATTCTACCCGTTGAAAATCTGCTGCAGTCCGGTGCTTATCAACCGGATTTCAGAATGCCGGGGTATGCCTTTTTCTATTACCCCTTGCGATTGATTTTCTCGACCGATGTTGCCAAGAACCTATTATTGTTCGCCCAGTTACTGGCTCACGTGCTCTCGGTGTATGTATTTGCACTGACCGGATTCAAGGTATTCCGCCGCCCGGCCGGTTTCTACGTCGCATACTTTTTCTACTTGTTCACATTCGCCAATACGGAATATATCCTCGCGCTACAAACGGAGAGTTTGTCCATATCCTTCACGATATATTTCACGTATGCCTTGATTATGGCTTTTGAATCCGGCCGGTATCTTCACTATCTTACAGCCGGCGTCGCATACTTCATCCTCACAGCGTTGAGACCCATGTACTCACCTTACATCCTGATACCCTTCATGTACTTGGTTCCCCTGGCTCTGCATAAAAACATATCGCTGCGCCAGGCGTTCATAAGCATTCTCATATTCACTTTGCCGATTATGGCATTTGAGGCGTACTGGTTGCCACGCAATTACGACATACATAAAGCCATTCATCCATTTCACAACGGATTCCTCTACCCGGGAACCGAACTCACACCGCAACGCCATGTATTTGATTTTGTCAAAGCCTTTGGTGGCAATACCACGAGATATGAGCCGACAGCGGAAATCCGATGGTTTAACATCCGAGAAAGCCGGGAGGGCCAAAGCAAGCCGTTAAAAGACAAAAATGTGATGCTCCCTAGTTTTGTCACCACACCTGATTACGGCATGGATAGTTTGGCAGAACTTGCCGCCATGATGGATTTGTACCAAAGGCCTGGCATTTCGGCTCAAGAAAAGGAGCAACTACGATCGAAGATAATTGAACGAGCAGATCGATACACCGCTTCTTTTATTCAGCATAAACCCTTCCATTACTTCATTTGGGCCCCCGTTTTACTAATCAAGAAGTTCTACATCCATTCCTATCCGGTATTTAATCTCGGGTTTGGTGAGTTGAATATCGTTCAGAAAACCATCAAGATACTTTTGACGATGGTTTATCTCGTGATTATCGTCACCGGGAACCTGGCTGCCGCGTGTTGCTTATTCAAACGCAGAAATGGAGAATTAACCGGAATCCTTAGTTTTGTCGTGTTTTTCACTCTTATGTTCTATCCCGTCATCACCAGATTCATCGAATACCGTTATGCAGCACAAGCCTACCCTGCCACCATCTTAATGTCATTCTACGCTTTATACTGGTTCTATCTACTTGTAGCGGGAAATCTCAATGAATCAAGTTCAAGTTCTTGACGGTAGCGAATGTGCGGCGAGGCCGACACACCGCGGGGGCGTGGCGAGCTGGTTCCAGCACATCTAAGGTGCTTTTTCGGGCGAGGCCGGCGATGACCCAAGGCGCTTGACCTCGAAACTCCGATAGCGGACCAGCGGCACGTGACTCGGTCGGCCACGAGTCCGAGTGAGCAGGTCTTCAATGCGCCGCTCCAGGACGTTGTTAGCAGGGAGTCGGACCGCGTACCTCACTCCTCGCCGTTCCAGTGCCTCATAGAGGGCCGGCAGGGCAAACGCCGCGTCGGCACGGACGACCACCGTCTGGCCCTGCGCGCGGTACCGGTCAACGGTGGGAAGCAGGACCTCGTCCCACGCGTCCGCACTGTGGACATTGCCCGGCCGGAGCTTGGCCGCGATGCAGTCGCCCTCCGGGTTGAACACGAAGAGGGGGTGATAGCAGACGGATTCAAAGTCGCCGTTGTACGCGGACTGCTCGTGCGCCCCGTGTACCGGGCTCTCGGAGCTGTCGATGTCGAGCGTCACCCTCTGATTCGCTGAACGGGCCGCAGCGTGCTGGATCAGTGCCGTGTTGAGGGGAGCCAGTCCCTGGTAGTTCCGCTCTTCCGTGAGAACGTCCGTCTCGAACCAGTGAGCGTCGAAGTGAGCGCGACGCTCGTCTCCCGCCGCTCGCGTGAGGCCAGCAGCCGAAACGTCGGGTCCTCGGCCAGCCGCTCGGCGTCGTTGGTGTCCTCGTAGCCCGCCAGGCGGCTGTAGACCGACTGACAGAAAAGGTGGTGGGAATTGGCGATTGTGTGCGGTGCGCGGATCGCTGAGGTGATGTTCGATCAGCGCGTCAAGTCCAAGCTGATCGTCCAGCTCGCGCGGGAGGAACAGCCCAGCATCGGAAGTGACCGTCGCTTCCCTGAACTCGACTCGAAGCTGAGGATTGAACGTGAGGCGAATCGGGCCAGATTTCGTGTCACCCACTGGATGATGCCCTCCGCACCAGCGAGGCGCCCCAGGAACCCGCATTTCTTGTGGGTGTGACGCGATTATGGCCTGGTCCGTTCACCTCCCAAAACGAAAACGTGGGCTAAGACATCACCGACCGGCGGCGAGATGCGGATCCCTGTCACGTTCTAGATATAGGAACCCCGTGAGCCGCGTCGGGATTCCTGGAGGCTCCTGTCGCAGAAGTTTGCGTAAGGACCCTGACTCTCCGGGACTAACCCTAGTAACTAGAAAACTAGCCCGCGTGATGCGGCATCGGACGAGAGTTACCTACCGAGAGCGACGGGCTCCTCAAGCCGATCGGGTGAGTGCACTAGGCGAGTGACGGTGCGCGATCCGGTCGCCCTTCGTTCACCTGCTCTGCGATCCACCGATATGTTTTCGCGATGCCATCTCGAAGAGATGTCGTTGGTCGCCACCCAACCGAGTAGATCTTCTCGTTGCTGAAGTTCCGCGATTGTACACCAACCGGCCCGGGGACATGCCGCACGCGAACGCGCTTTGCCGCGACCTGCTGGATCACGTCCACGAGCCCATTGACGGAGACGTACTCGGGCGAGCCGATGTTCGCCGGCCCTTCGTGGTTGGACTGGGTGAGCTTGTAAATCCCGTCGACGAGATCGTCGACGTAGATATACGAACGGACGGCTGTGCCGTCGCCCCAGACTTCTATCGTACCGTCCTCGCGGGCTTCAGCGACTTTCCGGCAGAGTGCCGCAGGCGCCTTTTCTCGTCCGCCCGTCCACGTCCCCTCGGGCCCGTAGCAGTTCTGGAAGCGAGCGATGCGCACGTTCATCCCGTGCCGTCGCCCGTATGCCATCGCGACGCGCTCCGAGTACAATTTCTCCCACCCGTATTCATTGTCGGGCATTGCGGGATAGGCCTGTTCCTCGGGCATCTCCGGCTCGCCGTGCGCCATATCGCGGTAAATGCAGACCGACGAAGAGTAGAAATAGCGCTTGATTCCCATCGCGGCAGCGGCGTGCGTCATGTTCACGTTGATCAACACATTGTTTCGCATGATCTCGCATTCGGCCGCGCTGATGAAGCCCATGCCGCCCATGTCGGCGGCGAGCTGATAGACCTCGTCGAACTCCGACCGACTGGCATTGGCGATGGTCAGTGCGCGCGTGCACTGCATCGGGTCCCGCAAGTCCACCAGATGGAACTCATGCGCGCGGGACGGCGCGAACTCGTGCTCTTTGATATCGGCTGCGCGCACCCAATACCCTTCGGCTCGCAGTCTCTTTACGAGGTGAGCGGCGATGAAGCCACCGGCTCCGCAAACCAACGCTTTCTTCATGAATTGCACTCCGTCAAGAATGCCTGCGGGAGATGGTAAACGCGGTGAATTCAAACACTGTACCAGATGCTACGCTCGGTGGACAGAGGGTGTGAAGTAACGGCGACGGTCGCCCCCGCAGCAATGGGTGATCAGAGACCGTAGGCGACATGAAGGCCATCATCTGACCGGGCCGGGGCCGGCGGGGCCCGGCGGCGGGGTGGCTGGGGCCGAGAGAACTACGCGGGCGGCATCATCGATCCCCAGCCGAACCAGTCCTCAACGGCGAGCTTGCACCGGCGACTGCGGGGCAATCACACTGCGGTCTTCAAGGGCAGAGTCCCCGACATAGAACAGGGACAGGATCAGCAGGGCGAGGCGCCGACCGCCGTAGTCTCCGCCCGTGCCGGCACGCAGCGTGCACTCGGCGTAGCACGGCGAGCGGTCGCACGTAGCTGCGGAGCAACTCCGCCCGCTGTACGAGGTCAATTCCTGGCGTACGAACTCGACGGACGACTTTCGGTTGACCATCCGCCGCAGACTCGCTACGCTCAGGCGCATCAGAGCGGTGTCCTGTGTGGAGGGAGTAACGCTGGAGTGTTCTCCCTTTCGATTGCACAGAGGGGCCTTCTGTTCCATGTCAATGTCTCTTCTTTCGTGGCCCGGTTGACTTTCGTGCTTCATCGCAAACCTGCAGACAATGTCGATATTGTGGTCGAGCAGCTGGGCCATGTGCGATTTTGACGGAATCGGGCCTTTCTTCGACCTTCCCGAGGAGCAGAGTCTTTCGGCCACCATGGAACCGTCGAGGCGCAGGGACGACGATGTTGTTTGCGCTGGCCGAGGGACGCGGCTATCCTCCGACCTTCACAGCGAGAGGTGTAGAGCGCCTTGGCCTGGCCGGGATCGACGACTTGGCCAAGGGTCGACGTCGAGGGCCACGGACCGCCGGTATTGGAGGTATGGTCGTCCCCCTGGGGCGTTGCGCGACCAGGCTGCTACGTGAGTTTCGGACTGTGGTGGCCGCCCGCCGCATCGGCGATCTAACCGCTTCGGTTCCGTATCTCGTCTTCGACCTCGAGGGGGAAGGATAATATGCCGACCGAGGTAACAGCTCCTGTTGCCGCCATGCGAAAGTGCTGCCGGCGGCAGGTGGCCGTTGGTCTCTCACTGCCTCCCCTGGTGCGTCACCTGCTGTCATCCAGGGCCGCTGCTTTGGACTTCCCGCGTGTCACTCGTCCTTCTATCCGGGCTCATCGAGAGCAAGCAGTGGACAGCGCCGGATCGTTTCAAGAAGTGCTTCGGCGTTTGTCAAGATGAAGACAAGCGAGCACGTCGACTTCTACGCGAGAAAGCTAGTGTATGTGGTGCTCCAAACGAGCATCGCACTTGCGTTCGCAGTTGCGTGGTTGTACGTGAGGATCTGTAGCCGGTCCGGCCAACGGCCTCCAAAGGTGCGCTCGATTGCCGCGGTCTGGTACTGGCCGCCAGATTACCCGGCCGCCAGCAAGACCCGATTGGGCGCTTGGAAGGAGAGGTTCGAGAACGAGGGCGTCACATTCGAGAACTTCCATATTGGCGACATGGCCGAGCTGGCTCGCGAATACGAAGGCCTGTCATGGACGGCGCGGTATTGGTTCTTCACGAAGCTGGTCTGGCGCCGGCTTTGGCAGCTCCTACGCCTGCGCGGATATGACGTGGTCTGGATCGACCGGTGGTTCCTGCCTCACTACCCGATGCGACACGCGTATTTCGAGCGTTGTGTTCGACGGCTCGCGCCATACCTTGTCATCGATAGCAGCGATGGCAGCGACTACGTCGGGAACCCGTCTCTTGTCTTGGAGGCCATGACGTTGGCCGACAAGATCACGGTGGCGTACAAGGGGCTCCAGGAATTCTACGCGCCGCGGTTCGCGCGGGTCGAGCGGTTCGAGTATCCGATCCTAGAAGAGGGGTATCGGATCCGGACGGATCATAGTGCGCCGGGCATGATCACGCTCGGGTGGATGGGCAGCCCGAGCGCCTTCCGCTACCTGAAAGATATCGAGGGTGAGCTTCGTAAGGTGGCAGCCCGGCGACCATTCCGACTGCTCGTCATCTGCCGGCAGAGGCTCGAGGTGAATGTGCCAGGGGCACATGTCTCATACCATGCCTATGGGCCGGACTATTTCGATCTGTTGGCGCGCTTCGATATCGGGCTAGCACCGTACACGGAGGAGAACTTTAGTACGACAGGCAAGATTGGGATGAAGCACCAGGAGTTCTTGCTCTGCGCGATTCCGCAGGTCTGCTCGCCGCATGGCATCTCGGAGTATGCGGTGAACGGCGAGCACGTCCTGATTGCGCGCAGGGTTGAGGACTGGAGTCCCGCCATCCTGGGGCTGATGGAAGACGAGCGTCAGCGCTCGAGACTCGGCCGTCAGGGCCGCGATCTTTGTCTGGCACACTATACTGTCGCCGGGCAATGGCCCACCGTGAAGAGGATTCTAACCTCTTTTTGAGGTCCGCTAACAGGTTGCTGACAAGGATATGAAAGGAGTCCTCGTTGAGCTTTCTCCTGTGGTTGGTTGATTTGGCTGTCTCGCCATTACAGCGCGGCGCCGCCCGCTTCCGTTCGTTCTTTGTTTCGATGGTCAATCCTCAATTGGCTGGAAGGGTAAGCGCGGAGTGGTGGATTACAACCGCGAACGGCGAGTCACGTGGGCGAGGAAATGGCCTGCACCGCGAGAGGATCCTGCACGACGGCGATGACTCGCAGCCCACCGCCCAAGCGCGCGCTGGCGAGGGGATCGAGGTCGAACAGGCGGCGGCCCAAGTCCCGCCCTGTGCCAGGGTGTGGCACCGGCTCCTGGGCTCCTGGGGCGGCCAGCTTCCGCGTCTAGAAGGTTGATGTCGCGGGCACGGCGGCCACGGACGAGACGGCCGCGGCCGGAGGGGCTAATGTTGCCTACGCTCCGACCGCGGATGGGGAAATTTAGCGGCCGGTCACTTACACGGTCCAGTTACTGGTTGACGGCGCCGGCGTGCCGGCCATAGCATGCCGCTCAGGAGGGCGGGGTCTGTGTGCGAGCAGGGCCGCTCATGTGCACTATGGCATCAGCTCCTGGGGGGCCACGCGCCGTCGGAGGGGACTAATGGCGCCTACGCTCCGACGATGAAGGAGACCATTGTCCGGATATCACCCGTAACGTGTCATTCGGAGAATGTTTGTTCGTGAAGAATCGTCTGGTCCGTTTGCTACGGAGCCGCCGACTGCAACCCATCTGGGAACGGCTGCATCACGTCTCAATCGTTGGGATGAACTACTGGGGCGGGGCGTCTATTCAGACGAGTGGTGAACTCGCTGCGCTTCGTTATGTCCGCGAATGCCTTGAACCGGACGCAGCGGTAATCTTCGATATTGGAGCGAACATTGGCGAATACACGTTGCAGGCCGCGCGAGAGTTTGGAGAACATGCGCGGATATTTTCGTTCGAACCATCCTCTACGGCGTTCCAGAAACTGCTAGCCGCTACGGCCCTGATGTCGACGGTGCGGGTCTTTAATCACGGTTTCGGTGATGTAAGCGAATCCCGCGACCTGTACTCGCCTCACAACGGGTCGGTTAAGGGTTCTCTCTATGGAAACGGACGCGGACTCGTGGTGGAGTCGGTCTCTCTTCGCACTATCGACGAGTTCTGCGAAGAGGAACGCATTGAGAAAATTCATCTACTGAAGATTGATGTGGAGGGGCACGAGCATAGAGTGTTGCGAGGCGCCAAAACAATGATTGACGGCGGGCAGGTGCAGTTTATCCAGTTTGAGTTTGGCGAGTGCCACCTTGAGTCAAGATCGTTCTATAGGGATTTCCACGAACTTCTCGCACCTCGTTACAAGCTCTATCGGATCGTCCCGGACGGTCTCAGCCCGATCCAGGACAAGTATTCAATAGAACTTGAAGTGTTCGCGACTATCAACTACTTTGCCGAGCTCCGAATGTAGCGGGGCCGAGAAAAGAAGGGCTGCTTGTCGGGTCGTAGTCGTAAGGGGGAGTCGGCGGACAAGCGCTTTGTTGAGGTTCGCTTTCGGTCTTGCGTTGGGGGCAAAGATTCTTGTGGCCTACTTTCCGCTGTTCGGGCCTGCCTTTGTTGCAGAACACGTCGGCTCCTCGTCCTCAGTGGCTTCCGCGATGTGCAAGACCTGAAGCGACACGACTACACGCTATTGCGCCGGCCTCGATAGCAGACTGTGGATACACTCGTCTCCGTCCTGAAGTCATCTGCTCGACACCTTGTTGCTCCGATACTCCACCTCGGCTGGTACCGCCGACGCCGGTACCGGCTCGAGGTCACCTCTAACCGACAGGCCCTGAAACCAGGAATCACAGCGATCGTCGCGGCGAGAAACGAGGCCTACCTCATCCCCTTCTGCCTGGAAAGCCTGGTCGGTGCGGTGGAGCAAGTCGTCTGTGTCGACAACGGCTCCAGCGATGCTACTCTCGCCCTCATGCACGAGTTTCAAACACGAAGGGCTGCTGACCTTGACGTCGAGATACTCTCGATGCCGGGTGCCCTTCTCGGCGAATGCCGACAGGCAGCGCTCCAGCTTACCCGACATGAGTGGCATCTTCGCTGGGATGCCGACATGGTGTGCCGAACTACAGGGCCTGAGACTTTCTCAAGGTTGTGCCGTCGCGTCCTCACGGATGACCGTCCCCGCACCATCCAACTCCCGCGAACGAATCTCGTGGGCGATCTCCACCACACGCACCGCCTCCTTCCAGTCATCGACCCCGGGGAGCCGATACTTATGCGGTTCTCACAGTTGATAAATTATCGGGAGATTGGACGGTTCGATGTCATTCGCGTACCGCTCTCGTATCGCCAGGTTGTCGACAAAGGCCACTACTATGTCCACTGCGCTGGGCTCAAGTCAGATGAGAACCTGATTCACCGGTTCCACTACTTCGCCTGGCGCGAAGCAGTCAATGCAGCCCCCGATGCGAGCAGCCGCCACGCCCTAGCCGACTTTGAGGTGTTCAAGCGCCAGCGGAACTTGGAGCTCTTTGGCACCAATTCCCCCTCCTCTCTGAAGTTCCGTTACCAGCGTCAGCTTGTGTACCATCTGCAGCGGTATGACGAGACGGTCTATGGGCCGTACCCTGAAGTCCTGTGCTCCGAATTGAAACGGCCTGACCCTAGGTTTGAGGTTATATATGATGGTGGACGACCATACCGTCGACTTGACCGGGCAGACCGCGAAATGCTCGACTACCGTCCCACAGATGAAGACCTCGCGTGGGACCCTGAAGCATTCCTCCGCCGCTTTTTCACGCCAGCCCAATGTCTTCAACTCGGAATCATGTCAGCAGGGTAGTACCTCGCGCCGCCTTCGCACTCGCGGCATAGACGATCCGGTGAAAGTTGGCGTGGAGCTCTGACCTGCCTGCTTTCTTCGGACCATTCCATGATGGAGAATGGCGTCGATAGGGTGATTGTGTAACCGAACTCGGTTCCCGTCGTTGTTCTTCTTGCTCAGCGCGAGCCGGCACCGCCGGCGAGCGCCCTCCGTCAGGATCGCGCAACCCAGTCGCTTTGAGTTCCAAGGCGTCAAGTGCCAGAGAGTCGAATGCTGGCGCACCGCGTTTGTGGTGCCGGCGCTCAGCTGAGCTCCTGGGCGAGTCCGATGAGAAGCCCTTCAGGCCCGCGAATGTAGCAGAGCCGATACGCGTCTTTATAACGCACTACTTCGCCTACGAGCTGCGCGCCGCGTTTGCGGAGCTTCTCGAGCGTCTCGTCGATGTCGTCCACGGCGAACATGACGCGTAGATAGCCCAGAGCATTCACCGGGGCGTTCCGGTGATCCGCGACGGTGGGCGGCGTGAGAAAGCGGGAGAGCTCGAGCCGGCCGTGACCGTCGGGGGTGCGCATCATGGCAATCTCGACGCGTTGATCGCCCAATCCGGTGACACGTCCGGCCCATTCTCCTTCGATCGTGGCCCGCCCTTCGAGCTCGAGGCCGACGTCGCGAAAGAAATCAATCGTCGCTGCGAGGTCATCGACGACGATTCCTACGTTGTCCATCCGTTTAAGCCCCATGTTTCGAATCTACAAGATGTCGTCTGTTCTGACAACGGAGCGCGGGGCATTGTTTAGAGGATGTTTCGCTTTGAACGCGGCGTGCGTCAAATAGCCGAGACTGGAATGCGGCCGGACGTCGTTGTAGCGGCGACGCCACGCTTCGATGCTGACCTTGGCTTCGACGCGATTCCGAAACCACTGCAACGACCAGTGCTGATCGCGGAACGTCCCGTTGAAGGATTCGTCTGCTCCGTTCTGCCACGGCTTGCCGGGATCGATGAACGCCATTTCGATCGCCGCGGTCTGGAGCCACCGCAGGATAGCCCGCGCCACGAACTCGAGGCCGTTGTCCGAGCGCAGATAGCGCGGCGCGCCGTGGACGCTCACGAGCTGCGTGAGCACCTCGATGACGCGCGCGGACCGAATCCCACCTGCGACATCGATCGCGAGGCATTCGCGGGTGAATTCGTCGATGATCGTGAGGCACTTCAGCGTCTGGCCATTCGCGCACGTGTCGAACACGAAGTCGTACGCCCAGACGTGATTGATCGCCGGCGGTGGAAGCGGCCGCGGTCGACTGGTGGCCACGCGTCGGCGCGGCCGCTTCTTCGGCACCTGGAGCCCTTCCCGTCGCCACAGGCGGTACATCCGGTCGGCGCCGAGCACAAGGCCCAGGCCTCGAGGAAGAGATGCGAATCGTGCGGTAGCCGTACCGTGGATACTGCGCCGCCAAAGTCCGCATCGGCGGCACCACGTCGGCATCCCGGCCGATCAGCCGTGACACGTAGCCGATGCCGCGCGACCGACAGCAGGGCGCACGCGCGGCGGCGCGACAGGCCGCGCCCTTCGGCGTAGGCGACCTGCTGCCGGCGCACGCGTCCGCTTACCATGGTTTTCGCCTGATCTCCTTGAGGACGTCGATCTCGAGATCCCGGTCAGCGACCATCTTCTTCAGCCGGCCGTTCTCCTGCTCCAATTGGCGCAGGCGCTTCAGATCGGCGGCTTCGAGGGTCCCGTACCGGTGCCGCCACGCGTAGATCGTTTGATCGCTGATGCCGTGCCTCTTGGCGACCCCCGCGACCGGCTTCCGGTCGGCTTCGCGGAGGATCGTCACCATCTGCTCTTCGGTAAATCGCGTCTTCTTCATGGCTCCCTCTGTCGTCCGAGGGGTGACATTGTCTCAGGCTTCAGCTGGTCCGAAAATCGCCAGGCGGGTCAGCTCGTCGAGGACGCGCTTGGGAGCGTTGCGTTCCGGATTCCGCTGCTTGTGGACGCAGCAGCTCTGCACGTGCCACCCGGCCCAGACCTTCCCGAGGGCTTGCCGCAAGCCAGCCTGGCCGTCAACTAGGAGAGCAGCCGGGCGTCAACCCGCGCGCGTCGAGGTAGTCCAGACATCCCTTCCAGGCCTCGTACGACTCGCCGCCACACGGATCCAACTCCACGGACCACCTTCTGCCCGTCGGCAAGCACGCCGACGACGGTGTCGGATCCGGACGGATCACAGTGCGCCAGGGATGATCACGCGGACGACGCGAGTGCCTTCTGCTACGTCTTGAGGGTCCGCTAAGGCAGTGCTGGCGGACTCATCGGCAACCACCTGGTAAAGCGGCTGAAGCGAGAGAGTTTCTGAGTTCAGGGTGTCGATCTCAGGCGCCCAGAGTTTGCCGAGACTGTTGCAGAAGAGTCGTGTTTTCCAGCAGGTGTATCACGCCGCTGACGCGGAGCCGGGTATCTCTTCACGGGGGACAATGACACCGCCGTCATGCACAACTCCGCTTCTCGTCCGCCTGCGTGTATCCCGCCTACAATCGAACGGATCCTGATAATCCGAAATGCACGGAGGACTCCGTTGACCCCGCGGATCCGGATAGCGAGTATGGCTGGGAGAAGCTCTTCGGCGAACGGCGGCTGTATCTCTCGTTCGCCCGGAACTCGTCTCTGCGGGTGCGGATTGCCCGGTTCCACAATGTCTTCGGCCCCGAGGGAGACGGCGGAGAGATTGAGGTCTGGGGAGACGGAAGACAGATCCGCTCCTTCCTGTTCGTCGATGAGTTGTCTTGAAGTTGTCAGGCGCCTGATAGAATCTGGGAAGACCCGGTCAACATTGGGTCGGAAGAGAATGATCAGCCTCCAGGACCTGGCCCAGCTGGTCATCGAGATCTCCGGCAAGTCGTCACGGATCGTCAACGTCCCTGGGGCAATGAATGTGCGAGGCCGCAACTCTAGCAATCGCCTCATGGCGGAGAAGCTGGGCTGAGCACCGAGTCAACCGCATCGGAAAGGGCTGGAGGTCACCCACCGCTGGATCGAGGAGCAGGTTCGGCAGCGGGCGGGTGGCCATTCATAGCGGGGACCTCTATCGCCGATACCGGCATAGGAAACTGCCGATCGCCAGGTAGTCCAGACACCCCTGCTGAAAGGACCGGATGGCGTCGCCAGGCGTCGCCACGATCGGCTCCTCGTGCATGTTGAAGCTGGTGTTGATGAGGGCCGGGATCCCACTGAGGCTGCAGTACTCGTCGAGGATCCGGTAATACGATGGGTTAGCGTCGGGCCACACCACCTGCGGCCTTGCCGTGCCGTCCACATGGGTCGCAGCCTGCAGGCGGTCGCGCCACTCGGGCCGGACGTGGTAGGTGATCGTCATGAAGTTGTCTGCATAAGCCGCCACGCCGCGCGCATACCCTTCAAGCAACTCGCCCGCACGAGGGCCGAGAACGCTCGGGGCGAAGGGCATGAACTCCGTCCGGTTAAGACGCTGATTCAGCCAATCGTTGATGCTTCGATCACGTGTGTGGGCTAGGATGGTACGGTTGCCGAGCGCGCGGGGACCATACTCCATGCGGCCGGCGAAGCGCCCGACAACTTTCCCCTCATGTACCAGCTCGGCAACACGCCTCTCGAGATTCGGCACATGCTGGAAGTCGATTCCTCGACTTTTAAGTTCGCGTTCGATCTGGGCGTCAGTGTACTCCGGACCGAAGTAGACGTCCCTTGGCTGGTACCCGTCGTATGGGTGTCCCTGGTTCCCATGAAAGTGATGTAGTGCGGCGCCCGTCCCGATACCCCCGTCTCCCATATTCTGGTGCACGTAGACGAAGTCGACGCCCGGCATCTCCGCAATCATCTGGTTCACCCGAACGTTGGCAAAAACGCCCCCGGCCATCAGGACGTTTCGCCGCGGGTGCTTCTTCAGAAAATGCCCGACATACTCGACGGCGACCTCCTCCAGAAGTCGCTGCGCCGCGGCTGCCAGATCCTTCGCGTCCTTCGTCCGGTCGAAGTTCGATTCCAAGAACTCATAGAAGTCGGCCACGTGGGGAACTGCCGTCGCGCGGTCCTTGAGGAGACGCCTGGCCGTCCGAAACTTCGAGCGGAGCGTAGACACCTTCTTCCTGTCGTAGACGAACTGTTCGGTGCGAGGGTCGAAGCTAAGGAAGCGGCGTAGCTCGGCATGGTAGCGGGCAGGGTCTCCCAGAGCCGCGAGTCCCGTGATCTTCCCCTCGTGTCTCAAACGCTTGTAACCCAGGAAGCCAGTTATTTCCGAGTAGAAGCGCCCCGGTGAGATCAGGTCTGAGGCACCCGACAGGCGGCGGAGGTGGCCGCTCTCGAACAGGTTCGCGGTTGCGCACAGCCCGTCTCCGGCGCCGTCGAGGGTGACCACGAGACCGTCACCCTTCCCCGAGAGATATGCGGCGCTTGCCGCGTGGCAGAGGTGATGCTCATAGCTCACGACGTGGGCGTGCCCCAGACCAACCTCAGCAAGCGACTGCCGCTGGCGCTCGAGCGTCATGCGCTCCGCCTCCCGAACGAACTCGCGCGGCGGCAATCGCCGCCGCGAAGAAGTCAGGTTTCCCATGAAGAGATCAAAGAACAATTTGCCCTTAGGCTTAAGGCGGGGTTGATTGAAATGGTCCCGCGCCCTGATCTTCGCCAGGTCACGCTCGAAGAAGAGGGCGTTGTATTCAGGGGTGCCTGGAAAGATCAGGCGGCGGGTGGCGAGGGCAACGATGCCCACGTCCTTCTTTTCGACGCCGGCCACACGTAGGCATTCGTCGATCGCGCCGTATGGAAAACCAACGTGGAACTTGACGCGAGAGAGTCGTTCCTCCCCGATGGCCGCAACGATGCGACCTTGTGGATCGATGATCGTCACGGTGGCGTCGTGACCAGCATTGATGCCAATCACTGGGCCGCGGCGTTGTGTCATGTCTTCAGTCAGTCGGAGAAGAGCTTGGCATAGATCTTCGCGGTCTCCGTCGCCATGCGGCTCCACTCGAACTGGCGGGCTCGCTCTAGGTTGTGCCTGCCGCACGCCTCGGGATCACGCTGCATGGCTTTCTCCATGGCCGTCTGCAGCCCTTGTGGGTCAGCGGGGTCGTACAGAATATTGTCATCCGGACCGGCGTAGTCGGGGATGCAGCCGAGACGGGGTGCGACGACCATTCGTCCAAAGCTCATCGCCAGCAGCAACGACGCTGAGGTCAACACGCTCCTGAAAGGCAACACGACAGCGTCGGCCGCATTGAAGAACACCTGTAACTCCTCGTCGGGCACAAAGGAGGGCTCCAGCCTCACCCCCGCCGCAGGCACGGCTTTCCGGAGCCTTGCGAGGTAGGTCTCGTCGGCCGCAGGACCCGCGACGATCAGACGCTTGCGCGGGTCGGCTAGCCGCCCGAAGGTGTCAATTAGCTCGTCGATGCCCTTGTAAAGTCGGAGACTGCCAAGGCACAGGAACACGAACTGTTCGGGCCTGATCCCCATCCGAGCACGACTCTCACCCCGGGTGATCTCGTTTGGGTAGATGCCGATGAAACTTCCGAAAGGGATGACTGTGACCCGCTCAGCAGGGACACGGTAGGTGGCGATGACGGACTCCTCGGCGGCAGCGCAATGCGTGACGAGCTGCCCCGCCCGCCTGGCGAGGAACCGGCGTGCTGCGAGGTCTGCTTGGGGGTATCTGTTCTCGTGAGATGTGAGGTTGTGGACCGTCCAGATCACGCGGCCGGACAGCAACCGACGCACGAGACTTACGTCGATGCGGAAGACGAGTTGCTTCAGCAGATGCTTGAAGAAGTTGGGCTCGTTGGCGCCCTGGATGTCCGCGATCCAATGAATGTGGAGGGCCTCAGCCTTGTGACGTCGCACGTTTCTGAAGAGGGGGAACGCGGCTCCGGCGTAGTCCGCGAAGCGGATGTCGTAACCGGATTCGGCGAGGCCCGCAGCGAGCATGGGCTGGTATGGGTTGCCCTGTCGCCAATCGGGGAAATGAAGAACACGCCGCCGTGAGCCCGTGACAAATGACATGTTAATCTTATGGCACCACGACGGGTATATCGGTGCGATCAGAACGGCCTTCATTCATCCTAAACTGTCCGCCGTTAGGATAACCGACACATGAGAGAGAACCCGTGGCTATATACGAGTCACGAGACACTCAAGAGACCTCGTTCCGCAGTCGCAGCTGTGACAAACACCTGGGTCCTTTTTCAGCAGCCGACCTCTTACTTGAGATCGCAATCGTCATTTCAACCCTCGGCCACGCCAGCGCCTCGTCCCCTCAGCGTTTCCAGGCCGGCGCCTGGATTTCCCCTCAGGCCGATTTGAGTCCCCCGCCGCGACTGCCCCGAAGCAACTGATGGCCGCTCCTCGGGTCACGCTATCCACATTACTCGGTGACGCCGTCATCTACGGACTGCCCCGCTTCGCCCAAATGCTTATGTCAGTGCTTCTTCTTCCCCTATACACGCGCTATTTCGCCGTGGCTGAATACGGCATAATCGAGAATCTGAATATTCTTGCTGTACTCTTGACGTGGGCAGTTGGCCTCGCCCTGCCGAGCTCCGTCGTCCGGTTCTACACCGTGGCCGACTCGCTGCAAGAGCGAGTCAGCATAGTCACATCGGCCGCTGCGGCGACGACAGCGATGAGCGGTTTGACACTTCTAGCTATGGCACTGCTCGGTGGCTGGCTGGGTCAGTTGTTCCTGCACCTAGAGCCGGCTCGCGGTCGACCGCTTATCATCCTCGTCACAGCATGGGTTGCGACGCTTCTTCCCCTTTCCGTATGCGAGTCGGTTTTCCAAGCACGCTTCCAGCGGCGCCAATACCTGGTATCCACACTGGGATCCGTCGTGGTGTCCGTGGCGATCACAGCCCTCTGCTTGGTCCAGTTCAGGCTCGGAGTTGTCAGCGTGTTCCTCGGGGCGGTCCTCGGTCATGGCCTTTTGATGGTCTACGCTGTATACAACATTTCGACGGAATTCCGGATCTCAGCTTTTCACGTTCGGACGCTGCGCCGACTTCTGGCGTTTAGTCTCCCTCTCGTCCCCGCCGCGCTGGCACTCCTCGCCATCCGCTCGGCCGATCGCTATTTCATCATATTCCTGCTCCCAGATCCCTTGCATCAGGTGGGGCTATACAGTATGGCCGAAAAGTTGATGGGCCCGCTCACCCTCCTCGGTGCTGCATTTACTCTCGCCTGGTCGCCCTTCGCGATGGCGGCAAGTCTCCAGGACAATGCTCAGCTTCTGTATCTGAGGGCCTTCAAACACTACGTCGCGCTCACCTCGGTGGCCATCGTCGCGCTATGCGCTGCAGCGCCCTTACTTCTACGGATCCTGGCGACGCCCCCCTACTATGAGAGCGTGATTTACATGCCCCCGCTCGGACTCTATCTTGCGCTGAACTCACTCTATCATCTCGGAGCCCTCGGGTTCATGCTCACCAACCGGACGGTCCTCATGGTCCCCATGGTGCTGGCGGCCGCGCTGGTGAACGCTGTGCTGAACCTTCTCTGGATCCCGCCTTATGGGGTGTCTGGAGCCGCGTGGGCGACCGTGGTCACATTTCTCATATACAATGGCGCTCTGTTTCTCGTCGGTGACCGTCTTTGCCTAGTTGGCTTTCCGTTGGCCACTGGGCTGACGGTGTACGCATTAGCCATCCCCGCCGCATATCTGGCGCTCTACTTTCCGCTGTTCGGGCCTCTCCTCGTTGCAGCACACATCGGTCTCCTCCTCGTCACCGGTTTCCTCGAGCTGCAAGGCCTGACGCGACACGGCCATACGCTATTGCGCGGTCCCCGATAGCAGACTTGAATACACTTGGCTCCGCCCTCAAGTCGTCTGCTCGGCCGCGATGATGGGATAGAGAGCGGCTCGATGGGAGAAGACTGGCTCACCCCCGCCCCACCCTGCTATCGTGGGGGCATGGCCCTGTTCCTCTTCTACGAGAGCCCGAGCCCCGAAACGGCTCGGCGCGAATGGCTCCGCCCCAAACCCGGGTACCTCGTCTACAGCCAACCCGCCGAGCCGAAGTCGGCGAAGTGTACCCCGGATGGCTGGAGCATCATCTCGCGCGCCACCTCTACGGACGGCGTTGTCAGTCACGCGACGGCATGGACGGGCCACGTGCCGCTCAGCCCCGATCGCAGCTGTGGCTACTACGGCTCCTGGGGCGGGCGACGTTCGAGTGTGGCAACGCCGGCCACGTGGATCGCGGCGGAGTGGGGCAGGGAGGGTGCAGGACTACCTTCGCATGCCCTTGATGTCCCCTGCCCGCTCAGAGGTCGATCGCGCGGTCGGTTTACCGCGTCGTCAAGGTACTGATGCAGCAGCAGATCGCCATCGTCGATTACGGGATGGGCAACCTGCACTCGGTGCAGAGGAAGTTCAGTCGAATCGGAGCGCGAACGACCGTGACGTCAGATCCTGGCGTCGTCGGTCGCGCGGAAAAGCTCATCCTTCCCGGAGTCGGCCACTTCCAGCGTGCGATGGAAAATCTTCGCCGGCTGCGGCTGCTCGAGGCTCTCAATGACGCTCACGCAAGGCGTATCCCCGTTCTTGGAATCTGCTTGGGTATGCAGCTTATGGCTCACAGGAGTGAAGAAGGCGATACTGACGGACTAGGCTGGCTCGACGCGAAGGTTGTCCGCTTCAAGGTTCGTGACACTGTCCGCTTCAAGGTTCCGCACATGGGATGGAACGAAATCGTCCAGAAAAGGAAGAGCGCTCTTTTCAAGAACATTCCAGACCGCGCGGAGTTCTACTTCGTTCATGCCTATCACCTTGTGGCGAACCGCGAAGCGATTGTTCTCTCTGAAACCGAGTACGACTACAGCTTCGCTTCGGCTATGGAGAGCGAGAACGTCTTCGGAGTTCAGTTCCATCCAGAGAAGAGCCACGACATCGGAGAATCGCTACTGCAAAACTTCATGGATCTCTGAATGTTCCGACCGAGGATCATACCAGTGCTGCTGCTTCGCGCTGGTGGTCTGGTAAAGAGCCGACGTTTCGGGGATTTCCGCTACATCGGGGATCCGCTCAATGCGGTCAAGATCTTCAACGATCTCAGAGCCGATGAGCTCATCTTCTTGGACATCATGGCGACCGCGGCGAACCAGACCATCTCACCCGATTTTGTTAGGAGCGTCGGGGAAGAGGCGAACATGCCGTTCGCGGTGGGGGGCGGCATCCGGACGCTTCAACACATCCGTGACATCGTCGGTGCGGGTGCGGAAAAGGTTGTCATCGGCTCGTACGCTGCCGAGCACCCTGAATTCGTCGCGGACGCGGCGGCACACTTCGGCTCGTCCACGATCGTCGTGTGCATCGACGTCAAACAGGGGAGATGGTCCCGCGATGCCCGCGTCTGGACCGTTAACGGTACGCGCCGCACTCCCTACGAGCCAGCCGAGTTCGCCATGCTCATGGAAGAGAGAGGAGCAGGTGAAGTCATCGTCCAATCGATTGATAAGGACGGGGTGATGGACGGATACGACATCGATCTGATCCGCACGATCTCGGAAAGGGTATCGATCCCGGTCGTGGCTCTCGGCGGAGCCGGGAACCTCTCACATCTGAAGGACGCCTACCTCGCCGGCCGTGCAACCGGACTCGGCGCGGGGAGCATCTTCGTGTTCCAGGGAAGAAAGAAGGGCGTGCTCATCAACTATCCCGAGAAATCGGAGCGGCCGGTTTGACGAAGGTCCGAAGAGACTATCGGGAGTGCGACAAATGCGTGATGGACACATCTGATCCGGAGATTTCGTTCGACGACGCAGGACGCTGCAATCACTGCCGCGAGTACGAGGAACGAACATCGAAGCTCACTTATCGGGGCCCGGATAGCCAACGGGAACTAGACGCAATCGTTGCTCGCATCAAGGAAGCCGGGCGGACTGGCGAATACGACTGCGTGCTCGGAATCAGCGGCGGCGTAGACAGTTGCTACGCGGCGTACGTCGCAAAATCGCTCGGCCTTCGGCCACTTGCCGTCCACATGGACAACGGCTGGGACTCGGACACCGCCGTAAAGAACATCAAGAACGTGACGGCGAGGCTCGAGATCGACTATCAGAGCTACGTCCTTGACTGGGACGAGTTCAAGGATCTGCAGCTATCATTTCTGAAGGCTTCAGTTCCGGAGATCGAGTCTCCTACCGACATGGCGATTCCTGCGACGCTGCACCGAGTCGCGGCGGAGAACCGAGTCAAATTCATCATCAGTGGGGGGAATTATGCGACGGAGGGAATCCTCCCAAAGGCTTGGCACTACGACGCGAAGGACGTCCGGTACCTGGATGCGATCCACGGTCGATTTGGCACTCGAAAGCTCAGGTCGTTTCCGACATTTGGCTATTGGTCAGAAGCGTACTTCAAGCTGATAAAGGGCATCCGGTTTGTCTACGTACTGAACTACGTCTCGTACTCGAAGGCGGAAGCCATGAAGTTTCTCGAGGGGGAGCTCGGGTGGAAGAACTACGGAGGAAAGCACCACGAATCCAAGATCACGGCGTTTGTCCAATCGTACGTGTTGCCGGTCAAGTTCAA